>Ga0255057_10002460_pt1 | contig 10040 bp, 8 predicted proteins | sample Cases_109_6_MG_FD_189022 | JGI IMG/M metagenome (GOLD analysis project Ga0255057, IMG submission 189022) | Seawater microbial communities from Amundsen Gulf, Northwest Territories, Canada - Cases_109_6 | ecosystem: Environmental > Aquatic > Marine > Gulf | place: Canada: Northwest Territories... | reverse complement strand
ACGCCTGCGCGCCCGCAGCCTCGACGTGCTCCTAACGCGTGAGCCCGGCGGCTCGCCGTTTGCCGAGACGTTGCGCACCATCATCCTGGACCCAAAAACGCCTGCGCACTCCGCCTTGTCGGAAGCGCTTCTATTCTATGCGGCACGGGCGGACCATTTGGACAAGACTGTGCGTCCCGCGCTGCTCTGCGGGCGCTGGGTCATCTGCGACCGCTTTTCCGATTCAACGCGCGTCTATCAGTGCGATGCCGGCGGCCTGTCTCTGGATGCGTTCCATGCGCTTGAAGAGATTGTCGTCAAGCCGACGTCTCCTGACGTAACCGTCATCCTCGATCTTCCCGTCGAGATGGGCTTGCAGCGCGTTGAGTCGCGACGCAACGAGGCACCACAGGCGAGCGCTACGCCAGATGCCTACGAAAAGCGCGGCCTCGATTTTCACCAGAAGCTCCGCGAGGCGTTTGCAGCGATCGCCAAGGCGGAGCCCCAACGATGCATACTCATCGACGCAAGTGCCGATGAGCAAGCCGTTGCAGATGCGATCTGGAGCGGCATCACCGACCGATTGCTGAAGGAGCCGCGCTGATGGCACGCGCGCCCGCCGTTACCCAGATCGAATCGTTGCCGGAGGCAGATCGTCTCGACGGTGTGCTGCACCCGCGCGAAACGCAGACGCTGTTTGGACATGAGGAGGCAGAGCGCACCCTGGCCGAGGCACTTTCCAGCGGGCGCATGCACCACGGCTGGTTGCTCGCCGGTCGCGATGGAATTGGCAAGGCCACGCTTGCCTATCGCTTCGCGCGGGCCGCTCTAGCAGGTCCTGACGAGCGGGATCCGAAAGGCCAAAGCTTAGCGGTTTCCGATGACACCGTTGCCAGCCATCAGGTGCGTGCGCTTTCGCATCCGGGCCTGCTCCTCATTCGGCGATCCTATGACACCAAGACAAAGCGTTTCACCGCCTCGATCCCCACCGATGCGGTGCGCCGCCTGCGCTCATTCCTGGCGCATCGCGCTGCCGATGACACATGGCGCATCGTCATCGTCGATAAAGCGGACGAACTGAACATCAACGCCGCCAACGCGCTTCTAAAGTCTCTGGAGGAGCCGCCGCCGGGTACCGTGTTCCTACTTGTGTCGTCTGCACCGGGACGGTTGTTGCCAACCATCCGGTCGCGCTGCCGCACACTGGCCCTCCAGCCGCTGTCGAACGACGCGCTGCGTGCCGCGGCAGCCCAGGCACTTGAAGCCACGGGCCAGGAGGAACCAGGCGTGGCTGACTGGCCGGTGCTGGAACGACTGTCGGAAGGCAGCGTCGGACGCCTTTTAGGTCTGTGGGCTGCGGGCGGACGGGAACTGCACGAGCGTATCGCAAAGCTCACCGCGAGCTTGCCGCAGGTCGATTGGCGCGGCGTGCACGCGCTGGCCGACGAGCTGCAGCCGGCGGCTGCCCAGCAGCGTTTCGAACTCTTTTTCGAGTTATTTCTCGGTCATCTCGCCCGGCTCATTCGCGCCCAAGTCACAGGCGAGGGTACGGCTGCGGAGCGCGAACTTGCCGCCCGCCTTATCGGCGAGGCCAAGCTTGCCTCCTTTGCTGCCCTGTGGGAAAGAGTAGCCCGCGAGAAGGCTGAGACAGTAGCGCTCAACCTGGATCGCAAAACTCTCATCCTGGACACGGTGAGCGGCTTGGTCGAAGCTACGCAGCCGTAACGTCCGTTAGCTGACATCGAAAGCCCGCTGAGCAGATGATTAAGATGCGAATGTTGACAGACTTGATAAGGCACTGCGCCCGAATGTGAGGCGAAGAGCGGCAATACACATCAGGACGTCAGAACTTTCGCATCTACCATCTGTCATCACGAGGACTTCAGTCCCATGAGCGGGCGCACCGAATTCTACATCACCACCGCGATTTCTTATCCCAACGGACAACCGCACATCGGCCATGCCTATGAGGCGATTGCGACGGACGCGATCGCGCGCTTTGAACGTCTCGACGGGAAGGAGGTCTTCTTCCTTACTGGTACGGACGAGCACGGCCTCAAGATGAAACAGACCGCGGCGGAACAGGGTCTGACACCGAGGGAGCTGGCCGACCGCAACGCCAAGCGATTCCGCGAGATGGCGGGCCTGCTCGGTTTGTCCAACGATGATTTCATTCGCACAACCGAGACGCGCCACTACCGCGCGTGCGAGGAGATCTGGCGGCGCATGGAAAAGTCGGGCGACATCTTCCTGGAAAACTACTCTGGCTGGTACTCAGTGCGCGATGAGGCGTTCTACAATGAGACCGAGACCACCCTTGGCGACGACGGCGTGCGCCGCGGGCCGCAAGGTACGCCCGTAGAATGGACTGAGGAGGAGACGTTTTTCTTCCGCCTTTCCGCTTACGAGGACAAGCTACTGGCGCACTATGAAGCGCACGCCGATTTCATCCTACCGCCGGAGCGGCGCAACGAGGTCATGAGCTTCGTGAAGGGCGGCCTGGATGATTTGTCGATTTCGCGCACGACGATCGACTGGGGCATTCCGGTTCCCAACGGAAAGCGGGATGCGAAGGAGGGGACGGAAAAGCACGTGATGTACGTGTGGGTCGACGCCTTGACCAATTACCTCACCGGCATCGGCTTCCCTGATGAAAAGGATAAGCGTTGGAGCTTCTGGCCGGCCGATGTGCACGTCATCGGAAAGGACATTCTGCGTTTTCACGCGGTCTACTGGCCGGCATTCTTGATGTCGGCGGGGCTTCCGCTTCCGGCTCGCGTGTTCTCGCACGGGTTCGTCCTGAACAAGGGTGAGAAGATGTCGAAGTCGGTCGGCAACGTCATCGACCCCTTCGACCTCGTACACGCTTATGGTCTCGACCCCGTGCGCTACTTCTTTCTGCGTGAGGTCGTCTTCGGCCAGGACGGAAATTACAGCACCGAGGCGATCGTCAACCGCATCAATGCCGATCTTTCCAACGACTTGGGAAACCTTGCACAGCGCTCACTGTCGATGATTGCCAAGAACTGCGGAGGTAGGCTTCCTAAGCCCGGAGCATTCACCGACGCCGATCAGGCGATGCTTGCTGAGGCCGATGCAATCTACGCAAAGGCGCGCGAAGCAATGGACCGCCAGGCGGTGACGAAATACCTCGACGCGGTTTGGGCGGTGGTGGCGAAAGCAAACCGTTACTTTGCCGGCGAAGAGCCTTGGGTGAAAAAGAAGTCCGACCCCGAACGCATGGCGACCATTCTCTATGTGACCGCGGAAGTGGTACGCCAGATTGCGATCCTCGCTGCACCGGTCATGCCTCATTCGGCCGAGAAGCTTCTGGGCCTCTTAGGGCAGCCCGACGATGCCCACACGTTCAAGGCGTTGGGCGCGGCGGGACGGCTTCAACCAGGCACCGTCTTACCTGAACCTACGGGCGTGTTTCCGCGCTACGTTGAGCCCGAGGCCGATGGCGTCGCTGAGAAAGCATCAGTGAAAAAGCCCGCGCCGAAGAGCCAAGGCAAGGAGAAAAAGGGCGAGGCAAAAAGTGGGTAAGGACAAGAAGACCGCGTCATGAAGTTTGTCGACCATCACTGCCATCTCGACTTCCCGCAGCTGGCGGAGGATCGTACCGGCGTGCTGGCGCGCGCGCATGAGGCCGGCGTTGGCGTGCTCGTGACAATCTCCACGCGCATCCGCCGGTTTCCCGAAATTCTGGGCATCGCCGAAGAGTACGCGAACGTCTATTGCTCGGTGGGCACGCACCCGCACAATGCACATGAGGAGCTTGACATTCCACTTGAGGAGATCGTGCGCCTCAGCGAGCATCCCAAGGTGGTGGCAATCGGGGAGGCAGGGCTCGACTATTACTACAAGCACTCGAGCCCAGAAGCTCAGGCGGAAGGGTTTCGCCGCCATATCGCCGCTGCGCGCCAGACCGGTCTTCCGCTGGAGATTCACACGCGTGATGCGGAGGAGGACACCGTGCAGATTTTAGAAGACGAGCACGCCAAAGGTCCGTTCCCGGCGATCTTGCATTGCTATACCGGCGGACCAGAGTTGGCGGCGCGCGCGCTGAAGCTCGGCCTCTATGTCTCATTTTCCGGAGTGGTAACCTTCAAGAAGTCGGATGCGCTGCGCGAGATCGCAAAGTCGGTGCCGCTTGAGCGTTTGCTGGTTGAGACCGACGCGCCGTTTCTGGCGCCCATGCCCTATCGTGGCAAGACGAACGAGCCGGCCTATGTGGTCCACACGGCGGCCGCGATCGCCGAGGCTCGCGGCCTTTCCATCGACGAGCTGGCGGCGGCCACGACGCAGAATTTCTTCCGTCTCTTTAAGAAAGTGCCGCGGCCTGAGGCCAGTGGTACAGCTGCAGCATGAGTTTACGGGTTACGATCCTCGGCTGCGGTTCATCAGGCGGTGTGCCGCGCATTGGGACCATGTGGGGTGCCTGTGACCCCGCCAATCCCAAGAACCGAAGGCGGCGATGCGCAGCGCTTGTCGAGCGAACCGCCAACGGCCAGTGCACGCGCGTCTTGATTGATGCATCGCCCGACCTGCGTGAGCAGTTGTTGAGCGTGCCTGCCGATGCGCTTCACGGCGTCCTCTTTACGCACGACCATGCCGATCACACTCACGGCATCGATGATCTGCGCATGGTGTGTTACGCGATGAAGCAGCGTATCGACATCTGGGCCGATGCCGAGACGCTGGCCAGCTTGGAGCAAAGGTTCGGCTACTGTTTCGTAAAGCCACCTGGCTCGGGCTACCCCGCAATCCTCAATCCGCACATCATCAACCCACCTGAGCCTATTGTGATCGATGGCCCTGCCGGTCCCATCGAGGCCATTCCCATCCCGCAGGCGCACGGCGATATGACCTCGCTGGGATTCCGCATTGGCGGTTTTGCCTATTCGCCCGACATCAGCGACGTGCCCGAAGCGTCGATACCGTTGCTGCAGGGTCTTGATGTGTGGGTCGTGGATGCGCTGCGCTTCACGCCGCATCCAAGCCATTTCCACGTCAAACTCGCACGCGAATGGATTGGGCGGCTGAAACCCAAGCGCGCCGTCCTGACCCATATGACGACCGATCTCGACTACGACGCACTCAAGCGCGAGCTGCCCGAGGCCGTCGAGCCGGCTTTTGACGGGATGGTGATCGAAGTCGGCTAAGCGCTACTAGCGTCAGTCGTTTTGCTGGAGGAGGGGGGCGAACGTTTTGGCTTTGGCTTCGGTTTGGGCTTCTGCCATTCGCGAAAGTTTACCACGCGGCCATTGAGCGTACACTCAGGGGCGGCCAACTCCAAAAACAGTGGCGCTACGTCCTCAGACGTGGGGAGCGTTTTTGGATCTTCGCCGGGGAACGCTTTGGCGCGCATCTCGGTTTGGATGGCGCCAGGATCGATGAGGTTGGCGCGAACAGGTGTGCTTTCAACCTCGAGCGCGTATGTCTTGACTAGCGTCTCTAGTCCCGCCTTCGAGACGCCGTAGGGTCCCCAATAGGCACGCTTTGCACTCGCCGCGCCCGAAGAGGTGGTGAACACTGCGCGCCCGGCATCAGAATGTTTGAGCAGTGGATCGAGCGTGCGGATGAGCCGCCAGTTCGCAGTCAGATTGATGTCGAGCACCGCCTTCCATGCATCTTCGGTGACGTGGTTCAGCGGTGAGAGGGGACCGAGGATTCCGGCATTCCCAATAAGAATGTCGAGCTTGCCCCAGCGCTGATAGAGGGTTGGTCCGAGCTGGTCAATTTTTGCGCCATCGCGCAGTTCGAGCGTAAGGAGTGTTGCTTTGCCGCCCAACGTCCTGATCTCATCGTCAAGCTCTTCCAGGGCTCCAACCGTGCGTGCCGTTATGATGACGTGGGCGCCCTGGCGCGCCAGTGCCAGCGCTACCGCACGGCCAATCCCGCGCGAGGCGCCCGTTACGAGGGCTAGGCGGTTCGTAAACGACGTCTTGGATGTCATTGGCGAGATCCGGAGTGCGGGCGGGGCGTGTTCTTTGCTCTCTAGACACCTAGCCGCCACCAGGGCCTAGAGGCAAGCCTCAGAGCCCGTTCTGGTTTCCAAGCCAAAAATAAATGTCCAGCCGAGATCGCGCAGCCGGCCTACCCAACCTCGGCGAGCAGTGACAACTGCCGCGGGGCGGACTGACCATTCTGGTCGGTTAGCGAGGTTGGGTATTCGCCCGTGAAGCAGTGATCTGTGAACTGTGGGTTTTGTGTATCGCGGTGATCGCATCCAACGGCGCGGTAGATGCCTTCGACGGAAAGGAAGGCCAGGGAGTCGGCGCCTAGGAATTCGCGCATCTCCTCCAGGTTCTTGTTGGCGGCCAGTAGTTCCACCTTTAGGGGCGTATCGATGCCGTAATAGTCGGGATTCGTGATGGGCGGCGAGGCAATGCGCATGTGGACCTCTTTGGCGCCGGCCTCATACATCAGTCCGACGATCTTTTTTGATGTCGTACCGCGCACGACGCTGTCATCAACGAGCACAATACGATTGCCGCGAATAATGCTGGCCGTGGCCGAATGCTTGAGCTTCACGCCCAGCGCGCGGATGCGCTGCTCGGGCTCAATGAAGGTGCGGCCCACGTAGTGATTGCGGATGATGCCGAGCTCGAAGGGAACGTTGGCCTCTTGTGAAAAGCCAATGGCGGCGGGAACGCCTGAGTCGGGTATGGGAACAATGATGACGTCGGTGCCGATGGGAGCCTCGCGCGCGAGCTGCACGCCCATCTGCTTGCGGATGTCATAAACGGTGCGTCCCCCCACAATGGAGTCGGGCCGCGCAAAATAGATGTACTCGAAGATGCAGGGCCGCGCAGGTCGCAGCGGGAAGGGACGGTGGCTTTCCAGTCCGTGTTCGGTGATGACGACGACCTCGCCGTTCTCCACCTCGCGCAGGAACTTCGCACCCACTATGTCGAGTGCACAGGTCTCTGATGCGAGCACATACGAAGAGCCGAGCTGACCAATGACCAAAGGACGGATGCCAATAGGATCGCGCGCACCGATCAGCATGTCGTTGGTGAGGGCGACGAGCGCATAAGCACCTTCGATCTGACGCAGCGCGTCTACGAAGCGCTCGACAATGCGTCGCTTCGGCGAGCGCGAGAGCAGATGCAAGATCACTTCCGTGTCGGATGTCGACTGGCAGATTGCCCCAGAGGAGATCAGCTCGTTGCGCAACGTCAGCGCGTTGGTGAAGTTTCCGTTGTGGCCGATGGCAAAGCCGCCGGTGTCGATGTCAGCGAACAGCGGCTGCACATTGCGCAAAACCGCGTGGCCCGTCGTCGAGTAGCGATTGTGGCCTATGGCAATGTGACCCTGGAGCCTCTGGATCACGCTGGCGCGGGAGAAATTATCGCCCACGAGGCCCATGCGACGCTCGGAATGGAACTGCTTGCCATCGTATGAAACGATGCCGCAGGCTTCCTGGCCGCGGTGCTGCAGCGCGTGGAGACCGAGCGCGGTGATCGCGGCGGCATCGGCGTGCCCAAGAACACCGAAGACTCCGCATTCCTCGCGGAGTCGGTCGTCGCCGTACCGGAGATATCCAGGCCCACGGAGTTTTTGGTCCGCCTCGTGACTATAGCTCATGGCCACCTCCCGCTGGTGCCCTGTAATGCCCCACGAAGATACGCAAAGGTTAATATTGGTCGATCATCAGCCGCGTCAGCCAGCGCGTACCTGCTACGTGACAGAAATATGATACCTGACGCGGCGTTCAAGCGCCAATTCGTCGCCGCTGGACTTTTCCAACCAGCTTTGTTGGTCCCCAGGAGGTGCCGTAAGCGAGGAGGGGAGGTTGGTTTCCAGCATGGAACGCAAGGCGTCGCCAGTGGCCTTAATGTAAGGGAGGGAGGCCGAATCGCGCACCCAGGGGTATTGCTGTTCCGGTTTGGGAAAGAATGCCTCGTAAAACATGAACGGGATCACGATCAGGATAAAGCCCCTGAAAACGCCGAAGATGAACCCGAGGATTCTGTCGATCATGCCGATCCGGCTGTCGAGGATGGCATCGGAGAGTCGGGCCGTGATCAGGTGTACCACGATGAGCACAATCACGAAGATAAGGGCGCCCACGACGATTTGCGCGATAGCCACTTGGGTGCCCATCTGCTGCGCCATCTCTTCGGCGAACGGCTTGTGGTAGAGCACAAAGTAAAGGACGGCGCCCGCCGCCACGAGCCACGAGACGATGGAGAGCATCTCTCGTGCGAATCCCCGATACATCGCCAGAAGGCCGGAGATGAACGCCACGGCAATGAGCGCAGCGTCGAGGTACGTCAGCGGCCCAATCATGAACGAAACCCCCGTTGTCAGCAGCCTCTCGACATGCTGGGGCCGCCGTTTGTCAGTCGCATGACAACGACCCGTCCGCAAGCTCTCTCAGATGGGTGACCCGGCATAGCGTCAACTTCGACATTTTCGTTTCCACCTCGCCCTGAGCAGGCATCACGGCACGCCTAAACCCCAGTTTTTGCGCCTCTTTTAGCCTTGGCGCCATGAGCGGAGTAGCCCTTACGGCCCCCGAAAGTGACACTTCGCCGAAGTGTACTTGGTGTCGCGGAATCGCAACACCCGACAGCGAGGATAGCAACGCCGCTGCTGCAGCGAGATCGGCAGCGGGTTCGGTAATCTTAAGACCGCCGGCGACATTGAGATATACATCTTGCCCCGTAAACGACACACCGGCCCGCGCCTCGAGCACGGCCAGCAGCATGGATAATCTGTTGGCGTCCCAACCGACGACGGCGCGGCGCGGTGTGCCCAGGCCCGATGGTGCAACAAGCGCTTGGATTTCGACGAGCAGAGGGCGCGTGCCCTCGATACCGGCAAATACGGCGGCGCCGGGGCTTGAGGCATCGCGGTCACCGAGGAAGAGTTCCGAGGGGTTTGCAACCTCGCGCAGCCCCTCCGAGGCCATCTCGAAGACACCGATCTCGTCCGTTGCGCCGAAGCGGTTCTTAACGGCCCGCAAAATGCGATAGGTGTGGTCGCGATCTCCTTCGAAATACAACACGGTGTCGACCATGTGCTCGATCACCTTCGGGCCGGCGATCTGACCATCCTTGGTCACGTGTCCGACCATCAGCAGCGTACTTCCCGTGGTCTTGGCATGCCGGATGAGGGCATGAGCGGCCGCACGTACCTGGCTCACGGTGCCGGGCGCGGCTTCGATGGCCTCGGCCCAAAGAGTTTGAATGGAGTCGATGACGATGAGATCAGCGCGTTTGCCGTCCTCCAGCGTTGCGAGGACACTGGCAAGATTGGTTTCACTCGCGAGCGCAACGGGTGCGTCGGAAAGGCCGAGCCGCTCAGCTCGCAACCGCACCTGCGCGGATGCTTCCTCGCCCGAAAAGTAAATCGCGTGGCGTCCAGCACTGGCGAGCTTGGCCGCAAGCTGCAAAACCAGCGTTGACTTGCCGACGCCCGGCTCGCCACCGATCAGCAAAGCGGAGCCCGGCACGAGCCCGCCGCCAGTCACCCTGTCGAGCTCGGCGTGGCCCGTAGAGAAGCGGGGCGCCTCCTTGCCGCCGCCTTTCAGCGTCTCAAGCGCGATCACGCGCCCTTTTCTGGCGCGCGCCAATCCCGTGCCCGGCGGTGCGGCGACGTCGGTCTCCTCGATCAGCGTATTCCACTCGCCGCAAGCAGAGCATTTCCCCGCCCAGCGCGGCGAGACAGCGCCGCAGCTCTGGCAGACGAATGACGTCTTGCTCGCCTTGCCCATGCGCGATCAGTCGCCTTGGTCGAGATAGATGCGATGAAACCGGGATCCGAGCCGCGTCAGAACTTCATAGCCAATAGTCTTGGCGCTGGCGCCAACGGTCTCGATTGCGAGTTCAGGTCCGACGAGGTCGACCCAATCGCCCGGTGCGGGGGCAGGATTGTCGATATCCGTCACGTCGACGGTGATCAAATCCATCGACACGCGCCCGACGATGGGTGCGTGCTTGCCGCCGATACTGACCGCACCGCCAGGCTCCTCGTCGGTCGAACTCGCGTGGCGGAAAACACCATCGGCATAGCCCGCCGCGACAGTGGCGATGCGCTGGGGCTTGTGT
>Ga0255057_10002459_pt1 | contig 10040 bp, 9 predicted proteins | sample Cases_109_6_MG_FD_189022 | JGI IMG/M metagenome (GOLD analysis project Ga0255057, IMG submission 189022) | Seawater microbial communities from Amundsen Gulf, Northwest Territories, Canada - Cases_109_6 | ecosystem: Environmental > Aquatic > Marine > Gulf | place: Canada: Northwest Territories... | reverse complement strand
CCTTACCGCGAGGCTGGGGGGGGGGGCGCCCCCTCCGTCCGGCGACGCGGAACGCGTCTATAGCCGGCCTGACCGAAGCATCAGGGCGACTTCATGCACCCGTGTAGCCGCAGACATTGTCTGTTGCACGGATGCCACAGGTTCAATATCGCTAAGAGGGGGGTATGGCACGCAAGGGGGGGAGGGCGGGGCGAGCGGCTGCGCTTTGCACATCCGAAGGGCTTCCGCTCAGGAGGAGTCAGCCCCTTCGGATGCGCCGGGGCTGCAGTAACGGACGTCGACCAGCGAGTCTCCGACGAAGACCAGCTCGCAGACCGGTCGATCACGTCCGTCTTGAAAAGGCTCGCGCTGGCTCGAAACGAACCACTGGTATCTCGTCTCGTTCCCCGTCGTTCGCGACCGCCAGAAGCCGTTGCCAGTGGCACCTTTCCTCTTCGGATTGGTGATGACGTCCCTGTGTTCCAGCGTCATTTCGGGGATGAACACGCCCTCACCGATAGCTTCCGCGATCTCGGGGTTGGTATCGGGGTGCGCTGCTACCCACGCTGCCCGCACGTCGGGTCCGCTGATGTCGGATTTGGCGCCCCCGGGGTCACCGGGGAGATAGGCGCGGCCAGTGCACGCGGTGGTCGCCAGAGTCAGGGCGACAATTGAGACGAGAAGACGATCGAGATTCATGGTCCACCGCTCGGGTTAGCGAGTCTTTCCGCGTCTCTGCCGCGCGGCACGGTTTCGAGGAAGATGCGCGGGCTCCCGGGATCGCGCCAGAAGCTCAGCCCAGGGAGAGGCCGGGGCAGCTCTCGACGAGCACGGCCGCAGCCGCAGCGACGCTCACACCGACCAGGAACAACTGTGGGAGGCGATCTCCATGGCGTTGCCCTTCGCGACAGTGCGGGCATAGCCGCGCATCATCCGGAATGATCGCGTCGCAATTTCTGCACTGCTTCACTCATGGTCTCCCGTCTGTGCGGTCTACGTGTCGGTGGATCTGCCCGGCGTCATGCCCGGGGGTGCTTCCTCAGTTGATACTCCGGCGGCGTCTGCCCCGATCCACCGTACGAGAAGCGTGCCGCCGATGAGAATGGTGAGGTAGTTGAGGAAGAAGCGCCATACTGCGGTGTACGCGACCAGGAGGTTGTCGTCGAGGAATGGACTCATCAGGGCCGGGGCCAGCATTTCACCAATTCCGCTTCCACTCGGCGTCGGCATGAAGTACAACAGGAACTGTAGGAGAATGTGTAGCGTCACGACGTCCCAGAAAGCGGCATCCACCCCGAAACCGCGGAGAACAACCCACCCCAGCACGAATCGGGCGCCGAATTGGAGCACGTTGGAGAGAACTGCTAGGAGCAGCGCCAGCTTTCCTTTGCGGGCATAGATGATCAGACTTCCGTGCAGCTCCTGCAGGACTCGAAGGACCTTGCGGACGCGGGGAGTGCGGCCGAAAAGCCTCAGGATGATGAGCCGGGGAAGCCTCGGCGCCGCCGAGAGCAGAAGCACCACCACTCCGACTCCCGCGAAGCCCAGAGCCGACCACTCGAACAGAGTCGCTGCCGAGATGTTCGCTACCGGCAGGTAAACGTCCTCGATTCCGCTCGCGGCTCCGAAGAACCAGGCGGCGAAGCCCGCCAGCGAGAGGAATGTCAGGTTGACGATAACGCTGGCGAAGTTCGTGGCTACCGTCCGGCCGAGGGACACGCCGCTACGGACCAGACCATACAGCAGAGCTGGCCCACCACCGGTCCCTGAGGGGGTGAGATAGGCGAGGGCCGCCGAGACTCCCCCTATCTGTGCGCACCGAAGGTAGGACAGGCGAATGCCCAGCGGACGCGTCAGCAACCAGATCCGCAGGCCGCTCCCGAACCAGTCCATCGAGGCGAGGATGAGCGCCGGGAGTGCCCACCGGAGATCGAAGTGGCGGAAGCCGGAGATGCTCCCCCGAAGATCCCGCGTGATCAGAAACAGGGCGCCGAAGCCCAGGAGGCTGGCCACGACGAAGACCGTGACTCCTACTCGAATGGCTCCTGGAGGCACTCTGAATCCGGAGTCCGAACGCAAAGACGGATTATCTGGCATACTCGATCAGAATTGTGAAATTCGGTCTCGGGGACACCGACTGACGGCCGCCACCCGGTCGAAATCGTCCAACGCCGGCTTCCGTCCTTCCCGGTCCGGTAGCATTATACGCCATATCGGCGTCCCGTGGTAACGCCGGGAGTAGGACCGGGCCGCCATGGCCCGACATCGTTCACATCGACTCCGGGAGTCCCTGGCAAGTGAAGCGCTATCCGGCCTACGATCCGCCCGAGTACGTGGAGTGGCAGACCGACCCACGGTTGATCGACACGTTCCGGGCCGTCATCGACCGCGTGCCTGAGCGTGCCCGAATCGTGCGCGAGATGGACGACGAGTCGTTGCTGGCCCTGTACCGCGGTCTCGTCAGGTTCCGTCTACATGACATCGCACTCAAGCGGTGGGTGAAGCGGGGCGTCATATCGAAAGCATGGCTTGGCACCGGTGAGGAGGCTGTCACCGTGGGTGCCGTGCACGCACTCAGGCGTCACGCCGGTGGGGACGTGGTGGCCCCGATGATTCGAAACGCAGGGGCGTGCCATGAAATGGGTATCCCGATGGCGGATCTTCTGCGGGCTTATCTGGGCACGGCAGACGGTCCGGCTCGCGGCCGTGATCTTCACGTCGGTGATCCGGCTCGCGGAGTCATAGCGCCTGTGAGCATGGTCGGGTCCGTATCCGCGGTAGTGAACGGATACGCGCTGTCCTTCGTTCGTCGGGCCGAGGATCGTGTGGCCATGACCTGGATCGGGGACGGCTCGACAAAGACGGGTGAGGTACACGAGGCCCTGAATTTTGCGGCCGTCAGCCGCCTTCCCGTGGTCTTCATCATTCAGAACAACCAGGTCGCCCTGGGCACCCGTCTGCACCAGCACCACCGGGCGCCCGATTTTTCGGGGTGGGGAAGCGCCTATGGAATGGCGATGCACTCGGTAGACGGAAACAACGTTCTCGACGTGTACGCCGCTGCGGTGGAGTCAGTCGCTGCTTGTCGGGCCGGGCGAGGTCCGGTGATGATCGTTGCGGAGACCTTCCGAATGGGTGGACATGCTACGCACGACGAGCACGAGGCTCGGGGGATGCTCGATCCGGCGCTCTTCGCAGCGTGGGGTCGACGGGATCCCGTAGGCATGTATGAGGAGTATCTCGCAGGGCTCGGCAGACCGATGTTGGCTGGAACCGACGACCTGGGGGAAGCGTCAAGCGATCCGGAGCGGTGGAACCGGAACCTGTTGGAAGGGATCGAGACGTCGTCCGTCCGCGAGGTCGACGTTGCGGAGGAGGAGGCGGTGCAGAGTCTCGAGGTCGCGGTCCCGGAAGCGGGACCGTTGGAGATCGGAGGCTGCTACGCCTGAAGCCGCTCTCGAGCAGAGTCGATCAATCCACCGAGGGTCGATCCGTCATCGGGCAGCGTAGCGTATGACAGGCGCTGGAACCACGATCCCATTCTGGCGTTCCGCATGGCCTTGAGGACCCGGCTGGCGACCCTGCGGGTAGGGCCGGGACCACCCTCCGGGATCCCTATCACGATAAGGTCCTCGGTGTATCGTGCGATCAGGTCGTATTCCCGAAGTTCCGCCCGGGCCGTCGCGACGACTCTCTGAAGGCCGTCCAGGTCCGGTGGGGATACTTCCAGGATGAGAAGCCCGAATCGCCGACCATACCTGCGGCAGCGCTTCAACTCCGCGCCGGCCAGCGCGTCGAAGCCTTCTCGATTGTATGCTTCCGTAAACGGGTCCCGGTACGGGAGGAACGGTATGCCCGTGCGCAGATAGCGGCCGACGCGCAGGGCCCGCCGAAAATTTGTCTCTCCTGCCCGCTGTCTCTCATCACGCAGTCTCGAGGCCGTGTCAGCCGCCTGCTGGAAGCCTGCCCGTAGCACCCGGATCCGCTCGGGGCTGGGCGCCCGTCTCACGTGCTGCCAATCTGCCTCGAGGCGCCACAGCATGGCCCCCAACTCCGCAGACCAGGCTTGCATCCGATCGCCGTGCGCCCCTGACGGGGCGTCCGGGGCGTGGAGGGACTCAATGTGAGCGTCAACCGATCCACCGAGGGCGGAGATGAGGATCTCAGCTCGGTGGGCTGAGCTTTCCAGCACATCCACGAGTGCCGAGAGGTCGTGCCCGCCGTCTCCGTCGACTACACCCTTCCACTGTCGGGCTGCCTGCGAGATCCACGAGTCCAGGTCCCTGCTTGCGGCGACTACCTGTCGGGGGGCCGGGTGCTGCCGACGGCCGGTATCCAGTCGCGACAGGGGATCATCGAATCGCACGGCTTCGTCGGAGGCTCCCAAACGCGATGCGAGGTCGTCCAGGGCAGCCGAGACTTGCCGGGAACGGTGTCGGATGTCTTCGAGTGCCTCTTGGGACGGAATATCGCGGAACGAGCGCCAAGCGGCTCTCAGGCGACGCAACTGGCGCTCCAGGCCTCGAAGGCCGGCCAGCAACTCGTATCCATCCCCCGCTCTGATCATCTCGTTACGGCATCCTCGTGAAGCGTAGTGCAACGCAACAGCGCAAAACGGCCCTGGCTCGCACCGATAACTGGCCCGCGAGCCGTACCCGGCAATCCCGGTGCATTCTTCGTGCCGACACCTCCCGGTTCGGTCGGAGCTGTGGTCGACGTTGCGCCCGGTAGATGTGGATGTAGCTTGCCGGCTTGCAGAGCCACATTACCGCAATCCGGACTTCGACTGTGTTACGAGCGACCTTTCTCGGTACCTCCTCGTCCCGCCCCACGGTGCGGCGGAACGTGGCGTCCCTTGCCATACAGAGAGAAGGGGACTCCTTCCTCTTCGATTGTGGAGAGGGGACGCAGCGCCAGATGATGAGGTTCGGCGTCGGGTTCAGCGTGCGGGACATCTTCATTACCCATCTTCATGCGGATCACTACCTCGGTCTGCCCGGGCTGCTACGGACGCTGAGCTTGCAGGGTCGAGAGGAGGAGCTGGTGGTGTGGGGCCCGGAGGGGAGTGAGACCATCCTGCGGGCGACGATAGAGCTCGGCGGCGATCGCCTTCAGTTTCCAGTGCCGGTGCGGGAGCTGCCTGCAGGCGAGGCCGTGCGGTACGAGGGCTTCTCCATTCGGACATTTCTGGTGGAGCACACGTCGACATCTGTCGGCCTGGCTCTCGTCGAGGACACAAGACTCGGGCACTTCGATGCCGAGACCGCGATCCGCCTCGGTGTTCCCGAGGGTCCGGCTTTTGGAAGGCTTCATCGCGGTGAGGACGTGCGGCTAGACGACGGGGCGCTCGTTCGAGCATCCGACGTGGTGGGACCGGCGAGGCCTGGCCGCACGCTCGTGTATTCGGGGGACACGAGGCCCTGCGAGTCGACCGTACAGGCCGCAACGGGCGCAGACCTGCTTATCCACGAGGCTACGTTTTCGGAGGATGAGGGCCGGCGGGCGCACGACACCAGGCACTCTACGGCGCGGGAAGCGGCGACGGTGGCAGCGCGTGCGGGGGTGCGAAAACTCATCTTGACGCACTTCAGCGCCCGGTTCTCGGAGCAGGCGCTGCGGCTCGTTCGCGAGGCCGAGAGCGTATTTCCCGCAGTCGCGGCAGAGGACGGAATGGTCCTGGAGATTCTCTTCCCGCGAGATGACCTCGAGACCGGCGATCCTCGTGGTTGAACTCCAGGTTCCCGGCGACAAGTCCGTCGCCCATCGCCTTCTCATACTGGCCTCGCTGGCCGACGGAGATTCGAATCTGGCGGGCGTTCCCGAATCGCTGGACGTCCGGCGCACTCTCGCGTGCCTTCAAGCACTGGGAGCCCGGATCGAGGACCGTGGGGGCGGACACGTTTCCGTTCGGGGCCCGACCGAGTGGCGGACACCCTCGAGGCCTTTGGATTGCGGGAACAGCGGGACGACGGCCCGGCTGCTCATTGGACTCCTCGCGGGCCTTGGTGTGGGGGCGGAACTGCGCGGCGACCTGTCCCTGAGCGATCGCCCCATGGATCGGGTCGTATATCCGTTGCAGGCCATGGGGGCGCGGATCACCTACGTGGGACACGCCGATCGATTCCCCATTCAAGTCGAGGAACGGGCGAGTGGGGAGTTGCGGACACTGCGCTACCGGCCACGGGTGTCGTCCGCGCAGGTGAGAGCCGCGTTGCTCCTGGCCGCTCTGACATCGCGCACCGACCTGGAAATCCTCGACCGACTGCGGCCGCGGGATCACACGGAGCGCATGCTCCGGGCCATGGGCGCACCGGTCCAAACCGAGGTGTTGGAGGAGGGAGAACGTGTCAGCTTTCGCGGGTCACGCTGGAGCGGAGCGCTTCAGCCCCTCGATGTCACGGTCCCGGGCGATCTGTCGTCCGCCGCATTCCTCATAGTCTCGGCCCTCCTCTCCGATCGGCCGCTCAAGATATTGGACGTAGGTCTCAACCCGACACGGGCAGGATTCCTGGAAGTGTTGTCCGGGATGGGGGCGAGCATCGCGCACGAAACAAGGATCGTCTTTGCGGGCGAGCCCGTCGGGAGCCTGTTGGTTAAGCCGGGTCGATTGAGCCCGTTCGATATTGGCGCCGAGATCATCCCGCGGCTCGTGGACGAGGTACCGGCGCTTGTGGCCCTGGCGAGCCGCGTTGACGGCCTCTCCGTGGTGAGGGGCGCCGCGGAGTTGAGAGTAAAGGAAAGTGACAGGATCTCACTGATGGTGTCCAACCTTCAGGCGCTCGGGGTCGCGTGCGAGGAGATTGACGACGGGTTGCGAGTCCGCGGCTCGGCGGGTCCGCTCATCGGTACCGTGCGCACGAGCGGGGACCACCGAATCGCCATGGCCTTCGGGGCTCTCGGCTGTGCTCCTGGTTGCGACATTCTGGTCGACGATTCCGAGTGTGTTGATGTCTCTTTTCCTGGCTTCTGGCGCGCCCTGGACGACGTGACACGCAGGGAGGCATCTCCGTGAGCGGGATCACGATTGCGATCGACGGTCCCGCGGCTTCGGGAAAGAGCACTACCGCGGCGCAAGTGGCCCGGGCTCTGGGCTATAGCCACCTGAACTCTGGGTTGCTGTATCGCGCCATCACGTGGGCAGCTCTGAAGGACAGTTGGCCGGACGACGATATCGGCTTCGCCCGGCGACTCCGCGAGTTGGACCTTGACCTCGTTCGGCTGGGCTCGGAGTTCCGGGTTCGAGTCGATGGCTGCGATCCGAAGGATGGCCTGGTATCGCCGGCTACATCAGCGAGAGTCTCGGAGGTTTCTGCGCGCGAGGCGGTCCGTGATCGAGTCCTGGGTCTGTTGCGCGTGGAAGGTGGTCGAGGAGAGATCGTGTGCGACGGCCGGGACATCGGGACCGTCGTATTTCCCGACGCGGAGCTCAAGGTGTTCCTGGTGGCCTCAGCTATGGAAAGAGGACGCCGGAGACTGCTCGACCATGGGATCGAGCCGACAGACGAAGCCGTGCGAGAGGAAGCCCAGCGGCTCGAGGCTCGGGATGCTCTCGACTCGGGCCGGGCGATCGCTCCCCTTCGAAGAGCCGCGGACGCGATCGCGCTGGACACGACGGAGATGAACCCGCTGGAGGTCGTCGAGTGCATCGTTTCCCTCGCACGTGAGAAGGGCTTTCTGCTTAGTTGACGCGTTCCAGCGTCCGATCTACCTTTCTTTGTTATTGTCCGTAGATCGAACACCAGTACTCGAACCCCTGAGCGCGCCTTTAAAAGGAAGGACTGGCAGAGAGAGCGACGCTGCTCCCCTGCTGCTTGTCTTTCGACATTCCGAGGGCGGACGCCAAACCCGAACGGTACAAGCCGAAATGAGCACGAAGGACGATCAGATCACCGCCAGTGAGATACCGGCCGAAGATCAGGCCGCCATCCCCGTCACAGACGACTCGACGGACAACGATTCCCCTGCGGTCTCTGCAGGCGAGCAGCCGAGTTCTGTAGCGCCTTCCGAAGTGGCAACTCCGGCTCAGGATGTTGTCGGCGATGCGACGGAGGAGGAAGCGGAGGAACACGGCGCAGAGGGCGACCACGATGCGTCAGAACAGACCACTGAAGAGCCGGCTGGCGAGGAAGACGAGGCTGCGACAGGGGACAGTCCCGCAGATGTCGCACCATCCGTGGACGAGGGCTCCGGGGATTCCGAGGAGGACGAGTGGACCACCCTGGCCTACGGCATGGCGGAGGGGATGTCGGTCGACATGCTCGAAGGGGGTGAATATTCGTCGGAGGAATACGACGAGCTCATGGCTCTGTACGAGGACACGCTGAGCGAGATCGCCGAAGGTGAGATCGTCAAGGCGCGTGTGCTCCGAAAGACCGATTCGGCCGTGATCCTCGACGTTGGCTTCAAGTCGGAGGGGCTGATCCCCCTCGATGAGTTCAGGGATCCGGACGAGATCGAGGTCGGCGATGAGGTCGAGGTATTCCTGGAGAGCCTGGAAGACCAGGATGGCGTGGTCGTCCTGTCGAAGAAGAAAGCTGACTTCCTACGAGTGTGGGAGAAGATCAAGGAGGCTTACGACGACGAACGCACGGTGCCCGGTATCTTGAAGCGGAAGATCAAGGGCGGAGTAACGGTCGACCTGATGGGCGTGGACGCGTTTCTTCCTGGTTCACAGATCGCTCTTCGCCGGGTCCCGAACGTCGACGAATTGATCGGCCAGGAGTACGAGTTCAAGATCCTGAAGCTTAACAAGCGGCGTCGGAATATTGTCGTGAGCCGACGGGTGATCCTCGAGGAAGAGCGCGCGACGAAGAGGGAATCCCTCAAGACCGAGCTCGAAGTGGGTCAGGTTCGTAAGGGTGTCGTCAAGAATATCACGGACTTCGGCGCCTTCATCGATCTGGGGGGGATGGACGGTCTTCTTCACATCACCGACATGTCGTGGGGTCGAATCGGACACCCGTCCGAGCTCTGCCAGATCGGCGACGATCTTGAGGTCAAGATCCTCGACATTGATTGGGACCGCGAGCGCATCTCGCTCGGGCTCAAGCAGTTGCAGACCTATCCATGGGAAGACGTCGCTGCGAAGTACCCGGTCGGAAGCCGGGTCCGCGGACGGGTAGTCTCGATCACCAATTACGGCGCCTTTGTAGAGTTGGAAAAGGGTGTCGAGGGCCTCGTTCATATCTCGGAGATGAGTTGGACGCGTAACATCCGACACCCCTCGCAGCTCGCGTCGATCAATGATGAGATCGAGTGCGTCGTGCTGAGGGTGGATGAGGAAGAGAAGAAGATCTCGCTCGGCATGAAGCAAACTGAGGAAGATCCGTGGCTCGCCCTCCCGGCGAAGTATCCGCAGGGAACCAAGATCAGCGGCGTTGTCCGCAACCTCACGTCGTTCGGCGCTTTCGTCGAAGTCGAGCCAGGGATCGATGGCCTTGTTCACATCTCGGACATGAGCTGGACCCGGCGCGTGCAGCATCCGTCCGAGGTTCTGCGAAAGGGCGAGGAGGTCGATGTTATCATCCTGAGCATCGACCCGGATCAGAAGCGAATCTCGCTTGGCCTCAAGCAGGTGGATGACGATCCATGGTATGATCTCGCACAGCGGTATGAGCCTGGGACGGAAGCAGAGGGTCACGTCGTTCGTCTCCTGGACAAGGGTGTTGTGGTCGATCTGGGCGATGATGTCGAGGGCTTTGTTCCGATCTCCCAGCTCGGATTGGACGAGGAGCTCGGCCAGTCGGCGGAACGCTTCGTCGAAGGTGATCGCCTGGAACTGAAGGTGCTCGAGTCGGATCCGATCAACCGCCGCATCGTCCTCTCCGTGACGGCCGCACCGGGCGTCGAAGAGCGTGCTGCAGCGGCGGCTGCAGCGCCCGAGCAGGAGGCAGGTGCCGAGGAGGAGGACGAGATCGAGGCAGAGGCCGACGCTGAGGAGGACGAGATCGAGGCAGAGGCCGACGCTGAGGAGGACGAGATCGAGGCAGAGGCCGACGCTGAGGAGGACGAGATCGAGGCAGAGGCCGACGCTGAGGAGGACGAGATCGAGGCAGAGGCCG
>Ga0255057_10002458_pt1 | contig 10042 bp, 12 predicted proteins | sample Cases_109_6_MG_FD_189022 | JGI IMG/M metagenome (GOLD analysis project Ga0255057, IMG submission 189022) | Seawater microbial communities from Amundsen Gulf, Northwest Territories, Canada - Cases_109_6 | ecosystem: Environmental > Aquatic > Marine > Gulf | place: Canada: Northwest Territories... | reverse complement strand
TTACAAATTTGCATAGACAACCAAACTGTGTGCCAAGATCCACAACCTCTTGTTCAATTTAAGAATATGGGAGCGTCAAGTTTAGATTTTGTTCTACAATGTTGGGTAGAAGTGCCTAGTAAAAAAGAATCAGTTATAGATGAAATTAATACAGCAGTTTATAACAAACTAAATGAAGCAGGCATTGAAATACCTTATAGCAAGCAAGATGTGTATATAAAAAGCATGCCGCAATCCTAATAAAATCATAAATATCCAAGTAGTACAATGAAACCTGCAACCAAATTTGTACAAATAAAACCAAATGATAAAGATGTTGCCTGTGATGGAGGCGGTGGTGCGTTAGGGCATCCAATGGTTTATTTGCCATTTGGTAAAAACTTATATGTGGAGTGTTACTACTGTGGCAAACGTTTTGAGAAAAACCTGCCTAAAAAATAACCAGTCTCACAGATGTGTGTAAACATGATCAAACATCGTTCAAATCATAAGTTTTTACCGATCACAACCTAACTAGATTAGATAGGAATTAATCTTCTTTTATACATGCTAATGCAAAAGCTTTTCGTCCGAATGCGGATCATGTACATTTGCTTTCCTTTGAAAGGATTACAAAATATTTAAAGCCAAATTAAGTGAGGTAAATATGGCATCAAATAGGATTAGTGTGATGGTTACATCCGGCAATCGTGAGCAGTTACAAATGGCAGCAATGGTGGCCTCAGTTGGAGCTGTCATGGGTAATGACGTGACCGTATTTTTGTCTATGAATGCGTTAAAGTTTTTTATTAAAGGGTCATCAGAGAAAGCATCTGCAGAGGGTGAAATGGGCATTCTTTTAGCAGAAAAGAATGCTCCTGATTTTATGGAGTTGTTTGGGCAAGCTGTGGAGTACGGGGATGCTAAGATACATCCATGCTCAATGGCGGTAGATATTCTAGAGGTAAAACAAGACGATTTAGAAGACTTTGTTTCTGAGCCTTTAGGTTTAACTTCCTTTTTGAGTGATGCAGCTGAAGGACAAGTCTGGCATTTTTAAGTCAAGGCCATTTTTTATATCTTAAGGAGAGTTACGTGTCGGAAAGAAAATTAGTTGATGCAAAAAATACATTTTGCCCAGGGCCTTTAATGGAGCTCATTGGGCAAATGAAAATGGCAGAGATTGGAGATGAGTTGGAAATTTTATCTACTGATCAAGGTTCTGCAAATGATATTCCTGAATGGATTAATAAAGTGGGGCATGAAATGGTAGATACCTTTGAAAATGAAGGCGTTTGGCATATAGTTGTTAAGAAGACTAAATAGATTTTAAGCATAACGAATCAATACTTAGAAATACAAGAAGAGAGGAAATTATGAATATACTCGTTGTAGGCGGTGGAATGGGTGGAACAATATTGGCCAATAATCTAGCAAGAAGATTAAGTAGTGAACTAAAAGCTGGCAAGGCAAGTATAACTATGCTGTCGGCATCAGATAAGCATATGTATCAGCCAGGACTACTTTATGTAGCTTTTGGCAAGATGTCGCCTGATGAATTGTATCGTGACCAGGTAAGTCTACTTGAGTCGAGCATTACCTTTCGTGTTGATCCAGTTACAAAATTTAATCTTAAAGAAAATAATGTTGTCACAGAAAGTGGCAAACAGTATGACTACGACATTATTGTAATTTCAACCGGTTCTCGTACGCATGCTGAAGGTACCCCAGGGTTAGCAGAAAATGCATGTCAATTTTACACAGAAGCAGATGCTCTAAAGATGCATAAGACTTTGCAAAATTTTGAAGGTGGTAAAGTTGTAGTTGCTGTCGGGGTGCCACATAAATGCCCAATGGCACCGCTAGAAATTACTTTCATGTTGGCAGATTATTTTAGAGAGCGCGGTATCTTGGACAAAGTTCAATTGCACTATACTTATCCTATTGGACGAGTTCACAGCTTGGAGGCGGTTGCTAAATGGGCTCAGCCGGAATTTGATCGTTTAGGTATTACTTATGAAACGTTATTCAATATGAAAGAAGTAACGCCGGATAAAGTAATTAGTGAAGAAGGCACTGAAGCTGAGTATGATTTATTGGTAACTGTTCCTTCGCATAAGGGTATGCAAGTAATTGAAGATAATGATTTAGGTGCAGGTGGCTTTATCCCAACCAATCGCACAAGACTTAATATAGAAGGCTATGAAAATGCATTTGTAATTGGCGACACTACAAACTTGCCAATCAGTAAAGCAGGCTCTACAGCGCACTATGAGGCTGAAACCTTAGCTGAAAATATTGCTTCAACAATCAAGATTGGAACTCCAGTGCGTGATTATGACGGCAAGGTATTTTGCTTCATTGAGGCAGGTGAAGGCAAAGCAACTTATGCTATGTTCAATTATCAAAATCCACCTGATCCAAAGGAGCCAACTAAAGGTATCCATTGGTTTAAGACGGCCTATAACAAAATGTACTGGGCCAGCGCGCGCGGTCTACTATAAGGGGGTTGTTATGAGTGAACTTCAATCAATGCAAACAGAAGCCGAACGCATTTTTGAAAGTGCAGCAGATGCACTTTCGGATGATATTGTTGGAAGGCTTGGCAGCACAATGGGCGATGGCCTCATGCTGTTGGATCAAGTAAGTCGCAGTAATTTAGATAAGGCAATTCCACTAATTGATCATCTAGTTGAAACTGGCGATTTAGAACGTGCAGCTAATCTAGTGCGTGTGCTGGGTTCAGCAGGTGACGCAATGAGTGATGACATTGTCGGCAGACTTGGCGAGATGGCAAATTCATTAATGATTATTGCTGATCGCATTTCTCGTAATGAAAATATTCATAAATTGCTCGACTTGTTAGAGCGTGATTACATGATAGATATGTTAACCAGTATGTGCGAAGCAGCTGCTTCAGCCAAAGCGAGTCATGATGCACCTTCATCTGGGGGAATTATGGGATTACTAAAAACTATGAAAGATCCGGAAGTGCAACAGGCATTGCAATTTATGTCTAAGTTCAGCGCTGGGTTTAAAAATGGTTAGGACATTTTTTTGTTTGTAAAACCTCTGTTAGGAAAATGTTTTTTTAGCAGAGGTTTTAATGTTTAGAAGGGCTGTTTAGCTTGTCAATTCGCAATAATTTTGCACGTTGATTAAGGCGATAAAATCTGCGTAATTCGTTATGTAAACTTTTAGTCGTCTTATTATTCATATTTATTAAGTTTAGGCAATATTGAGAAGCATATGCATTGGCTTTTTTATATCGTGCTAAATGATCTTTTTCTAAGTTCTCGTTAAATTTAGGTTGCGAAAATAATAGCGACCAAATTTCTTGCATGAATGCTTTATTCTTCTCTAAGCCTAACACTGCGGTTGCGCTCACAAACTTATCTACTTCGGCCTGCAGTTCTAGTTCAAGTTGCGAAACAGGGCGGTCATAGTTGGCGTTCCAGGCTAAATATAAGAAATGACTTACACCTTCCAAGGCAATCCAAAAATCATGTAAATCATCTTTATTGGAATGCTTTGAGGGATAGCTATTGCATAATCGATTGATTAACTTAATGTCTAAATAAAGTGAAATATCTAAACAATCATCTTGTGGTGATATAAGTAGTTGCTCTAGAGAATTGCTGTCTATGGTTTTGTTGGAAAGAACTTCAGCAAAGTGTTTATCAGTGATTACATAGTCATCTATGTCTAGTTGAACTGAAACTTCATAGATTGATTCAAGATTATTTTGAATGTTTGCAAGTAAATTAGACATTCGTATCGTAGAAGTTAGTGTTCACGTAAACTTGTGGTAGATCCTATTGGTTGTATACCAGAATCAAGCAATAGTTTTTGTGCTTTTTTGCTGCCAGTTTTCAGCCAAAACTCATAGATTTTTAATAAGTTTTTATTTCTTTGTCCTTGATTTTCATTTAAGTCAGATAATACGTCTGCAAAATCAATAAATTTACTTGAGAGCTCGTAAAATACTTCTTTAAAGACTGAGCAAGAATGAATTGCATTCTGACTTTCACAAAGATGGTTGTATGCAGTGCCACCCATAGCAGCGTAATAGTCAACATCAACAGCTTTAGTATTTAAACTATCAGAGAATAAGCCGCAAATAAATAATGCAATATCACCCAAGCGGCGTAGTGCAGCATTACGTTCGTGGTCAGTGTTTGAATTTAAAGCATCTGAGTAATATAATGCTAATGGTTTGTAGGGAGATCTACCTTCGGTAGCATCGAAAAAGTTTTCAGAGCGAGTGAAGTTAATCAAAAGATTGGCAAGATATATAACAGTATGGTCAGTAGCTTGCACATTATGTTTGCGCAAGGAGCTATGTAAGCTTTCATGAAAGTAATTTTGTAAACTTTCCTGTTTAACAAGCATAAAAATTCCTTTTATTACTGTTATACAGTTTTTACCTTATTTGTAGATACAAAATCAATTAAATATAGATTAATGGTATTACCATTTATCAGCCTAATTACACCTTAATTGCGAAGATGCGGATTTCTCGTTGTAAAGATTCAAAGTACAAGAGTTTAATTAAGTATCTTTAAGCAGTCTAGAGAGGGGAGTGCTAATTAAATAGGAGCGTAAACTTACACCTATGCGGAGGAGGTTATTATCGAAAAATGATGATTTGTAACTGGATTAGTCAATCTTCGTTCGATTGGAATGCGATAATTATTTTTTCTCAGCGCCTTCAGGTTTTACCCCGCCGAAATAATTATTTCTTGTTAGATTGTTCAGCCTTTGCCCAACTATCACGCAGAGTTGCTGTGCGGTTAAATACAAGTTTCTTTTCAGAAGTATGCTTGTTGTCTAAACAAAAAAAACCTTGTCGTTCAAATTGAATACGATCTTCAAAGGCAATGGTTTTTGCGTGCGGTTCAATTTTAGAATCTGTATGTATTAAAAGAGATTTATGATTCAAGGTAGATGTTATATCGTCCGCGGCCCCTGGATTGGGTACATTAAACAGTCTGTCATATAGACGCGTTTCGACATTCACTGCATGTCTAGCGGATACCCAATGAATAATTCCTTTCAATTTCTTTTTATTTTTACCAGCGCTGTCGGGATCATATTGACAATGTAGCTCTATGATTTTACCTGCGTCGTTTTTAACTACTTCGGTGCATTTAATATCGTACGCATTACGCAACCGAACTTCTCTATTGGGTCCTAAACGAAAGAATTCTTTTGATGGTTCTTCCATGAAATCATCGTGTTCAATATAAATTGTTTTTGAGAATGGGATAGAACGTTTGCCTTGCGTAGGGTCTTTAGGGTGATTGCTAGCTGAAAATTCTTCCTCTTTATTGTCTGGATAGTTATCTATGACTACTTTTAGAGGACTGAGCACACACATTAATCTATTTGCGCGCGGGTCTAGGTTTTCTCGAATACAGTTTTCGAGCACACTCATTTCAATAAAAGCATCTTTTTTGGTAATACCAATGCGGTCACAAAAATTTCGGATTGCATCAGGGGTGATACCGCGACGCCGCATTCCTGAAATTGTCGGCATGCGTGGGTCATCCCAACCATCCACATGTTTCTCATTTACTAGCAGATTTAGTTTGCGTTTGCTACTAATGGTGTATTCAACAGATAGTCTCGCAAACTCTATTTGTTGTGGATGAGAAGATGTATTTAATTCATCAAGTACCCAGTCATATAATGGGCGGTGGTCTTCAAATTCTAGTGTGCATAAAGAATGAGTGATGTCTTCTAATGAATCTGAAAGACAATGTGTGTAATCGTACATTGGGTAAATGCACCATTTATCTTGGGTTCTTGGATGTGTTGCGTATTTGATGCGGTACAAAACAGGGTCGCGCATATTGATATTGCCAGAGACCATATCAATTTTTGCGCGGAGTACATATTCGCCTTCTTTATACTTGCCTGCACGCATACCCGCGAATAGCTCTAAATTTTCTTCTATACTTCGATTGCGATTTGGGCTTTCGATTCCTGGCTTGGTTAATGTGCCGCGTTGTTTGCGAATATCTTCAGCATCTAGGCTGCAGACGTAAGCTTTGTTTAGTTTAATAAGCTCAATCGCGTATTCGTATAATTTTTCAAAATAGTCTGATGCATGACTAAGTAAGGACCAACTAAAGCCTAACCATTCCACGTCCTCTTTAATAGCATCGATGTATTCTTGGCTTTCTTTTTCAGGGTTTGTGTCATCAAACCTAAGATTGCACTGGCCTTGATAATCGCGAGCAATGCCAAAATTTAGGCAAATTGATTTTGCGTGACCAATATGCAAATAGCCATTGGGCTCAGGTGGAAAACGGGTGATAACTTTGCCATCATTTTTACCATTTGCGATATCCTGATCAATGATATGGCGTATAAAATTTGATGGTTTTTCTGAAATTTTGCTCATGTAGATTAGTGCTAGTGTATTTTAGAATATTATATATTTATTGATGGAATAAAATCAGAAAATAAAAGGAAATCAGTAGAATCCGTTGTTAAAGAAAAAATTTAACTATTGATGCACCGTTATTGCTGTGTCAGCTATTTCGTGGTAAAAAATCTTCAGAAAGCTTAGATTATTTCTATTGGCGCTAACTACTGGGGTATGGGTAAATATAAATTACATATCCTCAGCGATTAATCAAAGCGAATTTCCCCTGCTGTTGGGAAGCCATTTGATTTGTGAGGCTCATTCATAACTCAGCAATCTGGAGTGATGGGGAATACTGTTGGTGATTTAACATGATTATTGACAGATGATCCTGGTAGAAGCCATCCTGAGGGGTGGGTTTTGCAACTAAGGAATAAAATAGTAATAAAATCTTAGATTAGTAGAGGGCTGTGCTGCTTTTCGCAACATAGTTTGCATAACGTTTTAAAACTTTCTTAACGTAGCCTTTGGTTTCTGCATAGGGTGGGATTCCGCCATATTTCTCTACTGCACGAGGTCCTGCATTGTATGCGGCAAGTGCTAATTCAGTATTGTCGTTAAAGCGCGTTAACATTAGGCTGAAATATTTAATTCCGCCTCGAATATTTGAATTTGCGTCAAAGGAATTATCAATGCCAAGTTCTTTGGCAGTTGCAGGCATTAGCTGCATTAGACCTTGTGCACCTACAGAAGAAACGGCTTTACGATCAAAGCAAGACTCGATTGCAATAATTGCTTTAATTAACTTAGGATCAACTTCGTATGCAATTGAATATGCTTCAATAGCATCTTTATAACTGCTTGCGCGTTTTTCTAATTTTGATGGTGTCATGTTTCTACATGAGACTACCGCAGTCGGTCTTCCTATGGTTGCCATCAGTGTATATTTTTCCTGTGGCATTTTTCGATCAGTTATCCAGCTGGTGCCATCGTTTTCTTTATACACATAAAACTCAGCTTGCGCAGGCAATGGTAGGCAAACTAGTAGTGGGCCCATGCATATTAAGGCCATAGTTTTATAGCATTGGGCTAAATAGCTGAAGTTTGTATAGTCCATATAATGCAGAAGTGAAGTTAAGGTATGATTGTATCCAATTAAAATTCTATAAAAATCCATCCTATGCAATGAATATTACCATTTATCTCATCTTATACTATTCTGCAAAGGCTGAATTTTCATAAATAAATGTAATTTGTGATAATTGTCTTTTATTGAAATGCCTACAGTTTTAGATTAATCCGTGAGCGATAACAATCTTCTCGTGCCATTGTGCAAGGCAAGTATTTGCAAGTACTTAAGTTCTTATGGAGTAGATGACATAAGAGCAATCCATGTTTTTTCTAGTATCTCGTCTACAAATGATTACTTGCTGGAAAATGAATTAGCCAATAAGCAAGTTGCAATCTGCATGGCGGAGGAACAAACACAAGGTCGAGGCCGTTATGGGCATCAATGGGTTTCTCCACCGGCGGCAAATCTTTACTTGTCTATGTCGTGGCCTTTGCAGACTTGGAAGGAAGAGTATAAGCCTCTTAGTCTTTGGTTGTTAATTGCGGTAGCTGATTTATTAGAAAAAAAAGGTTGCAACAATGTCCAGCTAAAGTGGCCTAATGATATTTGTGTGAACAATAAAAAATTAGCTGGAATTTTAATTGAGAGAAAAGTAAGTCAAACAAGAAGTACTTTAGTTATAGGTCTGGGTCTCAATGTGGCCATGTCATTAAATGAGAATGTAAGAATTGAAACACCTTGGATTGATTTGTTATCAATAAAATCGGATTGGCAGTTAACAAGAAATGAACTAGCTGCAAGCGTAATATCTGTCTTTAAAACAACCTTGTTGAAGCTTGAAGAAAATCGATTAGGAACATTAGATTCTAAGTGGAGACAATACGATATGCTACTAAATAAAAGAATCGAGTTTCTCAATAAAGAGAAGATTTCTATGGGATATGTAAGAGGAATAGACGGTTTAGGTCGGATTATTCTAGATATTAGTGGCAAGCTTGAGCATTTTTATAGTGCGCATATAAGTGAAATTAAACTCATTGGAACAACATTGTGAAAATATTATTAGATTTAGGAAATAGCCGCTGTAAATTTGCCATTGTTGAAAACAGTAATGTGCAGAAATACGACGCACAAGACTATGGGCCATTTGGAAAACTCTATAGTGTCAAGTCTCTATGTGATCAATATAATGATGCTAGTGGAATAATTATTAGTTCAGTGCTAAGTGAGGAGATAAATTTACAAATTAAAGAAACACTTTTAGGTGATAGCTCAAAAAGTGTTTATTTTCTTGCTCCAGCAGAAAATAGTTTTGGTGTGAAGCTTGCATATACTGACCTAAGCTCACTGGGTGTAGATCGCATTGCCGCGTTGATTGCTGCAAATGAAAAGTATTCTGGAAATACTTGTATAGTTGATTGTGGAACGGCGGTAACTATTGATGCTTTAGATGCTAAAGGGGTGCATCAAGGCGGTGTAATTTTGCCGGGTGTGGAGAGTATGAGAAAAGCTTTGCTAAGCAATACTAAGATCGAAATTGATGTAGGAGCAAAGGTGGAATTCGACGTCTTATCTAAGACTACGGAGAGCGCTATTCACTCTGGTTGTATAAGTGCTGTTGTAGGTGGCATTGAGTATGTTATAAATAAAATGGCGTCAGGTTACGATAGTTTTGATCAAGTGGTGTTGACGGGTGGGGATGCTGAGCGAATAAGAACATATTTGTCTCAATCTGCATATGCACATGTGCATGAAACACTTGTGTTGGATGGTTTAAAGGTTGTATCACAACATATTTAAATTAATAAACTAGTTAAATAAATATGCGCTCTTTATTTATGTTTTTGTTAGTGGTCAATTTTGGCTATTTAGTGTGGGGGGTGGCGTTCTCGGAAAAAAATACTACTCCTACTGATGTGCAGCAACCACAAGGCGTGCAGACACTTACTTTGTTAAGTGAACAGCTAGACAATGTTGTTGCGAACAAGGATAAACAATCGATATCTAAGGTAGAAAAAAAATCCAAGTCAAATACAAAGGTAGATAAGAATTTATCTCCTTCGATGGTGCCAGCAAAAACATGTTATTCGTTAGGTCCGATTTTGGATGAGGAGAACAGTAAAAGACTAGAACAAAAATTAAAGCAAAATGGATTTAAGCCAAGGCATAAGGCAATAACTGATAAAGAGCCTAAATCATATTGGGTGTACTTTCCTGCTGAAAAGACGTTGGAAGATACGAAAGCATTAGAAAACCAATTAAAAATCGTCAATATTGAAGATTACTTTATAATCCGCAAAGGCAAATACACCAACGCGATCTCTTTAGGGCTTTACAATGGGTACAGTCGCGCAAAGTTGAGGGTAAGAGACTTAAAAAAGCTCGGTTTTAACCCAAAAGTTCAGACACGTTATAAAAAAGTAACTAGACATTGGTTAGATTTTCAAGAGACTGACACAAAACGTCTGAAAACCAGTGTTTGGGATAAAATAGAAAAAGATAACCCCCTGCAAAAGTTAGCTAGACCGTGCACTGATCCATTGCCGAAGGCAAGTTGAGTGTATTACACTACCGCACTAATTTGGCTGGCGTAGCTCAGTCGGTAGAGCAGCTGATTT
>Ga0255057_10002457_pt1 | contig 10043 bp, 9 predicted proteins | sample Cases_109_6_MG_FD_189022 | JGI IMG/M metagenome (GOLD analysis project Ga0255057, IMG submission 189022) | Seawater microbial communities from Amundsen Gulf, Northwest Territories, Canada - Cases_109_6 | ecosystem: Environmental > Aquatic > Marine > Gulf | place: Canada: Northwest Territories... | reverse complement strand
AGACCTATGTGGAGAAGATGGGGTGGACCGAGCAGATGGCAAAGATCGTTGCTTGGACCAAGCACACGTCTCCTCAGGCTGCTGCCAAGGTGTTCGAGGCAACCAAGCCGCGTCTTGGTGTCGGTTTCCACTCGATGATCGCTTCCGGCACTCCGCAACCGATTCTCGACGGTATCCGCACTGGCTACGACGGTCCGGTTGTGATCGCCCAAGACTTCACCGTCATCAATGTCACCCCGGAACAGATCGTCACCCGGATGGCTGCATTTGAACCTGCGCCGTTCCTGGTGTCCGATCCTGAGTACACCGCGGCGATGGGAGGAGCAAACCAAGACGCCAGCGTCATGCACGGCATCTCCCAATGGCTCGATGACACCATCATCTCCGTCCCCGAAATCGAGGAATTCAAGAGAGAACTCGCAGACAAGGGCATGCGCTGAACTGCCGATCCAGCTAGCGCATATTGCCGGTTATGCGCGGGCGTCTACCTCAGTTCATGCTTAGCCGCTGACTGTGAACAGGTTTGCGTAGTGGGGACGACCTTCGGGGAATTGAAAGCAGATGAGAGCGTGCAACCCGATCCTGTCGAGTGTGACCGTAAGGGGGTACTCGATGCCGGGAGTCATTCCGGAAGGCAAGTACGGCGAGTAGACATCGGTTTCCTCGTCTGACACTGCGAAGACCCCAAGCTCGAGAATGTCTTCGGTGGTGGTTCCCTCATCAACCTTGTGAACTGCGAACCCGGCATTCAATATCTCAGACGCATTGATGAAGATGAACGTCACGTCGGAGTTCACCACGAATTCTGTACGTCCCTCATAGGCGCATCCGTCGTCGTGGCGGGTGGTAACGAGGGATTACTCTGGCTCCGGGGGTGGGACTCGAACCCACGACACGCGGATTAACAGTCCGCTGCTCTGCCAACTGAGCTACCCCGGAAGGCGCCCGTCACACCGGCGGGCGGCGCGGAGGATACCAGGGGCATCGCTTAGCCCCGGCCCGGTTCGGGCACACTCAGAGGGTTCGCAGCGCCTCGGTTGGAGACACCCTGGCGGCCCGCATCGCGGGGTACAGGCCGGCGATGGCCCCGATCAACATCGCAACGACGATGCCGCCGATGATGGCTACGGGTGGGATCAGCACGCCCCAACCCTGGATGGCCGACCAACCTGCCGTGACCGCAGCGCCCAACAACACGCCGGCGAACCCACCGATTCCGGCCAATAGCAACGACTCGCCGAGGAACTGTATCGAGATGTGGCCGCGGGTGGCACCGAGCGCCCGGCGCAGGCCGATCTCCCCCCTCCGCTCCAGCACCGAGATCACCATCACGTTGGCGATGCCAACGCCGCCGACGAGCAACGCCACGGCGCCGAGCCCAAGAAACAGGTTGGTCAACGTCGATTCCGCCGCTTCCCGTGCCTCCAGTGCGTCGGACGGCCTGGTGACCTCCACCTGATCGGGGTTCTCCGGGTTTGCCGTGGCGGGCATCACGTTTCGGACCTCGTCGATGTGCGCAGGGTCGGTGCGTACGTAGATGATCGAAGGAACCAGATCCTCTTCGAGGTAGGTCTCGGCGGCACCAAAGCTGACAAGGGCGGCTCGGTCGAGGTTCGGTGACAGCTCGAGCGATTCCATGATGCCGACGACCGAGAACCATTCACCGCCGAGCCACACCGCCGTCGGCGTATCGAGGTTCCTGATCCCGAGCCGTTCGGCGGCAACCGCTCCGAGCACGGTCACCGGATAGTCCGGTGTTGCCTCATCGAGGAAGACGCCATAGACCACCGACCCCTGGAGGGTTTGCAGCAGGTTGGTGTCAGCCGCCAGGACGCTCAATCCACCGGTACGGCCCTCCGGCACCAGATCGTTCTTGTAGACGCGAGCACTGTCGACATCGGCAATCGTGGCAACGGTCTCCACGGGGTCGATGCGCGACACCATCGCTGGCGCCGTATCAGGCAGCTCACCCGGACCCAGACCGATGCCGGTCCCGGCCTGCACTTGCAGCATGTTGGTTCCGAGCCGATCCAGTTGCGCGATCAGGTCGGACTTGGAGCTCTCGGAAAGGCCGAGCACGGCAACCATGGCCCCGATCCCGATCATGATGCCGAGCGCGGACAGGATGCTGCGCAGCCGACGGGTCCGTAGACCGATGCCGGCGGCTCGGAACGCATCTGCCGGAGCCAGCTTCGAGGGGGCGATAGTCTCGGTCGTCATCTCGTCACCCAGGTGTCGTGCTCGATCTCTCCATCGAGGAGCGAGATCTGCCGGCGGAAATGGTCTGCGATGTTGCGATCGTGAGTGATCACCACGATCGTGGTCCCTTCTTCGTTCAGCTGCTCGAGAAGTTGGACGATGGCCGCTCCGGTCTTGCTGTCGATATTCCCGGTCGGCTCATCGGCCAGCACGATCCGCGGGTTGCCGATCAAGGCTCTGGCGATGGCGACCCGTTGGCGCTCACCGCCTGACAGCTTGGTCGCCAGGTGGTCGGCGCGATGACTGAGACCTACCCGATCCAGGGCCACGCCAGCCAGGTCTCTCCGCTCGGAAAGCGGCATACCGGTGTAGAGCATCCCGTCGGCCACGTTGTCCAGGGCCGACTCGCCTGCAAGCAGGAAGAACTGCTGAAAGACGAACCCGATGTGGTGGGATCGAAGCGCCGACAGCTTCTTGTCGCTGAGCTTCGCCACATCGAAGCCGGCGACTGTCACCTCGCCAGCCGTTGCTCGATCCAGCGTGCCCATCACATGGAGCAAGGTGGACTTGCCCGATCCGGACGGCCCGACGACCGCTACGAGCTCGCCATCGTCGATCTCCAAGGTCACGTTGTGCAGTGCACGCACCGGCGGCGTGCCTGGATATTCCATCGTCACTTCGTTCAAGGCGAGGGCCGTTGTGGCTATGACCTGGTCGTCGGTGACCGTCAAGGGATCACGACCAGATGCCCGGCTTGGATCCCGTCGCTGGCGACCTCCACCGTCCCGTCGGCGAATAGCCCAGGGTCGACCGCAACCAGGAAGGTGGCTCCGTCTTCTGCGACGATCTCCACGGCGTAGCCACCCTCGGCGAGCGCGATGAGTGCCGTGACCGGGACGGCGAGTACGTTGGACGCCGAATCGCCGATGATCTCGACGTCTACCGGGGCCTCATCCAGTCCAGGTGCCGCATCAGGGTCGTCGAGGGTCACGGTCATCTCGAAGAACGTGTCCCCGCCCTGGTTCGCTTGCACGACGGTTCCGATCTCCGTCACCGAAGCCGCCTCTCTTGTCCCGTTGGGGAGCACGACGACAACAGCGTCGCCGACAGCGACAAGATCCTGATCGTCGGTGGAGAGCTCGACGGTGACGAAGGTTGCGCTCACCGACGTTGACATGATCGGGGTGCCGTCATGGACGACATCACCGACTGCGACCAGATTGTCGCCGACCCGAATCGGGTTGGGCAGGAAGATCACGTCTCCAACATTCACCACACCGTCGGGCTTGGCACCGATAGCCGACTGCCATGCCACCACGGCAAGGCGGCTCGCCTCGTCGAACACACCGTCTGCAGAAAAATCGTCGGCGCCTCCATGGCCGAGCTCGACCAAAGCTGCTTCGAGTTGAAGCACATCCGCTCCGGAAACCCCGAGCCCCATCGCCCTGAAGACCGGCACATCGCCGATGAGCAGCACAACCGGCTCGCCATCGATCGTCATCAGCTCCTCCCCAAGACCCGCGATCGACCCCTCGTCGATGATCGTGGTGACCGTTCCCTCGATCGCGCTCGACATTGCGACGATTGGCGAGCCACTGCCAACCGCGGTGCCGATGTCCACCAACGGCTCGGCGACGTAGAACGAATCTGGCATGAAGATGACCTCGCCGAAGTTGAGCGCGCCGTCCTCATCGGCTCCGATGTCCTCTTGGAGACGCTCGATGGCGTCCGCCGTTGCTGAAGTGAAGTCCTCGTTGATCGTCATATTACGATCCGGGTCGTACCCGAGGTCGACGAGCGCCTGCTCAAGTTGCTCGACGTCAGGGCCATCGCTCATCCGGGTGTTGAACGCCCGATAGGCCGGTAGCGCTCCGGAGAGGACGACCACGGGATCGGTGTTGACCTCGTACAGCACACCACCGGCCTCGACCACCGTCCCTTCGGCCACGATCGCGGTCACCGTGCCCGTGAGGAGCCCGGGAATCGTCATGACCCCGTCATCGGATGAACGGAAAGTCATCGGATCGGCTACTCCGTAGCCGAGCGTCCCTGAGAGCTCCTCGGTGACCACGAGGTCGGTTCGCTGCACGGTTGCCGTGCTGAGGGTGAGTTCGGGCGCGGAGTCGTCGCCCGCCCCGTTGCTGACCAGGACGGCGATGGCGATGCCGCCCACGATCAATACGGCAACGATGATGCCGATCCACAACCATTTCCTACCGGAGGTCTCACCAGCCGATGTGGTCTCGATTGCTCCGTCCTGCTCTGGGGGCTCCATCGTCTCGGGCGGGACCTCGAACTCTTCTTGCACGTCGTCTGGCTCCATTCTGGTCCTATCCATCAGCCGTTCCCTCCGCCGACACCGCGGGGACCGAAGCCACCGCCGAATATGTCTTGGCAGGCTTCAAGAGCTGCCTGCACCTCGGGATCGTCGGGGTCGAATTGGCCGCCAAATCGCCCGCCGACCCCACCGGGCCCGTCCCCGCTGCCACCACCCTGACCGGGTCCGAAGTTGGAGAAGTCGGGATCGTCGACCTCTAGACCGTTCTCGCGCAAGCAGGCGCTGAACTCGATGAACGTGTCCTGGAACTCACCCTGGTCGAAGTCCCCGCCACCGGGCCCAAAGGCCAGTCCCTCGAGGTTGTCACTGCAGGCCTGAAAGGCGCCCTGCACGATCTCCTGACCGACGCCCCCGAAGGGCCCGCCGTCCTGGCCTCCGCCACCACGACCGAAACCGAACCCCACAGATCCGTCGGCGTCAACGATCGGGTCCTGAAAGTTCTCCACACCGTTGTCGCGCATGCACTGGGCAAAAGCCAGCAGCGCCTCTTCGTCTGAGATGCCAGTCGCTGCATCTTCGATGTCCTCCACCAGGCCGGCGCTGGCCTCGTCGAGGGTCGCCACTCCTTCGCTGCTCGAGCCGCCACAGGCGGCGAGAACAACCGCGAGCGCGGCAACGGCTATCAGCGGTCTGTACATCGAGACTCCTCGCAGGCGGGTAATGGCCCGCATTCAACCAGGCGTAAATAGACCATCGATGAGAGCAGGTTAAGGAAGCCCTGAGAATGCGATCACATCCAATGTGGGGTGTGCCGTGGGGCAATCTTGGCTCGGTCGGTCGATGGGCTATCTCGATGTGGCACAATCCGTCGATGAAATTCATCATCGGCCTGCTCATCGGAGGCGGCATCGGCTACATCCTCGGGACCCACGACGGGCGCGAGCGCTTCGACGAGATCGTCACAGGTCTCCAGGACCTCGTCGGCGAGGAGGTAGTCCAGCAGATGACCGACTTCCTCGATCAGCGAACGGCGGATATCAGAAAAGCGGCGGCCGAAGGGTTGGACGCCGCCGCCGACGTCATCGAGGACCGCACGACCGGCAACGGAAGCGCCACCTCCGACTAGCTCCTGTTCGGTCGTACGTGTCTGGGGTCACTCATAGTGAGCTTCCAAGCACGTACAACAAGGTTCGGTCAGGCCCCTTCCAGGTAACCCTCGAGCTTGCGGGCCCTGGCCGGCTGGCGCAGCTTTGCCAGCGCCTTGGTCTCGATCTGGCGGATACGCTCCCTGGTCACACTGAAGTGGATGCCAACCTCTTCGAGGGTCCTCACCTTTCCGTCGGCCAACCCGAAACGCATCACGAGCACGTCGCGTTCACGCTCGTTGAGGCCCTCGAGCGTGAGACTCAGGTAGTCCTGTAGCAGCTTGAACGACGCCACCTCGACCGGAATCTCGGCGTCGGTGTCCTCGACGAAGTCGCCAAGGGTCGAATCGTCCTCCTCGCCAAGCGGGGTCTCCAGCGACAGCGGATCTTGAGCGATGCGCTTGAGTTCGGTCACCTTCTCCGGGGCGAGCTCCAGCTCCTCAGCGATCTCCTCGATCGTTGGATCGCGTCCGAGTTCCTGCACCAGCACACGCTGCGCCCTGGCGAGTTTGTTGATCGTCTCCACCATGTGGACGGGAACCCGGATGGTGCGCGCCTGGTCGGCAAGGGCTCTGGTGACGGCTTGGCGGATCCACCACGTGGCGTAGGTGGAGAACTTGAACCCCTTCCGGTAGTCGAACTTCTCGACGGCACGGATCAGCCCAAGGTTTCCCTCCTGAATGAGGTCGAGCAGGACCAGGCCGCGCCCTACGTACTTCTTGGCGATGGAAACAACGAGGCGGAGGTTGGCCTCGACGAGCCGCTTGCGAGCCCGGTCCGCCTGGCGTACGGATCGTTCCAGGATGAGCCGCTCATCGGCCGGCAGCAGATCCACGATGTCCAGCTTCTCGTCGGCACGGGTGCCGGCCTCGGCCTGCATCGCCAGCTCAACCTCTTGCTGAGGCGTGAGCAACGGGAAGCGTCCGATCTCTTGGAGGTACATCCGAACCGGGTCCGAGACATGGACGAGCTCGTCGCTGGACAGGGCGGTGGCGGCCAGGGCATCGTCGCTGTCCTCGCGGATGGTGATCTTGGCCTCACGCAGGGCGACGAACACCTCGTCGAAACCGTCGGAGGGAGCGTCGGCATCTTCCAGTTCCTGGAGCACCTCTGACATGACGAGGAACCCGCGCTGCTTGCCGCGGCCGACCAGCTCGTCGTATACCGTTCTGCAGGTCTCGTTCATTCCCTGCTCCGAAGCTCTCTGCGTTGCTGCTCTAACGCTATCAACGATTGGAACCTGTCTGAATACCCCTGTGGATCTGCGTCGGGGTCAGTCCCTGCCAGCTCTGTGCGCATGGTTTCGATTCGGCGTTCCACCCCGGACAGCTTGAGTCTTTTGATGACTTCAGCGGCTTCGGACAGCGGCCGATCGTCGATGGCCAGGCGACGCAGTAATTCGTGTTCCTCGGTATCGGTGCTACCGAGGACCGCTCCCAGGTCCGGTGTGGCGCCGGGATCGAGGGCGGCGACGGCAGGCCCGATGACGGCATACGATCTCCGGTGCAGCTCTCGCCCGAACATGTCGACGCCGGGGTCGAGGCTGCGGATGTCGGAATCGTTGGCGAGGAGCAGGCGCAGGAGCTCGCGTTCGGCCAGGTCGGCGGCGCTCATGCGTTCGATCACCGCCGCCTCGGACGGGAGACCCTGACCGCTGGTCCGCCGCCGAATCGATGACTCGACAACGTCCAGGTCGACGCCGGTGCGCCGCGACACCAGCACCGCGTACTCGTGCCTGACCACCGGATCGGGATGGAGCGTGATGAGGCGGGCGGCGGTGCCGACCGCCCGCGCCCGCGCCTCCGGCTCGGTCAGGTCGAATCCAGCCAACTCCCGCTCGATCCGGAACTGGAGCAGGGGCACCGAATCGGCGACCGCCTTCTCCACCGTCGTCGCATCCCCCTCCGAGACCAGGTCGGCGGGGTCGCGGCCGAGTGGAAGGGCAGCGACCCGCAAATCGAGGTCGCCAGGCACCGATCGGTCGAACCCGCGGTCGGCGGCGCCGGCGCCGGCCTCGTCGGCATCGAAGGCGAGCACGACCCGGTTGGAGAACCGGCGCAGCAAGTCGAGATGGTCTACCCCGAGGGCGGTTCCGCAGGTAGCCACCGCGATGGGCAGCCCTGCGATGTGCATGGCGATCACGTCGGTGTATCCCTCGACAACCACCGACTCGTCAGAGCGCACGATCTCCGACTTGGCCCAGTTGAGGCCGTACAGGAGCCGCGATTTGTGATAGATCGGCGTCTCCGGCGAGTTGAGGTACTTGGGTCCGTCGCCTTCGAGCCTCCGGGCGCCGAAGCCGACGGCGTCGCCGCGCACGTCGTAGATCGGAAACATCAACCGATCCCGGAAGCGGTCGACCAGGTTTCCCCGCTTCGACCTCGAGGCCAGGCCGGCGCCGAGCATCGCCTCATCCTTGATCCCGGCCTCCCTCAGATGCGTTACCAGCAGATCCCACTGAGACGGGGAGTATCCGATGACGAACCGGTCCACGATATCTGCCTCGTAGCCACGGCTACGCAGGTAGCCCCTGGCTTGGCCGGCGTCGTCAGAAGACTTGAGCCGGTCGTGATAGAAGGTGGCGGAGCGGTCGACGGCGTCGACTAGCCGCTCCCTGCGGTCCCTTCGCTTGGCGGCGTCCGGATCCTGGGTGAGGGTGACCCCGGCTCGCCTCGCCAGCAGCTCCAGGGCATCGGAGAAGCCGACGTTCTGCGTTTCCTGGACCCATCCGAACACATCGCCGCTCCTACCACAACCAAAGCAGTGATACAGGCCACGGGCAGCGTCGATCGAAAGCGACGGCGTTTTCTCCTGATGAAACGGACAGATGGCCATCACCGAGCGCCCCGACCGCTTCACCTTGGTGACCTCTTGGGCCAGCTCGACGAGATCTGTCCGCTCCCGGACCCGGTCGATATCTTCTCTGTCGTACGCCATGGCGTCCTCAGCGTAGGACGTGCCGCCCATCGATCCGACGACGCTCCCGCTCATGGAGACAGCGGAGGGTAAATGTAAACTGTTGCCATGTTCGGGATCGAGGGCTTCGAGGTGCTCATCCTCGCTGGCATCGTCCTGGCCCTCGGCGTCGGCATGGTCGGTAGAGCCCGGAGGCGAGCGACCAGACAACGCTGGACAGAGGCGGCTGATCTCCTCGGCTTTGCCAAGGTGGGGAGCGGGTTCCGTCCAAGTATCTCGGGCGGCGAAGGACAGGTGCGAGCGACCGTCGACGTGTACAGCAAGAGGTCAGGGAAGAGTCAATCCACCTACACCCGATACCGGATCGGATTTCACTCGATCGCTCTCGGCCTGCGACTATCGAGGCAGACCGGCTGGCACGGCGTGCTCAAGGTGTTCGGCGCTCAGGACATCGAAGTCGGAGACGCGACGTTCGACGCCAATTTCGTGATCAAAGGCGGGAGCACGGAAGCGGTACGCCGGTTCCTGACCGTGGGTCGGATGATGTCGCTCAACCGACTCCTTGCAGTGCATCCGGGCATCGTCATCACCGACGACGAGCTCATTCTGGAGACCCCTGGTATGGAGCGCGACACGGACACGATCGTCTCCACGGTGCGGCGCATGATGTCCGCCGCCAACATCCTGTCCAACGACGACGCCGCAGCCGAACTCGATCCGATCGTCGAACGCCGGATGAGGGGCGATGTGGAAGCACCTGTGGATTCCGCACTCATCGAGACCGATGCCGTCCACATCGAGCGTGCATTGCTCGAGGCCGAAGACCTGGAGCTGGCTGGTCTCCACGAGCAGGCGCGCCAGGTCTTCGCCGCCCTGGAGAGCCAACTCCCTGCCGATCCCGAGATCGCCGGCTGGGCAGAGCGGGCAACGGAGGCTGTCCCGGGAGGTTCGCCGCCGCCCGACGCCGACCGGGATCCTTTGGCGCTGGCGACTCACCTGTTCGGAGACGATCAGCTCAGCTTCGAGGTGGTAGCGATCTTCGATCAGCACTATCGGAACCTTGCGGTGGAATGGTTGGGTACGGTTCGGCGATCAGGCGGGCTGAGCGATTCCAAGGCGTTCGAGGGGGGTCCGCATTCGGTTCTGGTCGTCGATGTCGCCTCGATCGAACACGATCTCTACGGCAATTCCACCGTCGATGCGATCGTTGCCTTCTCGGCATACGCCGAGCTTCCCGAACGCGGCGAGCCGGTTCGCTTTAGCGGCAGGCTGGTCTCCGTCGACGGGCTCACCAGGAACCTGTACGTCGCAGACGGCCGACTCAGCTAGGCAGCGCCAACCTCCCCAACGGTGACCCATAGCTCAGCTTGGGAGGCGCTCGGTGAGGTACTCGATGAGCTTGCCTATCGAGATCCGGTCCTGGTCCATCGTGTCCCGGTCACGCACAGTCACCTCACCGTCGTCGAGGGTGTCGAAGTCAACGGTCACTGCATACGGGGTGCCGA
>Ga0255057_10002456_pt1 | contig 10044 bp, 9 predicted proteins | sample Cases_109_6_MG_FD_189022 | JGI IMG/M metagenome (GOLD analysis project Ga0255057, IMG submission 189022) | Seawater microbial communities from Amundsen Gulf, Northwest Territories, Canada - Cases_109_6 | ecosystem: Environmental > Aquatic > Marine > Gulf | place: Canada: Northwest Territories... | reverse complement strand
GTTCTGAGCGGCCGGCACGCGGGAAGATACATGAGATGAACGCTGGCCACCACGACGAGGCGGCCAGCGAGGGGTTGAACCCGCCAGCCCGTCCCCCGTCATGTCCCAGAGGAGATCTGACCGACGTCGCCCCAACCACTGCGAGCATTGCGCGATTTGCGTTGTGGTTTCGTGAAGTAGCGGTCGCCGGCGGCGACGAATGAACCCGCCACGGTGATGCCGTCAAGCTGCTGAAATCACGAAGCCCCGTCTCGGCACGGCGTTCGCTTGTGTCGAGACGACATGACCCGACCCCGCATCGTCGATCCGGGCGCCACCTTGGCGCTGTGTCGCCGCACGACGCGCCGCCACTTCCTGCTCAATCCCGACGAGGCGCGCCAGCTGGAGCAGGCGTATTGGTATTGTCTTGGTCATGCTGCAAAGCTCCACGGCGTCCTGGTCCACGCGGCGTGCCTCATGTCGACCCACTCCCACGAGGTCATCACCGAACTTCGACCCCGAAAACCCGGAGTGGCCCGAGGAGATCGAGCTCCGGCTCGAGATGCCGGTGGGGCTCGAGCTCGACTACGGGCCCGAGCTCGCGCGAGAGCGTATTGCCGCGTGGGTGCGAGACAAACAACACCAGGCATGGAACAAGGCCAAGCGCACTGGCCTCTCCTTTGTGGGCCCAAGGCGCGTCCTGAGACTCGCTCACACCAAGCGCGCCAAGAGCTACGAAGTGTTTGGGAGCCTCAACCCGCAGTTTGCCGCTGCGGGCAATCGAGCGGCGGCGACCGAAGCGGTGAAACGGCTCCGAGCATTCAAGGCGCAATACGCGCGCGCATTGGCGGCGTGGACCGCCGGAGACCGGAGCGCGTGCTTCCCCGAAGGCACCTGGTGGATGCGGGTGTGCCACGGGGCACGGTGTGGGCCCGCGCCGTAGCGCCCACAAAACCTGATCGGGCCTTCGTCGGCCGCCCCTGACCAGGGCGGCGGTGTCGCGGTGCGTGCGAAGGGGCCGATTCGCTTGGGCGTGACTGCGATCCACGGGTCTCTGGCGATGAAATGGGCCGAGTTGGGCGCGTCGATAGGCGTGATTGCACGGATTGCACCTTCACGAAGCGTGTTGGATGGGCTTTGCGTGGCCTTGCAATCACCGCCGACCTCGGTTGGATCTTTTTATCTTTTTCCCCGCAGCGACGCATCTCGAGGCGCGAAGGCAGACAGCGAGGGCGTCTCGTGCGGCGGATCGGAAGCGAGATGACGGATTTCGTAAGGCCGGTCTCGTCGCTCAGGGTGCGATCTTTTTCTTGATCGCCTTTGCGACGGGTGATGGGACGCTGCCGAGCGCGTTCAGCATGTGCGGCAGCGCTTTGAGTTTCAGGCCTTCGTACTCGCTCGGTACAATCGCCTCGATCAAGGTCGGTTCATGCATCTCGAATGCATTCTTCAGGGCGGCGTTGAAGTCCTCGGCCCGTGCGACGCGTCGTGCCGGTACGCCCATGCCTTGGGCCATCGACACGAAGTCGATCGCTGGTTCCGACAGGTCCAGCTGCGCCTTGGCCTCGGGGCCGATTTTCTCTGCCCCTACACGCTCGAGCTCAATATTGAGAATTCCATACGAGCGGTTATTGAAAATGACGGTCGTCACATCGAGACCCTCACGCGCGATCGTCCACAACGCCTGAATCGTGTACATGGCGGAGCCGTCACCAGTGAGTGCGAGCACGGGACGGTCCCGCGAGGCGGTCGCCGCGCCCAAGGCGACTGGCAGGCCTTGCCCGATCGCGCCGCCGGTCAAGGCCAGCACGTCATGCCGAGGCGCCCCGGCGGTGCAAATCGGCAGCTTGATGCCTGAAGTTTGCGCTTCATCTGAGATGATCGCGTTTGCCGGCAACAAGGCACCGATCGCCTGACACACCTTGGCGGCGTTGAGCTTGCCTTTCGGCAACTTCGGACGCCCGGCGCTCTGCAACTTGGGGGCGGTGTCGGACGCGCCAACGGCCTCGACGAGAGCCCGCAGCGAGGCCACCGCATCTTCATGGGTCTGCACCAACGTGTGGGCTGTGCAGTCGTCTGGCACCAAGTAGCTTTTCTTGCCTGGATACGCGAAGAACGACACGGGCGCCTTGGCATCCACCAGAACCAAGTGGTCATACCCGCCGAGCTGTACAGAGGCCATTTCGGCGAGATACGCAATGCGCTCGACGGCGGGCAGCCCTTCACCTCGCTCTAGTCGTGTCGGAAAGACCTCACAGAAGAGCTTGGCGCCTGTTTTCTCCGCGACCTGCGATGCCGCGCGCAACCCCGCCTCACGTAGCACCCGATTGCCCAACAGGAACGCAACCTTATTTCCCGACTTCTTGATCACCTGTGCGATCGCTTGCACGGTCGCGTCCGAGGCCGGCGACGGTTGCACAGCCGCGTGCGCTTGCGCGGGCTCGGCACCATCATTCCAGGACACATCTGCGGGCAAGATGAGCGTAGCGATCTGCGCAGGCGGGCCTTTGGCCACTGCCACAGCCTCAGCGGCATCGGTGGCGAGCCGACTCGTGTCAGGTGTGGTCTTGATCCACGTAGAAATATTCTTCGCGACCGTCTCGATGTCCGACTGCAACTGCGCGTCGTATTGGGTGTGATAGGTCGCTTGGTCTCCGATGATGTTGACCATGGGCACACGTGCCTTGCGCGCGTTGTGCAGGTTCGCCAGGGCGTTGCCGAGGCCACATCCGAGATGCAACAGAGTGGCGGCCGGCTTGTCCGCCATGCGCGCGTATCCGTCGGCAGCCCCGGAGGCCACCCCCTCGAACAAGCACAGGACACCTCGCATGTCCACGCCATCTAGCGCTGCCACAAAGTGCATCTCCGAAGTGCCAGGATTGGTAAAACACGTGTCAACGCCGGCGTTGACGAGGGTTTGAATCAGAGCGTGTGCGCCATTGCCCATGGTCCGCGGGACAGTACTACATACACTGCAGGCTCCCCAGGGGATCCTCGGGAAAGTTTCGAGGCGTCGTTCAGACGCCTGTGGGAAGCATCGCGACGAGGCGCTCACGCCGCTTACTTCCCGATCGCCGCGGCGAGGCGTTCGGGGTTGGCAACGCTGACCCACAGCAGGGAGTGGTCCCGGAACCCGATGACCCTGGGGATCTTGTCCACGAACGCAATCCACAACCCCTTGTGATGGTTCGTGCCGAAGGTGAGCCCGTCGTCGGTGAGGCTGAGCCTCAACCCGACCGCGGTGTACCAACGGTGCGGGCCGGTGACGAGAGTGTGGTCGATGTTGTCGAGCGTGGTCTTTACGCTGAATCGCCCGAAGGTCGCGATGAGCTCACCATCGTCGGAGACATCGACGCCGTCATCGTCGCCCACGCCCAGCGCAAAAAATAGTGGGGCCCACCGTTTGTCGAGCCGGTACGGGAAGTGCTGCGATGTCATGGCTTCAGATCCTGGTGCGGCGGCGATGATCACCCGGCGCACCCTTCGCCGTCATCACCTCTTTCGTCCTGACCCCGCCATCCGGCAGCTCTACCTCTACACCCTCGCGTCATCAAGAGGCTCGGAAGCATTGAAGCGAGTTCTATCCGGCATCTCCAATACACCTGCTCCATCTGCCGCGCCTCGTCGGGGTGCAGGCCACCGACTTGGCGGCACGGCCGCGGCGGATTGATCCATCGCCGCCGGCGGGCGCCACTTCACGAAACCACTGCGCAATTCGCCATATCCAACAACCCCGTGGCTGGCGGGTGCTCGGTGCCGAGCAGACTTCGAGCCTCTGCCGGGAGGTTAGCCGACGCCGTAGTTGCTGGTGCGCCTAGTTGGCGAGGAGCTCACGCAATGACGTCACCGGCCGGAGAGATTTTCGTTCCTGGCCGAGCGCCCCCGCAGCGAGCGACTGAGGCGTACCTAAGTACGCCGCCAGCAAGACGCCTGAAGTCGAGAACAGAAGCGGCAGATCGGTTTCGAGGTGCCGTTTCTGGTGGGCCATCCAGGACTCGAACCTGGAGCCAATGGATTAAGAATCCACTGCTCTACCACTTGAGCTAATGGCCCGTATTTTTTTCGCGGCACACCCGGAAGGATTCGAACCTTCGACCTACGGATTCGAAGTCCGGCGCTCTATCCAGCTGAGCTACGGGTGCTGAGCATGCCTTTCGGCGCGAGATATCGAAGAATCTTTCAAAGAAGTGGGGTGAGTGACGGGAATTGAACCCGCGACACCCGGAGCCACAGTCCAGTGCTCTACCACTGAGCTACACCCACCGAAGGGGCCGGAGTTTAGCGTCCCTTTGGCAGCAGGCAAGGCTACGAACAGCGACCGTTTTCGTAATGCCGGCGCGCCCATTCCGCCATGGCGATCCCAGCGGCAACGCTGATCGGATAGCTGTGATTAATGCCGAACATCGGGATGGCAACCACCTGTTCGGCGGCCTCCAAGATGCCCGGAGAGCACCCCTCGTCCTCATTCCCGAAGACCAGCACCACATCGTCGGGGAGCTCGGCCTCCCACAGGCCGACGTCCGCGTTGTCCTTTTCGAAAGCGATGAGGCGCCACCCGGATTTCTCCGCGGCCTCGAGGAATGTTCGCTCGGAGGGAAGCTCGATGATGTTCTCGTAGCGCTGCATGCCCATGGCCGCCCGCTCGTACCAGGGCTCGGTGCCGATGAGGATCACCTCCTTCGCGAGAAAGGAGTGTGCGGTGCGAATAATCGACCCGATGTTGAACGGGTTTTTGGCTCGGTCGATCGCCACTCGAAACGGATGCCGAAGGCGATCGAGCTCGCTTCGAATCTCGTTACGAGGCATCTCGAATGGCGGAACGTTAGCCATCTACTTCCACTTGATCGAGCAGCCCATCGACGCCACGTGGTCGAAACCGACCGTGCCCCCTTCGAGCGCCGCATCGAGAACCGCGCGTAGGTCATGGTGTGTCGCTTGGTTGGGCTTCTGCCAATTGTCGTCGATGCGCCCGTTGTAGATGAGCTTGCGATCGCGATCGAAGACGAAGATGTCAGGCGTGCAGGCCGCGTCATACGCTCGCGCGACCTCCTGGCTCTCATCACGGAGGTAGGGAAAGTTGAAGCCCTTCTCGACCGCCCTCACCTTCATTTTATCGAAGGAGTCGTCGGGATACTTCTCGGCGTCGTTGGGGTTGATGGCCACGATTTGCACGCCGCGAGCACCGTAGTCGTTCTGAAGGTCGATCAGGCGATCCTCGGAAGCGATGGCGTAAGGGCAGTGATTGCACGTGAACACCACCACGAGCAGCTCGGCGTCCGAAAAGGAGTCCAAAGAACGAGTTTCGCCGCCGATGTTGGGCAACGAGAAGGGGGGAGCCGGCGTGCCCAGTGGCATTCCGTGCGAGTGCATGACTGGCATCGCTCCCCATCTAGTGCTCGGCGACCATCCATGCCAGCTGACGTGTTAGATTTAGAGTCGGATGACGGAAGAGGCCGCAGAGCACGATCCGCTGATCGGGGCGACGCTCGGAGGGCTCTACATTGTGGAGCGCCTCATCGGGGAGGGGGGTATGGGTCGCGTCTACGAAGCCACCCACGCCCACCTCGGCAAAGCCTATGCGGTCAAGGTGCTGGCCGAGGGCCGGGCTAATAAACCCGACGCCGTCGAACGATTCTTGCGAGAAGCCAAGTCGGCCACCCGGATCGAACACGACCACATCGTCAAGGTGCTCAACTTCGACAAGCACGACGAGCACGGTGTCTTCATCGTGATGGAATTGCTCGAAGGGGAGGATCTTGCCGAGCGGCTCGAACGAGGCCCGCTTCCGGTCGACCGGGCCGTCGAGCTCGCGACGCAAACCGGGGACGCGCTCGAGGCGGCACACGACGCCGGCATCGTCCACCGGGACCTCAAGCCTGAGAACATCTTCATCACGCAAAAGAAGGGCCGAGACTTCGTCAAGGTGCTCGACTTCGGGATCTCGAAGATCAAGTCGCCCGATCATACCGACGTCAAGTTGACCGCCACCGACCAGATTGTGGGGACACCTCTTTACATCTCGCCCGAGCTTGCGCGCGGTGTGTCGGCGGTCGACCATCGCACGGACATCTATGCGCTTGGCGTGATCGTCTACGAGATGATCACGGGGACGCCGCCCTTCACAGGGCAGAATCACTTCCAACTACTCTACAAACACGGCAACGAAGCCCCTGACCCGCCGTCGCAGAGAAGCCGTCGCGCGAAGATTCCCAGTCACGTCGAAGCCGCGATTCTCCGCGCGCTCGAAAAGCAACCTGCGGATCGGTTCTCGAGCATGAAGGACTTCTGTGAGGCCTTGCAAAGGCCATCGAAACCGCATCGGCAAAGGAGGATCGGGCTTGCCGTGCTCGCCGCCGTCGTGGCCGCCTTCGCGCTCTTTCTGTGGCCCGCCCGTGAGTCGCGCACGCCCAACCCGGAACCGGTAGCCCATGCCCCAACCCCGACGCCCGTGACTCCGCCACCCGTGACACCGGCGCCCGAGGGGTCCGCAGAAAATGCGGAGGCGACCCGCCTTGCAGCACCCGTCCGCGTGCGGCTCAACTCCACTCCACGCGGCGCGTCGGTAGCACTAAACGGCAACAAAAAGGGGAAAACACCGCTTACGTTGGAGCTTCCAAAAGGCTCCGAAGCCACGGTACGGTTTTCGCTTGAAGGCTACCAGCCCAAGGACCACCGTCTCCTCGTAGAGGATGACGAGACGGTGAACGTTCGGCTCCGGAGGAGAGTCCGGCGCCAGACGCCGCCTATCAAGGAAGACTTCTAGTTCTGTGCCTGCTTACCTTACTCACATCGTCGTGATTGCCGCCTGTTTGGCGACCCCCGCCTTCTCGGTCGCGCAAAGCACTTCCGAGAACGCCGAGGCGCGAGTCTACTTCGAGGAAGGAAACCGTCTCTTTCAGCAGGCGAGTCGGGCCAGCGGTTCTAAGCGCACCACCCTCCTCCAGCGCTCGCTCGAAGCGTACGTCGACAGCCTTCAAATCGTACGGAGCCGAAACGCCCTCTTCAACGCTGCGATCGTGCTCGAGGAGCTCAACCGAAAGGACGAATCATTCAACTACTACACGGAGTACCTTCGGATCGAAGGACTGGCCGATGCGGATCGGGAGGAAGCATCGAGGCGACGTGACGCGCTCCGCCCCAACGTCGCCGTGCTTCGGGTGAGCTCCGAGCCTGAGGCCGCGCAACTATGGGTCGACCGCAAGGACCTGGCTGCTCGGGGTGAAACTCCCATCGAGGTCGCGGTTGCGCCGGGGCAGCACCGGGTGTTCGTCGAGAGGGAAGGGTACCTCCCAACCGAGCAGGCGATGATGATGGTGCTGGGCGAGGCGACGGTGCTCGAGCTCACGCTGGAAGCGCTACCGGTCGAGCCCGTGGTCGAAGTCGCCCCCGACGACCCAACCCAAAAGCCGCGACTTCGCAACGCGGCCATCGGAACCGCCGCAAGCATGGTTGCCACGGCCGCGGTCGGCCTAGGGTTGTCGCTCAAGGCACGCTCGTTGCGCGACGAATACAACAGCGCGGCCGCGCAATACGAGATGACCGGTGACGCGGCTGATCTCCAACGCGCACAGGATCTGGCCGACCGGACGGACCGTTTCAACATCGCGGCGGACGTGATGTGGGGAACCACGATCGCTCTTGGAATCAGCGCGATCGTTCTCTACACGCAGCATCGAAAGCGCGAGCGCCGCGAGAGGGCTCAAGTCAGCGTGTCGGTTTCGCGGCGCGGTGGATTCGCGTTGGTTCGGATGCCGCTAGGGGCTTCACGATGAGGACCCTGATCACGGCGCTCCTGCTCGCGTCGATGAGCGGCTGTACGCTGCTCAACTCACTGGACCGCAATCTGCAACCACCCGACGGTGGGGTCGACGGTGGCGCCGGGATCGAGCTGTTCTGCGACGACGGGTTGGATGACGATGACGACTCCCTGTTCGACTGCGCGGATTCGGACTGCGCCGAGGAACTGGCTTGCTGCGAGCGGCGCAGCACCACCCTCAGCGAGGACTGGACGGCGGGCGATCTCAGGCTCGCCTGGGTGTTCGGGCCGACGACCGGAGACCCGTGGCTACCGACGCGACCCACCTTCGAGGGCACGACGTTCGTAGGGAACTTCGAGTCGAGCGATGAGCCGCGCGCGCTGATCAGCAGCGACTGCGTATCTCTCGCGCTCGGCGGTTGGGTGAATACGACCCTCCGCAGCACCGACGCGACAGGATGTGAGAACGACGCTCCATGCGACCGGTACGCTGGGGTTGTCATTTCGGTTGCAACAGACCTCGCGCCTGGCAGCAAGCTTCAAGACGAGCTTGCGGTGACCTTGCACGCGGGCGGCCTCGTTCTCGTCACCCAAGCCGACGAGGAAGTTGCGCGCGCCGCGACCGCCATCGATCAGAGCACCGAGGTCGAGATCGTCGTCCGGCCCACGCTGAACGACGAGGCACTGCCCATCCTGAAGGCAACGGTGACGGTCGGGGGCGAAACCGTCCTCGAGGGCTTCCCGATGTCCCGCATCCAAGACCTCGTAGCCACAGGCGAGTGCGCGCAGATCCCAGGCCTTCACGTGGCCGCTCAAAGCCGGGGGGACGGGGTCTATGTAGGCCCACTGACGACGGCCAAGCAGGACTGTGCCAATCCGGGCCAGTTCGAGAAACAAGTTGCAACATTGACAGGTGAGAGCCTCAGGTTCGCACCCTCTTGGAGGTCCGCGTATGTGGGTTCGCCGGCGTTGGCGAGCTCACGAAACGCCGTTTCGGACGTCCAGTGGGACTTGATCGTCGAAGGCAGCAACGACTCCCCCGAGCTCGAGCCGGTCACCCACGTCGGGTACGCGATCGGGCATGCGAGAGAGACGACAGACGAGGGCGATGACTGGAGCCTGGACGGGTGGATCACGAGCGACGGGCCGAAGGCGGGCGACGACCCGCCATCGTGCGTGGGAGTGCCCGGCGGCTGCAGCGGCAATATCAGCGTGCGCGAACCGCACCTGCTGGCGGAGCTCAATGAAGACCAAGCCCTTCGGGACTTGGTGCTCTCGTTCGCCCGGGAAGTCACACCCGATCCCCCGGATGTCTTCGGCATCCAGATCATCAAGCCGGTCGGCGGACCGACGACGCCGGTCACCGTCCCGGCCACGCCGACCCTGTCTCCCGATGACGTGCCCGAATGCCTCAGCCTGCGGGATCCCTCGTTAATTCCAGTGGATCCAGAGGCGCAGGAGGGCTACTGGCTTTTCTTCACCTGTGTCGAGGGCGCGGGCCCGACCACCGAAATACATGCGGTCCGCATCTCTCGCGCGCTCGAAATCGTGCAAGAAGGCGGTGGGCCGTTGCGTCGTGTAGTGTTGACGGCTGGGGAGCTCGGGCCCTTCGCCGCGGCCGGGATCCGTTCGGCCGAGCCGCTGGTCTCGTTCGCCGAGGACGGCCTCCGACTGCGGATTTGGTTCCTCGCGCAGAGCGCGCCGGGCGACTGGAGCATCGCGCTGGCGGAGGCGCGAACCCACGATGTTGAGATGCTTGCTTTCGAGCTTCCCGAAGCGCTGCCCTTTGCCGTAAACCCGATTCTCACCAGCGACTCTCCCCTGGTCCGAAGCGAGTGCCTCGGCGACGACTGCAGTATCACTGGAATCGCCGTGACCCGTCGTGCCGACGACCCGGAGGTGCTGCGGTTCCTGTTGGCACGGCGTGTGAATCTACCGAGTGGGGATCGCACCGATCACTTGATCCCTTTGGAGCAAATATGGAGGATGCCGTGAGCCAAGTTCAACGAATTCAGCGCTGGAGGAAGCCATCGTTGGCTGCTGCGCTGGTCGTGCTCTTGGTCGGCTGCGGCAGTGAAGCCCAGGATGGTGCTTTCGGTCCTACGGGCTTTGGCGGTGCCGGGGGCGACGCGAGTTTCGACGGCCCTGAGGGCGGCGGTGCCACCGGCGGCGCTGGCGATAGAGGTGTGATCCTCAACGGGAACCTCGAGGTCATCGATCAGAATCCTGTTGAAGCGCTCGTCGCCGATCCTGCACGCAGTGGCTTTGATGCCGTCACCGCAGGCGGCATGTCCACCCCCGGCGAATAC
>Ga0255057_10002455_pt1 | contig 10045 bp, 9 predicted proteins | sample Cases_109_6_MG_FD_189022 | JGI IMG/M metagenome (GOLD analysis project Ga0255057, IMG submission 189022) | Seawater microbial communities from Amundsen Gulf, Northwest Territories, Canada - Cases_109_6 | ecosystem: Environmental > Aquatic > Marine > Gulf | place: Canada: Northwest Territories... | reverse complement strand
CGGATGCCGTCGTCGAGCATCACGAAGCAGAACGGACACCCGGTCGCGATCACATCGGCACCGGTGCCGATGGCTTCCTCGGTGCGCTCGACGTTGACCTTCTTACCGGTGCGCTCCTCGTACCACATCTTGCCGCCGCCGGCCCCGCAGCAAAACGAGTTCGTCCCGTTCCTCGGCATCTCGACACGGCTTCCGACGGCGTCGACAACGTCCCTGGGGGCCACATACACGTCGTTGTAGCGGCCCAGATAGCAGGGATCGTGAAAGGTCACAGTCTGCCCGTTCGGCTTCGGCGTGATCTTCCCATCTGATACCAGCGACATCAGCAGCTCGGAGTGGTGCATGACTTGGTAGTCACCGCCGAATTGGGGGTACTCGTTGCCCAGCGTGTTGAAACAGTGCGGGCATTGGGTGACCACCTTCTTCACCCCGAGGTCGTTGAGGGTCTCGATGTTCTGTAGCGCCAGACCTTGGAAGACGTACTCGTTTCCGGTCCGGCGGGCCGGGTCCCCTGTGCACAGTTCGCGGGGGCCGAGGATGGCGAAGTCGACTCCCGCCTCGTGTAGCAGCTTTGCCGTCGAAATCGTCACCTTGCGGTTCCGGTCGTCGAACGAGCCGGCGCATCCAACCCAGTACAGGTATTCAGCGGTGACGCCGGGCTCGCCGAGCATCTTGACTTCGAAATCGAGCTCGTCGCGCCAATCTCCGCGGGTCGATTGATCCACCCCATACGCGTTCGCCGAGTTCTCCAGGCTCAAGAAGGTCTTGCCCAACTCCGACGGAAACTCCGCCTCCATCAACACCAGGTGGCGGCGCATGTCGAGGATCTTGTCGACAATCTCGAGTCCGGCCGGACACGCCTCATCGCAGGCACGGCAGGCGGTACACGCCCATAGCTCCTCCGAAGTGATCCGTTCGAACACCAGGTCCGAGGAAACGGTGAGCTCGGCATCGACGCTCACCGGCGGCGAAATCCCGTAGGTGTCTGCGGCCACCTGGCCCAACTTGAGCACGATCTCGCGCGGATCGAGCGGCTTCCCTGTCTGGTTGGCCGGGCACACCTCAGTGCATCGGCCGCAGACCGTGCATGCGTCGGTGTCGAACAGCTGCTTCCAGGTGAAATCCTGCACCCGGGAAGCTCCCACCGTGTCGATGTCGGTTGCCTCCAGCAGGTTGGGCATCTCTCGCATCGCCCCTTTTGGGCGGTCCCGCGGCAGCAACGCGAGGTTCACCGGTGTCGTGAACATGTGGCGGAGCTTTGTCAGCGGCAGCATCACCAGGAAGAGGAAGAACACGACGACGTGGGTGATCCAGAACGCCTGATGGATCCCTGCCGCACTCTCCGCCGGGATCAGGTTGCTGAGCGGATACCCAACGAACGACCACACCTCGAAGTCGGGCCGGCCCACAGCTGAGATCCGGGCGGCCTCGGTGAGCAGACCGGTGGCCCCGATCAGCGCCAGGACCAGCAGGATCCATCCATCCTCTGGCCTGGTCTTGGTCCGTAGCCGCCACGGCCGTTGCCCGTAGCGACGAATCGCCGCCCAGGCGAGGCCGAGTAGGAAGACGACCCCGGCAAGATCGAGAGCCGCCGAATATCCACGATATACCCACCCATGGAGAAACTTGAGACCCGCAGGGGCGAGGTGGTCGATCTCGAGGATGACCGTCCCCAGGAACAGGACGATGAAGCTCCAGTAAATCAGCGAGTGCATCAAACCCGCCGTGCGATCCTCCATGACGGTCTTCATGAGGAGGGCGTCGACGAGCTTGTTCGCTCTGAGCTTCCAGTGTCCGCTCCTCCGTTCCCAGGTGCCACGCTCCCAGCTGCGGGCGCGCTGGGCGAACAGGTAGATGGCCACGGCGAGGAACAGGGAGACCGTCGCATAGAACAGCAGCACGATGAGCGACGGGATGTTGCCGAAGACCTCCCTGCCCACCTCGACGTGCCGTTCCTCGGGGAGGGTCCCAAGCCACCCGAGCAACAGGGTGCCGACGACCGCCAACCCGGCGAGGATCAAGAGGGCGACACTCGGCCGCAGCCTCCAGGGATCCTCGTTCTTCGACTCGGTCTCGGTCGCGGTCATCGGCGGCGAGTGTAGAGAAAATCGTCAGTCGTGAGACGTCGGGGATCAGTTATCGGTCATCAGCCGCGATTTTGCGACTTGGGACTTGCGACTTGCGACTCGCGACTTGCAGCTCAGCTCAGCCCTACGACGTTGCCGTCCTGATCGATGTCGACGCCGTGGGCGGCGGGACTGGTTCCCAGGCCCGGCATCCTGTTGATCAATCCGGTGAGCGGCAGAATGAAGCCGGCGCCCACCGACGCCTGCACCTCGCGTATCCGGAGTGTCCAGCCCTGTGGTGCACCCAGAACCGAGGCGTTGTCTGTCAATGAGGATTGGGTCTTCGCCATACAAATCGGGAGGTGTCCCCAACCGAGCCTCTCGTATCGCCTCAGCTGGCGGTCTGCGACTGCGTCGAACTTGACCGCACCCGCACCGTAGACCTCGCTGGCGATGGTCTCGATCTTGTCGCGAAGCGGCATCTCGTCCGGATAGAGCAGCGTGAAGTTCGACCCCTCTGCGGTGGCCTCTTCGACGGCACGGGCCAGTTCGATCATGCCGGGCCCACCCTCGGTGTGTGGCTGCGTGATTGCCCAGCGCACTCCTTCGGACTCGGCGACCTTTGCGATCACGTCGTGTTCGGAGGCGTGATCGGTGGGAAAGGCGTTTATCGAAACCACCGGAACAACACCATGTCGCCGGACAATGCCGATATGGCGACGGAGGTTCGCCGCACCTTCGGTGACATCATCCGGGTTCTCCTCCAGGAGGCCCTCTGGCAAGGGAAGCCCGGCTTTGATCTCTTGGTTGCCAGAGTGGTACTTCATCGACCGCACGGTGGTCACAACGACCGCTGCGTCCGGGGCGAGCCCCGAGGCGCGGCACTTGATGTTGAAGAACTTCTCGGCGCCGATGTCTGCACCAAACCCCGCCTCGGTGATCAGATAGTCACCGGAGCGAATCCCCACATAGTCGCCGACGATCGACGAGTTGCCGTGAGCGATGTTGGCAAAGGGGCCGGTGTGGACAACGGCCGGGGTTCCCTCGAGCGTTTGCAGCAGGTTGGGGGACAACGCGTCTTTCAGCAGCACGGCCGCCGACCCCGCAGCGCCGATGGCGTCTGCGGTCACCGGCTGCCGGTGCCTGTCGTAGCCGACAAGGGTGCGACCCAACCTCATGCGCAGGTCGTGGACGTCTGTGGCGAGGCCGAGGATCGCCATGATCTCGCTGGCCGCGGTGATGTCAAAGCCGGTTTCGCGAGCCACACCGTTGATCTTGCCTCCGAGACCGGTGACGATGCTGCGCAGGGTCCGGTCGTTGACATCGAGCACACGCTTCCAGGTCACATCGTCGGGTCCGATCGATAGCTCGTTGCCCTGATAGATGTGGTTATCGACCAGGGCGGCAATGAGGTTGTTGGCCGCGGTGACGGCATGAAAATCGCCGGTCAGGTGCAGGTTCATCTCCTCCATTGGCACCACCTGGGAATGACCGCCGCCGGCGGCGCCACCCTTGATACCGAATGTCGGTCCGAGCGAGGGCTGGCGTAGGGACACGACGGCCTGACGGTCGATGTACTTGAACCCCTGGGCGAGCCCGACCGCAGTCGTGGTCTTGCCTTCACCCAGGGGGGTGGGGTTGGTGGCCGTTATCAACACGTACTTGGCGCGCGGGGCGCCCATGGCGGCGATGGCGTCGAGCGAGATCTTTGCCATCTCCCTGCCCCGCAGCTCGACGTACTCGGAAGGAACTCCCATGTCGGCTGCGACCTCTTGGATCGGTCGCAGCTTGGTGTCACGCGCGATCTCCAGATCGGTCGGCATCGGCTGGGTCACGCGCTAGGCCTCGAGCCCCGTCGCCTCACCGGTCTCTGCTTCGCTGTCCGTAGTGATCCCAAGCTCCGCCTTGAGCTCCTCCAGTTTGGCATCGGCAGCGGTCTGGTTGATTGCCCCCCGCAACTCGGCCTCTGCTCCCTGCGGCGTGGCCTCGTAGATCTCCGCCTTGGCCATTGCCTGGGCCTTGCGAAGCTCTATCTTCTCCTCGACCGACGCCAGCGACGGCTGCTCGTCGTCCATCGTCGACGACATCGTCTGTACGGCATCGTTGACGGCCTCTTGCATCTTGGCTTGCTCCAACTTGCCCATCAGCTCGATCTGCTTCGCCGAGAGCTCCTGAAGCCTGGTCGCATTGGCCTGTACGGCCCTCTTTGCATCCTCAGCCTGCTGGATGGCGACCTCGTATTGGCTCGTGAGGGACGACAGGTTGTTCTCGGATGCCTGGAGCTTGATGGCAAGGGCTTGCGCCGCGCTCGTCCACTTGTCCACGCCTGCGGTGTCGCCTGCGGCTCTCGCTTCTTCCGCCTTCAGGATGGCCTGCTTGGCCATCTCGCGGGTCTCGCCGACGGTGTCGGCCTCTTTTTCGATCTTGGCTTCGAGCTGAGTCCGGTGCGCCACGATGTTGGCGGCTTGGTTGCGGAGGTCCTGATTCTTCTTCTTGGCATCGTCCATCGCCATTTGGATCTCGATTTCGGGTTTCATCGCCGAATCCGACGCCGAACGGAACCAAGCCTTGATGTACCGCCACCATTTTCGAAGCATCGGCGGGTCCTCTCTGTTGCCGTTGTGGAAAGTCTAGAGCACCGGTAAAGGCTGGTTCCTTGGGGATTCGGCTACTTGCCGGCGGCGGCGCGGAGGAGGAACGCCAGGTTGGCGGGACGCTCGGCTACTCGCCGAGTGAGGTATGGGTACCAGGCGCTGCCGTAGGGGAGGTAGATCCGAAGCGAATACCTGTCCTCGATGAGTTGTGCCTGCACCTCGCGGCGGACGCCAAACAACATTTGAAACTCCCACGGCGCCGATCGGTTGGCACCAAGCTCCCTGGCATGTTCAATCCGTGGCAGATCGTGAGTTGCGATCGCCGGCAGCACCCCCGGCTCGCCCATGAGACGCTTGCTCAGGTCATCGAAGGCGGTGTCGACTCGCGCCCTGGATGGGTAGGCCACGTCCTCGGGCTCGGCATAGGCGCCTTTGCACAGACGAACATGGCCACCAAGCGGGATGATTCGATCCAGATCGGGTTGGGTGCGGTATAGATAGGCCTGGACGGCGATTCCCAGGTTGCCGACCGATGGCTGGACAGCCTCGTACACCGAGATCGTCGACTCGGTGAAGGCCGACTCCTCCATGTCGACGGTGATAGTGGTACCGATGTCCACAGCCCGCTCGGCGAGGTGGGCGAGCAAATCCGTTGCTAGCGACTCATCGAACCCGAGCCCGAGATGGGTCAACTTGACGGAGATGTTGGCATCGAGGCCATCGCTGCCGATGCGCTCCAGGCAGGCCAGATAGGCGTCACGTGCTTGGAAAGAAGCCGTGGAGTCGCCAACGAGCTCTCCCAGAAAGTCGAGCGACACCTGCGCACCCGCGGCATTGAGCTCGGCTGCGACCGCAGCGGCCTCATCGAGGGTCTCGCCGGCCACGAAGCGATGCGACAGCCCCTTGCCCGCGGTTGTCTCCGTGAACAGCTTGCGCATCGGGGACCAGCCGGTCACCGCCAGGAGGCTCCTGCCGAGGAGGTTCAAGCGGGCAGGTCTCCTCGCGCTCTGGCGCCGAGGTCACGGGATCGTTGCGCGGCGGAATGGATGGCATCCTCCATGAGGGCGCGGAATCCTCCCTCGTCGAGCACGTGCATCGCTGCGGCTGTGGTTCCTCCGGGGGAGGTGACCTCGCCGCGAAGGCGAAACGCAGACTTCCCCGACTCGGCAAGGAGCATCCCCGCCCCTCGGACCGTCTGATGGACGAGCAGCTCGGCGGCATGATGAGGAAGCCCTTCTCGGATGGCCGCTTCGGTCATCGCCTCTGCAAGCAGGAAAACGTAGGCGGGGCCGGTGCCGGACACCGCGGTGACCGCATCCATGAGGTCTTCCGATAGTGCGATGGTCTTTCCGACGGCGCCGAGAACAGCTGCCGCTGTGGCCAGAGCCTGCTCGTCGGCGTGTTCGCCCCCCACATACGCAGTCACCCCCTCGTCGACGGCGGCCGGCGTGTTGGGCATGGCCCGCACGATCGGGACACGATCGAGCTGCTCGGCGAAAACTGCGATCGGTACCCCGGCGGCAAGGCTGACGACGATCTGGTCGGTGGTGACAACATCGACGACCTGGTCGAGCAGAGTGGAAACATCCTTCGGTTTTACTGCGATCACGACAACCTCGCGACCGGCGGCGGCCGCTGCGACGTCGAGCATGGTGGTGATCCCGGTGCGCATCTCGGCCTCCTTGGCACGCTCGGGTCGGCGCGCTGCCAGGACGAGGTCGTCTGTCTGCCATCCGGCGCGGAGCAGGCCCGTGGCGAGTATCTCGCCCATCGCCCCCGCACCCAGGATCGCCACGGTCGGTTTCATTGAAACGATGTTAGATGCCGCGACTGCGAACCCAGGGCTCGGGGGCCCGGTGGGCGCGGTTGCCAGCCCACAGAACAAGGGTCTAGAACTGCGGTCTCAACTGTCCCACCATGCCGCTATGACCCCCGACAGCCGTGCCCTCGCTTTGGCCGCCCGTCAAGGCGGAGTCATCAACCAGTCGCAGGCTCTCGACTGCGGATTGTCACCGAGCGGTATCTTCCGCCGTGTCCGACGCGGCGATTGGCAGAAGGTAATCCGGTCGGTGTACCGGCTCGTTGATATGACCGATGCTTCAGATCTGTTGCGCGCTGCGATCGCCGCGCTTCCGAGCGCAGTCGTATCGCACGAGAGCGCTGCTGAGCGCCATGCAGTTCCGCTCGTTCAGCGAGGAAAGGCTGTGGTGAGCGTGCACACTCGCACGACGCACAGCTTCTCGGGAGTAATCATCCATCGGAACCACGATCTCGCCTCTGAGCACGTCACACGAATCGGCGATCTGCCGGTAACCACTCTTCCACGCACGATCCTCGACCTTGCCCACGTCCTCAGTGAGAAACATGTCCGCCGGATCGTCGACGATCTAATCGCCGATCGGAGGCTCATCGTTGCAGACCTCACCGCTATTCACGATCAAGTGGCCAAGCGTGGAAAGCCTGGCTCGACAGCGCTACGCAGCATCCTGGCCGAGCGCGGGGCCGGTCAGGGGGCCAAAGCATCCAGACTTGAACTCGAGGGTCTGCGCGTACTTCGTGACGCTGGTCTGCCAGAGCCGATCTTGGAATACCCCATCCCGTGGAACTCGACGAAGCGCTTCGACGCGGCATATCCGGACGCTCGCCTCGCCATCGAGTGGGACTCGCGCCGTTGGCACGGCCTGATCGACTCCTTCGAAGCGGACCGAAACCGAGATCGAGCCGCCCTCCTCCACGATTGGAAGGTCTTGCGATTCACTTGGAGAGACGTGACAGATCGGCCGTCCGAGGTTGCCGCCACGGTCAGGACGCTGATGGAGTGAGTTGAACCGTGGGCCGGCAGACGCGCCAGGCGCGCCTACCAGCCCTGGGTTCGCAATGCCGCCCGGAAGGCGTCTGCAGTTGTCGCTCCGAATGCGACCAGGCGCACGTCGGTGAAGGAACCGGGATGCGCGCCGAGCCAGGCGGCGACCTCGGATGCGATGACCAGCGTCGCCTCCTCGGGCGGATACCCATAGATCCCCGCCGAGATCGCCGGAAGTGCCACCGAGGATGCCTCAAGGCGGAGAGCAGCATCGAGGGCCGCCGTCACCGCTCGACGAAGTTTGTCCTCGTTGTCACCGCCCACAACAAACACCGGTCCGACGACGTGGACGATGTGGCCAGCCACCATGTCACCGGCGGACGTCACCGCGGCCACCCCAGGACCGACCGGCCCGTTGGCCACGACCCAGGCGCGGGACTCCTCGTCTATCACCGGACCCCCAGCACGGGATATCGCGGCGGCGACCCCTCCTCCGTGCAAGAGCTTGGCGTTGGCTGCATTGACGATCACATCAACGTCCTGTCCGGTGATGTCACCCTCGACCACGGTCACGATGGAGTCGGATCCAGACATCACAGCTCGGCGCTACCCGGAGCCGCCACCACACCCAGCAGCTCCCTGAGCTGTCTGGAGAAGCGGTCAGGGTCTGCGGTGGTGAGAAAGGCGACGCTCCCGCCGAAGGACCTGAGGGGACCGTCAACCACCCGCCTCACCTGGCGGGCGACGGCCGGAGCGGGGTCGACAACCGTTGCGGTGCCGGCAGCTGTCGCAATCCGGTCCGTCACCAGCGAATAGTGAGTGCACGCAAGCACCACGACGTCGGCACCCTGGTCGACCACGTCGCCGACGTACTGCTCGATGAGGTCGTCGGTAGCCGGGTCGCCGGCCTCGATGGCGGCGGCAAGACCCGGACATGTTTTGGCAATGACCTCACGATCGACGGCGTGCCGGCCGACGACCGAGGCGAACAGCTCACCTTGGAACGTCGCATCGGTGGCGAGCACGCCGATCTTTCCGTTCCTGCTGAGCCCCGCGGCGGGCTTGACCGCCGGCTCCATCCCGACAAACGTCACGTCGGGAAACCGAGTGCGCAAAGAGTGGAGTGCCGCCGCCGACGCCGAGTTACACGCCACCACGATCGTCGTTGCCCCACGGTCGATCAGAAACCGGGCGACGGTCTCCGACCGCTGCCTGACCTCGGCAAGGCTGCGCTCTCCGTACATTCCATAGCCCTGGTCGGCAACATAGATGACGTCGTGGCCGGGCAGCACCTGCCGAGTTTCCCAGTAGATGGAGAGCCCACCGACACCGGAATCGAACATGCCGATGGGCGCTTCGGTCACTCCCCATACCGGTTGGAATGGGTCAGCTCGTCGAGCGGCTTGCGCCCCCCCCAACTCCCAGGCGCCGCATCCGGCGCCGGGTACCCCAGCGTTACGGCAAAGCGGCATCTGGCGCCATCGGGCAGACCGAGCACGACCGCGGCATCATCCTCGCGGTGGAGCGTCACCGGGCATGATGCGATTCCGAGGCTGTCGGCGGCCAGCATGATGTTCTGGGCGACCCTCCCGGTGTCGAACTCATAACCGCCGAGCTCCTCAACGAGTGCAATGGTGACGGGTGCATCCCGCACCGGGCTCGTGTAGGTGCCACAGTCGGCGAGCCGACGCCGCTGCTCCTCGTCGTCGACGACGACGAAGGCCCAGTTCTGTGAGTTCTTGCTCGATCCCGTCCAACGGGCGGCCTCGATGATCGCAGTCAGATCAGCGGGATCCAGCGGTTCATCGCGATAGGCACGGAGGGCGCGCAGGCCGACGATGCCCTGGTAGCGGTCGTTGGATTCCACACAGGGAAGGCTACCTCCGCACGCGAAAGAACCGGGCACCCGGCCCGGCTCTTCCATGGTTGGTGGCCGGCCTAGGCGAGCACCCTGGCCTTCTGCTCGGCAAACTCATCGTCGGTGAGCACGCCCTTGCTATGGAGATCTGAGAGTTTCTCGAGCTCCCCTGCGGTGCTGACCCCTGCCTGCTCTCGGTACATCGCAGCCTTCTCCCCGGGAGTCGGCTCGGGCCGGAAAATCATGTAGGCGAGGATGCCGATCAGGGGGAACCCGATGATTCCCACCGTCCACAGCGCCGTGATCCAACCGTTCCACTTGTTGGTCCACAGGTCGGAGAAAACGACGATCAGCAGGTACAACCAAACGGCCAGTAGGAATGCGAAAAACAGCCAACCGATCACTTCCCAAAACAACGGTCACCTCCGTATCGGGGGTCGAAATACGGGAAAACCCTAGCTCAATCAAACGAGAACGCGCACCGAGTAGGGGACCGTTCGGCTTCGTTTCCCGCTCTCGGCTACGGGCCACATCGGGCCCCGGCTCCGCAAAGCGTCACGCCAACGGAGACCGGATCGCGCCCAATTTGCGGAGCGTCTGGTTTCCCGCTCCTGCCGCTTCGCGGCGGGCCGCTCGGGCCACGGCTCCGCAGGACTGGTCTCGGCACAGAGATCAAATCGCGCCACGTCTGCGGAGCCTCTGGTTTCCCGCTCTCAGCTACGGG
>Ga0255057_10002452_pt1 | contig 10052 bp, 6 predicted proteins | sample Cases_109_6_MG_FD_189022 | JGI IMG/M metagenome (GOLD analysis project Ga0255057, IMG submission 189022) | Seawater microbial communities from Amundsen Gulf, Northwest Territories, Canada - Cases_109_6 | ecosystem: Environmental > Aquatic > Marine > Gulf | place: Canada: Northwest Territories... | reverse complement strand
CCCTCCGGGCTCGACTTCCTCAGCGGGAAATTCGATCCCATCTTCAATCTTCTGGAGCAACTAAGCGTCGATTACTGGGAAGGCCAGGAGCCGAGTCCAGGTGAGTTCCTCCATTTCTTTCTGCTCGGCGTTGCCCAACCCCATTTCGGTCGCGGGATTGCGCAGAACCTCGTCACCGCATGTGTCGAGAATGGAGTCCAGAAGGGGTACCGCGTGGGTGTTACCGAAGCGACGAACAGTGTTTCCCAGCACATTTTCCGCAAAGCCGGGTTCGTCGAACGCGTACAGCGCTCCTATCGAGATTATCGGTATCAAGGAGACGCCGTGTTTGCGTCGATCGAGGGACACACGGGTCCCATCATGATGGACAGGCAGTTGAAAGCTACGGAGTCTTGAGCCCCGGCTGCGTTGGCGGCCGAAGAAGTGCCACCCAGTTCTTGAGTCAGAAGACGTTTCGAGGCAACTTGCATGTTGCAGGGCTGGCACCTTACTCTGCATTAAACAGACCATCTTCGGTTTGATAGAGAAGGGAGCAATTCGATGAAAAGCACCCGGAAGGACCTTGTCATGGCTGCGGGTCTCGCCCTTGCCGCCTTCATGCCGGTGCCCACCCTCGCCCAGGACGCAGGGCAGCCCGATCCGGCGGCCTTGGCGAAGCTGGCCAACAAGAAGCCCGGGTACTCACCTTACGCGGGACGGGACTTCCCGACGCGCCCGTTCTTTGGCGACACGCACGTGCACACGGCGACCTCGTTCGACGCGGGGGCCTTCGGCACGACGCTCGGCCCACGCGACGCCTATCGGTTCGCCCGCGGCGAGGAGGTCATTTCCAACAGCGGGCAGCGGGTGAAGCTATCGCGGCCGCTCGACTTTCTCGCGGTGACCGATCACTCGGACAATATGGGTTTCTTCCCCGACCTCATGGCTGGCAAGCAGGAGATTCTCGCGAACCCGACGGGTCGCAAGTGGTACGACATGGTCAAAGCAGGCAAGGGCGCGGATGTGGGGATCGAAGCCTTCTTCGCCTTGTTCCAGGGAACCTATCCGAAGGAGCTCATGTACAATCCGGGCTCGCGAGGCTTCAGGCGTACGTGGGACGATAACATCGCCGCCGCGGAACAATACAACGACCCGGGCCGCTTCACCGCGTTCATCGCCTACGAGTGGTCGGCGTCGGTCAAGGGGAACAACCTCCACCGCAACGTCATCTTCCGCGACAGCGGCGCCAAGGCGAGTCAGGTGGAGCCGATCGTCACCAACCCGCCCGTGGGCAACCCCGATCCGGCCTTCCTCTGGAAGTGGATGGAGGCTTACGAGAAGAAAACCGGGGGCAGCGTCCTCGCCATCGCGCACAACGGCAACCTGAGTAACGGCATGATGTTCCCGATGATCGAGACTTTCGGCAAGCAGCTTGACCGCGACTACGTGGAGACGCGCGCGAGGTGGGAGCGGCTCATCGAAGTGACGCAGACGAAGGGAACAGGGGAGGCTCATCCCTACCTCTCGCCCAACGACGAGTTCGCCGACTTCGAGCTCTGGGACACGGGCAACCTCGACCTCAGTGCCGCCAAGACGAAGGAGATGCTCCAGTACGAGTACGCCCGCGAGGCGCTGAAGAACGGCCTGAAGCTGGAGCAGCAGCTGGGGACGAACCCGTACAAGTTCGGCATGGTCGGCTCGACCGACACGCACACGGCTCTCTCGTCGGCGGAAGACGACAACTTCTTCGGCAAGATGGCGACGGCGGAGCCTAGCGCGGAGCGCTTGACCAACGCCTTTCTGAGCAGCGAGACCTCGAAAACCGGACTGGCGTACATGGATTGGAAGGTGAGCGCCTCGGGCCGCGCAGCCGTCTGGGCGACCGAGAACACGCGCGAGGCGATTTTTGACGCGATAGAGCGCAAGGAGACCTACGCGACCACCGGCACGCGGATGATCGTCCGCTTCTTCGGCGGGTTCGACTTCGAGCCGAGTGATGCGAACAACCGCATGCCGGCGAGGATCGGATATACCAAGGGCGTTCCGATGGGGGGCGATCTGCGCAATCCACCGAAAGGCAAATCGCCCACCTTCCTCGTGGCCGCGCTCAAGGACCCGATCGGCGCGAACCTTGACCGCATCCAGGTCATCAAAGGCTGGGTCGGCAAGGACGGCAAGACGCTGGAGCGCATCTATGACGTGGCTGTGTCGGGTGGCCGCAAGATCGGTGCAGACGGCCGCTGCAAGACACCGGTCGGCAGCACCGTGGACGTGGCGAACGCGACCTGGACCAACACAATCGGCGTGGGCGAGATGATCACCATGTGGAAAGACCCGGACTTCGATCCGGAGCTGCCGGCGTTCTACTACGTCCGCGTGATCGAAATCCCGACGCCGCGCTGGACCGCTTACGACGCGAAGTACTACGGCACGAAGCCGCAGCCCGGCACCCCGATGACCGTCACCGAGCGCGCCTACACGTCGCCGATCTGGTACACGCCGAACTAGCAGCGGGGCTGCATCGGGGTTAGACGACGCCCTGGTCGAGCATGGCGTCGGCGACTTTGATGAAGCCGCCGATGTTGGCGCCGTCGATGTAGTTGACGAAGCCGTCCTGGGTGCCGTACTTGACACAGGTGCGATGGATCTCCTTCATGATCATCTGCAGGCGCTCGTCGACCTCTTTGCGGGTCCAGGTAATCCGCATGGCGTTCTGGGTCATCTCTAACCCCGAGACCGCCACACCACCGGCGTTGGCCGCCTTGGCCGGACCAAAGAGGATCTGCGCGTCGTGGAAGTGCTCGACGGCCTCGGGAGTGGATGGCATGTTGGCTCCCTCCGCCACACAGAAGCACCCGTTCTCGATCAAGGTCTTGGCCTCGTCGCCGCTGATCTCGTTCTCGGTGGCACAGGGTAGCGCCACGTCGGCGGCCAACGACCAGGGTCGCTGGTCTTCGACAAAAGTGGCCTCTGGGTACTTGTCGACATACTCCTTGATCCGTCCCCGCCGGTTGTTCTTGAGATCCATGACGAAATCGAGCTTCTCCCGGTCGATGCCCTTCTCGTCGATAATCGTGCCGTTGGAGTCGGAGAGCGTCAGCACCGTGCCGCCGAATTCCAGCACCTTCTCGGTAGCGAACTGGGCAACGTTGCCCGAGCCGGAGACCAGCACCCGCTTGCCTTCGAATTTCTCCTTGCGGGTCTTCAGCATATCGGCGGCGAAGTAGACGCAGCCATAGCCGGTGGCCTCGGGTCGAATAAGCGACCCGCCCCACCCCCGGCCCTTGCCGGTCAGCACACCGGTGAATTCGTTGGCCAGCTTCTTGTAGGTGCCGAAGAGGAACCCCAGCTCGCGTCCCCCGACGCCGATGTCACCGGCGGGCACATCGGTGTTGGGCCCGATGTGCCGGTAGAGCTCGCTCATGAAGGACTGGCAGAAGCGCATGACCTCACCGTCGCTCTTGGCCTTGGGGTCGAAGTCCGAACCGCCCTTGCCACCACCCATGGGCAGCGTGGTCAAGCTGTTTTTGAACACCTGCTCGAAGGCGAGGAACTTGAGGATCCCCAGATTGACGCTGGGGTGAAACCGGAGTCCCCCCTTGTAGGGTCCGAGGGCACTGTTCATCTCGATACGGAAACCGCGGTTGACCTGGATCTCGCCCTGGTCGTCGACCCAGGGGACCCGGAACATGATGACCCGCTCGGGTTCGACGATGCGTTCCAGGATCTTGCCGCTGCGGTAGCGCGGATCGCGCTCGATCACCGGCCAGATCGACTCGACCACCTCTTCAACTGCCTGCAGAAACTCCTTCTCTCCGGGGTTTCTGGCACTGACCTGCTGCAGGAATTCGGCTACAGAATTCGACATGGAGACTCCCTCCGCAAGGCTTGAAGCGTGATTTGGTTGCTGATTGAAGGATGAAGATTCGGCTATAGGCTCTTCACGGTGGCAGCGGCCGAGGGGATCGTGCCGTGCCACTGCAAACAATACTCTTTTTTGCACAGTTTTCAAGAGGAAACTGCACAAAAAGCGAGGACTGGGACCGGGGGGTTGGGGGCTGCTAGCTTTTGGTGTCGCTGGTGATCAGACCGTCGTGGATCTCCACCTGGCGATTGGCGCGGCGGGCCAGGGCGGCATCGTGGGTGATGACCACCATGGTCCGGCCCTGTTCCCAGAGCTCTTGGAAGAGCTCCAGGATATCGCCACCGGAGGTGGAATCGAGGTTGCCGGTAGGCTCATCGGCGAGGACGATATCCGGGTTCATGGCCAGGGCGCGGGCCACCGCCACCCGCTGCATTTGGCCCCCCGAAAGCTCGGTCGGCTTGTGATCCATCCGGTCGCCCAGACCCACCCGGTGCATGAGCTCCTCTACCCGCTGATGGCGCTTCCGCCGCGAAACACCGCCAAAAAGAAGTGGCATCTCGACATTCTCGAACGACGAGATCTGGGGCAGCAGGTTGAAGTTCTGAAACACAAACCCCACCCGCCGATTGCGAACGGTGGCCAGCTCGTCCTTTTTCATCTTGGCCACCGGCTGGCCACTGAGCTCGTAATAGCCGTCGGTGGGAGTATCGAGGCAGCCGATGAGATTCATGAGGGTGGACTTGCCCGACCCCGAGGGGCCGACGACCGCCACGAACTCGCCGGCATCCACTTCGAGATCGATACCCCGCAGGGCCTCGACCTGGATCTTGCCGGTGTCGTAGACCTTGCGGATCCCCTCCATGCGGATGATGTTGCCGTTGGACAGGGCTTGGCTGGTTTCAGACATGGCTCTCACTCGTAGCGCAGGGTCTCTGCCGGGTCGATGCCGGCGGCGCGGCGGGCTGGAAAGTAGCCCGACAGCATGCCGATGATTCCCAGGATGCCCGCTGTCGACAACGCAATGGGCAGCGAGAGGGTCGGCTTGCCCAGATACTTCATCGCATCGCTGCCCTCGGTCGGCAGCAGAGCGATAAGAACGATGACCACCATCGCCATCAGGAGCCCGAAGATGCCCCCCAGCAGGGTGTAGGTCAGACCCTCGAGGACCAACGGACCGGTGATCCAGTTGGCCTTGGCACCGAGCGCCATCTTGACCCCGATCTCGCGGGTTCGTTCCTTGACCACGGCGTACATGATGTTGGCCACGCCGATCCCCCCGACCATCAGGGTCAGGGCGCCGATGATGCCCAGAAACAGTTTGATCCCGAACATGAAGTTGGCCCGGATCCTGCCCGATTCGACGGTGTCCCAGGTCCCCATGACCCGTTCGTCGGTCGGATCGAACCCGTATTTGGCACCCAGCACGCGCGCAACTTCGGCCAGAGTCTCCTTCATCCTCTCGGGCTCGAGTGGCTTGATGATGATGGTGGAGACTTTGTCTTCACCGAACTGGGCGAAGGAGGTGCGAATGGGGATCACCGCGTGGTCCTCGTCCATGCCGCTGTAGGCCCCCATCTGCATCTTGTCGATCATCACGCCGATGACGGTGTAGGGGACGTTGTCGATCAAGATCGTCTCACCGACACCCTCCTCTTCGCCAAAGAGCTCTTCGGCGAGGGCGTCACCCAGGAAGACCACCCGCCGACGCTGGGCATCGTCGAGCGGGTTGAGGAAGCGGCCGCCCGCCAGCGGAATCTGATTGCGCATCAGACCCCACACGGTGCTCACACCCTTGATCGGTCCGTTGACCGTCTTGTCGCCATAGGTGAAATTGGTACGCCAGCGCTGGATCTCTCCGCTCACGCCCATCAGCCCCGGGACGCGCTCGCGCAAGAGCCGCATGTCTTCGATGCGGGGCCGGATGGGTCGCCCCGCCGGCAACCCCATCCACGGCTTGGTCGTCTCGCCCGGCCAGATGACGGCGATACCGGTACCCATCCCGACCCAACCTTCACCCAGGGCAATACCCAGCCCCTCACCAAAAGCCATGAGCAGGACCAGGGAGAGAGTGCCCCAGGCGATGGAAGCCACCGTCAGGATGGCTCGTTTCCGCTGCACACGCGAGGCGCGCCAGAACAACTGGAACACCATACCGAGGCCAGGGCGACGCTTCTTTGGGCTGAGTGTGTGGGTCATGGGTCACAATTCCCGCTAGGTCATCTTCATGGCCACCACCGGATCGAGGTTGGCCGCGGCTCGAGCTGGAAAGAAGCCGGCGACCAGACCGATGAGGCCGAGGAGGGAAGCCGTGAGCGCGGCGACCTGAACGTCTACCGTCGGACTTCCTACGTACTCCTCGAGCCCCAGAGCCGGGAACAAGGCGCAGATACCGGCCGTGATCAGCAGTCCGATAAACCCCCCAACAGCGGTAAAGATCAGGGTCTCCATTAGGAACTGGCCCAGAATGCCACGGGGCTTGGCCCCCAGCGCCATCTTGACGCCGACCTCGGGGGTGCGCTCTTCCACCACCACGCTCATGATGTTGGAGACACCGATGCCGCCGACGACCAGCGTCAGCGAGCCGACGATGCCGAGAAACATCTTGAACGCCATCATAAAGGCGTCCATGAACTGGAACATCTCGGTGGTGTCCCAGATCATCAGGGCCTCCCGGTCGGTCGGATCGAAGTGGTACTTGCCGGCGAGGATGGCCAGCACTTCGTCGGTCAGCTCTTTGGTCCGCTGGACGTCCCGCGCCGCAAAGATAAAGAGGTTGATGTACTTCTCACCGGTCAAGGCCCTGAAGGTCGAGCCCGGAATAATCAGCTTGTCCTTGTCCCGGCCGCTGTAGGAAGAGTCCTGCTCCTTGGGCTTGAGCACACCCACCACGGTAAACGGCGAGCCGTGGAGGCGAAAGGTCTGACCGACCGGATTACTCGACCCGAACAGCGTCTCGGCCAACTCGTCGCCTAGAAAGGCCACCCGCCGCTGGTCGGCTTCGTCGAAGGGATTGAGAAAGCGTCCCCCCATCTCAGGGATCATGTTGCGCATCTCGCCAAAGACGGGGCTGACCCCTGAGACATCCACTGCCATCGTCCGCTTGCCGTGCTTTAGCTGCAGCGTGTCGGTGTACTCGCTGGAGATGGCCTCCAGACCCCTGGCCCGCTGCCGAATCAGCTCGATGTCGTCCTCGCGCAAACGAATCCGTCGTCCTTTGCCCAGACCCTCGAACGGCAGCGAGGTGATCGATGGCCAGGCGATGACGATGGCGTTGCCGAGACCGGCGATGTTCTTGATCATCTGGGTGTGGAAGGCCTGGCCAAAGGACAGCAGGAGGCTGACCGCTACGGTCCCCCAGACAATGCCCAGGGTGGTGAGAAAAGTGCGCAGCTTCTGAGCGCGGAGATCGCGCGCCAACTGGCGGAGAAAGCTGCCCAGGTGGATCACGCTGCGCCCCCTGGATTGACCACCGGCACCCACACCCATCCGCCAGCAGGGAAGCCGGACACCGCGGTCGGCCAACCGCGAGACGTAGGGGAGGGCCTTGTGCCCTCCCTAGGGCGGGGACAAGCCCCGCCCCTACGAGATTTGCCGTCGTACTCCGGTAGGCGCATAGGCTCTTAGTCGAGGATGTCGCGCGGTGGCCTTTCCACCAGCTCGGCGCCTTCCTCGAGACCCGATAGCACTTCGATATTGAGACCGTCCGACAGCCCGGTCTTGATCTCCACCTTCTCCGGCTCGGCATCCGGTGTGCCCGCCGGGATCTCCACAAAGGTCTTGGCCCCGTCCTCCTCGAAGAGCAACAGCCGCTCGGGGATCATCAGGATGTCGGTCTTCTCACGGATGACCAGATCGGCGGTGGCCGAGTATCCGGCTCGGAGCAGAATCCCTTCCACCGGATCGAGCTCGATCTCGACGTCGAACAGACGCGCCCCCTCCTCTTCCTTTGCCTGGGGGGCGATTCGGCTCAGCCGGCCGGTGACCACTTGGTCGGGTAGGGCGCCGATGTTGAGACGGGCTGCAACGTCCACCGCCAGCTTGCCGACATCGATCTCGTCGACCGTGCCCATAAAGATGAGGTCACCCATATCGGCGATGGTTGCTAGCTCGGTGCCGGCCTGAAACGCCGTCAAAGGGACCACCGGGTCGCCGGGATCGACCAGCCGCTCGAGGACGATGCCGCCGGCGGGTGCCCGGATGATCGACTCCATCTGACGACCCCGTCCGGCGATCCGGCCCTGGCGGACCAGATCCAGATTGTCGTGAGCGCTCTGCACCTCGATTCTAGCGAGCTCGAAGGCCTCACGCTTGATGTCCTCTTCCTCCCGGGCGGAGATCCCCTCCTTTGTCAGCTCGGTGACCCTTTTCCACTCGGCCTCGGCTCGCCTGAACCCCGCTTCGGCGGTGTGTACTCGGCTTTCGGCCTCCACCAGCTCGGTGGGGGTGGGGTCGGGTGCGATCTCGAACAGAGGGTCGCCCGGGTTGACCCGATCGCCGACATCGACCACACAGCGCTTGACGATACCCGAGATCTTGGACTTGACCTCGAACTTGAGCCGCGGTTCGATCTGCCCCACGGCCACCGCCTTTTCGGTGATCTCGCCCCGCTCGACCTTGACGAGCTTGAACTTCTGCTCGTTCTCGCCCCGACTCTGCAGCCAGAAATAGGCACCGACGACGAGAGCCGCCACGATCAGCGTGGCAACAAGAATCTTCAGCAATCTGGCCATCTCACCCTCCTCGGTCGAGGTGATCCGGTCGACCGACCATGGTTCTACCTAACTCTCCCTACGTAGGCTTTTGTCGCGAGTTTCGATATCTTTCGCCATGCATGAAGACTAATAGACTTTTCTGGCTTCTTTCTGTCGGTCTGCTGGTGTGGCCATTGGGCTGTCGGTGGGGCCGTGAGCCGACGCGGGACCAATCTCCCTCCGCCAGGCCCGAGATTGTCGAGACCCTGAGGGAGGATCTGGCTTTGGAGCGGCATCCATCCGATGGCGGTGGACGGGCATGGCTGGAAGGGGGCTCGGGTGACCCGGCCACCGCAGTGACGGCCGGTCACACGGGTCGCTGGTCGGTGGTCTACGAGACCGGCCCGCTCGGCATCGCCGAGGGGGGTTGGATCTTCTTCCAGGCGCCGCCCTTCTGGCATTGGAGCATGCCACAGGGGTTCGATCCCGAGCAGCTGGGTTTTACCCTCGTCACCACCGAGGCCGAAGGTGTGGAGTTGGCACCGGCGACGATCGACCAGCAGTTGCTGGCCATCGAGGTCAGGGGTCGAGCGCTCGATCCGGGTGAGCAGGTGCGGATTGTCTATGGGGCCGGTCCGACAGGCGCGCTCGCCGACCGCTATGCCGAGCACCGATCCCGTTTCTGGGTGGCGGTGGATGGCAACGGCGATGGCATACGCGGCCCGGTGGCCGACCAGCTCTGGGTGGATGTCCTGGGAGGGCCACCGGCGCGGTTGGTGCTGACCCTGCCGTCGACGGCGCTGCCGGGCGAGACGGTCGACCTCGCCATCGCCGTGCTCGACCGCTTTGGCAACCTCAGCAAGGACTTCACCGGAGAGATCGCGCTGTCGGGACCGGCGTCCGATCTGGGACTGCCGTCCAAGGTTGGCTTTGCGGCGGAGGATGAAGGCACCAGAGGTGTCGAGATCACCTTTGTCGAGGAGGGGATCTACCGGATCGAGGCGGTAGGCGCCGATGGCCTGGCCGCCGCCAGCAATCCGCTGATGGTCGCCGGTGGGGTGGACCGCATCCTGTGGGGAGATCTCCACGGCCACTCCAATCTCTCCGATGGCACCGGCACCCCGGAGGACTACTTCCGCTACGCTCGCGACGTGGCCGCTCTGGACGTGGTCTCCCTGACCGACCACGACCACTGGGGGATGGAGCCCCTGGCCCTCCACCCGGAGATCTGGGAGCAGATCAAAAAAGAGGCTGAGCTCTTCAACCAGCCCGAGGAGCTCGTCACCCTGCTCGGCTACGAGTGGACCAACTGGATTCATGGCCATCGACATGTGCTCTTTTTCCAGGACCACGGCGAGCTGTTCGATTCGATCGATCCCGAATTCGACACCCCCGATGAGCTGTGGGCCGCTCTCAGGGGGCAGCAGGCTCTGACGGTGGCTCATCACTCGGCGGGCGGACCGATTGCCACCAACTGGAAGTACCTACCCGATCCGGAGCTGGAGCCGGTGACCGAG
>Ga0255057_10002451_pt1 | contig 10052 bp, 7 predicted proteins | sample Cases_109_6_MG_FD_189022 | JGI IMG/M metagenome (GOLD analysis project Ga0255057, IMG submission 189022) | Seawater microbial communities from Amundsen Gulf, Northwest Territories, Canada - Cases_109_6 | ecosystem: Environmental > Aquatic > Marine > Gulf | place: Canada: Northwest Territories... | reverse complement strand
TCCGTCTATATCGACATGACGACGGTGCGGTTTCTCGACGAGGAGGACCTGAAACGGTTCGAGAGGTTCGTTCTCTTGGAGGAGTACATCAAGAAGAAACGCCAGGAGCTCGAGGAGTACAACCAACGGGTCAAGGGTGACCGCGATCTGGTGGCTAACGCTCGTCTTCTGACAAATCTCGGCACGCTGCGGGCCTACATTGTGGCCTATCTGAAGGACCATCCGGTCATCGACCACGAGAAGATGACCTTCCTGGTGCGCCAACTCCAGCCGGGTCCCCAGGGTATCCCGTTGGAGATCTACGTCTTTTCGAAGGACACCCGCTGGGTCAACTATGAAGGGATCCAGTCCGACATCTTCGACCACATCCTGGCCATCATCCCCGAGTTCGGCTTGCGAGTGTTCCAGAGCCCGACGGGTCAGGATCTGGCGCGTCTGGTCTCCGGCGTCGCGAAGGTTGGCGGCGAGGACCGAAAACCGAGGGCTTCACCGTCGTAGAGAAAGAACAGTGTCGCAGGCGTTTTGTAGTCACCTGTTTCCCGCCTCGAAAACGGGGTCCCCGTCAAGTGCTAGGCGCCCGGCCGACCGCATCTACCTCGTCGAGCGACGAAGAGCGGCCGGGCGCTCAAACCTACAATTGCCTCAGGTGAATCCAGGCCGACTAATTACCTTGACCCGGGTTGATCACCTCCAAAGCGCAGGTCACTTCTGAGAAGTTGCCACAGTCATCCGTGGCCCTCACATCCCAGGTGATGTTGTCTCCCACACCTCCGGAGTCCTCGATCGTGATCGTCGGACCGTTGGTCTGGATCACACAGGACCGAAGTTTGGAGATTCGCTTTCCTTTCCTGGTGAACTTGAAACAGTCGAAGCCGGTGATCTCGACCAGTGGGTCGGCCTCGCAGTTGTCGACCGCCGTGGCCGTAAACGAGATCGGTGCATCCGGCGGAATGATCGTCGCCGGCGAGTTGCACGAGATGACCGGTGCCGTCGTGTCCTCGACCGTTATGGTCTGATCGCAGCTGTTCGAGATTCCGCATTCGTCGGTGGCCGTCCAGGTTCGGGTGATCACCGACTCCTGGGCACAGACTCCGGCGGCGACGCTGTCGGAAAAGGCATCCGTCGGGTTGGGATCGCAGACGTCGCTCGATGTCGGCGTGCCGGTGTTGGACGGGTCGGTCGACTCATCGCACTCGAGGGTTACATCTGCGGGACAGGTGATGTCCGGTTCCTCGGTGTCCTCGACGCTCACCGTGCTCCCGCAAGTCACAGAATTGTTATCGCTGTCGGTAACCGTCAGGGAGACGTTGCAGCTCACCGCGCACCCCGGCGAGGAATCGACGGTGAGCTGGGGTGTCGAGCTCGTGTCATCGTCGAAGGCCGCGCTGGGACAATCGCTGGTCCAGGCAAAGCTCGGGGTGCCGTCTTCGGGATCGCTGGAACCGCTGCCGTCGAGAGTCAGGGTCGTAGAAGTGCCGTCGCACTCGGCGGTGTAGGGCCCATCGGCATCGCAGACCGGTGGCTCGAAGAGCACATTGTTGAAGAACCAGGTGGCGCCGGTATTGAAAAAGATATTGGCGCTGTTTATCGCGACGTGGGTTGGATTCAAGAAGACCCCGCCGGCCTGGCAGACCGCGAAACCGGTCTGGGTGTTATCGAAGTCGATCGGGATATTGCAGGCGGCCACCATCCCGGCGTAGGTGAGATTGATGGTGTAATCGTCGCCCCCTCCCACGACCGCGTCCGACCCGCTCATGCCGAGCCTCAGGGTCCTGACGCCGTCACCGGTGAGCTCCCGCTGGTCCTCGTCGGTGCGCTGGCCCTGTTGCATGACGGCCTCGGTGTTGGCAAAGCCGAGATTCGCGCAGACGTTGAGGTCGCCGTTGGTGGCGAAAAGCTGGCCGGCGGGAAGGTTCGCGAGCACCCGGCTCATTGTGGTCGAGTCGTTGGTCCCGACGATCGTATTGCAGGGATTGTTGACCGCGTTGACATACCAGTGGAGGTTTACATCGTCACCACGAACGTCATCCGAGGATCCTATGATCGTGTCCACGCCGGCGTTGATATCGAAGGTGTTATTGGCCCCGTCGGTGCTCTTGGTGTAGTTCCGATTGGCAGCGAGAAGGCCCGATTCGGTGGCCAGGTTGACGTGCGCCAGGCCGATGCAGTGACCGATCTCGTGAAGAACCGCCGATTCGAAGTCGACAGCGGTGGCGGGAATGTTGTTGCCGGCACCAAAGATCAGATTCGGGGTCGTTGCGGCCTGGGCATTCCAGGTCGCGATGGCATTCTGGACCGGTATCGCCATGGCGGCTGCATTGGTCGAAGTCGGATCGATACACACCGACACATTGACGACTCCACCAGCGCCGCCATAACCCTGGGGGTGGGTGATGACGTTCACACCGTTGGCTTCGCCCGCGAAGATGAATCCACCGGCGCGGGTCTCGCTGGGTGTGCCGACGAGCAGCAAGCTCGAGGTCAGCGCTACGCCCAGGAGGAGAGGTAGGACTTTCCAACTAGTCACCCTCTTGCTCATGAGCTCTCCCCCTTCCCGCCGGCTTCGCTTTCGATCCGAGCGGCCAGCTCATTCAGCTGTCGAAAGGCGGCTGCCAGATTCTGCAGCTCGGCAATCTCCGGGAACCGTTTCGCGTCGTGGCGAAGACCTTGCCACGAGATGGTTTTATGGAAATCACGCTTCGCGGTCAGGCTGCCGGCAGGCTTATAGCTATCGAGCTGCACCACGATCTCGATCAGGGACGGATCGGACGAGAAGTACAGCTGCGAGCGATTTTGTTCGGCCTCCCGCTTGCTCGCGGCTGCGGCTCGGCCATCGAACTCCATGATTCCTTTGCCGGCCAGAGAGTCGAGCAGCCTCTCCAGCTCGAGCGGGCTTATCTGACCGATGTGGTCCCCTGGGTGCTTCATGTACGACGGTCGGTGCCTAACGACGCGACCGTCGGCATAGATCCGCATCCAGGGATGATCCGCGTCCTCGATCTCGCCGAACTGCTCGCTCAAGCTGACGACTACCCGGTCGGGATCGCTGGACAGCTCGAAGCGACCCGAGGGCGCGCCGGGACCGGCGGCGGTGGCAAGACCTGCACCGAGGACGAGAATCACCAGGGCGGCGTGCAACGACAAACACCACACATCTCTCATGGGATACCTCCTCTCCACGATTGGGCCCGCGGCGCGGAAGCTCCCGGACCTTCATCCCGGGCTTTGGGCAGATATCTGCTTGGTACGACCGCAGTCTAGCACATGGGTGAGCAGCCCAGATGCCTTGCCGTCGGGCAGGTCGAGGGGGGATGTTCCAGGGTCAATTCATCGGTCCGAAGACTCAACTAATACTCTAGAATGGACTACTGGCTTGGAAAACGAGGAGAACGACGAGATGGCTCGGATAATGATCTTGGGCGGTGGATTCGGTGGTGTCACAGTGGCAACGGAGCTGGGCAAGGTTCTGGGGGGTGGTCACGAGATCACCCTGGTCGACCAGAGTGAGCACTTCATGATGGGGTTGCGAAAACCCTGGGCAATCGCCGGGGTCGGGAGCATGGAAGAGGGCCAGCGGTCGCGCCGCGTGTTGAGCTCCAGGGGGATCCGTTTCCTCGAGGAGCGCATTACCCAGATCGATCCCGAGGCCCGGGTTGTCAGAACCTCGGAACTGACTTTGGAGTGCGACTACCTGGTTGTCGCACTCGGTGCGGAGCCGCGTCCGGATTTGGTGCCTGGTCTGGCCGAGCACGCCCACAACCTTTACAACGCCGAGTCCATCCCCGCGCTCGAAGAAGCCGTGGCGGGATTCGAAGGCGGGAAGATCGTCATCGCGGTGGCGGGAGTGCCCTACAAGTGTCCACCGGCGCCCTATGAGACCGCCATGCTGTTGCATGAGCATTTGACGGACAGGGGGCTGCGCGCTGCCACCGAGCTGCATGTGCTGACCCTCCAGCCGATCCTGCTGCCCAACGCCGGTGTCGAGGGCTCGGCTTGGCTCGGAGAGCAACTCGCATCCCGCGACATCACCTTCCAGGTCGGAGCCAAAGTGCAACGGGTCGAGCCTGGCCGTTTCGTGCTTGCCGACTCCGCGGTGGAAGGAGATCTCCTGATCGGTGTGCCACCTCACCGACCGCCAGCCGTCGTCGTGGAGAGCGGGCTGACGGGGGATGTGGACTGGATCAAGGTCGATCGCGGTACGCTCGCGACCCGCTACGACCGGGTCTTCGCGATCGGTGATGTGACCGGAATCAAGCTCGCCAACGGTCTGGGGTTGCCCAAGGCCGGGGTGATGGCAGAGCTCGAGGGTAAGCGAGTCGCAGCCGCCATCGTCTCCGAGCTGGCGGGGGGAGAGTCACCCGCGCCCTTCGACGGCAAGGGCTTCTGCTTTATCGAGATGGGGAAGAGGACCGCCGCCCTGATTGAAGGGGATTTCTTCGCCACACCCGAGCCTGCCATCGAGCTCGCCGCGCCTTCGAGCGAGAACGCCGAAGCCAAAAGACGGTTCGAGTCGGAGCGCCTCGAGCTGTGGTTCGGAAGCTAGCCTGATCGCCGCTAGACGGATTTCTACGCGATGCGGGCGTCGATGGAGGCAAGCTGGCCACCGACGTAAAAGAGGGGGGATTGCCAAATGAATCGCCTACTGTTCTTGGGACTGGTGGGGCTCGCCCTTGTGTGCGTGCTCTGTCTCTACGGCCGCGCGCCGGCCATCGAGGAGAACCTGCGGGGAGAGGCCCTCGCTTGCCTAGATGGCGTGGGTCTGAACAGCGAGTTGCTGGCCTTTTCCGGGCGTGACGCGACATTGACTGGCAGCGTGGCGTCACCCGTCCTTGGTGATGGTGTCGAGGCCTGCATCGCGGCGATACCGGGCATCCGAGTGGTGACGAACCGCCTCGAGATCGGGGGTCCTGGGCCGAGCCGCCCGATTGCCTCGAACGATATGCCCGAAGGACAGCAACTGACTCGCAGAACCGAGCTCCACGCTCTGAAGGAGAACTGAGTCATGTCGTATCTGATCGCTCAAATGCTGGTTTGCCTGATACTCGCGGCGTTCCTCGGCTTCATCATCGGCTGGGCGCTGCGCGCGATGATCTGTCACAACACGCTCTCCGAGCTCCAGGAGGGTTTGCTCGGCGGTCGCGACACCTAGCCACCGAGCTGTGGTCACGGCAGAAGGCTGCCTGACCACACCCGGACGAAGGAGCCGGCCGGACCGGGTACGATCTCACTGGACCGATGTGCTCAGCTCGCTTCACTCTGGTCAGTCTGGCTCTCTGCTCGCAGCTGTTGGTGGCGGTGTCGGCCTCCGCTCAGCTTCCGTCGTCTGACGGCGCCGCCCATCTACAGCTCGGCCGACTGGCACTCGAGCGCGGGGATCTTGACGAGGCGGAGGAGCATCTCGAGCTGGCCGCGGACTCGCAGGTGCCACGGGTATTCATGGCGTGGCACCTGCTGGGCCGGGTGCGGCTACTCTCCAATCGACCGGCAGACGCACGGACATCGTTCAACTATGCGTTGGAGAAGGCGCCCCGTTTTGCGCCGGCCCTCGATGGACGTGCCAGGGCATCACTCTTTCTTGGTGAGGTCGAGCCGGCGCTCGTCGATCTGGAGGCGGCGATGGCGCTACAGGGTGCGCCCGAAGATGCCGGTCTGCTGCTCGGAGAGGTGCTTATTCTTCTGGAGCGGGACGACGAAGCCCGAACGGTTCTGCAGGCACTGATCACTGCAAGGCAAGCCGGCGAAGAGGCGGCAACGGCGGCCGCGTTGATTCTGCTCGCCATCGATGACCAGGAGACGACCCGCCAGGAAGCCGAGCTGAACAGCGCCGTTGGTCGCCATCCGGAGCTGTCACAGGCCTATCTGGCCTTGGGTCTCCGTCAGTTCCGTCAGGGGGAGCGTGTGGGCGCCGAGGCGCCGTTGCGCATCGCCGTCGAAGTGGACGACCGCGACCCCGTGCCGGGTCTTCTTCTGGCGCAGGCGTCCGGCGAAGGCGTGGAGACGATCTGGCCCGAGCCTTTTCCAGGGTTGGGTAGGAGGTTTCTGCGGGCTTCGCGCTCGCTTGGGCGGGGGGAGGTGGAGACGACCACTCGCCTGGCGACCGAGATCGTGGCAAGGCGGCCGCATCACATTCCTGCCCGTCTCCTTCTGATCGAAGCTGCCGAGCAGAGTGACGATTACTGGTCCGCATTGGCCGGGTACGAGCAGCTCCTGGAGTGGCTGCCCGGGGTGGCGTTGCTGCAGGCGCGGGCCGCGCAGACGGCTCACGCCATGGGCGCCGACGATCTCGCCACCTGCCTGGCGAAGAGAGCCCTCTCATCCATGCCCGAGGACGGGTCGCTCCATCACCTGCTGGCCGCCGGTCTGGCGGGAAGCGGGCAGACCGAGGCTGCGATTGATGCCTGCCGGCGTGCTATCGAGCTGGGGGTCCGGGAGAGCTCGGTCTACCAGTTGCTCGGTGATCTCTACTTTGGCCGGCTGGAAGTCGCCGAGGCCATGGCTGCCTACAGCCAAGCGCTCGAGCTCGACCCCAGCACCGCCGAGACGCTGGCCTCTTTTGTGGTCTCTTCGCTGACCACCGACGACTACGAGGCTCTAAAGGGCTTGCTGAAGAGACACGTCGAGGCGCACCCCGACAACGTGAACACTCTTTACAGCCTGGGGGTGATGAGCCTACGCGACAACGACCTGGCAGCGGCCGGGCGGTACTTCGAGCGCCTCGCCAAAGTGGCCCCGACCCACACCCAAGTCCACTACAACCTGGGGCAGATCTACTTGCGGGCGGGGCGACAGGACGAGGGACAGGGCGCCATGGAGCGGTTCCGTCAGCTCAAGGCCAATGAAGACGCGGAGTGGCTGGTGCACAACCAGTCGCATGCGCTGCGAATCGACGCTCGAGATGCGGTGGCACTTGGAGATTTTGGGAAGGGTGTTCAGGCATACGCCCAGCTGGTGGAGCAGGGAGTGGCAACCCACGAAGACTATCTGGAGGCCGGGGAGGCTTGTCTGTCCATGGGGGACGCAGCGGCGGCATCTGCCTGGTTCGAGCGTCTACTGGAGTTCTCCCCCTACGACCGCCGGGCTCTCGAGGGTCTCGCCATGGCAGCTAGCGTGCTCGAGCGACCCGAGGTCGCCGAAGAGGTGGCGCGCCGCCAGGCCATACTCTCCTGGCCCTGCCCGGAAAGCGAAAGCGAATAGGCGCTATTCGGGAGTCGAGATCGCCGGGCTTTCGAATCCTGAGAGGGTGGTTGGTGCGGGCTGGCCGTACCCCGCCATGTACTCTGGAAGACGGGACTGGAATGCTGGCGAGCGGGAGATTGGTCGCGGTCGAGGTTGCCGGGTCTAGTAGGATCTCCCGAGGGAGATTGCGTCAGGCCGGAAGACGGCCGCCAGGAGGGAACAATGACAACAAAAACTGCGGTTCTGCTCTTTGCTCTGCTTCTGCTGCTGCCGGTGCCGATGGCCGGGGCGGAGCCCGTCGAGCGGCTTGCCATCGTGGGAGGTCGGCTCATCGATGGTTTAGCAAGTGAGGCCAGCATGGATGCGGTCGTGCTGGTGGAGGGCGACACGATTACCGCCGTCGGTGGGCGCGAGATCATACCGGTCGGTACCCGCGTCATCGACCTGGGCTCCGCCACCCTCCTCCCCGGTCTCATCGACACCCATGTCCATCCATTGATGGTGGGGGACGACTATCAGATCGATCATCTCAAGCGATCCTCGGCCTACAAGGCGCTCAGAGGCCTGGCGGCTATGCAAAGAGGTCTAGAGGCGGGCTGGACCTCTCTGCGGATCGTTGGTTCAGCCGACGTCTTCTATGCACCTGTCGACGTCAAACGAGCCATCGACGGCGGTCTCTTCCGGGGACCCAGACTTGCGGTGGCTGGTCACTACATCTCGATCACCGGCGGTGGTGGCGACATCAACTTCATGTCGCCCGAGCAGAGCCTGATCGCGGATGGTCTTGTTGTCGACGGTGTTGACGAGGTTCGCCGGGCGATACGCCAGGAGGTCAAATACGGCAGCGACTGGATCAAGCTGCTGGTGACCGGCGCCTTCATGTCGGCCGGCGACAACCCCAGGGATGTTCACTTCAGTGCCGAAGAGCTGGCGGTGGCGATGGAAGAGGCGAATCGATTGAATGTGCCGGTCATGGCCCATGCCCATTCGGCTGACGGCATCAAGATGGCGGTCAGGGCCGGCGTGCGCTCGATCGAGCACGGGACCTTTATCGATGCCGAAGGGATCGAGCTCATGGTCCAGAACGGAACCTATCTGGTCCCGACCATGTACATCGGCGACTACTACATCGATGAGATGGCGGACAGCGAGGCGCAGAAGAAAATGGTCGAGCTATCCATCAAGTACCGCGACGAGTTCTTCGAGAACATCGGCAACGCCATACGCGGCGGGGTGAAGGTAGCCCTGGGCTCCGACTTTGGGGGCACCGATCCCCGTCTCCAAGCGCGCGAGTTCGGATCGCTCATCGAGGCCGGTATGACCCCGATGCAGGCGATCAAGGCGGGCACCAGCGTCGCGGCCGAGCTGCTCCGATGGCAGGACCGGGTTGGATCGATCGCGCCGGGCAGGCAGGCCGATCTCATCGCCGTCGCCGGCGATCCGCTGGCGGACATCTCCGAGCTCGAGCGGGTCGTCTTTGTGATGAAGGGGGGACAGGTCATCAAGGCCCCAGGGCAATGAGAGCCCTCGGCGCGAGACCGAAGTCGCTCGCCGTCGGCGTCTGGATCTCGGGGCTGGTGCTCCTCGGCACGACATCGGTCGCCGCCGAAGAGGTCAGGCGCAATCTCGTTCTCATCACCCTCGACACGGTCCGGGCCGACTACCTGAGCTGCAACGGCTCGACCAGGACTCGAACTCCACACCTCGACGCGCTTGCCCAGGGTGGGGTCAACTTCACCCGGACGCGAGCTTCGGTGCCGCTGACGCTGCCATCCCACGCTTCGATCCTCACCGCCAGCTACCCTCCGACCCACACCGTGCGTGACAACGGTAGCTTCCGGTTGCCGGTGGAGCAGCTGACCCTGGCCGAAGTGTTGGCGAGCCAGGGCTATGACACGGCCGCCTTTGTCGGCAGCTTTGTCCTCGACCGTCGCTTTGGGCTGGCGCAGGGATTCGACCTCTACGACGACCGCACCTGGAGCGATGTGTCGATGCTCGAAAACCTCGAGGCCGAGCGCAACGCCGGGGCGGTTTTTGCGGTCTTCAAACGCTGGCTCGACGAGCGCGGCGAGAGCTCGCCCTTCTTTGCCTGGGTTCACTTCTACGACCCGCATGCTCCCTACGAGCCCCCCGAGCCCTATCGGAGCCGGTACCCCGACGATCCCTACGCGGGCGAGATCGCCTATACCGATGACATCGTCGGTCGGCTCGTAGCCGAATTGGAGTCGCAGGGGCTCGGGCGGCGGACTGTCGTGGCGGTGGTCGGCGACCATGGCGAAGGGCTGGGAGAGCATGCGGAGGGAACGCATTCACTTCTCATCTACAACTCGACGCTCCATGTCCCGATGCTGATCCGCGCTCCCGGTCTCATCCCGGAGGGCCGGGTGGTTAACGGTCTCACACGGACGATCGATCTGGCACCGACGTTGTTGGATCTGCTGGGAGTTGGCGAGAGTCTTGGCCAAGGTGTGAGTCTCCGCAGCCTGATCGACGATAAGACGGGAGAGGAGGGAGGTGAATCGAGAGCCGTCGACCCGGTCTACAGCGAATCTCTCTATCCGCGACTACATTTGGGCTGGAGCGAGCTACGGGCGCTGGAGAGCGGCGACTACAAGCTCATCCAGGCCCCCGAGCCCGAGCTCTACAACATCACTCGGGATCCCGGGGAGCGCGAGAACCTGGTCGATCAGCAGCCGCGGATGGTCGCCGATCTGCAACGACAGCTGGAAGAGATGACCGCAGGTGACTCTGTAGCCGAGGCCGTGTCGCTCGATCCGGGGGCGGTCGCCAAACTGCGCAGCCTCGGCTACCTGTCGAGCTCCGGCTCCGGTACGGCGACGGCAGGGGAGGGGGCGGCAATCGACCCCAAGAGCAAG
>Ga0255057_10002450_pt1 | contig 10053 bp, 9 predicted proteins | sample Cases_109_6_MG_FD_189022 | JGI IMG/M metagenome (GOLD analysis project Ga0255057, IMG submission 189022) | Seawater microbial communities from Amundsen Gulf, Northwest Territories, Canada - Cases_109_6 | ecosystem: Environmental > Aquatic > Marine > Gulf | place: Canada: Northwest Territories... | reverse complement strand
CTGTCGCCCCAGACCGGGATTTGCGCCGTGGGCTGGTTGCAGTGGCGATCGCTGCCGGAATTGCACTTTTTGGTGTGGTGCTTGGCGAAGAGGATGCAGTCCGGCCACTGCTGGGAATATCAATGCTTCCATTGGCAACCGGAATTGCATTTCTATTGATGTACCGTTTCGGCACACGCAGCTAGGGTCGACGCCGCAAGCCAGGGAGCGAAATTATCAACGACCAGTTACTTGTCGCGCGCGTGGTGGCGAGCCAGGACGCATCGGCCTACGGCGAACTGGTTCGGCGGCACCAATCGCAGGTTCGAAACTTCCTGCGCAAGCTCACGCGCGACGAGTCGCTGGCGGACGATCTGGCTCAGGATTGCTTCATGCATGCCTGGGACAAGATTCACATGTATTCGGGAAGAGGCACATTTATCGGTTGGGTACTGAAGATCGCGTACACGACATTCCTGCAATCCAGGCGAAAGTCGGGCCGATATCAGCAGATTTTGCAAGAATTTGGACAACAAGGGGCAGCGGTCACGGATCATCGTACGGCGGATTCCGGTGAACTAAGCGATTTGGACAAGTTCTTGTCTGTGTTAAGCGAACGGGAGCGTGTGATTATGATTTATTCATATGCGTGTGGTCTTTCCCATCGCGAAATCAGCGACGCGACGGACCTGCCCGCAGGCACTGTTAAGTCGATTATTTTCCGCGCGAAGGATAAGATCAGGAACGAATTTGAAATCGAAAATCATCAACATGGCTGAGAAAACCTCGGACAATGAAGACCGTGTGCTGGAATCGATGTTTCGATCGGAGCCGCTGGATGATGATGGCTTCAGCAAGAAAGTCGTTGCAAGAATTCGGCGAAGGTTATGGATCAGCCGGCTTTCATTGCCGGTCGCGGCCACGTTGGGCGGGGCAGTAGCCTTTGAGCCCGCAGTTGAGCTGGCGCGCGCGATGCCAACATTGATGAATTTGATTCCCAGTGAGGCGTTCGCCTTGCCACTGCAACTTATGCCGCAGGTTCAGCTCGTCGTGCTGGGCGGCATGTTGTTAGCGGCAGGTATGGCTTTTTTGAACATGCTGGCCGAGTAGCGAGAAGCTCGAAGTACGCAGCCTTCAGGGCAGACTCGCCCGCCGCGATGGTGCCGTGCGCGGGCGACCCAAAAATTCGCGTCGCGTCATTGTCACGAGGATCGACGTCGGCTAGAGTCGGGGCATGAATCTTCGCGATCAGGTCGTATTACTGCTGCCAAACTGGGAACGTTGGTATCCCAGTTTGTTCGACGCGGCGTACGATTTGGGACTTATCAAGGCGTGCGTCTGCGATCCGAACTCATTGTTGCTGAGCAGGCGGCACCAGAAGGTGCGGCAACGCGCGGAAGATGCGCATCGCGAAAAGTGGGGCGGTCAGGTACAGGAATAACAACTCTTGACCGTCATGCAGTCTGTGTTCGGGCAATTCCGATGCCCGGAATTTCGAATTACAGCTATGTCGTTTGACCTCGAGACAATTCGGTCGCAATTTCCCGCACTTGCCGACACGGACAATGGCGAGGGCCGCATTTACTTCGACAATCCGGCTGGTACGCAGGTGCCGATGCGTGTGGTTGAGCGGATGGCGGAGTGCATGTTGCACGCTAATGCCAATCTTGGCGGCGGCTTTCGGACGTCAGATCTTGCAGATGCGATAGTTGCTGACGCTCACGACGCGATGGCCGACTTCCTTAATGCCGCGTCGCCTGAGGAAATTATCTTTGGTCAGAACATGACGACGATTACACTGCATGTATCGCGATCGATTGGCCGAACTCTCAAAGCAGGTGACGAGATCATCCTGTCGCAAATGGATCACGACGCGAATGTGCAACCGTGGGTTCTATTGGCGCGCGATCTGGACTTGACGGTTCGTTGGCTGCCCTTCGACAAAAGTACGTTCGAATTCGATCTCGACCGCCTGGGCGATCTGCTCAACGACCGTTCAAGGCTGGTTTGTGTTGGTGGCGCAAGCAACCTGACTGGAACAATCAATGATGTCACGACGATCAGTCGCATGGCGAGAGAGGCAGGTGCGCTGACATACATCGATGCCGTACAGTCGGTGCCCCATTTGGCGACCGACGTTCAGGCCATCGGTTGCGACTTTCTGGTTTGTTCCGCGTACAAGTTTTTCGGCCCGCACCAGGGAATCCTCTGGGGACGCCGCGATGTAATGGAACAGCTTGAAGCGTACAAAGTTCGGCCCGCTCCCGACACGTTGCCCGGGTGTTTCGAGACCGGTACGCAGAGTCACGAAGGCATGGCGGGTACTGCTGCTGTCGTTGACTACTTTGCCTGGATTGGCGAAACAATGGCTGCTGGCCATCATAATACAAGCCCGGCTTTCTCGGGACGCCGTCGACATGTACACGCGGCGCTCAATTACTTGCTCGAGTACGAACAGACGCTCTCGCAGCGACTGATTGACGGGCTGCAGCAAATATCCGGTGTCACAATACAGGGCATCACGTCAGGCGACGCGATGATACGGCGGGTGCCGACTGTCTCTTTTACGCACGCCGAGCTGGCGTCGGCAACGATTGCGCATGCGCTTGCAGCGCGCAACATTTTTGTCTGGAGCGGCCATAACTACGCGGTTGAAGCTGCAAAAGTTCTTGGGATATACGATAGTGGCGGTGCGGTGCGAATAGGGCCGGTGCATTACAACAGTCCCGATGAAGTCGATCAGGTTTTGATTGCACTCGAAGATATCGTTAGCAGATTATAAAGAAAGGCCGCTCAAGAGCGGCCTTCCGTGAGATAGATATCGTCAAGCAGGGGTCAGTGTCTGTCGAAAGGTTTCTCCATAAGCCACACAAGACCCGACAGCTTTTTCGATAAGCATGTAATCTCACGAGACATGGATCACCTCCTTTCATTTGTTTGCCCGACACGAGTATGTCTTGGGACGCAGCAAATGCCAAGAGATAGTTAATCAGAGGCCCCCTGGATCGGGCCTCCGCCTGCGGTGAAACCGATTAATATTCGACGACTTCGATACTCGGATGGCTGGCAGGCACAGCGATTCGAAACCAGATGAACGGTAGTAGCGGGTTAGGCACTACGTACATCCATCCGAGATTTCGCACACGATCGTGGCCATCGACATGCAGATCCATCCATACATAGAGAAATTTGTACGGACAGATGCCCGGTATGAAATTCATGCGGAAGCGATCTGTTCGCAGATATTTTCTACTGATATATAGGTTGCCTTCGAACGGTGTGATGCCCCATCCGCGCGGACCCTCTCCGATGAGTAAGCCGGAATCCTTATGCAGGATACGCAGATGTCTGGTTTTCCGTGTCATGGCGCTTGCCGCTGGTTTTCTTCGCCGAGCGATAATTCGTCCGCCGCCACGAGCGCGTCCAGGCGCTTACGGATTTCTGACGCCCAGTACGGTGCCCGATGCGCGGCTCTGATTCGGTGATTCGCGCGCTGCTGCGGCAGATCGATTGGCGGCAAGGCACGAAGATCGAAGCGTATTGCTCTGTCGCTATCCAATATAAGGACGCCCGGCGTTGCCCATATTCCATACAGGTCGGCCACATTTTCACCGTCCAGAAGCAGTGTGAAGTCGTAGCCGTTGTCTTTCATGAATGCTACCGGGTCGCCGTCGTCCCGAAAATTGATCGCGAGCACCTGTATCTTATCGCCATACTCCAGCCGCATACTTTGCAGATGTGGCATCAGGGCCTTGCAATAGGGGCACCAGGTCGCCCAAAAGAGCAGAATCGTCGTCCTGCCGGAAACAATGTGCTGAAGCCTGACTGACTGGCCATCTGCGGCCACGAGGGTCCAGTCGGGTGCTATTATTGCGTCTGATGTGCGGCCCTGCGGCACCAGCACTATGACTAATAGTAAAGAAATCAATAATTTACGCAAGTCTCAATTCTGCCATTGGTCGCTGCCTTAGTACCATCTAGACCGGGCGTCCCGGCCGAATATTACGTCCAGCCGGCATTTCAGGCCGTGCCCGGGCAGTGTTGCAATTGCGCCTGTTCTGCACGACGAAGCGCCGGGTTGTTTTTTGTTGGCACGTTTAGGGCAGACTCGACGCCGTCACGATGATTCCGGCCGCCATTGCCGTGTATACTTTGGCACTTGCCAGCGATGCGGCAACCGCAGTCGAATAACTAGAACCTAGAGTGAGAAACTAATGGCAACCGCAGATCTCAAGAACGTATTGAACATTTTTGGCGGCGCGGACATCGGAGAGAATAAGCGTAACGAGCTGTTCAAGGAAGTGTTACTAATGACGTTGGCCAGAGCGGCGGACGCCGACATTAATATCCAATCGGTCGAGGTCGACAGAATCAAGGAAATTCTCAAGCAGCATACGGGAGAGGATGTCACGGCAGCTGACATCCGTGTCGCGGCTCGGGAGGAACTTTATGCGGAGGCTACCCTGCGCAAGTATCTTCGAAGTGTTCGCAAACGCATGACACATGACGACAGGGGGACGACCATTCAGGCGCTTGCCGACGTCTTTCGCAGCGATAGCAACATCGGCGTCCTTGAAATCGACTTTTTCAACAGGGTTGCCGAAGCACTGCAAGCGACACCGGCGCAAATCGCCGGGCTGGTTGCCGGCGATATCGACTAAGACGAAACTGTCTTACCGTCGTCGGACTGACGCAAGCTTTCGCGCTTGCGCCGCTGTGCAAGTGCGGCGGCACCACTCGCCGTCATTGCACGCAGGTATCGGTTCGATAATGCGCCGCCTAATTCCCTGTATACAACGAACAAGCCTGAGCCGATGATGATCAGTGCGCCGCTCACGACCCAGCGGTCCGGTACTTCATCCCAAATTAAGTAGCCCGCCAGCGCGCCGCCGATGAGCGCTGTGTACTCGAAAGGCGCGAGCAGAGCGGGCGAAGCACGCCGATAGCCACCGACGATACCGATCCAGGCGATTACCGAACACATTCCCGCGAGCGAGAAAAGCAACCACCCGGTTGCGTCCGGGGATCGCCATGTACCTTGGACAGAAAGTGCTCCGGAGACCAGCATCGGTCCGGTGATTACGTAAATTGACAGTGAATAACTGGACTCGGTCCTCGCGAGCTTGCGGGCCGTGATCGCCAGGCAGGCGTAGCAAAAAGCGGCGAACAGAATCGCAGCGGATGCAAAAGACAAATTACCGCCAGCCGGCCTCAGGATCAGCAACACGCCCAGGAAGCCAATGATGACTGCGGTCCAACGCCGCCAACCGACATGTTCGCCGAGCATCGGTACCGAAAGCGCCGTGACCATCAGCGGGGCCGTAAACCCGAGTGTCAGGGCGTCTATCAGCGGCATTCTTGAAAGCCCGTGAAAGAAACCGAACATTGCGCCGGTTGCCAGCAGTGTTCGAAGCAGGTGCCAGCGCCACTTTCGCGTGACGAGGCTTTCCGGGCCGCCAAACTGTCTTGCCAAAAACACAAACAATCCGAGACCGATCACGCTTCGCAGGAAGATGAATTGCTCAATAGGATAGTTGGCAAGCAAGCCCTTGGCGCACAGGTCGAGGCCAAGTCCGCCAGTAACACCGAGCAGCAATAAGGAAACTGCCTTGCCGACAGGATCGTTCCGGGATTCCTGAACCATTGCTGAACAACGCCATCGCTATAAGAGTGACGGCGTATCATCGCATGCGCTTAATTGCATGCCTACAAGTTCAGCTTCGATTCATCGTCCCTGATGTTAAATGTCTCCTAGTATCGGTGAAACTGGATTGAGGATGGATCGATGAACACTATTCACAAACCATGCAGTTCAAAGAAAGCAACGCTCTTCAAATGCGTCGTTTTTCTTGGGCTTGTCAGCTTGACGGCAATTTCCATCGCGGACGAACAGGTTGCCGCCGATAAGCGCGTATCGGAATCATCGCACTACGCCGGTGGCGGGCGCGAACAGGGGACAGCGGTCAAAGAATCCCGGGATGAGTACGATGAGCTTGCCTTGACGGGCGGACGCACCGGAAAAACCCAGTCGCCCGAGCAGGCAAAGACCACTGGAAGTCAGTCGCATACGCCAAATACGGATTTCTGGTTCTATCTTGCCGACGTTGAGCTATTTCGCGATGATGACCGTGATGGCTATTTCTCCGGAATCGACTTGTTGTTTGATGCTGACACCGTTTACACGGCCGCGGACGTTTATGCAGTCGTCTACCTTAGCTTCGAGGGTGGTCCGTGGAATGAATATGCCGTCACCGAGGACTTTACATTATTTGGTGCAACCAGCGACGACGACTACGTCATCGTGACAGATCTGCTGTCCGGCTATCCGACCGGCAGTTACGATATCCTGATCGAACTGCTCGATGCGCTTGACAGCTCGTTGCTGGCCGTCATCGGACCCGAGGATACTTCTGCCTTGGGGTTCCTTCCCCTGGAAGATATGAATCGGGACACCCCGTTCGATGACGGACACACGATCATTGTGCACGATGGCGGTGGCGGTTCGCTAAGCTGGTTGCTACTGCTGTTGCTCGTTACGATGTCGCTCGCACGAAGGCGGCGTTACGCACCGGCAGGATTCTGACCGGCAGGCATGCGTCTACCGCCTCGCGCGGTGCGCATGACCTTCCTGCCCCAGGCCGCCAGGTTGTCGAAGTACACATACAGTGCAGGCACGACGAGCAGCGATACGACAGTTGAGAAGGCCAGGCCACCAATAATTGCGCGGGCCATTGGATAATAGGGCGGTCCGTCGCCACCAACCTGTGTGGTCCCTACAGCCAGCGGAGCCAGGCCGACGATGGTTGTGGCTACTGTCATCAGAATCGGTCGCAATCGGTCCCGTCCAGCCTCGGCGATGGCATCGTTGCGCGCCATTCCACTGTGTCGCAGATTATTGACGTGATCGACCAGCACAATGCCGTTATTCACGACAACGCCAATCAATATCATAATGCCTATTGACGCCATAAATGAGAATGTCGTTCCGGTCGCCGCGAAGAACAGGAATACGCCGAAGATCGAGAACACGATCGAGCCGAGAATGATCGAGAACGGCAACAGCAAGGACTCAAACAAGGCGGCCATGACAAGAAATATGCAGGCAATGCCGAGTAGAATGTTCGTAAACATCAACTGCTGTGTTTCGTCTTGCCGGTCGAAGCCGCGGCCGAATTTCCAACTGTAGCCAGGTGGCAATTCGATTTGCTCCATCATCGCCGTTACCTTTGGCCGCAGGTCATCCATCGTCGTTTCATCTTCCAGGGTCGCCGACAAAATAACCGCCGTCTGCCGGTCTGTGCGCCTGATGGTATCGGGCGCCCACCCGATCCTGAGCGATGCAACGCTCCCTAGCGTGATGCGCCGGCCATCAGGCGTGTACAGAGGCAGGTTGGCCAACTGTTCAACGCTTTGCTTGTCGTCATCACGAAACGCAAGTCGCACTTCGACCTCGCCAAGCTCGCCACGAAATTCACGAAGATTTTCGCCGCGCATCGCGATACTGACAGATTGTGCGATTTGCCCGGCTGTCAGCCCAACTGCGGCGGCGCGATCGCGATCGATGTGGACACGAACTTCCCTGTCACCCGACTCGGCGTCGCTGCTCACATCCTTGAGGCCATCGATAGTGGCGATAGCGCGTGCGACATCGTCGCCGAGCACATTGAGAATTACAGTCGAGTCGCCCGATAACTGCAGGCTAAAGCCTTCGCCGCCACCTTGTTGATCGAATTTAAAACTGGGCTTGCCGATCGCGATCGTCGGCATGTCCTTTTCAATGCGTTCGATAATCTCTTTCGTCGATAGCGTTGCGTCATCTTCATCCGTCAGCAGCAATGTCGATTCCGCTCGTCCCGGTTCGTAAAAGCTATAGATTGAGCGAATATTGAACTCTTCCTGCCGGGAGAACAGGTACTCTTCGATCTGGTCGACGGTGGCCTCAACCCTTTCGAGCGAATGTTGTCCTTCAACGTGGTACGGCATGAAAAGCCGTCGCCCAACGTCCTGCGGAAAAGTATCGAATTTCACCAGATTTAGCACCAGCGGCATGATGCCGATGACGCAAATCAGGAAAATACCGAGCGCGGTCCACCAGAGGTGCGTAAGCACCCACTTCAGGCTGTTGACATAGCGTCGAGTCAGTCGCTCGATCCATGCGCCAGCCTTCGGTCTTGGCGGAATCGAGACGCGTGCGGCCAGCATTGGCACCAGCGTTTGCGCAATCAGCAATGATGCCAGCAACGCGACGATGATCGTGACCGCAACGTGTGTCAGAAACACCATGATGTCATTCTTGGTGCCGATAATCATGGGCGCGAAGACGATTATGGTCGTGGCAGTGCCCGCGATAACTGCTAATCCGACGTCCTGGACTCCTTTTAGCGTCGCCTTGACGGGTTTGTCCTCTTGTTCGCTGCGATGCCGAAATATGCTTTCCGTTACCACGACGGCATTGTCGACCAGCATGCCGACGGCGAGCATGAGACCCATCATCGACAGGATGTTCAGCGACAAGCCCAGGAAATAGAGCGCCCCAAGCGTAATCAAGAGTGAGAAGGGCACAGCGGCTGTCACGATCAGAGTTGTCGATACTTGCCGCAGGAACAGGTACAAAACAATGATGGCGAGCAGGCCGCCGAAAAGTCCGGCACTTAGCAGATCCGACAAAGAATCGCGGACACTGTCCCCCTGATTGTCGAGCGGAAACATGTTGATGCCGCGCATCTGCGGTAATTTTCCGATTTCCTCGACCTCGGCCATAACTCTGTCGGTAACGTCAACAAGGTTTGAACCGGTGGTCTTGTTGACTGCTACGCCGATCGCATATTTTCGATCGAGGTGTCTGCCAAAATTACGGTCCGGGGTACGCAACTCCACGTCAGCGACATCGCTGAGCCGCAGGCCTTCGGCATTAATTGCGAGGTTTCGAATTTCCTCGACGGAGCCGTATTCACCGCGGGGCCGCACACTGAAGCGCTGGCCCCCGGCCGTGAGCCTGCCCGCACTGACGGCGAAATTGCTGCTCAGCAGCAGGTCCCGCAATGCCGCGATGTCTACGCCGTAGGCGGCGAGGCTATCCGACCTGAGCAATATGCGAATTTCGCGTGGATCCACGCCATGCAGTTCAACACGCGAAACACCTTCGATTCTCTCCAGGCGGCGTTTCAGGAGGCGATCAAGCAGGTCGTAACTGTCCGACAGGTCGCGCTGACTGGATATTCGCAGCTGCAGTACCGGTTGGTCGCCGAGCGAACCGGTAAACACCAATACGCGACGGACATCGTCCGGGAGCTGATCTCGTATGCCATCGACCTTGGAGCGCGCTTCGATACCCTTGGCCCCCATGTTCTGATCCCAGTCGAATTGCAGAAAAATCTGCGACTGGCTTTCGCTGGAACTGGAGAACATTCGTTCGACGCCGGACAAGGTTGCGAGAGCCTCTTCAAGCGGTCGCGTGATGAGCCGCTCCACTTCTTCCGGTGTCGAACCTTCATACGGAATCTGTATGAAGATGCCCGGAAATTCGATGTCAGGAAATTTTTCCAGCGGCAGCAGCCGTGATGCGATGATGCCCACCATCGCGAGCGCGACGAAGGTAACCACAGTTGTAACGGGTCTTCGCAGTGCCAGCTCTGTGTGCTTCATTGGGTCTCTCGTCAGCTTGCGGGCGACACGGCAGCGTCTGGCCACCGCTTACGATCCATGAGGGAATAGACCACCGGGATGACGACGAGTGTCAGAAGCGTCGAAACCAGTAGCCCGCCAATCACCGTAATCGCCATCGGCGTGCGGACTTCGGAACCCTCGCCGAAACCAAGTGCCATCGGCAGTAGTCCAAGTGCGGTGGTCAGCGACGTCATCAATATCGGCCGCAATCTCGCGGCTCCCGCTTCGAGAATTGCCTCGGTTTGGCCCTTGCCTTGCATGCGTAATTGATTAATCAAGTCGACGAGGACTATCGCGTTGTTAACCACAATACCCGCAAGCATGATGACGCCGATAAATGCCACGATATTGACCGTCGTACCGGTCACGAACAGGGCTAACACGGCACCGACCAGTGCCAGCGGAATC
>Ga0255057_10002449_pt1 | contig 10056 bp, 10 predicted proteins | sample Cases_109_6_MG_FD_189022 | JGI IMG/M metagenome (GOLD analysis project Ga0255057, IMG submission 189022) | Seawater microbial communities from Amundsen Gulf, Northwest Territories, Canada - Cases_109_6 | ecosystem: Environmental > Aquatic > Marine > Gulf | place: Canada: Northwest Territories... | reverse complement strand
ACCACCAGACTCTAGAATGACAACGACAGAATCACAACTCGCATCCAGTGTACTGATGATTCGGCCGGCGCGTTTTGAAAGCAATCCATTAACCGCCGAGTCAAATCGATTCCAGGGAAAAACATCTGCCACGCCGGCAGAACAACAAGCTCAGGCATTGACTGAGTTTGACGCGCTCGTCGTCGCACTGGGAGATAACGGAATCAACGTTATCGTCGTCGACGATACCGCAAAACCGCATACGCCGGATTCCATCTTTCCCAATAACTGGGTCAGTTTTCACGCGGATGGAAGAGTCGTTCTCTATCCAATGGAAGCATCGAATCGGCGAACCGAGAGGCGCGTGGATATCGTGGAAAGCATGGGCTCCGAGCACGGATTTCACCTAAGCGAGATCGTCGACTTGTCGCATCACGAGATAAATGAGCATTACCTCGAGGGAACGGGAAGCATGGTGCTCGATCGAGTCAATCGCATTGCGTACGCCTGCCTGTCGACGCGTACGCAAATGGATGCCCTTGGCGATTTCGCGCAGCGGATGGACTATGACGTCGTCGCATTCGATGCGTTAGACCGGGATGGTGCCCCGATTTATCACACCAACGTATTAATGAATATCGGTGAAAAAGTTGCCGTCATTTGCAGTGAAGCGATCGCACGTGACGACCAGCGCGAGGCGGTATTGGAACGCTTGAGCGATACGGGACACGAGATAGTCAATCTCAGTTACGATCAAATGGATGCCTTTGCGGGTAACATGCTTGAGTTGCGCACCAACGGTGGCGAGCGATTGATCGCAATGTCGCAACAGGCACTGGAATCGCTCAACGAAACTCAATTGGCAATTTTAAACGAAAACGGCGGCGTACTGAGTGCGCCGATAGATAACATCGAAAGTTCTGCTGGCGGCAGTGTTCGCTGCATGCTGGCGGAAATACACCTCCCGCAGCGGGACTGATAACAAAAAGTTTGAATGTGAAAAATGAATGAGTAATACGAAAGACAAAATACTGATGTGCCCGCCCGATTTCTTCTCGGTTGATTACGTGATCAATCCATGGATGGCTGGCAACGCGGGTGGCCTGAGCCTGGAGCGTGCCCGGGAACAATGGGACACGCTGAGCGGAAAAATTGGCGAGTATGCCGATGTGGTCACCATGGGGCCCCAACCCGATTTGCCTGACCTGGTTTTCACGGCGAACGCCGGTGTTGTCTACGGCGATAAGGCGATCGCGAGCCATTTCATGCCGATGGAGCGCCGGCCCGAAGAGCCGCATTTCAAATCCTGGTTCCGCGACAACGGCTTTGAACTGCTGGATCTGGATGAAAAGATCGGATTCGAGGGCGCGGGCGACTGTTTACACGACCGCGGCGGGCCATGGCTTTGGACCGGCTTCGGGTTTCGTACCGAGATTGAGGCGCACGCGGAAATTGGTAACTTTTTCGACGTCGAGGTGGTGTCGATACACCTGACGGATGAGCGCTATTATCACATCGATACCTGTTTTTGTCCGCTGACAGACGGTTTCCTTATGTACCACCCGCCTGCGTTCGACATCGACTCTCGAATGGCAATCGAGAGTCGGATTCCCCCGCACAAGCGAATCGTGGTCGATACAGATGATGCCGGAAATTTCGCCTGTAACGCGGTCAACATCGGCGACCAGGTGATCCTGAATAAGGCCTCCGACTCGCTCAAAGCGAACCTGAACACTGCAGGCTTCCACGTGCACGAGGTCGACTTGAGTGAGTTTCTAAAAGCGGGCGGTTCGGCCAAGTGCCTGACGCTTAAGCTGATCGAGCCGGTCCGCCCGGTGACGTGAAGTACCTGGGAAGTACCCGCGTCAGGTTATTTCTCGGCGCCGCGCTCATCAGCCTGTCGCCTGTCTGGGTAAATCTCGTCTCGGTATCGCCGACGACCAGTGGCGTTTATCGCGCCTTGTTCGGCGGGCTGGCGCTCGCTGCGTACCTGTTGCTGACGAAACGGCGCTTGCACTTGTCTCGAACCGTGTGGGCAATGTTGCTCGCAGCGTCGGTATTTTTTGCGCTGGACCTGTGGTTCTGGCATCGCAGCATCAATTACATCGGCCCCGGCCTGGCGACCTTGCTCGCCAATTTCCAGGTCTTTGTCATGATGCTTGCCGGTATTGTCTTATATCGACAGGCGCCGAGAGCCGTGCAGGTCATCGCCGTGCCGCTCGCATTACTCGGCCTCGGGCTGATTGTCGGCTTCGACTGGAAGGAATTGCCGCCGGACTATCGATTGGGCGTCATTTTCGGATTGCTGACGGCCGTCGCTTACGCAAGCTACATGTTGGCGATGCGCGCGGTTCGAGCGAATGCCGTCGACGCGTTACCGTTGCGCGAGGTGGCGATCATGTCGCTGACCGTTGCTGCGATACTGGCTGTATCGGCACAAATCGAGGGCGTGTCGCTGGCCATTCCAACAATGCGGGATGCCGGCTGGCTGCTGGCTTACGGCTTGCTGTCGCACTGTCTTGGCATGGTATTGATCGCCAGCAGTTTGCCAAAGGTAAGCACCACGGAAGCGGGTCTCGCCTTGTTGCTGCAGCCGACACTGAGCTTCATGTGGGATGTACTGTTTTTTGCACGTCCTGTAACGAGCACCGAATTGGCCGGTGCCATCATTGCATTGGCCGCTATTTATCTCGGCGTCAGACCTGCGTCAAAGCAAACTTAGGGCTTGCGGCAATATTTCGATATCGAACGAGGTGCCAAGCGGCTGAACCTCACCGTCCAGATGCGACGGTACCGGTGCGGACGCCGTGATGCTCAATGATCGCAGGCGCGCATGAGTGATTCTGGCGTCGTCCAGATGCCGGCCACGGATCAATTTCGGCAACAGACCGAGGATTTGAATGCCCGACACGGGCGCCGCTATGACGAGATCCAGGCTGCCGTCCGCGTTGTCAGCCATTGGCGCAATATGAAACATCCCGCCAACCCATGGTCCGTTGCTAACGTTTGCAAGCGTCAGTGGTCCGTTCCAGTCAAAGCCGTCGCCAGAAATTTTCATATCGGGCGTGATGATGCCGTCAGCCATGGCCTGGAAAACCGCAACCAGGTAAACAAGGTCTCCGATCGGCCAGCTAAGGTCGCGAGCGATGCGCGACACTTTCGCGTCGAAACCAACGCCCGCGCCATTCGCGAAGTAGCGATCATTCATTCTCCCTGCATCAATCGGGCGCACGAGCGCATGACTTGCGATTCTATTGGCGAGCAAACGTGTTGCCGCTTCCCAGTCAAGCGGGATGCCAGCGGCCTTGGCGAAGTCATTGCCCGTGCCGCTTGGGATAAGGCCGAATGCAGCGTTTCCGGCCGATTTGATGATGCCGTTGACGGCTTCATGAACGCTGCCGTCGCCGCCTGCAATGATGATTTTTGTTGCACCGGCCTCAATCGCGGCCTGAACCTGTCGCTCAACGTCGCCCATGGCGTTGCTCGGACGGATCTCGACGTCGACGCCGCCGTCATTGAGTAATTTTTCGATCGTCGGCAGTCGTCGGCCGGCACGGCCGCGGCCAGCGGCCGGATTGATGAAAAGTGGAATGGGCTTATCGTTCATGAGGTCGCCACGGAAATAGTGTTGCCGATGCTACAATGCACACAGCAACTGGCGCAAAACGGACGTACCGTATGTTGGAGCTCGGGACCAAGATTTTAATTAGCTATCTCATCGGTTCGCTAATGGGATCAATGATTGTCGGACGGCTGCGCGGCGGTGTCGATATTCGCGAGTTGGGCAGCGGCAATGCCGGTGGCACCAACGCTTTGCGGACCCAGGGCATTGCATTCGCGCTGGGTGTGATCGTTATCGACATTGGCAAGGGCGTCATCGGCGCTGGCGTTGTCCCCGGCCTCGAATTACCTTTCATAGCAAGCGACCCGGAAATTTCGCGCACCTGGTTGACGCTAAGCTGTGCGGCCGCAGCCGTAGTCGGGCACGTCTGGCCGATATTTCATCGCTTCCGCGGCGGCAAGGGCGCGGCAACGCTGGTGGGTACTTTAGTGATTCTTGGACCCAACCTGATATTGCCGTTGGTACTTGTTTGGGCCTGGGTGCTGGTGATGTCGGGTTACGTTGGCCTGTCGACAATGGTTGCAGCGCTTGCATTGCCGATCTGGATCGCGGTAACCCTGTTACCCGAGCAGGAACCGCTTTTCATCTATAGTGGCTTGATGGCGGTTTTCATCGCGTATTGCCATCGCTCGAACATGCGACGCATGCGGGATGGTACCGAGCATCGCAACGCCAAGATGATGATATTCCGCCGCAAACAACAGGCCAACAGCGATGACGGCCCTTGATGCCGCTCAGATTCGCCGCACGCTGATGCGGCGCTCGGCGCCCCACCTCGACCGCATTGAGGTGTTCTCGCGAATCGACTCGACCAACACCTATCTTAAAGATCAACCTTCCCCACCGCCGGGGCAATTCCGAATCGTAATAGCGGATCATCAAACAGCGGGGCGAGGCCGGCGGGACCGATCGTGGATATCGTCGCCCGGCGGGAGCTTGTGTTTGTCGTTGTCCTATCGGTTTAAGGAAACCCCGCCACAAATTTCATCTCTGACGCTGGCGTTGGGAACCGGCATCGCCGACGTGCTGGCGAACATGGGCCTTAAGGGCATACAGCTCAAATGGCCGAATGATTTGCTGATTGGGAATGCAAAGCTCGGCGGAATTCTGACCGAATCGATTATTCGTAGCCCCAATGACGTCACAGTGATCGCGGGCATCGGTATCAATGTCGCAATGCTCCCGGAGGGCGATGAACGCTTGCCGTCGGACTGGGCCGACACAGTCACCAGTCTGGAAAGCGCGATGGAGAATCCTCCGTCACTTGAGCGCTTGTCCGAGATTGTGATTGAGTCGCTCATGTCGACGTTTGGCGTATTCGAAACGAACGGTTTCGCCGCGTTCGCCACCCATTTCGCCGACTACGATTGGCTGGCGGGAAAATCATTGGTCATTGAAACGCCCGAAGGCAGCGTTACCGGAATGGCATCGGGCATCGGCGACGATGGCGCTCTGCTGGTCCGGACCGAATCGGAAGTGCGCAAGATCCATACGGGGTCGGTTACGCAGGTCAGCGAGCCGGATGCCAGTTCATGAAGGCGCTGCTTTTTGACATCGGCAATACCCGCCTGAAGTGGGGAATCGCCGAGGACGGCGAAATTCATCGAACCGGCAGCATCAGCCACGAAAAAATTCGCGAGAGCGGCCTGAGCGCCCTGACAACACGCCTGCCAAAAGCGGTTGATGCCGCGATGGCCAGCAATGTTGCCGGGCCCACATTTGCAACGCGCCTCACGGGCGTCGTCGGCGCACACTGTGGATGTGACTTGCACTTTGCGAAGACCGAGCGCAGTGCACTCGGTGTCAGTAACAGTTACAAACAACCAAGACGCATGGGTGTGGATCGCTGGACTGCGATGATCGGCGCATGGTCCGAGTTACAGTCGGCATGCCTGGTCGTGGACGCGGGTACAGCCGTCACAATCGATGCACTCGACGCGGACGGCGGCCACCTCGGCGGGCAAATTCTGCCGGGCATCTTCATGATGGCGGACGCGCTCGCCAGCAGGACGAGCGACATTCCCCCGACGCGGCCGGTCGCGGCCGAATCCTTCGAGGGCGTCGCGATGTTTGCCCGGAATACCCGAAACGCTGTCGGAAGCGGCTCGCTCAGCGCTGTCACCGGCGCCGTCGAACGCGCAATTAAAACTTTGCGATCAAATGCTTACGATGCGACAGTGGTCTTGACCGGGGGGGATGCGTCGCGCATTCTAACGGCGCTCGAAGAATCGCCACTGCACCGGCCGCACCTGGTCCTGCAGGGACTCGTGCAGATGCTGGAACGCCGTCGATGAAGAACATTCTGCTTATCTTGTTGCTCGCGAACATTCTCTATTTTGTCTGGGGAATGTTTCCTGGCGATGACAGCGAGCCGGGAGTTGAAGTCGTCGACGAGGGCGACCTGGGGCCGCCGCTGTCGGTTGCACAAACTCACGGAGCCGACGTAATCGAAAGCGTCGGTGCGGTTCTGGGTTCCGGTGAGCCATCGGATCTCAATGCCGTCGTGGGTCGCTCATGTGTCACGATCGGGCCATTCACCGTAGTTGACGATGCCGATTCCGCCGAAACCCGATACGCGGGCGAAGGCATGCGCGTGAGTCAGCGCTCGGCGACGGGCAAAATATTCGTTGGCCATTGGGTGCAAATTCGCGACATCCCGAGCAAGGAAGAGAGTAATCGCATGCTATCGGTCCTCAAGGGCGGTGGGCTTAGCGATGCGTACCCGGTCGACACGGACGATGAGGGGCTCAAGATCTCGCTGGGCCTGTTCGGCAACCGGGAGAGCGCAGAGAAAATCGAGCTGCAAGCCGAGTCACTGGGACTCGACGCCGACATTGCGCCGCGGCTCAAGGACGGCACGGTATTTTTCGTCGACATCGGACTGCCGCCCGGCAAGGGGGCCGGGGAGATCGTTGAACGCTACGGCGAGGAAGCCGTGCTGATGCGCGACGCAGCAACCTGTCCCCAGTTCCGCTAGCCGGTGACATTCACCCTTGCCACGGAGGGTGAAAATGCGAATAATTCGCTCCCCCAAGCCGGCATAGCTCAGTTGGTAGAGCAACTGATTTGTAATCAGTAGGTCCCGAGTTCGACTCTTGGTGCCGGCACCAATTAAATCAATAAGATATGGGCTCACGACGAGCCCGTTTTCTTTTGGGGTAGCAGCTGGGGTAGCGTTTTCGTCGAAAACGGCAATTATTCGACCATAACCCTAAATTAGGCTGGAATACCCTGCTGGCAACCAATCAGCCTCCCCGAAAACGCCTTCTCGATCAGATCCGCTAGTTCACAAATGGACGGTTCTGATGTTTCGAGGAGTTCAGAAAGACCACATTGGGGGGCTACCCCCACAGTCGGCCAAGGAAACAGTTGGGCGGGGGCCGTTATTTCCACACTTGCAATACACGCGCCCCTGAGGCCTCTGTGGCAGGGTTTCAGCGCGGCCAAATTTTTTACCCATCAGCGCTAAAATTTCGTTCGTACTGCTCGAAAAATTGCAACCGAGCGGCCGCTATACGCCCGAAAGCAGAGATTCGAGTAATATGGGCTGAATGATCGCTAATGACCCGGAGCGGACATTGAACATCTCAGTTGTCGATAGACGGAGCCACTATGTTTTCTAACCCTCGGATAGTAATGGTTTGCGGTTTCTTGTCGATTTCTATTTCGCCGGCAAGCACTTCCTTTGCACAGCAGGTGGAAACCGATCCAGTCCGGGTACTGGTGGATCGCCTGGATTTGGAAAGTTATAAATCCACGCTCAAAGGTCTTACGCAATTCGGTGATCGGCGCCAGGGCACCACCCGCAATCGTGAATCTTTAGATTGGATCGAACAGCAATTGATCGCCGCAGGCTGTAACAACGTCGAACGTCTTACCTACATCTACGACCCTGAACCCAGGCCTCCCAGAGCAGCGACTCCGCGTACGACTGCGACTCAAGTTCTTAAAACAAGTACTGGCGGCACCGTTGGCCGCAACGGCAGCGGGCCTGGCGGGTCTTCGATTTTCGGTTATCGCGTTCCCACCGGCGTGAACCGTGATCTCAATGCGCAGCCTGATGAGCGCATTCGTTTACTCAATACAGAGGAACCGGTTAACGGTGAACGCCAGGAAGTGTATTGCACCAAGATTGGCAGTACCCGACCTGATGAGATGTACATTATCGGGGCCCATATGGATGGTCACGGTGTCAACGAGGCAGTAAACGACAATGGCTCTGGAACCGCGCTCGTGGTCGAACTAGCGCGTGTTTTCAACGCCTCAGACGTACAGACTGAGCGCTCAATTCGCTTTGCACTTTGGAACAATGAGGAAACAGGGCTGAACGGGTCCAGAGCCTACGTCGAACAACGGCAACATTTGCAAGGCATCGAGAGCCCAGCCGGCTCCGGCAATTATCCTGAACCAAAATGGCTGGGCATGATTCAACACGACATGATGCTGTGGGACCACGGCGCTCCCCGAGCCGATGGTACCGTTAGTCGCGATCAACGTTCTGAGGCAGACGTTAACATCGAATTTCAATCAGCCTCCGATCTGGCTGACGAATCGATGCGCTTGGCTTTTGTCTTCAAAGCGGCGGCCGATACTTACAATACCGATTACCCTGCGACTGTCGGTCCCCATATGACCAATACAGATTCCACACCATTCATGAACATCGTTCCCTCAATTAGTTTGCGTGAGAATGAAAGGGGCGCCCATACCGGCGCTGGATGGAATCCCACTTGGCACACGCCTCTGGATATATGGACGACATTCACTGATAAGGAATTTCGGTTGGGACTTAATGCTGCGCAGACCACCTTGTCTGCCGTTGCCAAACTAGCCGGAGCAACGGTGGATCAGAGCAAAAGATGAGAGATGCCGCGGCGGTGGCAATGTCCGTATATGGCCGTAAGCTGCCCTTCAAAATTGCCTAATCTCCGTTAGTTGAACGTCCGCTACTGGTGAAAGCGGACCCTGACAGCGCCCCGCGCAACCTCCACGGAATGGTCTATAGTTAGATAAAATCAGACCATATACGGGTTATCCAATGTTGCAAGCCAAGCTAGTCCTGTCACTGGTATTTCGGGTCATCGACGAGTTGCAGTCCGAATGAGTCGATTTACTGAATCGCTGGTTGTCACGCCACTGCCTGATGGCAAGACATGGATTATCTTGAACGACTTTGCTTATGAGATAGGCGAGGAAGGGAGCGGAGACATCATCCGTGTCCCCATTGGCACATACACAGACTTCGCGTCCATCCCCCGACCATTGTGGGCAATCTTTCCTCGATGGGGAAAGTACGGCAACGCTGCGGTCATTCATGATTGGATGTACTGGGATCAATCTCGAAGCAGGAAGGAAGCCGACGACATATTCCTTGAAGGGATGGAAGTCCTGGAAGTACCAAGTTGGACGCGAAAAACAATTTATCGCGCCGTTAGAATGTTTGGAGGATTTGCTTGGCGCAATAACCGAAAGCAAAAGGGGAGTTGAATCTGACGGCAAAGCAGATCTGGGGTATTCTTCCCATTACGGCGGTCAATTGAAGCTCCGGCGACGGCCGGAATGGCATTGACTTGGAGGATTAAGTGATGTTCAAGAAAGGTCAGGACAACGACGATTCGTCTGGGTTTTCGCCGCTGCGGATCGGCGAACAACAACCCATACGCTCGAAAAATGTGTCCGTCATCGGACCAACGCTGGTGTTCAAAGGCGAGCTGTCGGCGGATGAGGACTTGGTGATCGAAGGCAAGATCGACGGCACGATCGCCCATCACAAGAAAAACCTGACGATAGGCAAAAAAGGACGGGTCACCGCCGACATCCATGCCAGTTCGGTTCTCATCGAAGGCGAGTTGAACGGTGACATCAACAGCGACGGCCTGGTGTCGTTGGCCGCGGGCTCGACGGTCATCGGCAACATTTACTGCGCGCGCATCGTCATGGAGGACGGCGCTCGGTTCAACGGCAAGATCGAAATGGCTGTACCGAATCCATTAAAGGTCGCGCCGGAACCGGAAGAGAACGCGGAAGAGTTTGAAGAGGCCGAGAACCTGACGGCCTGAGATGAGTTCTCGCTTCGCCATAACGACTTTGATCGCAACGCTGTTATTCGGATGCGCGTCGCATGATGCGACCTACTCCCCGGGCTGCATTGCGTATGAAGGCAGCAACATCAGTCTAAGCGACGGGCAGTTCGTCTGGGAGAAGTTTACAGATTCCGTTGCCGTGGATGATGCCGGGAATGTCAAAGACCCGTTTCCCGGCTATCCGATGCAGGGTAGCTATCGCATCAACGGACAGGTGCTGTCGCTGGATGCCGGCTCGGGCGAATCGTTGGAAAATATGTATTTGCAGGAATACGGCAATCGCGTTTACCTGTTGACCGCCGAAGAGTTCAAAACCTGGGAGCGCAGCGGTACGGTCGACAAATGCGCACTGGTGTCTGGCGGGCATCCCAG
>Ga0255057_10002448_pt1 | contig 10059 bp, 9 predicted proteins | sample Cases_109_6_MG_FD_189022 | JGI IMG/M metagenome (GOLD analysis project Ga0255057, IMG submission 189022) | Seawater microbial communities from Amundsen Gulf, Northwest Territories, Canada - Cases_109_6 | ecosystem: Environmental > Aquatic > Marine > Gulf | place: Canada: Northwest Territories... | reverse complement strand
TCGTCGAAGGAACCCAAGTCACCCGAATGGAGCCAGCCATCGATGACGGTCTCGTCCGTCGCCTTCTGGTTCTTGTAGTACCCGGCGAAGACATTGCCGCCCTTCAGCAGCACCTCGCCGTCATCGGCTAGGCGCACCTCGGCCCCGGGGTAGGCAAGACCGACGGTCCCGATCTTGGTGTTTCGTGGTTTGTTGGCAGTGGTGGGGCCGGTGCCCTCCGACTGTCCGTAGACCTCGATGATCGGGAGATCGAAACCCGCAAAGAACTCGAGCACCTCAGGCGAGATCGGCGCCGCCGCCGTGACCGCCACCCGGCACTGGTCGAAGCCGAGCGCCTCGAGCACCTTGTGGTGCACCAGCTTCGAGGCAAGCTTGTACTGGATGCCGAGAAGTCCGGAAGGCTCGCCTCCGCGGTTCTTGATATGCACGGCCTCACGTCCGACATTCTGCGCCCAACCGGCAAGCTTCGCCTTGATTCCGGACGCCTCAACCAGCTTGGCAACGACACCATCGTGGAATTTCTCCCACACCCGTGGAACCGCAAAGAAGAGGGTCGGGCGGACCTCCTTGATGTTGTCGGCCAGCGCCGCGATCGACTCCGCGAAGTAGATCCGAAATCCGGTCGAAATCGGAAGGTGAATCGTAAAGATCTGCTCCGCAATGTGACTGAGCGGAAGATAGGAAACGAGTCGATCGTCTGAGTGGATTGGAACAACCCCGTGAGTTGCATCGGCGGTCCAGGTGAGGTTGTGATGGGTCAGCATCACGCCCTTGGGCGGACCGGTGGTCCCCGACGTGTAGATGAGTGTCGCCAGCCCATCGGGCTCGAGCGCCTCGAGTCGCTCGACGAAGTCGGAGTCGTCGAGAGCGTCACCTCTGCTCAGGAACTCCTCCCACCTCAGCACCATCGGATCGTCGACCTTGGGGGTGCCGCGCATGGTCACGATGTACTGGAGATGAGGTAGCTCAGATCGCACCGCCGTCACCTTCTCCAGCTGGGCTTTGTCCTCCACCAAGATGACCGGTGCCTCGGAGTGGTGAGCTATGTACTGCACCTCCTCAGGCGAATTGGTGGCGTAGATTCCGGCCGGAGCCCCGCCGACCGCCATGCACGCCACATCGAGGATGACCCACTCGGGCCGATTGAAGCCGAGAATTGCCACATGCTGGCCGGGAGCAAAACCGAGCGCGACAAGGCTCTTTCCGGCGCGACGCACCTGGTCTGCGTATTCCCCCCATGACACGGACTCCCACTCCTCACCGGTCTTTTCGTAGTAGGCAGGGCTCCCGGGACGCCGTTCAGCCTGATCAAAGAGTCGGGCGGGGATCGTGTCGGCCACAGGTCCTCCAGGGTGGGGATCTCAGTCCGGAATCGTACACCGGGGTCGAGCTGTCGGCCGGGGTCAGAGCCTGATTGTGAGACCCTCGATTGCGACCTCGAACCCGGCCTCGAGAACCGCGACATGCTCGGAGGATGCAGGGTCACAAATCGGATTGGTGTGGTTGAGGTGAGTTACCAGCAGCCGCCGGCCAGGCACCAGATGAGCGAACCTCTCCAATGTGTCCGGGACCAACGGGTGCTTGATGGCCTCCATGTCACGATGTGGCAGTTCGGCATCCGACCAGAACGTGCCATCGAGGAAGACGGTCGAATGAGCTCCAATCACTTCTTCTGCTTCGGGCCATTCGTCCCAGGCATCGATATCCGGCAGGTAGAGCACCGATCCGTTGACCGAGATGGCGACCGTGTCGCTGGCCTCGTGTCGATGGGGCACCGGGATCAGGGACACGCTCAGATCGGCCCACGGGTTGAACGACGCCGGGGGATCTTGCGCCCGCAACTCCAGGTGGCCCTGCTCGACGGCCAACCTCCACGGCGCCTCCGATTCGAGGAACCGCGCCATCTTGGCCGTAACCCAACAGGGCATCGCGTCGGCGGCGTACGCCTCCCGCCCGAAGTGCAACAGACCGGCGTAGTGGCCGATGTGAGCGTGCGTGATGACTACTCCATCGATCGGCGGTTGGTCGAGGCGCCGTCCCATCGCCGGGTTCGTGGCCATTACCTCCTCATGGGCCTTGAGGTCAGGTCCCGCATCCAGCAATAGAACCCGGCCATCGTCTCCGACGACCGCCAACGACGACGAGAACCGCCGAGGGATCGCACCGGTACGCGCCGCCTCGTCGAGGGCGGTGTCAGCCCCGAATTGGGGCAGACCACCGTCCTGAGCGGATCCGAGCACCATCACCGACCACATGGCCAGCGAGGCTACAGATCCACCGCCGCCAGACGCGCCCTCCGGTGACGGCACCGGCGAATTCCTCCTCGTCGTCAGAAACGGACGATTCGCCGTATCTCAAAACTGGCGTCGCGCCCCTCTCATCCGGTCGGATTCGACGGACCGGATCGTGTACTAGGTCGGAGTAGCCTTTGAGCGATGAGTGACCCCACCGGCGACATGGCGAGCATCGAGTCCGTGGACCTCGCCGACCACGCCGTCGGGAAACGGCTCGGACAAGCCCATCTCAAAGGGAACGGCAAGATCCGCCGCATCTGGTACGAGGAACAACTGACCGACCTCCAGATAGAGCTCGCCAAGCTGCAGTCCTGGATTCGAGAGAGAGGCCTCAAGGTCGTCATCATCTTCGAAGGACGCGATGCGGCCGGAAAAGGTGGCGCCATCAAGCGGATCACTGAGCGGCTAAACCCGCGCACCTGCCGGGTCGAAGCCTTGGGGACCCCAACGGAACGACAAAAGACTCAGTGGTACTTCCAGCGATACGTCGAGCGGCTTCCCGGGGCCGGCGAGATGGTTCTGTTCGACCGCAGTTGGTACAACCGCGCCGGCGTCGAAAGAGTCATGGGCTTCTGCACCGACGACGAGTACACAGAATTCCTCCGGTCCTGCCCCGAATTCGAACGAATGCTGGTGCGGAGCGGGATCATGCTGCTCAAGTACTGGTTCTCGGTGAGCGATGACGAACAGGAACGTCGATTCCAGGCCCGCATGCAGGATCCGAAGCGCCGTTGGAAGTTGAGCGACATGGATCTCGAATCTCGCCTGCTGTGGCAGGAGTACTCCAGAGCCAAGGACGAGATGTTTGCTCATACCGACATCAAGCAGGCGCCGTGGTGGGTGGTGCCCGCAGACGACAAGAGGCGGGCGCGACTCAACTGCATCGCACACCTGCTTTCCCAAATCCCCTACGAGGACGTCGGCCGACCCGCTATCGACCTCCCCCCACGTCCCGATCGACGCACTGGATACGTTCGTTCACCGATCGGTGACCAAAACATCGTCCCCCAGAATTTTTGAGCGCCCCGACCTGTCGACTCAGAACTGGAAGTAGATGAACGGCACCAGCGTGCCGCCGCTAAATATGAGCAGACCTGTGATCATCGAGGCCGCCGCGATCCCGAGCGGAACTGGACTCCACATCAAGGGTCGATAGGCCTCTCGGTTGCGATCCACCCAGTCGAGTGCGAACGAAGCAGCAACCACGGCGACAACGCCAACCGTCTGAGTAACGACCGATCCGCCGTCGCCGGCGGCAGTGCTGGTGAGCCGCGCAAAGCCTCCGATGTACTCAAAGGCTGCGTCGAGACTCGATGCACGAAAGAAAATCCAGGCAAAGCCGACGAGGTGGAAGGTAGCCACGATCCGCCACAGGTCGGTCAGTCGTGGTGCGGGAGGTTTTCCTCGAACCTCGTAGGAACCGCGAGCGCGGTGGACGATCAGATAGAACCCGTGCAAACCACCCCACACGACGAACGTCCAGGCTGCTCCATGCCACAGACCCCCGATCAGCATCACCAACGCGAGGTTGATATAGGTTCGGCGACGTCCACTCCGACTGCCACCAAGCGGGACATACAGGTAATCCCAGAGCCACGTGGACAACGAGATGTGCCAGGTGCGCCAGAACTGCGAGATGCTGGTCGATAGATAGGGTTGCTCGAAATTTCTCATCAATTCGATCCCGAACAGACGAGCAACGCCACGAGCAATCGACGAGTACCCCGAAAAATCTCCGTAGATCTGGATCGAGAATGCATATACACCGATCAGGAGAGACACGGCGCCGTGCTGACCCGGCGAATCGAACCGTGTCTGCACCACAGCCGCCAAGCCATCGGCCAGCACCACCTTCTTGAATAATCCGATGAGGATCAGCCAGGAGCCGCTCCAGACATTCATCAGCGAGGGCCGGACGCGATCGGCCTGAATCTGGGGAAGTAGATGCTGCGCTCGCTCTATAGGACCGGCCACCAGCTGAGGAAAGAACGCGACGTAGACGCCGAACGTCACGATGTCTCGCTCCGGCTCGATGCGACGTCTGAAGACATCGAACGTATAGCTGATCGTCTGGAAGGTGTAGAAACTGATCCCGATCGGGAGGACGATCGAAAGCGTCGGCGTGTTCGCCGAGAGGCCAATCGTCTCCAACAGATCCGCCGCCGAATCTACGAAGAAGTCGAAGTATTTGAAGAACCCGAGAATCCCAAGGTTCACAGCTAGCGAGCCGAAGAGCCACCGCTTGCGATGGGACTGAATCGATGTCGCCGCGATTCGCTGCGCGATCAAGAAATCGGCGATGGTCGAAATCCAGATCAGTGACAAGAACCGGTAGTCCCACCAGCCGTAAAACACATAGGACGCCACCAGCAGCAGCAAGTTCTGGGTCCGGTGCCTGACCAGCCAGTAGACGCCGAGCGTCAGAGCAAGGAAGACAAAGAACTCGAAAGAGTTGAAGACCACCGCTCACCAACCCAGCAATTCGAGATCCGAGACCAACATCTCGGTCAGAAGGGCAGCTCCGTCGGGACCAACATGGTTGTAGTCGAGAAACTCTCCCTCGGGAATCGCTCGGCTGAAGTCCAACAGCGGGACACCGAGCGAGTCGACCTCGCGACGTAACCAATCGGTGAACAACGCGTATCCGTCATCTCCATCTGGATGGGCCTCCAAATAAGGCACCGAGACGGGGAGAAGTGCCACGACGACCTCGATCCCGTCGGCCGATAGCGCCTCAATGGTCGCCCTGAAGTCGGCGGCATGACGATCGCCTACGTGAAAATCGGCGAGGAGGCTGGTCCTCAGCGCATTGAATGCGTGAGGGGTCTGGCCGACGTCCGGCCAGACGACCGGATCCATTAGGTCGTCGAGGCCGATTGTGAGTTCACTGCGAGTTTGGCTTTCGAGTAAGTCGAACAGAAAGGACGGCTCTCGCAGAATGTCGCGGTAGCGGGCGATCATCGACACCGACCACAGTCCTCGATCCATCCATCCAAAGACTCCGAGCGCGCCGGCCCGCGCTGCCTCGTAATCGATGATCGCCGGTGTCGGACGCCCTCCGTTGAAGTCCAGGCTCGACAAGCCCCACACGACACGGTCAGGTTGGAGTCGGGGCACCACCTCCTCCAACAGCCAACGTCTTGTGACTGTCGTATAACCCTTGGGGATGCCAGCGTTGTGGGCCACTTCGACGGAGCCCAGTCGATCCTCGACGATCGCCGACCGGATACCAAACTGCACCATCGAGGACCCGGTGAACACAACATCGCTCGCAATACCGGCGCTCTCCAACCGCTCCATATCCTCGATCAGGTGCTGAGCGTCCGGGGCGTACCAGAACCGCGCCTCGCCGAGGCGCTCACCGACCAGGTGCAGCGTCACTTCGGCGACGCCAAGGAGCGTCACTGTGATCAACACAACAATGAGGACACGAACCCGCATGTGTGGGGAGATTAGGGGCGCCCACCTCAGTCACCGTTCCTCACGTCGGCGCAGCTCATTGGCACATACGAACCTGGCTGCGTCGTGAAAGACAAGCGAGATTCGATGCCAAACGACAGCGATTCGAGGTGCGACTCGGATGGCGTCCTCGTGGGCGTTAGAGGATTTGAGCCTTCTCCGCGTCAGTCGAGACCCGCGGTGCTCGCTCCGTCCCCCGGTCAAGGCGCGAGTCGCCGGGCAATGGGGCGTTGACGCTATGCGGCAAGGTGTGCTTCGAGGCCGGAGAGGACTCGAAGCACACCGACCTCGTACGATTTCGGTGGGCGTTAAAGGATTTGAACCTCTGGCCTCTTCCGTGTCAGAGAACATCGGAGAGAATCGGTAACCCCAACCACAGCAACGCTTATCGCCGCATCGCTAGGTGTGGTAACGGTTTCCGAGGTATTGGTTGCCAGCGGCTGGGTTTGGTTGCTGAGGGTTGTGGTGTGCTCGTTTTGTGCCCGTTCCGTTCAGGTGGTCGGTTCAGGGAAACTCTCGTGGGAGGTTCACACAGCCTCACACAACCGCCACAGATGCTCTCGGCAGCGGTGGTCGCCACCCACGGTTAACAGCCATCCGGTGTAGCTGTTTGGATCTCAGGATGCCGGACATGAAGGGCTAGAAACTGCGATTCGCTGTCCGAGCCTCCTGATGGCCCTAACCCTCAGGGGGCTCGGACAGCCTCGGTCCACCAGGACGCGCCGCCGTTTCTTTCGCAGCGCCACACTCACCCATTCCGGTTCATCCGCGCAACAGCCCAGATCAGCGCCATCACGATGTTGAAGATGAGCAGGGCCGTTAGCACGAATCTGGCCGCCATTCCAAAGAGATTCGCCACGTCAGCGGCTTCTCCGGCGTCGACCATGCGATCCGTCGCCAGCGCCGAGACCACCACAAACAGCAGGATCATCCCACCGAGTACGACATTTACCGGCACCCACCACTGGAACAACCACTCTTGAGCCCCACCTGCAGGAGTGGTGTTAGTCGGTTTGGCAGCCACGAGACTGCAGTATTGCTAGTAGCGACGCCTGCCGGGAGGGTCGGACAGCCTCGGACACCCCCAGACACCGCCAGCGAAGCAGATGTCGGTCAGGCCGTAACGCCTACGACGGACCATTCGTCGACTATTTCCCACGGTTCGCAGTAGAGATCAATGTTCCCGCTTGACGCTCCCAGATCGGCGCTGGTCGCCTGCATCCAGGTGCCAGTGAACGCGGTGGGGATCGACCCTTCCTCGGTGACGGTTAACTCGAACGTGTCGTGGTGACGTATGACGCAGGTGGTGCCGTCGCCGTAGGTGGACTGCGTGGACAGGTACGTCACATCTAGAGACCACCCGGTGTCGTTCACGACCCAAGTGGTTTCGGGGGGCGCCGGGAAGAAAGGATCGGGCATCAGAAGGTCTATGACCGTTACGTAGGAGCAGACCTCCTGTTGGCAACTCTCGGTTACGTTGAACGCCGACGACAGCACCGCGCCGACTGGTGTGGGTGTCATGAAATCGGGGGCGGGGACGATGCTGGCGGTCTTGGTGGCGGTGTAGGGCCAGGATGTGGGGAACGGCACGTCGGCTACGCCCGCTGGAGCCGCCGTGTCGATGACGGTCGCCTCAGTACTCGGCGGGGTCGCTTCAACTACAGGAGTCTCGGATGGGACAGCGGCCGCAGTGTCGTCGTCTCCGCTGTTGAGAAAGAAGAAACCAAGTACCAGGAGACCGATAACTCCGAGGCCTCCACCCAAGAACATCCACCTGAGAAAAGTCTCCCGCGCCGACTCTTCCCAGTCTTGCCTTATCTCCGCCTTCATTCCGTGGCTCAGCCTGTCCCAGGGCTCGCCAAACTCGCCAGCTGTGTAAACGTGCCCCCCTACCTCCTCGTGCCACTCGTCCAGTTCCGAATGAGCTTGCTCGCGTACAGCGCGTTTGGCATCGAGCTCCGACCCCCACTCACTGAGACTTTCGTCGAGCTGATCGAAAATGTCTTCTGGCTGCTCTGGCTTTTGCGGCTCGGGAGAATCGTCGTCGAGGCCGGGAAGATCGGCGTCATCCCACTGATCGTCGTCGAGACCAGGGAGATCGTCGCCGAGTCCGTCAGTGTCATCGGGCGGCATACCGCTTCCCCTCCTGCTCGTATACCCAAACCCTACGCCTCAGAGGGTCGGACAGCCTCGGACACCCCCAGACGCGTAGAGTTCGATCCACAGGGAGGAGATGAACGGCATGTCACCCGGCGACACCGATGGCGCAGAAGAAGTAGACCTGGACGGTCTCGAAGATGTCAGCAAGCTGGAGGAGGCAGACCTCCCAGGTATCGACGACGATTCACCTCAGCGATCAGAACAGCCACCTCAGCAGCCGGTGCAGCCAGAGGGGGACCCGCTCGATCAAGTAGATGAAGCGATCCGCAAAGTGGAGAAGGACCTGGACACTGAAGCGGCACGGAGAGCGACCCAGTCACGGACTCGCGAAGACACCTCGCTACAGCTTCGCGAACTTTACGGCGACCTCCTCGACCTCGCCCCCCAGACAACTTCGGAAGCCGGCCTTGTCGACAACGCCAAGACTGCCATAAGCGAGGCACGGCATGCATGGGCCGAGGCGGAAGACCTCGAATCACTGGACGTCGTCGTGGACAAGATCAAAGTGGCGCGCCGCGAACTCGAAATCGCAGCGAGAGCGGTGCCAAAGCGACCCAGACCGCCGAAAGCCCATTCCGCGCTCTCGCCTCCCATCGATCCTGTCGAGCAGCTGTTCGGGGAGATCGACCAAGAAGTTGATTCGGCCACGAGGGAGCGGCTCCTCAAGGAGATAGACGAGATCGTCGACAAAGGTGCACGCGGAGCACCTGATTGGATCAGCCCTGTTGACGGGAAGACACCAAAGCGCCCCAAACCGCCGATCACCGACCCGCTCGATGGCTCCTCCATCGGGGATCTGGAGCCATTCGAGGACACCCGAATCCGCCGCGCCGTCACCGACCGGATCGATCGGACGCGATTGTTTCGTTTCCGTCTGCCCTGGGTGATCGGTGGCTTCGGCGTGGTCGGTTTGGTGCTGCTGGGTTTCTTCTTCTTCGGCGGGTCTGATGAGGGCGACAACGACGCGGCGCTTGCTCTCCCATCGGTAGCTCCGGTGGAGACCACGACCCCTCCGAGCACTGAGCCGGTTGTCGTGGATGCGGAGGCCCCAGCAGTTGCGGTGGCTGCTCCTGATCTGGCTGCGGTGCCATTCGCCTTCTTGTGGAGTTACACCGCTACCAAGACCGCCGACATCGTTCCCCCACCCGAGTTCCTCACCATGGACCCGATCGGGACGGTGTTCCCCGGCATCCTGGTGGTGGACCAGATCTGTGAAGGCGACATCTGCCGCCACGAGTCGACCTACGACCTGGAACGAACCTTCCTCGATCAGGCGGAGGTTGGTGAGCGATCGGCCGCGGTGTGGGAGAAAGACGGGGCCACCTGGACGGTGGAGATGGAGGCCCACACCATGCAGGCCGACTACGGCAACGGCGAGATCTGCGTCATCCTGTCAACACAGGCCTGGGAAGTGACGGTCACCGAGGCCGTGCTGGTGGGCGACCAATGGGTGGCCAGCGCCTTCATCGGCATCCTGCGACAGGGCGACTCGCTCGACCTGGCAGCTTCCACCGCCGGCCCCGACATATGCGGCGAGTGGCAAGCCGTCGATGAATGGTCCCTGGAAGGTGTCGCCGTCGGCTGACGATGCAGGCTGTCACCGAAGACTACGGCCAGCAGACGCACCGTCAGCCTCTCCCCCAGCCTCGTCGAGATCATCGCTGAACACATCTCTCGGTTCCCTGCGGAATCAGGCCTCGTGTTTCGGCACCAGTGGAGGATCGGTGATCCGCGCCTCGCACTTCCGAACCCGTGTCTGGCGTCCCGCAACCGTCGAAGCAGGCATGGAAGGCGTGACCTTCCATGACCTACGGCACAGCCACGTCGCCCTGCTCATCGCGGCTGGAGAGCATGTGAAGGTCATTCAGAGCCGCCTAGGCCACTCCAGCGCCAGGATCACCCTCGACGTGTACGGACACCTATTCGACGGCATCCACGAAGCAGCCGCAGAGCGCCTAGATCGGGCGGTTTCGGAAGCTGCTGTGCCCGTTTTGCGCCCGCTCGGCGAAGTAGCCGAACTCGGCTGACCTTCAGAAACGACGAAACCCCCTACGAGGTAAGGGGTTCCGTTGGTGGGCGTTAGAGGATTTGAACCTCTGGCCTCTTCCGTGTCAGGGAAGCGCTCTCCCCCTGAGCTAAACGCCCT
>Ga0255057_10002447_pt1 | contig 10066 bp, 7 predicted proteins | sample Cases_109_6_MG_FD_189022 | JGI IMG/M metagenome (GOLD analysis project Ga0255057, IMG submission 189022) | Seawater microbial communities from Amundsen Gulf, Northwest Territories, Canada - Cases_109_6 | ecosystem: Environmental > Aquatic > Marine > Gulf | place: Canada: Northwest Territories... | reverse complement strand
AGTCGACGGCCTCGCGTTTGGAGCGAAGGCTGTACCTTTCGATGACCATCTGAACCAGCTCTTCATCGATGTCGATGTTGGTGCGAGCCATATACACCATGATACACCACATAGTGTAGACATGAGCAGACATGAGAAGACCCCCTCACCGAGGGGGTAATCAATGCAAAAACTGGTTTGGCTAGCGGTAGCGCCAGACGATGCGCCCGCGGGTCGGGTCGTAAGTCGACACCTCTACATCAACACTGTCGCCCGGCAGCACCCTGATGCCCCGACCGCGGCGCATCCGACCGGAGGGCTTGGCGAGCAACTGGAAGCCGCTGTCCAATTCAACCTCAAATGTGGAATCCGGGAGCATCTTCACGACAGTCCCCCTCATCCGTACGTATTCCTCGCTGTCCTTCGCCAAAGTTCTGGTTCTCCTTGATTGGCTATCAGCCTAGGGCAACACTCGACACTCAGAGAATGTCACGAAATGTGCAGCACCGAAGCGTCGGTGTTCTGGTTCACCAGGTCTGCGATCTCCCCGAGAATCCGTTCGGCTTCGTCGACCCACCGCTGGTACCCGGCCAGGTCGCCGGCGGCAAGAGCATCGTTGGCATTGGTGAAGGCCGCATCGGCTTCGGCGATCAACTCCTCCAATGTCGAGTCACCATCGCCGGTATCAGGTGGATCGACGATCGGGCCGTCGTCACCGGCGGAGGGTCCGAACACGAGCTCCAATGCGCCATCAAGTGAGTCGGCCCATTCCACGCGCTCACCAAAGACAACTGCCACACGACGGAACTCGGGAAAAGCTCCACCCTCTTCCTCGAGATAGATCGGTTGGAAATAAATCACCGACTCTTCGATCGGAACCACCAACAGCTCACCCTTTATCACCTGAGATCCGTCGCCACGCCAAAGGCTGAGGGTCTCAGAGATGTCGGCGTCCTGCTCTATTCGCTGACCGACCTGTTCCGTTCCATCAACGAGCTCACCTTGGGGCATCCGAAAATCAATCAGACGCCCATACCGCCCGGGCGTCGAATCAGCCACCAAGAAGGCAACCATGTTGCGCTTTGCCCGTGGATTGAATGGTTGAAGCAACAGATAGGAGAGGTCATCCTCGCCGGGGAGTTCGGTCAGCAGGTAATACGGAAGCACCTCGGCAAGCGGACCAGCCGCATTGTCGACCACACTTCGGGCATCACCCCTGAGCCGGTCCGATCCAGATCTCGTGATCGTGGACGGATCACCCGGGAAAGACCAGGCATCGTTGCCGGAGAACAACTGATTCTCCTCCGTGACGTGGTATTCCAAATAGACCTCGCTTTGCAGCCGGAACAGATCCTGGGGATAGCGGAGATGCTCTTCGAGACCATCAGGAATCGACGCTGCGTCCCGGAAGAGGCCCGGGTAAATACTCGCCCATGCCCTTACAACCGGGTCACCTGGATCGAACAGATAGAACGTGACATCACCGTTGTCGGCGTCGATCACAGCCTTGACCGAGTTGCGCACGTAATTGGTCCCACGCTGGATGCCTGAGGCAAAGGTGAGTCGGGAGAGAGCCGGCGTATCGACAGGCTGTGAGTAGGGATAGAACGACGTTGTGGTGTAGAGGTCTAGAACCCACAGAATCTTGCCGTCCAGAATCACCGGGTAGGGATCGGCGTCGGGGGCGAGGAATGGGGCAACGCTCGTGACTATCTGACGAACGTTCCGCTCAACGAGGACTCGGCTATCAGGTCGGATCTGACTCGATATCAGCAGGTTCAGATCTCGATATCGGAATGCAAAAGCAATCCGCTTCCAGATGCTGTCGATCACAACACCGGCATCACCCACATACTCGTTGTATTGCGTCCCCTCAGCCAGGGGGATGTCGATTTCCTGGGGCTCCGAACCTGTCTTGACGATCACCGGGCGTCCCGGCAAATAGGTCTCCCCAAAGTAGACCCGGGGGTCGGTGAGCTCGAGAGTCGGAACCGACCAGACCGGGGGAACATCCTTGAGTAAGAAGCTTGGCTGACCATCCGATTGAACGACATTGGCCTGGTTGACCACCGCACCAAAACCGTGTGTGTAGAAGAGATGAGTGTTTTGCCAATCGTCCCTAGGCAGTTCGAGCTCGTCGAGCTCACGCACCGCGAGCATTACCTGTTTTGGTACCCCGTCTGTCAGATATCGATCCGTGTCCACCTTGCTCAGTGCGTAGTACGGCTCCAGCTCCTGGAAGTTCTGATAGGTCCTGGGCAAAACAGACGTGCTCCAGATTCGAAGATTGTCGATCGTGAGCGAGTTGCTCTCGATGTCGACAGCGTCGAGATCCTTTGAGGCTGTGAAGTTCCGTACCTCCACGTTGCCTAGTTGATATGCATCACGAGTCATTGCGAGGTTGTTCGTTATGTACGGCATCTCCTTTTCGAGCTGATTGGGTGTGACGCTGAACCTCTGGACGACCGCCGGGTAGATCGCCCCCGCGGCAATAGCCACAACAATCCACGAGGCCACCGACACCCCGGCGAGCGACCATCCCCTTCTGAAGATATTGACGACAAAGAGCACCGCAGCAATGAGCGCGATGATGAAGAGAAGATCGAGTGCGGGCAGCCGGGCATTGATATCGGTGAACCCCGGACCGAAGAACTTCGGCTCGGCATTGTTCGAAAAGAGGAGCTCGAACTTGTCCAGGCGGTAGGAGGCTGCCCGAACCAAGGCGATCAAGGCGAACATCGCAGAGATGTGGATCTTGGCGCCGCGAGCCGTTGAGAGGCGTCGACCGTCGAAACGAATCCCTCCGTTCACGTAGTGCGCGATAGAGATGACCACGGTGGTCAGCACCAGAACGTTGAAAAGCCAATCCACTCCCGTCTCCCACAAGGGCAACCTGAAGATGTAGAAGCCGAGATCAACCCCGAAGATGGGGTCAGTGGTCCCGAAGTCCTGGTGATTCATGAACAGAAACACCTCGTCACGCCAGGTGGCGACTGTCAGACCGAGAATCACGGCGAGACCAACCGTCACCAGCATGCGGATCTGACGAACCCGTGGCTCAATCCATTCGCGGAATCTCTCGATCAGTTCTTCCTCTTCGGTGAGCTCGAAAGGCGCCCACCGAGGCGAGAAGCGATCGACAAGTTGGAGGCTCAGCCAGAGGATGAGGAAGGTGAAAGAGATTCCTATCACACCGAGGAGGATCGAAAGACTCCAATTCCGCAGCCATACGTTGCGAAAGCCGATCGAGTCGAACCAGAGGAAATCGGTCCACAACGTTCCCGCGGCAGTCAACAGCAGGTAGATACCTGCGGCAATAGCGAGGAAAATCGCGATCGGACGCCGGCGGTCGGAGCGGAAGTTCGAGGGAACCCTGGTGAACATCGAGGCGGAGTCTACGAGAGCCGCAGGCTAACCCACCCAATCGAGTGGATCAGCGATGGTTCAAACGGTCGCTACCGAGACTTCGATGCCCTGTTCGTAGGCGTGGATCGCCAACTCGCGGATCCGGCGCTCTGCCTCATCGGTTCGCCATACTCGGAACATACGGGAGGCAGCCGACTGACGTTCCCTTTGCCCGTCGCTTGCCTCGTCCAGAGCGGCAGTCACAGCATCACCGAGCGAGGTAGCAAATTCACCTATCGAGTCCGAGTGTGGCGTTGGCGGACGTTTCAGTTTCGATCCTGTCATCTCCTCAGCCACACCATGGCCACAGGCAAAGCTCTCCGCCCATACCGCGATGAGGTCGGCTTGCAACGCTTCTGCGATTTCCTCGGAATCCGGGCGCCAGGCTTCCTCAGTTCTCAAGCTATCAAGAGCGATGTTCTGCAGCTCGGTGATGGCCTTCTTCGTTCCCCTCAGTGCTCGATTGGTTATCGAGAGGAGACGAGCATCTCTCTCCTCGATCCAGTCCCTCCCTTCAAGGACCGGTGCCGACGTTCTCTCGGTTTTCGTTGGCTCCGTCGGTCTTGGGACAGACTCGCTGGGTTCGTTACCACGAAGGGCTGCGAACAGGACGCCCACATCATCTGACGAGTCGGTTTCGTCTTCTTCAGGAGTCGGTTCCTGCTCTCGCGTTGGCTTCGGCTCTCGCGTCGGCTTCGGCTCTCGCGTCGGGTCCGGCTCTGGGTCCGGCTCTGGGTCCGGCTCCCGGATTTCAATCGGCTCAAGCTCTGTGGGCTCATCCGGCTCGGGCAACGTTTCTGGTTCCGGATCCGCTACCTCGGGCCGGTGAGCAGGAGGCACCTCGAATCTATCCTCACCGGGCACAAGCCGAACCGTCTCCCCTGGCTCCCAGTTCTCGATATCGCCCGATGGGAGCGGAGGAACCACCTTCACGCTAGTGGTGGGATCGGACGACAAGTCGAGACCGTCTCGCTTCTCCTCGAGCGACCCTTCCAAACGAGTCAGTGTGGAACGCACATTTTCCAGTTCTTCCAGCAACTCCTCACGCCGCTGCTCCAATGCACGAGTTCGTTCCTGTGAGGCTGACGCCTGCTTATTGGCTCCGGCAATGATGTCATCGCTGCGCTTGGTTGCGTCCGAAGACATCTTCTCGGCATCCATGGATGCGGTGCGGAGCTGATCCTCGGCGTCTCGCCTGGCACCAGATGTCAACCGGTGCGCCTCCCTCTCGGCCTCGCCCATAATCGTGAGAACGTCTCTCTCTGCCTGCTCGCGGTGCCCGGTCGATTCGGCCACAGTCTGTTCGAGGAGCTCCGTACCCGTTGTCCACGCATCACGCCTCAACGCTTCGGCATCAGCGGCTGCTTCTCTTCGAATGCTCTCGGACTCGGCCATCGACTCGCTTCGCCACCGAGACGCATCAAGGCTGGCTCGCTCACGCATCGAATCAGCGGCCTCTCGAGCAGCTTGGAGTATCCCGGTCACCTCGCGACCAACCCTGTCGAACTCTGACTCCAGATCCCGCGAAGCTGTATCACCCAATTGGGTGGCTAAACGCCGGTTCTCTGCTTCGAGTTGCTCGACCCTGGCCGCCACTCCGTCGAGATATCCTTCGACTTCGGCGCGATCGATCCCCCTCAGCGTGCTCCGAAATTGTGCATGCCGAATGGCGTCGGGGGTTGCTTCAGATTCCATCCAGTCATAGAAGATACTGACCGGATCTTTGGTTACGCAGCTTCTAACGACTGAAGAAACTCGATGGCGTCGCCGATTGTGGCTATCGGGACGATCCTGATCGTGTTCCGCTCTGCAGTGAGGGCCTTCTCGTAGTTTCCCGCCGGGACGAGAATCACTGTTGCCCCAGCTGCTTCGGCGCCCACAACTTTCTGTCTTATACCCCCGATGTTGCCAACGGTGCCGTCCACCTTGATGGTGCCGGTTCCGGCTATCACATTGCCTTTCGTCAACTCACCCTCGGTGAGAGTGTCGATGATTGCCAGAGCGTGCATCATCCCCGCGGAAGGGCCACCGATATCCCCAGCCTCAATCAAGAGCGGGAATGGTGGTTCGGACAACTCACCCAGAATCACCCCGATCATCGGTACTCCGGGCTCGTCATCGCGCTCTGCCAACACGACTCCGACCTCGATTTCTGAGTTGCCGCGGAGAACAGTCACATGGAGGGTGTCTCCGACAGAAAGACCTTCTATCAGTGGCCGGAGGTCCGCGACTGAAGCCACGACAACACCCTCGACCGCGACTATCGAGTCACCAAGTTCCAGCACCGACGCTGCCGGAACGCCTTCGACGAACTCATTGATGACCACCTCGGTCGCCACCAATTCGATCCCGAGGTAGTCAAGAGCGACAACGATCGAGCGGTAGTTGGAGTCATCCATCTGTTGCAGAGCCCGATTTCTGTACTCCTCATCGGACTCACCGACTCGACGAACCGCCTCCTTACGGACGAGGTCGATGGTCGGATCGATGCCCGCCACCAGAGCTTCGAAAATGTTCACGTCCTGGCTTACAACAGTGAGCATCAGCAGTTCGCCATCCGGTGGGTAGACCTCGACACCTTCCGCCACAACTGAATCTGCGGCATCGGAGACAGGGCCGGCGGAGTAGGCGAGATATGGCAATTCCACGTTCCAAGCGATCATTCCCATGACACCCACGGCGAAGAGGGCCCCGATCAGATAGAGGGGCCAGGAAGCGCTGTGCTTCTTTTTGGTGACCGGTTCGACCGGTGTTGGTTCAGTCGGCATTACGAGTGTTAGACGTATTCTCCACAGTCAACGGTTTCGACGAGTTAAACGCGCGCCACGACGGACATGATGGCCGCCGCGATTTCCTCAGGAACCTCTTCTTGAAGGAAGTGACCGGCTTCGGTGACGGTCACTTCAGCGTTCGGTAGAGCTCGATTGATCCGCCTGAGGATCTTGCCGAGCACAGGGTCCTGTCGACCCCAGACTATGGCGCTAGGTCCCGTGAAGTCCTTCACGGACGCGGCCACCTCTCTCAGGGGTGCCACCGTCGGATGATCCATGGTGTCAGGCACCATCCGCAGCAGACCAAGCGCGGCCTGACTCCCGCCCTGGGCCCGCTTCAAGGGATAGCTGTATGACTTCTGCACTGTCCCGCTGATCGAGCTCTTGTCATTCTGAAGAACTCTCAAGTAGTCCTGGGGCCATCCCAGAGTCCCCGAGATGAAACCTCCCAGCGGGCTGTTCATGACACGGTGAAGGGAGGTGGGCTTGAACCCTGTCTTAGGAGGCCCAATGACCGTGTTCAGAGCCACCAGACCACTCATCAGACCGGGATGATGCGAGACCGAGTGCAGACCAATCGCGCCACCCCAATCCTGCACCACGACCACCGCGTCGGAAAGATTGAGTTGACCGATCAGCGACGCCATCCACTGTGAGTGATTCTCCAGGGTGTGGTCGGCCACTTCTGAGGGTCTATCGCTGAACCCGAGTCCGATCAGATCGGGCATGATCAGACGCAGAGGCTCATCGACCAACTCGGCAGCAACACGCCTGTACAGATACCCCCAGGTCGGATTGCCATGGAACAAAAGAACAGGCCGCCCCTCACCCTGTTCCATGACATGTATGTTCAGACCGTCGCCGACCTCGACCATGTAGCGGTCAAAGGGAACCTGGGATTCGAGCCAGTCGGGAAGCGAGGGCGGTGGGTGTCGGTCCATGTGACTTTCGGAAAAGAGAATGGACGGCGCCGCAGCGCCGTCCATTCCGATTGCGTTTTGGTCGTTGACTATCCAGCCGGGTCCCAGTCCTCCATGTAGGGAGCAGCGTAGAAATCGGTAACCGGGGCGAGACCAAAGGTCTTCTCGGTGATCGAAACCGGCACACCAATGTTGTCCAGATTGGTAGGGATGCGCTCAGCCGGCGTTGGCCCGTATCCAACTGGCCCCAAGCCGTATCCAAGGTCCACATTCTGGACCATGTCGATCGCAGCCAGCAGCCCGGCACGACTGATATCTCCATTGGCGACAGCTGTCTCCAGGATTGCATGGAATGTCTGCGCCTGTGCATACCCGAAGAAGTAGAAGGCGTTGATCGCCTCTGGCGGCAAGTCGGTCCCATACGCTTCGAGATCGGCCCGCAGGTCTGCCATCCCCGGCGTCTCATCCTCGAAGGACGGACCAGCACCCAGGCCGTAGTAGGGGAAGGACGAGAACAGAGCCAAACCGGCCGCCTCGTCGCCACCACCAAGCGCACCCGGCAAAACCGGGTTGTAGGAGGGGCTAGATCCGAGGACTGCCGGCGAGTACTCGATGGCAGCAGCCGTCCCGAGCATTGTCGCCAGTGGCGTCGGCGTCGTGCAGACGAAGAGCACGTCGACACCGGCGGCTGCTGCGCCACCGATCTGGCCACTGAAGTCCGTGTCCGTCGGCGCATAAGTCGCTTCGTATGCCGCATTGAACCCTTGGTTCTCCTGCCCGAAGTCGTATCCGTTCTTACAGTCCTGGCCATAGTCATCCGCTGGATAGATGATCCCGACCACGCTGTCGGCGGTGATGACCGCCGGATCGGCCACTTCCATTGCCCAATATGCCGCGTTGGCGAACTGCGCAAAGTAGGTGCCCGAAGCGAGGTTGAGGACCACGTTGCTCGTTAGTGCCCACTGCGAGGCCAGCGAGCCAGCAGCAACAATGATGTTGGCAGCCGCGGCGTCTTCAAAGATCGTCGCAGTTGTCGGTGTTCCAATGGCACTGGAGAAGCCCAAGACCTCATCTTTGATTTCGTTGTAGACGATCACATTCGTCTCTGGGTTGTAGGCGTTGTCACGAACGACCACATCGATTGGGTAGACGCCGGCAATGCCACCATTGGCGTTGACTCCCGCCCAATAGACCTGATGACCACCTAGAAGTGATGCGCCAATCCCGGCTATCGGGCCGGTGATGGCTGCAAGAGCTCCAACTTTGATCGTTCCGGTCGCCTCATCGAAGCCGACGTCAAACGCAAGGCCTTGCATGGCCTCACTAGTGGTTGTGTCTGCCGCGGGGGCCGTCGTATCCGCGGTAGGTGCCTGTGTAGTTGCTGTTGGTGCTTCGGTGGTGTCGGTCGACGTGCTCGGCGAGCATGCCGCGACCACCAACCCGAGTGCTGCAACCAGCACCAGCGGCTTAGTAAATCTCATGGTTGGAGGTCCTCCTCATAATCTGAGCGTCAGTCTTGCAACGGTGCTTCACCACGTTACCTACTCGGTCCGTCAAACGCTCAATATGTGAAAGGCCAACCCTTCCAGTAGTTCCGGGCCCGAATCCAGAGACCAAACAAACCCAGTGGCTCAAACACCAAAAACACGATGATGAACAGACCGAACAGAATGGTGCTGAAGGCAGATTCGTCAAAACTTCCCTCACCGGTTGCCGCCACAAAGGGCAGCCAACCCTGCTGGGTCAGATATGAGACGACCTCAGGCAAGGCCACCACGAAGACCGCACCCAGGGCCGCTCCCATGACGGTGCCGATACCCCCAATGACAATCATGGCGATATAGGCGACAGAGATGAGGAGACCGGCAGCCCCTGAGAAGCTGGAACCCAAGGGGTTACCCTGAAAAACACCCAGCAATGCACCCGCGGCGCCGGCAAAGAACGAACTGATGCCGAAAGCCGTCAGCTTGGCCCAAGTCACGTTGACCCCGATCACCTCGGCGGCGATGTCACGATCCCGCGTCGCCTGAAACGCCCTGCCGACCCGACTCCGGGCGATGTTCTTGCCGACGAGAAAGGCAATCATGGCCACGATCAACGCGGCAAAGTAGAGAGCCTCGTTGTCATCCTGAATGAATGTCACCTCGCCGATAACCGGCAGATTGAACGAAACGGGATCCACCCTGCGTCCCCGCACCGCACCTGTGATCGGCTCCATGGCCGGAGATGTGAAAAGCCACTCCCCGAGGAAGACCAGAGCGACAGTCACCAAGGACAGGTAGAGCCCACGCAGACGAACCGCCGCCGGCCCGACCAGCAATCCAAGAGCGGCTGCCACTACTCCCCCACCAATCACCCCGGCCCACCAGGGCCAGCCAAGGCCCCAAAAACTCACACCGCTCAGGGTTGTGTGAGCGGTGGTTGTGATTGTTCCCCCCACAAAGGCTCCGACTCCCAGGAAGAAGACGTGTCCCAGCGAGATCTGACCGGCGAAACCTGACAGCAGATTGAGGCCTAGGGCTCCGGTCGAGGCGATCAGAACCAGGATCACCAGCACCAGCCAGAACCCCGGACTTGGAAGCCCACGGGCAAAGAACGGAAAATAGATGAGGGCACCGATGAGGACGAACAACCAGAACCGGGCGACCCGGCTTGGCAACAGGGCCATGTCCTCCTTGTAGGTGGTCCTCAGAGTCCGTTCGGCCATCAGATTCGCACCGGCGTCATACCCGTCTGACCTCCGGAGTTCCGAAGAGACCGTACGGCCTGATCAACAGAACAAGGATCATCAACAGATAGGGGAACACGATATGGAAATTGGGGAGATCCCATTCGAGAAAGATCGGGTTGAGCCATCGGGCGGAAAGCACCTGGGCAACCCCAATCGTGAGACCGCCGACGACGGCGCCTCCTGGTGAGTCAAGCCCACCGAGAATGGCCGCTGGAAATGCGGCGAGGGCCGCAAAGCGCACCGGAGTCAGTGTGATGAAT
>Ga0255057_10002446_pt1 | contig 10071 bp, 8 predicted proteins | sample Cases_109_6_MG_FD_189022 | JGI IMG/M metagenome (GOLD analysis project Ga0255057, IMG submission 189022) | Seawater microbial communities from Amundsen Gulf, Northwest Territories, Canada - Cases_109_6 | ecosystem: Environmental > Aquatic > Marine > Gulf | place: Canada: Northwest Territories... | reverse complement strand
TTAGTGGTCAGCCGCCAGCCCCTGCCGACGCAACCTTCAACGACCGGCTGGCACACACCTTCCTGGCGCAGCCAGCTATCGCCTACATCGCCGCAGGCGCCGCCGCGCTCCTCGCCGTCGCCGCGAGCAGTGGGTTTGATGAATTGAGCGGAGCCTTCGTCGCCACCATCGCTGTCTCCTTCATCTATCTCATCCTCCGCGGCGATCCAAGAGAAGGCATGCAGGATTGGATGCGCGCAATCGCCGCCGTCGCCTACATCGGCTTCCTCGGCGCTCACCTCGTCCTCCTGCGAGACCTGCCCCAAGGCACGGAATGGGTCATCCTCGCCGTCTTCGGCACCTTCATCGCAGACACCCTTGCCTACTTCGTCGGCCGTACCGTCGGGCGTACCAAGATTACCCCTAGCATCAGTCCGAACAAGACCGTCGAAGGCACACTCGCCGGAGTTGTCGCCGGAGCTGCCACTGCCCTCGCCCTAAACTGGGCTCTGGGCCTCGACGTCGCTGTCGAGGAGATCGTTCCTCTCGCATTGCTACTGCCGATCGCCGCATTCTTCGGCGACCTCGCCGAATCGATGATCAAACGCGGCGTCGGCATCAAGGACACCAGCGACTTCATACCCGGCCACGGCGGCTTCCTTGACCGCATAGACGCCGTCCTCTTCACCACCCCGTTGGTCTTCTACTGGGTGTTGTACGTGATCCAGTAACCGAGCGCTAAGAGAGGGCCCCCGCCTCGACAGGAACCCTCTCACGCTAAACCTTCGATCTGTACCCGTTTTAGTCAACCACCGCCACTCGCTCGGCGAAGTACGTGCCTCCTTGCTTGCCAAGCTCGCGATGGACTGTCACATCGACAGTGTCGCCGATCTGCAACGCCTCCACGCTGGGAATCACCTCGGCGAACTCGTAGCAGACCTGTTTCGCGCCGGGCATCCCTGAGCAAAGGCCAACGCCCTCGCCCGAGTAGCCATCAACGGACACGCAGATCGTGAGCTCGCCCGGGAAGTGGGCCACGATCGTACCGCTGAACGTCTGTGGCGCAGGCGTCGGCTCGAATATGACCTTGATAGAGATCGCGAGGAACGTATTCTCTCCCGTGACGTACGCTTTCACGAGCACGACATCTCCCACTTCCGGTTCACCGTTCGGGAACGTCGTCTGTTCGTTGGTGTGTACGACCTTCTCGTACCCACCGAAGACGACGTAGACGTTTTCCTCTATCACCTTAACGATTCCATCGAACGAAACCTGGGTCAGCGTCGGCTTCGGCGTCGGCTCGTGCGTCGGCTTCGGCTTGTCAGTTGGCTCCGGCTCGTGCGTCGGCGCCGGCTTCTCGGTTGGCTCCGGCTCGTGCGTCGGCGCCGGCTTCTCGGTTGGCGCGGGCGTCGGCTCGTGCGTCGCCTCCGGCTTCTCCGTCGGCTCTAGCGTCGGCTCGTCTGTCGGCTCCGGCCTCTCGGTTGGCGTCGGCGTCGGCTCCGTGTTTCCGTCCGACAACCGGATCAACTGCGCGTCGTAAAAGCGTCCGGAGTCGTGCGTCGCCCGAACGAAGATGTCATCGCCGCGCTGAATGCGGTCGCGGTTGATAGAGTTGCCGGAGGCGTCCTCGTACTCGATGTCGTCACTGGCGCGCAGGAAGATGTAGTCGCTCGCACCCCTCCGCACATAAAAGGTCGTGGTTGAGAAGGTTGTGTCTGATGACGAGACGACACGCGCCTGGAACTCGATGCTGTCGTCATTGTCGAACGGCGTGTCAATCAAGCCACCACCAGCGGCGGCGACGATACCCACCGAAGCTAAGAACAACGCACCGACCGCCATCGCCGCAAAGTTCGCGAACCTAAATATCCCGCTCATTACTGACTCCTTTACCCCCATACCTGCCTCCACCCGCACCAGTAGCTTGTTGCGGGCTCTCGCTATCGCCGCCGCTGATGGCGTCGGCGGGTCCACCCTCCCAAGGCGCGACGCCGCGCGCACGAACGGGCCCAGCCGCCCGGCCAGCTCCGGGTGCAACTGCAGCACGGCATCCGCCGATTCGCCGTTGCGTACGCGCTCCAGGCACTCGTCGAGCACCCTTCGAAATTCGTTGTCTCTCATTTCCACACCGCCTCTACGCCACTGACTCCGCGCCGAGTATCCTGCGCACGGACTTGAGAGCGCGGAACTCGAGCGCTTTTATGGCGTTGTCCTTCTTACCCATAAGCGCCGCTGTCTCCGCCAGCGTCAGCCCCTCGATGAAGCGGCTGACCAGCACCTGCTGTTGCTCAACGGTTAGCTTCCCCAACGCCGCCGAAACTGACTGCAAGATGGCGACGTTCTCAGCCTCATCGCGTGGATCGGCGAGATGTGATCCGTCGTCCTCAAGAGGCTGAGTGCGCGTTCGACCGCGCTTCTTGAGAAAGTCCGACAGCAGGTTGCGGGCGATTCGGTAGAGCCATGAAATTAGCGGCACACCTCGGTACTCGAACCGCCGGATGCCCCGCCAAGCCTCGACAAAGACGTCTGCCGCCAGGTCTTCCGCCATGTGCTCGTCGCCGATGCGAGAGAAGACGAAGACGTAGATGCGCCGGTAGTTGCGCTCGAAGATCTCGTCCCAGGCCGCCCGGTCGGACTGCTGCGCCAACGCGACGAGCATCGCCTCTTCGTCCTGCTCGCCGCCTAAGCGAATTGTGTCAGTTGCGCTCATAAACATTGCTCTTCGAAGGGAATATCCGCTTGGTTAGAGAAAAAGTTATGGGTGCTGTTACAGGATTTGGTTAAGGATCAGTAGTCGGGTACGGGAAGGTCTCTCGCGTGGTGCGAGCGCATACCACTTGTGTCCGGTGTAGGCCGATAGCCTCGGCTGCTCGCTTGCGCAGATGCGGCGCTTCAGCGTCCACGCTGGAAGGGATGACCCGCGCCGTCGCGGTATACTAGACACTACCTACATGGATACGCTAGCTCGTTGTATACTCACCGCTACGTCGTATTGACATCGCTACTGGATAAAATGGGTCATTCGCTGACCCAAGCCCACTGCCGCTACGCACCACGCATGACCTACACCCATCTCCATCACTACAACCCACGACGCATGACCCCCAACCCACTCTCATGACCATCGGCCTCGCCATCCTCGGCTCCACCGGCTCTATCGGCCGCCAGACCCTCGAAGTCGTCGCATCTCTAGAAGACCGCTTCGACATCGTTGGCCTTGCTGCTGGCCGCAACGTCACGCTGCTGGAAGAACAGGCCCGCCGGTTCAAGCCGAAGATGGTCTACGCCAGCCGCGAAGACGACTACGTTCGCAAAGCCCTCACCGGTGCAGGGCGTGCCAGCTGGGCCGGATTGGCCGAAATGGCCGCTGACCCCAGGGTCGACATCGTCGTCCTGGCGACCGTCGGCGCCGCCGGCCTCGAACCTGCCCTCGCCGCTCTACGCGCTGGCAAAGCAGTCGCACTTGCCAACAAAGAAGTCCTCGTCATGGCCGGGCAAATCCTCGTCGAGGAAGCGAAGCGCAACGGCGGTGAACTGCGTCCTATCGACTCCGAGCACTCCGCTATCTGGCAGTGCCTCTGGGGCGAGTCCCAGGACGCGATCGACCGCATCATCCTCACCGCGTCCGGCGGGCCGTTCCGCGACATGCCTGTTGAGGAGTTGAGCCGTGTCACCGCCGAGGAGGCGCTCCGGCACCCCAACTGGGAGATGGGCAAGAAGATCACCGTTGATAGCGCCACCCTCCTCAACAAAGGCCTGGAGTGCATCGAAGCGCGCTGGCTGTTCGACGTCCAGCTGGAAAATATCGACGTGATCCTGCACAGAGAAAGCATCGTCCACTCCATGGTGGAATTCAGAGATGGCTCAATTAAGGCGCAACTCGGCGTTCCGGACATGCGTCTACCAATACAGTGCGCGCTCACCTACCCAGAACGTCTCCCGGGCGCTGCGATACCAAAACTAGACCTGAAATCCATGCCAACACTGAACTTCGGCGTACCGAGCCTCCGAAAGTACCGCTGCCTCTCTCTCGCCCTTCAGGCAGGGCGCAAGGGCGGCACTTACCCGGCCGTCCTCGCCGCCGCTGATGAAGTCGCAGTCCAGCACTTCCTCGGCGGTTACATCCGCTTCACAGACATCGCCAACGCGCTCGACGATGCGTTGTCGGCCCACGAGGGCGTTTCCGAACCAGACCTCGACGAACTGCTTGCAGCAGACGCATGGGCGCGCACTTTCGCCGAAGACTGGGTCAAGACCAAAGCCTAATGCCCATTTCATTCGTTACTAATATCGGAACCCATAAGATCACCTAATGCAGATTCTTCAATCCGTACTCCCTTTCGTGGCGATACTCGTCGCCCTCGTCGTCATTCACGAACTCGGGCACTACTTCACCGCCAAGATGTTCGGGATCAAGGTGCTCGAGGCCGGCATCGGTTACCCGCCCCGCGCCTTTGGCTTCACCTGGCGCGGGACGTTGTACTCCGTCAACTGGCTACCGCTCGGCGGCTTCGTCCGCCTCCTCGGCGAAGAAGACCCGAAGGACCCGGAGAGCCTCGCCGCCCAGGCCGCCTGGAAGCGCCTGATCGTGCTTGGCGCCGGCTCAACGATGAACTTCCTCCTTCCTATCGTCCTTTTCGCTATCGCCTTCATGATCACCCGTGACGTCAACGTTGGCCTCACCCAGATCACTTCCGTCGTCCAGTCCGCGCCCGCCTCGCAGGCCGAACCCCTTGTCGTCCCCGACGGCCTCGACGCCGATCAACTCGTCGGGCTCCAAGAAGGCGACATCATCACACACGTCAACGGTAAGGAAGTTCGCAACCCGTCGGAGGTCGGCCGCGAAATCAGGCTCAACCTCGGCGAAGTCCTGACGATGACAGTTCGCCGCACCCTGGTGGACGGAGACACGACGTTCCTCGACTATCGGGTAGAGTCGCGTTGGGCAGCACCGGCGATCAAGCACACCGTCGCCGAAGGTGACACTGTCAGCTCCGTCGCATCCGATCTCGGCGTGCCCTTTGGCGCTGTGCAGGCTGCCGCCGACATAGATGTCAGACTCGATGAGGGCCAGGAGCTAGTCCTGACCAACAGCGAAGGCGAAACGATCACTTATGTCGTGCAGGAAGACGATTTCGTCGTACTGGTCGCCCAGCGTCTTGGCGTCACCCGCGCGGACGTGCGGGACGCGGCGGGCTTGCCCGACCCCAACGAACTCACAGTGGGCGAAGAATTGAGCCTTGCCCAGGGCCCCACCGGAATCACTATCGCCACCTGGAACCCCGCATTCACCGAGTCCGAGAGCTTCCCCGTCTGGACCGCCGTAGCCAAGGGCACCGAGGAGTACCTGGACGTCCTTGTCCTCTTCCGAAACGAGATATTCTCCTGGGTTAAGGGCGGACGGAGCCCGCAGTTCACCGGACCCGTCGGTATCGCTCAAGCCACGGGAGAGGTCATCGACGACAACGGCTGGCTTGCGCTGCTCGAACTCGCGGCTTTGCTGTCCTTCAACCTCGGCGTCATCAACATCCTCCCGCTGCCCATGCTCGACGGTGGCCGCATGGCGTTCGTGGTACTGGAAGTCCTTCGTCGCGGACGCCGCGTCGCACCGGAGAAGGAAGCTATAGTGCATTTAGTCGGCTTAGTGCTTATCCTTGCTATGGCTGCATTCATAACAGTCATTGATATCCAACGGCTGATTGGAGGAGAAAGCCTCTTTAGATGACCGACGAACCCGCCCCACTGAGCCCACGCCGAAAGAGCCGCCCGCTACACGTCGGAGACGTCCAAGTCGGCGGCGACGCCCCCATCGTCGTCCAGACGATGACCAACACCGACACCGCCGATGCAAACGCGACCATCGAGCAGATCGCCCGCCTTGCGGACGAAGGCGCCGAGATCGTTCGCATCGCCGTGCCCGACAAACGCGCGGCGGCTGCCGTGTCTGAGATCGTCAAACGCACGCAGGTTCCCGTCATCGCCGACATCCATTTCGACTACAAGCTGGCGCTCGCCTCGATCGAAGGCGGCATCCACGGCCTCCGCCTCAACCCCGGCAACATCCGTGACGCCGACAAGGTCAAGACCGTCGTTCGCGCCGCCAAGGAACGTGGCATCTCCATCCGCGTCGGCGTCAACGAAGGCTCCTTGCCGCCGATACCGGCGCTCGAAGACGGCGAGCTGCCCCCTCCGAAGGTCCAGCGAATGGTCGACGCCGCTCTCTGGGAGATCGGCATCCTCGAAGACCTCGGCCTTGAGGACATCAAGATCTCCCTCAAGGCGTTCGACGTCCCGACGATGGTCACCGCCTACCGCGAGTTCGCGAACAAAGTACCCTACCCGCTCCACCTCGGCGTCACCGAAGCCGGCCTCCCCGGCGCCGGCACCGTCCGCTCCGCCGTCGGCATCGGCATCCTCCTCGCTGAGGGCATCGGCGACACCATCCGCGTATCGCTCGCCGCCGACCCCGAGGAAGAACTTCCCGTCTGTTGGGACATCCTCAAGTCGCTCAACGTCCGCACCCGCGGCGCCACCATCGTCGCCTGCCCCACCTGCGGCCGCATCGAAGTCGACCTCATCCCCCTCGCCCACAAAGTCGAAGAGCACTTCAAGACCCTCGGCAAGCCGATCACCGTCGCCGTTATGGGCTGCGTCGTCAACGGCCCCGGCGAATCACGCGACGCCGACGTCGGCCTCGCCGCCGGCAAAGGCCGCGGCGCCATCTTCCGCAAAGGCGAAGTCGTCCGCACCGTCAAAGAAGAGGAGTTCTTCACCGCCCTCCTCGAAGAAGGCCGCAAAGTAATCGCCGAGAAGTTCGGCGACGATCCCCCGCCAGACGAATCCGATTCCGGCGACGAGATCATCAGCCTCACCCCCAGCGAAGCCTCCACCCAACTCCCCGGCCGCGCCGCCCGCCGCGGCTAAACGAGGCAGCTACACATCCGCTCATTCTGACTATTTGCCTTGTCGGCGCAGGCTGGATGCCTTGCGCTCCCGCCGGGGGAGTTTGAGGGGGCTCTGCCCCCTCAAGTAGCTGCCAGATGGGGTGGGTGGGCAGCTTGCCCGTCTGGGGGCACACTATCACGGGGTGGGGCGGGGCTGAGTGGTGCAAAGCAAACCACTCGATTCGGACCGCGTCCCGCTGAACCCGAACGCCGGATATTACCGAACTGGCTCGTCGGCCATCGCCGCCAGCGACGACTTCTCCCCCACCACCCGCGCCAAAAACTCCCGCACCGCAGCCTCGTACCCTTCCCGGTCAGCGTTCCAGGACCGCACGTGGTCCACATCCGTGGCGCGCACGTAGGTCACGACATCGGACCGCGCCTCGGCGAAAGCATCGCTCGTCTCCACGAAGACGGTTTGATCTCGGTCTCCATGAAACAGCAGGATCGGCACATCCAGCTCATTCACCCGGCTCAAGTAGTTCAGCAGCGGCCATTCGAGATTCGACCGCCAGCCAATCGCCAACCTACCGAACCTGGCCGCAAGCCAAGGAACCCCGCGGCTCCGCGACTCCTGTTCGATGATCGCGCTCAGATTCAGCGCCGGCGAATCCATGATCACGCCCAGCACCAACTCGCCAGGCCGCGTCTGGAGCATGTAGTTCGTCACGATCGCGCCACCCATGCTGTACCCGATCAGCACGAGACGCTTCGCGCCCCTTTCGACAGCGTAATCTACCGCCGCCCTCAGGTCCTTCCACTCAGTCGCTCCGTACCGGTAGTGGCGGTCGTGGTTCTCTTGAACCCCTTCATCGTTCCGGTAGGTAATCACCAACGCAGACAGCCCCGCATCGACAACCGTCGGCAGCATCCGTAGCGCCTCCCGCCGGTTCGCGCCCTTGCCGTGTACGAAGATCGCCCACGTATCGCGCGAGCCTTCTACGAACCACGCTGGCAAGTCGCCCAACTCCGACGCGAACGTCACCTCGTCGAAGGCGATCCCGTGGGCTACCTGTGGATCGTCCGGCAGTGCAAAGCTGTCCAGCCTCACGGTATCTCCGACGCCAAGCGTGCCCTTCAGCAAAACGAACTCGCGCTCTACTTGTCCGTCGCCCATCGCCTTGATCTCACCCACCTGCCCGTAACCACCCGGCCACTCCAGACCGAAGACGCCGCTGCTCTTCCAATCACGACTCTCCTTGCCGGTAGCCGGCTCCAACGTCACAGAGCCATCGCAAAGCGCTGACACCCTAAGATCGAGCGGATCGTCGCCCCAGCTCAGCTCCAGCACCTCGTTCTTCAAGATCTCGGTGTAAATCCAGACGGCAACGACCAGCGCGAGGATGAGCGCCAAGAAAAGCGCACCTGACCCACCCAAAAGCCAGATCACGCTATACGCCGGCCATCAAGAGAGCATCTCGAACTTTTCCCATAGTTTGTCTCCACCGTAATCGTACAACGACGACCCGCCCGACCGCCTGCAAGACATGGCAGCCGCACCTACCAGCTCACACCTTGACCCCTCACCCATGACCCCCGACCCTTAACACATGATCCTCGAAGCGCGGATCGGCTTCATCATTCTTTTCCTCCTCATCTGGTGCATCGTCGGCCTCATCCCCTGGACCGTTGCCGCTGTCACCTCGCGTGGCCGCGGCTCGCTTCTCCTCCTACCCATCGTCCTCCTCGCCGCTGTCGCCGCCGGAATCATCGTCCCTCTCACCGGCGCCAAAGGCGTCACCGGCTTCTGGATCAGCCTTATCACCGCCCTCATCGGCGCTGCCATCGCCACCATCGCCGGCACCGCCCTTGTCCGTCGCCTCCCGGCCTCCGAACCATCTACATCCAACCCTGCCATCCGGCCCGCACATCGCGCCAAGCCTCCGACGGACGAGGAACTCACACCCGGACCATAAGCCACGACTCTCGACCCTCGACCCTCCCCCCTTTACACTCGACCAATGAGCCCCGATCAACCATCCCCCCTTCACGCCCTCTCCACAATGTGGTCCCAGGGCCGCTTTAAACGCGACGGCCACGACGGCGACGACATGCAGGCCTTCGCCGCCAAGACCGCCAGCCTCGGCTTTCCCCACATCGAAATCAACTACGTAATCCCTCCCGACGGCGTGGAGACCCTTCTCGAAACCGACCACGTCGCGGTCTCCTCCGTTCACTCGCCCTGCCCCCGAATCACCGTCAAGAACGGCCGCAAGTCCGACGCCCTCAACCTCGCCGCGACCGACGAAGAAGAACGCACCCTCGCCGTCGAGCGCGCTCACGCCAGCATCGACGTCGCCAAGCGCGCCGGCGCCTCGCTTCTCGTCGTGCATCTCGGCGGCATCGACCGCGCCATCTTCGACGAAGAACGCCAGCTCCGGAAGCTGTACGACGCCGGAACCCGCGACGGCGAAGACGTGGAGGCCCTCCGGCGCAGTGCGATCGAAAGGCGACACGACGAAGGACCGAAGTTCTTCCCGCAAGCCAAGAAGTCTCTCGCCGAGATCGCCGAATACGGCGCCGCCAACGGCGTCGCCATCGGCCTCGAAAACCGCTTCCACTACCACGAGTTCCCGAACGTCGACGAGCAGCTCGAACTCCTGGCCGACTACCCGCCAGACGTCGCCGGCTTCTGGATCGACATCGGCCACGTAGAGGTCCTCGACCGTCTCGGACTGATACCCCGTCACCGCTGGCTCAACGAACTCGGCGACCGCTGCATCGGCTCCCACGTCCACGACGTCGACGGCATCGCCGACCACCGCGCCCCCGGCCACGGCACCGCCGACTGGGACCACTACCGCGACAAGCTGCCCCCGCAGATCCCCCGCATCTTCGAGATCAACCAGAAGATTCCCGAAGACCAGGTCGCAGACTCCATCCCCTTCCTCCGCCAGCGCGGCATCCTCCCTCCCGCCTAACCTCAAGCCGAGACCTGATCCCATCTGTTGCACACCAATCTGGTCCCGGCACGCACTGCGCCAGCAAACCGCCAATCGACGGGGAGCCTCAGGCGCAGCTGCCCCTCAGGTGGCTGTTGAAGGGGATGGCGGGCGCCTGCCCGCCTCAGGAGGGGACACATAGTTCATCCTGAGCGAAGCGAAGGATCTCGCAGCTGAGGCGGGGTGTGCAGAGGGCCGATCAATCG
>Ga0255057_10002445_pt1 | contig 10071 bp, 7 predicted proteins | sample Cases_109_6_MG_FD_189022 | JGI IMG/M metagenome (GOLD analysis project Ga0255057, IMG submission 189022) | Seawater microbial communities from Amundsen Gulf, Northwest Territories, Canada - Cases_109_6 | ecosystem: Environmental > Aquatic > Marine > Gulf | place: Canada: Northwest Territories... | reverse complement strand
TGTTTCTGAATCAGCATAGGTTCTTCCTGTCGGTCCAGTTCGATTTGTGGACCGACATACAGGTAAGAAGCGTCAAAATGCTTCTCATAGGGTTGAAAGAGCCGCGAGGAGAACACGATATTGAGCACTGCGGAGCTTGACAGCACGTTGATCGATTTCGGGTCCCGCAGACGGTAGTCTTTTATGATCCTGGCGGTCTGGCGGCGGAGTTCTCGCCAGTATCCGTAGCCAGGGCGAATGCTGCTTATCCCCTGGCGAAGCACTCGCAAATCGTTGAGCGCCGTTCTCCAAAAAAAGGGCAGATGGGGGAAGCTCGCTACTGCTGGAATGTGCAGCTGCCGGCTGGCAATCTTGCCCCAGGGGGCGCTCATATCGAACATCAGGTAGTCGGGGCTTTCTGCGGCGACAGAATCCAACACTTCCGGAAGCAGGGAGTAGGTTGCATCCGCGACTTGCGTACCCAGATGAACTATATGCGCCACTTTTCGGGTCTGCTCAAAGGAATAGGAGTCGCCATAAGCGCGATACAAGGCTCCCGTAGCTTGTATCCGAGCCTCGAAGGCGGCTGTTGAAAAGTAGGTCACCTCGTCCCCACGCGCGACCAGTTCGCGGATCAGTGGCAGGGTCGGATTCACGTGTCCGTGAAAGGGAATGTTGTAAAACCAAACTCGGGCCATAGTAGTGTGGACGGATGGTAACTCGCGAAGGTCAGACCCGACAAGGGAGGCGCGCCGCGCGATGGACCCCGGCCTCCACCGACATAGCGCTCAAGGGATGGGCCCCAAAGTGGGGCTAGCCTGCTTCTCCGGTATTTCTGTTGGATATAATCCAGATTCCCTTTTTAGAGGTAGTTTTCGAGAATGGCCAAGGCCAAATCCCAATATGTCTGCCAGCAATGCGGACGAACGGCTGCCAAGCCGCTGGGCCGATGCCCGCAGTGTGGAGAGTGGAACAGCATGGTGGAAGAGGTGCTAAGTACGAACAGCGCTTCAGCTGTCACAGCATCCGGCCCTGCCCCACAAAGGCTGACTGATATCGAGATCGGCACCGAAGACAGGTTCCCACTGGAAAATTCTGAGTTTGCACGTGTGTTGGGTGGGGGCGTAGTTCCTGGATCGCTGGTGCTGATTGGCGGTGATCCGGGGATCGGAAAGTCCACGCTGCTGCTGCAGATTAGTGCTGAGGTCGCAGCGGCTGGCCCTGTACTCTACGTGTCTGGAGAGGAGTCGGTCACCCAGATCAAATCACGTGCGCTGCGGGTTTCAAATGGTACGGAGCCGGCGGAGAACTTATATCTGGCGACAGAGACGGACGTGGATCGGGTTGTCGGTCAGATTGAGAGCATAGCTCCCAAATTGGCGATCATCGATTCGGTTCAGACGGTTCACTCGGCCGATATCGAATCGGCTGCCGGCTCAATTTCTCAGGTACGAGAATGCGCTTTGCGCCTGCAGGCGGTTGCCAAATCCTCAGGCGTAGCCATCTTTCTCGTAGGTCACGTCACCAAAGAGGGATCTATCGCCGGCCCGAAGGTTCTTGAACACCTGGTCGACACAGTGCTTTACCTCGAAGGCGATCCCTACCATTCCTATCGGCTGCTGCGATCGGTGAAGAATCGGTATGGAGCCACGACCGAGGTCGGCGTGTTCAAGATGGGCGCCTCGGGGATGGTGGAAGTTGCCAATCCATCGGAGGCATTCCTTGCCGAGAGACGAAGCGATGCGCCGGGTTCTGCGATCGCGGTCACTATGGAAGGATCCCGGCCTTTGCTCGTGGAGGTACAGGGGCTAACCAGCCCAACATCATTTGGCCATCCTCGGCGCACGGCCAACGGTGTAGACACCAACAGATTGCTGATCATCACCGCCGTGCTCACTCGTCGGGTTGGCATCCAGCTAGCAGATCAAGATATCTTCATAAACGTTGTTGGGGGACTGCAGGTCAAGGAACCCGCGGCGGATCTCGCGCTTGCAGCTGCTATTGCTTCCTCGGCCCGCGATCGGGCGCTGCCGCCTGACCTAGCGCTGATCGGTGAAATCGGGCTTTCCGGGGAGCTCAGACGCGTGCCCAACCTCGAGGCCCGGTTGCGCGAAGCGGTCAAGCTTGGCTTCTCTTCGGTTGTGATCCCCAAGCGCGCGAACCGAGGAGTCGATCTGCCAGCGGAGCTGAAACTTCATGAGATGTCGGGTCTTTCCGAGGCACTTGACTTCGCGATCAAGGCCTGATTTGCCATCCTAAGCGCGCCCGCTCATACGACTTTGAAGAATCGCCCGATTCAGCAATTATGAACGCCTCAGATTGGAATCTCGCTTGAATACCTGGGCCCGATCGACGCGGCAGCAAAGCCTTAAGGTTTGGCAGCAGCCTGGAACATGTCGGATGACGACCGAAGATTCCCGAACATCTGGCGGAGTGTCATTGGGAGAGGCCGCCATATTGGGCTAGTGTCGGAGAGCCCGCCTTATATGTGTGCGTTTATTCCTTCCAGCTTTTCTTAAGATTACCGGTTCTTAAAGATTCGAATCTTTTTAGGTTGGCAGGGGTCGCGAGCATTGATAGTGCCATACCCTTCTGCTAGAATGCCAACCGCGAGCCAGCAACAAGAACTTGGTCGCGCGGGACAGATCCTCTTCAGGAACTAAAGCCCGATCGGACGTTAGAAAAAATCTAAATTCACCACGGAGGTGGGATGCAGTCGGAACGACTCTGGCAGGCAGCCTTGGGGCAGCTGCAAGTTGAGATGCCACGCGCCAAATTTGAAACATGGATCCGTGATGCGGAGCTGTTGAGTTATGAGGACGGCGAATTTGTCATCGGGGTCAAAAACGCCTTCGCCCGGGATTGGCTGGACGATCGGCTGCGGCCGACCATCAAACAAGTTCTCGGCGGGATCGCGGGTCGAACGGTCGACGTGCGGTTTGTTGTTTGGCAGCCTCAGGCAATGAGCGCGGCACCAGCCCCTCAGCTAGCTGTCGATCCTATCAAGAGCCCAATCAGTGAGCCGACGCCATCGTCCCAAATCCTGAATCCGAAATACACATTTGAGACCTTCGTGGTCGGAAAGAGCAATCGGTTGGCGCACGCGGCGGCGGTGGCGGTGACCGAGCATCCAGCCGGCCCATACAATCCGCTCTTCTTGTATGGGGGAGTGGGGCTTGGAAAGACCCATCTGCTCCACGCCATCACTAGAGCTAGCATCGCCGCCGGGCGCACAGCGGTGTATGTTTCCTCAGAGGAATTCACCAACGACCTGATCAATGCCATACGTTCTCACAGCACGGCCGAATTTCGGGAGCGATACCGTCAGGCAGACATATTGTTGGTGGACGATGTGCAGTTCATTGCAGGCAAGGAGTCGACCCAGGAAGAGTTCTTTCATACGTTCAACGCCTTACATGGCCAGGAACGACAGGTCGTCCTATCCTCGGATCGACCGCCCAAAGCGTTCGTCACGCTGGAGGAACGACTTCGGTCCCGATTCGAATGGGGATTAGCTGCGGACATCCAGCCACCAGACCTCGAGACCAAGATCGCCATCTTGCGCGCCAAGGCGGAGCGAGAGCGAAGGCACGTAGCCCATGAGTACCTCGAACTGATTGCCCGGAGGGCACAGCGGAACATTCGCGAACTGGAGGGGGCACTGACCCGTGTATTGGCTTATACGGACCTGACGGGGGCATTGCTGACCGAAGACACGATTGAATCCGCACTATCTGATGTAGCGCCTCGGTCGGCGGCTATGACCCCCAACCGCATCATATCCGCCGTCGCGCAGCAATATCAGATACCGGAGGAAGACTTGCTTGGCCCCCGCCGGACGCGGCAGATCGCTTTGCCACGCCAGGTGGCGATGTACCTCATCCGAGAAGAGACCGAAACCTCCCTACCGAAGATCGGTCAAGCGCTTGGAGGCAGGGATCATACGACTGTTATGTACGGCCACGATCGCATATCGGATCTGATTGAGCGTGATGACGGCCTCCGTCGGCAGGTACACGCAATACGGGATCTTTTATACGGCTAAAACTTGAGTTCATCTACAAGAAAAAGGCCGCCCTAAGGCGGCCTTTTGGATTCCGAAGTAAATGTCTATCTATTGACCAACGACCTCCTGGATCGTGGCCTGCAATTGGCTAATGGAGAAAGGTTTGGCTACGAAGGCGTCTGCGCCAGCCTGAGCCGCGGCCGCTCGTTCCCTGGCCAACACAAGCGCGCTGACAACAATGGTCGGAATTTCGGTGTGTGGAGGTGTGGCGCGCAGGTGTCGGATGAAAGTTATGCCGTCAACTTCAGGCATCATCAAATCGGTGAGGATCAAGTCTGGGCGCTCTTCTTGGAGCAGGTTCAGGGCTTCGCCGACGCTGTAGGCAACACGAACATCATACCCATTACGAATCAACAGCTCGCGAATAATGGTGCAGTAAGAGTCGTCGTCGTCCACAACCAGGACGCGAGGCAGGTGAGAATTCATTTTCAGTGGGATTGCGACCATACCTTGAATCTTGCAAGGTACATGCCGCTGATACAATTGCCGGCGAGTGAGTCTACAGCGAGTCGAAAATCGCGCAAATTGAGGAAAAGAGCGATTCGCTGCGTCTAACAGCATCGAAAATCTTCAGGAGATGGCGACGTGACAGAAGGTTCTGATTTAGAAGGACTTACTTTGCTCGGCAGCAGTACACGCCCGAGCAAAAAGCTGGAAACCTTTCCAAACCACCATTCTGGACGTCGATATGTGGTGCGCCTGGAGTCCGATGAATTCACTTGCGTGTGCCCCGCAACGGAGCAGCCAGATTTCGCAACCATCACGGTCGAATATGTCCCGAACGAAAAAATCCTCGAGTCGAAATCCTTCAAGTTGTACTTGTGGTCGTACCGCAACGAGGGCGTCTTTCATGAGCATGTCACCAATACCATTCTGGATGATCTGGTGGCGGCGCTAGAACCCCACTGGTGCTGGGTGCGGGGAGCCTTCAATGTTCGAGGCGGGATTGGAATTACCGTAGAAGCCCAACACGGCAGCCGTGAGGGGGCTCCTTCCTCGCGAGTTGAACCCGAGGCAGACCCCGATTCGGGGGCGGATAATCCTGACAATCTCTACGCCTCGACAAATTCGAATACTTCCTAGATGGGCCGCTGGTATCCGGCCGTTGTCGCGCTGCTCGCCACTTCCCTCGTTGTTTCCAACATCATTGCCGTCCGGCTGATCGCATTAAGTTTTTTCGACTTAATCGAACTTACGCTGCCGGCTGCCATTGTGCTCTTTCCGGTTGCGTACATCGTAGGGGACGTGCTCACCGAAGTGTATGGGTATCCGGCCGCGCGCCGCGGGATTTGGATCGCATTCGGCTGCAACCTCGTGGCTGTGATCGCAATCTGGCTCGCGGGCGTTCTCCCAGCCGCTTCGTTCTGGACCGCCGGCGTTTACGATAACCCCGAGCAGGCAGACCAGGCCTACCGAGCGATATTAGGCTTCACGCCAAGGCTGCTCGTGGCATCGTTCCTGGCCTACCTGGTCGGCGAATTTCTGAATTCATTCGTCCTGGCAAAGATGAAAGTGCGTACCGAGGGTCGCTACCTATGGATGCGCACGATTGGATCGACAATCGTCGGACAGGGCGCCGATTCGCTGATCTTCATTACGGTCGCCTTCTACGGCATCCTCCCGACATCGGCTCTGATGACGGCCGTTGTCTCTCAATGGCTGGTCAAAAGCGCTTACGAAGCACTAGCCACACCCCTCACTTACTGGGTCGTAAATTCGCTGAAACGGTCGGAAGGCATTGACACTTTTGACCGGGACACGAACTTTCGTCCGGTTCAACTCTAGATCTGAACCGCGAGTAAGACCCGCAAATCGGATAAACGAATCTAGTCATCGCCAACGCGTAATAGCTGTACATGGGTGGCTCGCTAGGAGTGGATGATCATATGACGAAGTTTGCCCATTGGCTACAATCGGGGCCATAGAAAGGGTGCTGATGTAGTGACTAATCCAACCATTGACGGCGGAAAAACGATACTGATATGCGCAAGACTCTGAGAACGGGTTCGATTCAGTTCCATCCTATTCTGTTCGCGATTTTCCCTGTTCTTTCATTGTATGGAGCCAACGCGGCTCAATTGCGCTTCTATCGCATCTTTCCCGTGCTGCTCTCTGCAATTGTGTTTGGAATTATTGTCTGGCTAGTGGCGCTCTATTTGACGAAAGACATGTTGAAAGGATCGGCCGCTGCTTCGATCTTCCTTATTTTGTTCTTCTCGTTTGGTCACGTGATTCAGTCAACCGCCTGGCTGATGGCATCGACGGGCACCCTGAGCGGTGGGAGCGCCCTCATACGAGGACAGGTCAGTGATGTGATTTGGATTGCTGTGTACGGGGTCGGCGGGGCAGCTGCGATGTGGTTGCTCTGGCGGTCGAAGGGATTGGCAGGCCCGATAAACAAGGGATTGGCGTTCGTTTCGGCGGTGGTTGTGCTGGCGACCGTTGGCCAGATCGCGGTTGGCGAGATCACAGAACCGCGAACGAATGTCGGGAACTTCGTCAAGCAATGGAATAGGGGCGAAGCAACCGAGGCGATATTCGCTACCAGTTCTTCCGCAGATATGCTGCCAGATATCTTTTACATTGTTCCCGACAGCTTTGGCTCATCAAAAGCCTTTAGCGAGTATTTGGACTATGACAATTCTGCATTCATTAATCACCTGGAAGAGAAAGGCTTCTACGTTGCCCATGAGAGCAGCGCTAACTACGCCTGGACCGAATTATCCCTGACTTCGACTCTCAACCTCGACTATCTGGACATCTTGCCGGAAACCATCGGCGAAGAAGCAAGCGATACGCTCCCGCTCGAAGTCATGGCGGACCGAAACCGTCTTTTCGATTTCCTCAGAAAGCGCGGCTATGTTATCAACGTATTTGCCGACGAGTATGAGCTGACCGACATCTCAAGCGCTGAAAATTACATAACTCCGCAAGGTTGGGTGGTGGACGCGTTCCAGAATCTATTTATCAATACCACCCCTGTTCCCGCCGCACTGCGGCTACTGTCTCTGACTCCGGCATACGATCTTCACCGTGATCATGCCTTGTTTATGTTTGACGGCTTGTCAGAGTTCGAGAGCGGTAATAGGCCGCAATTCGTTCTGGCTCACCTCATGGTGCCGCATCCGCCATTCGTGTTCGGGCCTAATGGTCAGCGGGTCGGTGAGGACCAGAGCATAACCTTTGATGGGGGGCTCACCCTGATTACCGGGGAGACCCGCGCAGACTACATTGAGGGCTATGTTGGGCAGACAGAGTACGTTTCCGACCGGCTAGAGCAAGTAGTGGACGGGATCTTGACCGATCGCGAACGGCCCGTGATCATCGTCATTCAGGGTGACCATGGGCCAGCCTCCTTAATGCATCCGCTCAGCTTAGAAGAGACCGAGGTCCGCGAACGAATGCCGATCTTGAATGCCTATTATTTTTCCGATGGGGACTACTCTGATCTTTACGAAGACATCAGCCCGGTAAACTCGTTCAGGCTGATACTAAATCAGTACCTTGGAACCGAACTCGCGCTCTTGCCCGACAAGCACTATTTCACCATCCTCACCCATCCCTACCGATTTATCGACATTACAGATAAGCTGGCTGCTGAATAGAGATCCCCCCGGACAACTTAATTCATTCGACGGCGCCATATTTCGGCCGTCGCGGTTTAAAGTAGCGAAACCGGATCAACGTCAACCGTCCATCCGCGCGGGAGGTCTTCAGGTAAAAGGCTGGAGGGATCCGAGGCTCGGATGACGAGCATCCACCGATATTCGCCGCGCACGCGGCGGAAATAGGCCGGAACCGGTCCGATAAGATCGGCGCGACGCACTCCAAGCTCACGGATACGAGCTTCAATAGAGCCTGCCATGCGCTCGGCGGCCTGCTGCGCTGCATCCTCGGATGTATGGCGAAACACCATACGTGCCAGCCTTCGGAAGGGCGGATAATCCAGCTGCTGGCGCATCTCAAGTTCCTGTTCATAGAACGCATCGTAATTGTGTTCGGCCGCGGCTTGTATCGCGTAGTGTTCTGGCTCGTAAGTCTGCAGAACAACATGGCCGCCGAGCAACCCGCGTCCCGCTCGCCCGGCAACCTGGCTCAACACCTGGAAGGATCGCTCCGGCGATCGGTAGTCCGGCAGATTCAGCCCAATATCAGCCAGCACAACTCCTACGAGAGTGACAAGTGGCAGATCCAAACCCTTGGCTACCATCTGTGTACCAATCAGAACATCCGCCTCGTGCGCCGCAAAGCTCGTGAGGATCGCGTCATGCGCGCCTTTGGTGCGGGTCGTATCCCGGTCCCATCGGAGGGTGCGTGCCTTGGGGAAGAGCTCCTCGACCTCGGCTTGCACGCGCTGAGTTCCAGCTCCAAATTGCTTGATCCGCGAGCTGCCGCAGTTTGGACACTTTTCGGGCATTCGGCGGTCATTGCCGCAGTGGTGGCAGACCAGCCGTTCGCGCGAGGAATGGAAGGTAAGCGGCGAATCGCAATTGGAGCAGCGCAGGACGTGCCCGCAATCGCGACAGAAGACATAGGTGGTCGTCCCGCGCCGGTTGAGGAAAAGTATGGCTTGCTGGCCATCGTCCAGGACCTGGCCGAGGGAGCTCTGCAGAGCACGGCTGAACATGGAACGATTTCCGGCGCGCAGCTCCTGACGCATATCGACTACTCGGACCGGCGGAAGGTCGATAGTGTCGGCCGCGCCACTGGCGGGCTTGTAACGACTCTCTACACCCAACCGTTCAGCTTGTTGATGCAAATACTCTCGATGTCCAAGGATGCGCTGCGGTAATGACAAGCGCGTGAGATCGCTTTTGCTCGATCGGAAGCTGGTAACCAGATCCGGTGTTGCAGTCCCGAGAATGCAGACCGCAGACCGCAAACGCGCGTACTCGAGGGCGGCCTGCCGTGCGTGGTAGCGAGGCGCCTGACCCTGTTCCTTATATGACTCGTCATGTGATTCGTCGACCACGATCAGGCCAACATTTTCCAACGGCGCGAACAGCGCGCTACGCGGCCCCACCATCACCTTCAACTCTCCCGCTCTCGCTCGACGCCAAGTGTCGTAGCGCTCGCCTTCGCTGAGCTGCGAATGGAGCACGCCCAGATTGTCCGGAAACCTGGCCAAAAATCGGCGCAGCGTTTGCGGCGTCAGCGCGATCTCGGGTACCAATACGATTGCGGTAGCACCTTGCGCGAGTGCCTCGCCCACGGCCCTCAAATAGATCTCCGTTTTCCCCGATCCAGTAACTCCATGCAGTAGAAACGAGTGCCCAACCTGCGCTTCGATAGCGGGCTGAATTTCCTTCCAGACCCGCTGCTGGTCATCCGTAAGCTCTGGTGGATCAGCTGCAACAAATTCCAGCTCCGCCACCGGATCACGCCAAACTTCGATCTCGTGGAAACTGACCAGCCCACGCTTTTCTAGAAAACGAAGGTCAGCCGAGTTGGATCCGGTCTCCGAGTAGACCTCCCTGACCTGGAGCGCATGGCCCCGCGCCGCCAGCAGCTCGAGCGCCGCTTTCCGACGTTTGGCTGGCTCACCCCCAGGGCGCCCCAAATCGTCGGTTCCTTGCTCAGCGGATTTAGAAAGATGGATGGTCCGAACAGTGCGCGGGGCGACGCGGGGGGGATCCAAAATGGATTTACGAACGATGACCTGGTCGCGTACCAGCTGCTCAGCGGCGCGTCGCCAATCCATGCGGGACATGGAGCGCGCTATTTGGCGTCCTCTCAGCGGGCCGCGTTTGGACAGTAGCTGAATGAGGCGCAGCTGGGTTGGGTTTTCGCCCAGCGCATCCGGCGCGATCAGTGTGTACTCCGAATCCGCAGGCTGGCTAAGCCCGGATGGCAGCATCAAGGTGATGGCTTCAATGAGGGGCGCGTGATAATACTCTGCCAACCAGCGCGCCAGTTGCAGCTGAGCTTCCGTGAGAACCGGCTCCGGGTCCAATATATCTTCGATGGGCCGTGTCTCCGGTACCTCCGGCTCCTCGGGGAGGTCGATGACCACGCCCTGCACGGGG
>Ga0255057_10002443_pt1 | contig 10079 bp, 9 predicted proteins | sample Cases_109_6_MG_FD_189022 | JGI IMG/M metagenome (GOLD analysis project Ga0255057, IMG submission 189022) | Seawater microbial communities from Amundsen Gulf, Northwest Territories, Canada - Cases_109_6 | ecosystem: Environmental > Aquatic > Marine > Gulf | place: Canada: Northwest Territories... | reverse complement strand
CCTGCCCTTGTAGGTGAAGGCGGAGTTGCGCGCGATGACGAAGATCAAGGGGTTGCGGGAGAGCTCGGTGGTCAGGTCCTCGGTGATGCCGTCGCTGAAGTACTCCTGCTCGGCGTCGCCGCTCATGTTCGCGAAGGGAAGCACCGCGATCGAAGGCCTGTCCGGCAGCGGCGGATCGACCGGCGGCCCGCTCACCCCCGCGAGGTCGACCAGCAGGCCCAGCGGCCGCGGCCAGCTCGCCCAGAGGCCGAGTCCCAGCAGCAGGACGATCGCCGCGCTGGCGAGGAGCAGCGTGTGGAGACGCCGAGGCCTCTTCCCGGGCGCGGTCTTCGCCGCTGCGGCCGCCTCCGACTGGCCGCGCGACTGCACGCGGTACGCGCGGACCTGCTCCGGGATGTTCTTGACCGTCTGGTCGCCGAGGTCGGTAAAGCCGGCGTCGAGCTTGTTCCGCACCTGCTCGTGCACCGTCGCCGAGATGCAGATACCCCCCGCCTCCGCCAGCCGCTCCAGGCGCGCGGCGATGTTGACGCCGTCCCCGTAGATGCGGCCTCCTTCGGTGGCGACGTCTCCCATGTGGACACCGATCCGGAAGTCCATGCGTCGCTCGGCGGGGAGGCTGACGTTGCGTGCCCGCAGCACACCTTGCATCTCCACCGCACAGCGTACCGCCTCGAGCGCCGTGGGAAACTCCGCCAGGACGTTGTCCCCCGGCGAGTCCACGACGCGGCCGCGGTGCTCTCGCACCAACACCCCGATCTGCTCCCGGTACGAGCTGAGCGTTCGAATCGTGGCCGCCTCGTCCTCGGCCATGAGGCGGCTGTAGCCCACCGCATCGGCGGAGAGGAGCGCGGCGAGCTTGTGTTCGACGGTCTCGGGGGCCATAAGCCTCCCTGGACGACGTGAGATCCTACCGCAGCCGGGCAGCGGGCGGCCCGGCCCGCCTAGTCTGCGTCGCTGGGGCAGGCCCGCACGAAGGCGGCGAAGAGACGCTCGCGGTGGGGGCCCACCAGCTTCTCCGGGTGCCACTGCACGCCCACGCAGAAGGGAGGCGCCTCGCGCTCGACCGCCTCGAACAGCCCGTCCTCGGCGCGCGCCGCCACGCGCAGCCCCGCACCGGGCTGCGCCACGCCCTGGTGGTGGAGGCTGTTGACGAGGGGCGGGGCATCTCCGAGAGCCGCCGCCAGGCGCGTGCCGGGCGTCACCTCGATGCGGTGGCGGCCGTCGGCTTCGGGCAGACGATGGGGTCCCGCCTCTGGCCTCTCGGTGGGGATGTCGTGCAGCAGTGTACCGCCGTGGTGGAGGGCCAGCAGCTGCATGCCGTAGCAGATGCCGAGCACCGGCAGGCCGTGTTCCAGAGCCGCGGCCAGCAGGGCGGAGTCGAAGGCGAGCTGGGCCTCCGGAACCGGATCGAAGTCTACGCCGCTGGGGTAGCCCGCGGGCGGGGGGAAGTCGTCACCACCGGGCAGCAGCAAGCCGTCGATGCGGGCGGCCAGTGCGCCCGGGGCGCTCTGCTGCGGCAGGTAGACCGGTGTGGCGCCGGCTTCCACCAGCGCGTCCGCGTAGGCGCGGTCGAGGTAGTGGTAGCTGCGTCCGCGCCGCCAGCGGCCCCGCTCGTCGAGGCAGGGCGGGATCCCGATGAGCGGCCCCATCGCCCGCAGTATACCTTTCGGCCCCTCTGAGGTGGGGAGGGCGGGCGTCCTGGGACGTGTACTGATTGCGGGCTGTGGCTACGTCGGGGCCGCTCTGGCCGCGCAGCTGACGGCCGATGGCCATGAGGTCTTCGGGCTGCGCCGCCGCGTAGCGTCACTTCCCGACGACGTGGCGGCCATCGAGGCCGACCTGAGCCTACCCGGTACGCTGGGTGTGCTGCCCGAGGGCCTCGACTTCGTGGTCTACATGGCGGGCCCGGCGGGTCGCGACGACGCGCTCTACCGCCTGGCCTACGTGGAGGGGCTGCGCAACCTGCTGGCGGCCCTGGAAGGGCGAGCGGAGAGCCCCCGGCGCATCTTCTTCGTCTCGAGCACGGCGGTCTACGCCCAGCGCCGGGGCGAGTGGGTGGACGAGCGCTCGCTCGCGGAGCCCGACCACTTCGGCGGCCGCCGCCTGCGCGAGGCCGAGGAGCTGCTGCTCGCCAGCCGCTTCGCGGGCACGCTGGTGCGCTTCGGTGGCATCTATGGACCGCGGCGCACGCGCCTGGTGGAGCGCGTGCGCACGGGCAGCGCGACCTACTCCGCGGGCGGCCCCCACTACACGAACCGCATTCACCGCGACGACTGCGCCGGGGCGCTGCGGCACCTGATGGGGCTCGACGCGCCCGGCAAGCTGTATCTCGGCGTAGACTGCGAGCCGGCCGACGAGGCTCGCGTGCTGCGCTGGCTGGCCGGCTCCCTGGGCGCGCCGCCGCCGCGCCAAGCGCCAAAAGAGCGCGCCGAGCGGGGCAGCAAGCGCTGCCGCAACGACCTGCTCCTCTCGACGGGCTACGAGTTCCGCTACCCGAGCTTTCGCGAGGGCTACGCGGCCCTGCTCGCCAGGGAGATCTGACGCGTGCCGCGTCCGCCGCAGCTTGCCGAGTCCGTGGCCCGCATGTCCGGGACCGTCTTCTCGCCGCGGGCCGGCCGCTCGGCCGCAAGTGCAGCCGAAGCGGTGCCCCTCAACGTGGGCGACACCTGGCTCGAGCCCTTCGAAGGCGCGCGCATGCAGGACCTGCGTTCCTCCGAGCATCCCGGCTTGAACCGCTACACCGAGACCCGCGGCATCCCGTCGCTGGTCGACGCCATCGTGGAGAAGCTGCGCACGCGCAACCAGATCGCCTGCGAGCGAGATGGAGTGCTCGTCACCGCCGGGGCCACCGCCGGGTTGGCCTGCGCCGTGGGCATGCTGGCTGAGCCCGGCGAGGAAGTCCTGGTGCTGGCACCCTTCTGGCCGCTGATCCGCGGCATCAGCCAGGCGCTGCGAGCCACGCCCGTGGAGGTGCCCTTTTACGACCGCGTCGACTCCGCAGAGGCAGCGGTGGAGGCCGTGCGCGAGCGCATCGGCCCGCGCACAACGGCGCTCTACGTGTCCAGCCCATCGAATCCCACCGGCTGCGTGCTGCCGCGCGCCTGGCTCGAGGCGCTGGCGGAGCTGGCGCGGCGTGAGGATCTGTGGCTGCTCTCGGACGAGGTGTACGAAGACTACGTCTATCAGGGCGAGCACTTCTCAATCGCCCGCGCCGCCCCCGAGCGCACGCTCAGCGTGTTCTCCTTCTCCAAGGCCTACGGCATGAGCGGCAACCGCACCGGCTACCTGGTCGGGCCTCCGCAGGCGGTGGCGGGCGCACACAAGATCGGGGTCCACACCTTCTACTCTGCACCCACGCCGGGGCAGGTGGTGGGCCAGCGAGCGCTCGAGTCCGGGGGCGATTGGGTCAAGCGCGCGCGGCAGCTCTACCGGGAGACCGGTCAGGGGGCCGCGCGGGCCCTGGGGCTACCGCCGCCGGCGGGCTCGCAGTTCCTGTTCATCGACGTGTCGGCGCGTCTCGACGAACGCGGCCCCCAGGGATTCCTCGACGACTGCCTCGCCGACGGCGTCGCCCTGGCCCCGGGCGTCTCCTGTGGTGCCGACTACGCCGGCTGGGTGCGGCTCTGCTATACGGCCGCGGAGCCGGAGCGGGTGGCGGAGGCCATCCGCCGGCTGGCTGCCCGGCTCAGCTGAGCCTCGGGTCTGGCCGCGCCGGCAGCGCCTCCAACAGGCGCACCCAATCTTCGGGAAGTCCGTGCTCGCGCGCGCCGTCGACGATGAGCTGCTTGTACCAGCTGAAGGGTACCGGGTCCGCAGTGAGGCGTTCCGAGACGTAGGTGGATGCTTGCAGCGAGTCTTGGTGGGTCAGCACCTCCACGCTGACCCGGGCATAGCCCTCCTCGCACGCATCCAGGGCCGGCCAGGCGTCGGGGTCCATGCTGTAGAGCGCGCCCCAGACGCATTCGCGGGCCTCGGATCGCAGGTTGGCCTTGCCCGAGCCGTCCCGGCCGCGCTTGTTCGTGCGCAGGCTCCACCCCAGCAGCTGTGCCGGGGCCAGGGGCCTGGCCGACGCCACCCGAGCCAGCAGTCGCGCGCTGGAGAGGTTCGAGCCATAGGCAAAGTAGAGGCTCTGCATTAGTCTTCCGGCTCTCGATTTTCGCAACTTCCCAGGAGAGTGGCATCCATGCATCGTGTGCTGCGCAATCGCATCATCGCGGCGGTAGCCGTACTCGCCGTGACGGCCGCGGCCTTCGTGGCCACCGCCGAGGAGGAGGACAAGGACGTGGCCATCGTCGCCATCGATGAGTTCATCCAGAAGCAGGAAGTCGACAAGTCCAAGTCGGGCTGGAAGACGAGCTTGAACAAGCCGCCCCAGGTGGAGTTCGACGCCGACACCACCTACTACTGGAACCTCGAGACCAACGTCGGGAACATCAAGGTCAAGCTCGATCCCGTCGTGGCTCCGATGCACGTTTCCAGCACGATCTATCTGACCCAGCTGGGCTTCTACGACGGCATCATCTTCCACCGCGTGATCCCGGGCTTCATGGCCCAGGGTGGAGACCCGCTGGGCCGCGGCAACGGAGGCCCCGGCTACAACTACTCCGGGGAGTTCGATGCCAAGGCGCGTCACAATAAAGGAGGCCTGCTCAGCATGGCCAACGCGGGCCCGGGCACCGACGGCAGCCAGTTCTTCCTCACCTTCAAGGCGACGCCCTGGCTAGACGACAAGCACACGCTCTTCGGCGAAGTGGTGGACGGGATGGACACCGTGCGCGAGCTCGAGAAGCGCGGCAGCCAGAGCGGAGGTGTCAGCGAGAAGCTGGAGATCCAGAAGGCGACGATCAGCACCGACTAGGAGCGGGGCCGGGCGGGGCCTACTGGGTGAAGGCTTTCTCCAGCTCTCCCAGCACGACCTCCTCCTCGGAGGAGATGCGCTTGCCGAGGCCGAGGAAGCCGCCGGTGGCCTCGGCCACGCTGCGCGCCCGGCCCATCACCTCGTCGCGCAGTGCGTGGCGCTCGGCGGGATCCAGGCAGGCGCACAGGCCGACGATGTACTCGCCCCAGGTCTGGAGCAGGCGTCCGTCGGGGCGATTTCGCAGCCACGCCTCCAGCACCTGGTAGCCCGGGCTTCCGGCCACGATTCCGTTGGCCTCGGCGCCGGCGAGCACCGCGCGGCGCTCTTTGTCGTCGACGCTGCCGTCGGCCCAGGCAACCTCGATCAGCGGAACCACGGACAGGGCCGTCCAGGTTTCGGCTCCGATTCCCAGCTGGAGCAGCTTGTCGAGGATCTGGGTGTCGGCGACCCCGGACACCCGGGCCAGCTCTTCGCGCGAAACCCTGGCCTCCTCGCGCTCGCGCAGGGCCTGCCGGAGCTTCTCGTTCTGCTTGGCGAAGAAGGACTCTTCGAGCGCCTTCTCACGGTCGCGCAGGAAATCGTCGGCCACGGTGCTCCTTCCGCCGCCGACGATACTCCGACGGCGGGAGGTTCTCCAGGGTGAGGGCCGCGGGCGTCGCTACTCGTTGATCATCTCGGCCAGGTACTGCTTGCGGCCCACCTCTTCGACGAGGTGGAGCTGGGCCTCGAGCCAGTCGGCGCTCTCTTCCTCCCCGCGCAGGATCTCCTCGAGTATCTCGCGGGTACCGTTGTCGCCCTTTTCCCGGCACATTGCGACGGCGTCGTTGAGGCGCTGGATGGCTTCGGTCTCGACGGCCAGGTCGAGCTTGTGCTGCTCGACTGCGTCCTCGCCTACGCGCACCGGGTTGAGGCGCTGCATGTTCGGTACGCCGTCGAAGTAGAGGATGCGGCCGATCACCTTGTCCGCGTCCTTCATTTCTTCGATCGATTCCTCGTACTTCTTCTTGGAGAGGCGTACGTAGCCCCAGTTCTCGCACATCTTGTGGTGGATGAAATACTGGTTGATCGCGGTCAGCTCAGCCGTCAGTACGGCGTTCAGAGCTTCGATGACTTCCGGGTCTCCCTGCACGCGTGTTCTCCTCGTCGATGGCGTTGCGACTTCCGCCGTGTGGACGCGGAGGCAAACGTATCGGTCCGCGTGCACGGTTCCAGTAATTCGAAAACGAAATTGAAAATCGTTGTCGCGAGCGCCCCCGTCCTGGTCGAGACGGCGTCAGAGGCAAGCCGTAGGCTTGCCGTGCCGGCAGGGCGGCGCCAGCCGGCCGCTAACCGGCCGAGGTAGCCAGCTCTTCGAAGGCGCGGAAGATCGGCGAGGGCTCGCTCTCGGTCTTGATGATTTCGCGGATCAACGGGCGGCACCCGCCACAGTGATGGCCGGCTCCACAAGCACGCGAGACCTGGCGGCAGCTACGAGCGCCCTCACGGATTGCCTCGCGGACGGCTTGGTCGCTGACGGCCTTGCAGTGGCAGACGATCACGGCGAGAGGGCTCCTCGGTTCCGGACCCCGTCATTGTGGGGAAATTGAATTTCATTGTCAATTTGCCGGTCAAGGGACTTCCCCAGGGGGATCAAAAAGACGAGATTTCCCGGCCATCTGTGACCACATCTGCCGCAGGCAAGGGGCATGCTTGCGGGGTGGAGCCGGTCCTGATTGCCAACGGTCCGCGCGAGGCCCAGCGTCTGCTGTTGGCAGCGCTGCGCGCCGAAGTGGCCCGCGTGCGCGCTGACCCCGGGCTGCTCCAGTGCCCGCTGCGAGTCGTCGTCTCGTCGCGCAGCCTGGCGCAGCACCTGCAAGCCGAGCTGGTGCGGGAAGTCGGGCACGCCGTGGCCGGCTTCCGCGTGCAGACGCTGTACGCAGTGGCGCTCGAAGTGATCGCGGCCGCAGGAGAGCGCGCTCCTCGAGGCGACGCTCTGTTCGGGATCCTGGTGCGTCGGGCCGCACGTCGCGAGCCGCCTCTGCACGCGGCGCTCGATGCGCTGGAGGACGGCTACGCCGCCGCAACCGGTGCGGTGGCGGATCTTCTCGACGCCGGCTTCGCCTGGGATGTGCCGACGCATGCCGAGGCACTGGACGAAGCCCTGGCGGAAGCCGGCCTCGAGCTGGGTGCACGTCGGCGCGCTCGTTCGCTGGCGCGGGTAGCCGCGGCGACCGGGCGCAGCCTGGCCGAGCACGGGCTGGGACGCCGCGCCGATCGCATCGCGCGGGCGGCGCAGCTGCTAGACGGCGAGCCCAGCTGGCTGGCTTGTCGCGGTGTCTGGATCCATGGCTTCGCCGACGCCACCGGAGTCAGCAGCGATCTGCTCGAGGTGCTGGTGCGCCGGCTGGGCGCTCGAGTGCTGCTCGATCACCCCCCGGATCCCGCGCGCCCGGAGCGGCCCGATCTCGGCGCCGCCTTTACCGAGCGTCTGCGCCAGCGCCTGGGCGGACGGGACGCTCTGGGCTCGTCGCCCAGCGCGGCAAAGCCGGTGGAGCCGCCCCGGATCAGCACCATTCGCGCCGTGGGGACGGATGTCGAAGTGCGCGCGGTCGCCGACCGCGTCCATGGCCTGCTCGAAGCGGGCGTGGAGGCTGAGTCCATCGCCATCGTGGCCCGCGACCTCACGCCCTACGCCGTTTCGCTGCGCACTCAGCTCGGGCGCCTCGGAATTCCCTTCTCGGGCTTCAGCTCGCTCGGGCCCCCGACGGGTCGCCGCCGGCGCCTGCACGCGCTGCTCGATCTGATTTCGCAGGGCCAGGCGTTGACTGCCGAGCGCTGGCTCGAGGCGTGGGCTGGGCTCGGGCGCCCCCACCTGGCCGATCTGCGCCTGGGCCTGCACTCCCTGGGTGCCGCGCGCCTGCGCGACGTAGCTGGGCTCGACGTCTCGGGCGTTCTGCGGCCTGGCGACCAGCTGCCCCTGCCCGCGAGGCGTGGGCTGGCGGCGGCCAGCGAGGGCGGCGACGGCGACATCGGCCCCCGAGCCCGCCGCCGCCAGCTCTCGGGCCAGCTCTTGCGCCGCGCGGTGGGAAGCGCGCGGGCCGTGTGCGCGCATCTGGACGCCTGGCCGGAACACGCGCCGCTGTCACGACACCTCGACGAATTCGTCGGGCTGGTGCGCCGCGAGCTGGGCTGGAGCCGCGGGCCACAACGCGCGGAGCTCGACTCGGCCATCGCCGGGCTTCGGGCCGAGCTGCCGGAGCTGGCTCTCGGCTTCGACGAGGTGGTGGCCCTGCTGCGGCGCGTGCTGGGCGGCGCCGGGGCAGAGAGGCTCGGTGGCGCCGGCGCCGGCGTGCGCGTGCTCGGCGTGGTGGAGGCCCGTGGTCTTTGCTTCGAGCAGCTCTTTCTCATGGGCCTCAACCGTGACGTCTTCCCCCGCCCCCTCGTGGACGACCCCCTGTTTCCCGACTCGGTACGCCGCCCACTCGAGCCGCTGCTGGCCGAAATTCCGATCAAGGCGCGAGGTTTCGAAGAGGAGCACTACCTCTTCGCGCAGCTGCTGGCTGCGAGTCCCGAGGTGACACTCTCCTGGCAGGTTGCCGACGACGAGGGCCGCGCCCGCTCGCCTTCGCCCTTCGTCGAGCGCTTGCGCAGCGCCGGGTTGTCGCTGGCCTGCGAAGACGCCCCCAGTCTCCAGGCGCCTCCGCAGCGCTCGGCAGGGCGGCCCCGCACCGCCGCGGAGGCCGCCGTCAGTGAGGCGCTGCACGGCTCACCGGCTCGCTTCCGCGAGCTGCTGGCCCTGGTTGCCTGCGAGCGTGGCGAGCTCGACGTGGCAGCGGGTGTCCCGGTCGAGCCTGCAGCCCTGGCACGCGGTCGCGCCGCCGTGCTCGCCGAGCTGGCCGAACGGCCGGGGCGGGCGAGGCTCGGCCCCTATCTCGGCTTCGTGGGCCCGATGCGGCTGAGTCAAGACCTGCGCCGGGCCGACCCCTACGTGACGCACGTCGAGGGCATCGTGCGCTGCCCCTGGGAGCACTTCGTGAAGCGCTTGCTGGGGCTCGAGCCGCCCCGCGACGCCCTCGACTCCCTGCCCGAATCGTCGCCGCTACTGGTGGGCAACCTGGTCCACCGGGTGCTGGAGCGCATCGTGGCAGACGCAGGCCTCGCGGTGGGCTCCGCGATCGACGCTGCTGCGGCCGCGCGCGAGGTCGCCTGGCCCGAGCCCGAGCCGCTCGAGCGCCTGCTGTCTGCGTGCGCAGTGGAGCTGCTGGCCGAAGAAGGAATGGGGCCTCCGGGCTTTGCGCGCGTGCTGGTCGAGGCGGCGCGGCCGCTGGTCGCGCAGGCGCGAGAGCTCGCCTGGCCCGCGGGCGAGTCACCCGTGCGCTGCCTGGGCGCCGAGCTGACCGGCGAGGTCGAGCTCGAGACGCCCGACGGCAAGCGGCAGATCCGCTTCCGGGCGGACCGGGTCGATCGTCTCGAGGCCCCGGGTGCGGCCGCGGCGAGCGGCGCAACGCTGCGCCTGGTCGACTACAAGACCGGAAAGGGTACCGACCTGACTGGACGCAGCCCCGCCGACCGACGGCGCAAGCTGCTGGCCACGGTGGCTTCCGGCGCCAATCTCCAGGCAGCGGCCTACGCCTTCAGCGCGGGCGGGGAAGGGCGCTACCTCTTCCTGGCTCGCGGCAGCGACCCGGCCGCCGTCTTCGAGGCGCAGGCCGACGACCCCGAGCTGCGCAAGGCCTTCGAGGCGGCCGCCTCCACCGCCCTGGGCGCGGCCGCGCGCGGGGTGTTCTTTCCGCGTCTCGCGGGCCCGGACGAAGCAGCCGCGCCCAAGCGCTGTGACTGGTGCGATGTCCGCGAGGCTTGCCTGCAAGGTGACGCCGGCGCGCGGCAGCGGCTGTTTGACTGGGGGCAGCGCGCGGCGCCGGGCTCGGATCTGGAGCGCGCGGCCCTCGAGCTGTGGCGCTTGCCGGAGGCCGAGGCGCCGTGACGGGAGACCGGGGCGTCGTCTGTGAAGGCGCGGGCGTTTTGGCGGCAGGCGACGTCGCGAGCTTGCGGGAGCGGGATCGCGCGGCACGCGCCGCGGCCCAGGCCGACTTCGAGCGTCCGCTGGTGTTGGAGGCCGGCGCAGGCACGGGCAAGACCGCGGCGCTGGTGGCACGGGTGATAGCCTGGAGCCTGGGTGAGGGCTGGCGGCGCGCCGAAGTTGCCAGCCGCGAGTCTGCGGCCGCAGGCTCGGCGGAGCTCG
>Ga0255057_10002442_pt1 | contig 10079 bp, 10 predicted proteins | sample Cases_109_6_MG_FD_189022 | JGI IMG/M metagenome (GOLD analysis project Ga0255057, IMG submission 189022) | Seawater microbial communities from Amundsen Gulf, Northwest Territories, Canada - Cases_109_6 | ecosystem: Environmental > Aquatic > Marine > Gulf | place: Canada: Northwest Territories... | reverse complement strand
ATGGTGGCATGGTCGCCAACGACTGGTTCCTGCAATTCCTATCCGACATCCTGAACCTGACAGTCGAGCGCCCGCAAAATGTCGAGTCAACGGTGCTTGGCGCTGCGTATCTTGCCGGTCTGACGAGCGGCATATTTGCATCGACTGAAGAAGTGCAAAAGCTTTGGCGTAGAGAAGCGTTGTTCGAACCGTCGATGCCAGACCATCACCGAGACCGTCTGTATCAGGGGTGGTTGGATGCCGTATCCCGTGTACGGTCCTAGCTGTAAAGCGGCCAAAGATCATGGATAGTCTCTCCCGCCCGTGAGATATTTTTCGATCGCTATTTGGAGCGCTTCGTTCCGTTCCCGGTGTTCCGCGATGGCGATCGTAACCGTGTAATGATTCTTATAAATGATTGGTAGTAGCCGCGTTGCCTGTGTCCGCGATTTAAGCTCCTCGGCGATGGAGATGGCGTCTGCTACGTCGGCCCCCAAAACGGGTAACCCCTGCGCCGGCCCGCTCTCTTCAATCGCTGCCAGATATTCTATGTTGAGCACGCCTGCCGCCGCGATGGAGAACTCACGATCAAGCGATGCTTTATTCAAGACCCCGCCCCAAAAGTCAATTCGCGCGTAGTATTCCGCAAGTGCATCCCTGAGACTCTCCGACCGGACCAGGGTTGTCCTACCCGTGCCCACCAGCTCCGCGTAGGCATTGGGTGTTATGGCTCGATATGATGCCCAACTGACCTTTTCGGCAGCTGCGATAAATTCGTTTGGCTGCTTGGCGGCCACGTTCGGATCGGCGATGCCGTCGAGTAGTAATTTGACCTGTTGCATACGTACTCTCGCTAGATTTTCACTGCTATCCAGGCGGCCCAAGTCGGTTAGAAGGTCTGCCTGGAGCCGCTCCAGATAGCGTGATTCAAGCACCCGGTCTATCCGTGCCTGGTTCCAGTCATTCACCTGCAGGCCAACAAAGATCCCGACCACAACGATCAGTATCTCCAACGCAACCGTGGACCAGTTCTGCCCTCTGATGGCCTCGGCCATTCTGCGAAGAATCATGTGCGTCCTCCCGTTGAGGTAAGCAGCATAGCCAATCGTTATCGGGCAGCAAAATCGAATGCTCGCCCAACGACCGCTTGTGGCCGAAAGCGGCCGTAAATAACATCGTTTTGGTAGATGTTTGAATGACCGCCTACGACATCTAGGCAAGAAATCGAAGAAATGCGACGGTGCCCCAGGTCGCTGCAACGACAACCAGGCTCAGGAAAACGGCGGCGGAGCCTAAGTCTTTCGCTCTCCCAGATAATTCGTGATGCTCTTCGCCGAATCGATCGATGGCTGCCTCGATTGCCGAATTCAACAGCTCGACGATGAGTACAAAGACACAGCAGATGATCAGCATGAAGCGCTCGAAGCCGGTCCGGCCGAGCCAGATTGCCAGCGGCATCAGCACGATGGTAAGCGCGATCTCCTGTCGAAACGCTGCCTCATGCTGCCATGCGTGTCCAAAACCCTGTGCTGAAAAACGGGTCGCACGGATAATTCTGCGGATGCCGGTATTGCCGGGTTTTGCCATTACGAAGCCCCTTGTATGGTCCTGTCGTTGCAGGCGATATTACTGTAAAGCCGGTACACTGCGTGTCGCAGGAGATAAGAATAATGCCATCGGTGCCTAAAGAAGAACTAAGGCAGTATATCGACAAGCCGCTTGAACCATCCGAATGGGTATTGATCGACCAGGACAGGATCGACAGCTTTGCCGACGCAACACTGGATCATCAATTTATCCACGTCGATAAGGAAAAGGCGGCGCAGACGCCGTTCGGCGGAACCATCGCCCACGGTTATCTGACGATGTCGCTAATCTCCCATTTTCTGCCGGAGTGCAGCGTGCTGCCTGCAGAAGCCGTTATGGGTATCAATTACGGTTCGGACAAAATGCGTTTTCTCCAGCCAGTCCCGGTAGGCAGCGAAGTCCGGGGTAGCGCGACCTTGAAAGAGGTTACCGAGAAAGCGCCAGGGCAGCTGCTCTTGAAAAACGAATTCCTGGTCCAAATTAGGGGCGAGGAAAAACCTGCACTCGTGGCTGAAATACTGAGTCTGTTTATCGTTCAATAAGCAAGAACAAACGAGGAAATAACTGTATGACCATTCGATTTGACGATCAGGTTGTGATCGTTACGGGTTCCGGCAATGGCTTGGGAAAATCGCACGCGCTGGAATTTGCGCGTCGCGGCGCGCGCGTCGTTGTTAATGATTTGGGTGGAGCCCGGGACGGATCCGGCGGTTCGAGCGATGCGGCGCAGGCCGTCGTCGAGGAAATCGAAAGCAATGGAGGCGAGGCGATCGCGAATGGCGCAAATGTTGCTAATTTCAATGAAGTCGAGGCGATGGTGGGCGAGGCGATCGGCAAGTGGGGCCGGGTCGATGTGCTGGTCAACAATGCCGGAATCGTGAGAGACAAGACATTCGCGAAGATGAATCTCGCAGATTTCCAGATGGTGGTCGACGTGCATCTCAAGGGCTCGGTCAACTGCACCAAGGCTGTTTGGGAGCATATGCGGGAGCGTCAGTATGGACGCATCGTCATGACCACTTCTTCGAGCGGTCTGTATGGCAACTTCGGCCAGTCCAACTATGGTGCGGCGAAATTCGCCCTGGTAGGTTTCATGAATACATTGTGCCTGGAAGGTCAGAAGTACGGCATCAAAGTAAACGCATTGTCACCGGTGGCGGCGACGCGAATGACCGAAGACCTGATGCCGGAGCAAATACTGGGCTTGTTGCGACCCGAGGCGGTTACGCCGGCGGTCATTTTCATGGCCAGCGAAGATGCGCCCAACAGGCAGATTATCGCGGCAGGTGCCGGCGGCTTCTCGAAAGTCACGATACAGGAGACGCCCGGAATATATCTGAAACCAGAGGACAGGACTGCTGAAAACGTTGCAGCGGGATGGGACAGCATTGCGGCGACGGACGGTATGCGAGAGCTACAGTTCGGTGGCGAACAAACCGAAAAATTTCTTACCGAGGCCGCGAAAGCACTCGGCATAACTCTCGGGAGCTAAACTTGAAAGAAGCTGTCATCGTATCTACAGCACGCACTCCGATTGGCAAGGCCTATCGGGGCGCGTTCAACAATACGGAAGCACCGACGCTGGGTGCGCATGCCATTCGCGAGGCGGTCGGCCGCGCTGACCTCGAACCGGACGAAGTCGACGACGTCATCATGGGCTGCGCGATGCAACAGGGCTCCAGTGGGCAAAACGTCGCGCGTCAGTCTTTGCTGGCAGCCGGTCTGCCGGTAACGGTCGCGGGCATGTCCGTCGACCGGCAATGCTCGTCCGGCATGATGGCGATCGCCATTGCTGCAAAACAGGTGCTGGAGGACAACATGCCGGTCGTAGTCGGTGGTGGTCTCGAGTCGGTCAGCCTCGTGCAAAACGAACATTACAATCGCTACCGGGCCTCGGATCCGAACGTGCTCGAGGTGGCGCCTGACATTTATATGTCGATGTTGGACACAGCCGAAGTGGTTACCAAGCGTTATGGCATCAGTCGCGAACAGCAGGACGAGTTCGGTTTACAAAGCCAGCAGCGCACAGCGGCAGCTCAGGAAGCCGGCGCGTTTGATGACGAGATAGTGCCGATAACGGTGTCCAAGGGCGTCATGGACAAGGAAACGAAGGAAATCAGTTTCCACGAAGTGACCCTGACCCAGGACGAGGGCAATCGGCCCGACACGACGCTGCAGGGACTGAGCGGCCTGAAGACTGTCTTTGAAAGCGGCAATATCACGGCCGGCAATGCCAGTCAGCTCTCGGATGGCGCATCGGCGGCCGTCGTTATGGACAGCAAACTCGCCGAAAAAAGAGGACTGGAGCCGCTCGGCATCTACCGTGGTATCGCGGTGGCCGGAACCGAACCGGACGAGATGGGCATTGGACCTGTTTTCGCCGTTCCGAAATTGCTCGAGCGAACTGGACTGACGATGGACGACATCGGATTGTGGGAGCTCAACGAGGCATTCGCAGTGCAGGTCATCTATTGTCGCGACAGGCTGGGCATCCCCAATGAGCTGCTCAATGTGAACGGAGGTGCGATTTCGATCGGGCATCCGTACGGCATGTCAGGTGCCCGGCTCGTAGGCCATGCACTGATAGAAGGAAAACGACGCAATGCCAAGTTCGTCGTTTGTACGATGTGCGTGGGTGGTGGCATGGGCGCGGCCGGGCTGTTCGAAATTTGCTAATGCTTCGCTCCCGGCAAAAGTTCGACAAGTACCGAATCCTGAGTCGCATTGCGTCCGGCCCACTGGCCGACGTTTATACGGCGTTTGACACGATTCACAAGACGCGGGTCGCGTTAAAAATTCCGAAGACGAGCCGCGGCGTCTCGGACGAAGAGTTCTTGCACGAGGTTCAGGTCGCGGTGAAACTGCAACACCCGAACATACTGTCGGTACAGAATGCGAGTTATATCGACGGTAAATTTGTTATCGCCATGGACCTGGGCGAGGAATCGCTCGCCGACCGGATCGTGAGGCGCATATCGACGGCGCGCGCACTCGATCTTGCGGGACAGGCCTTGTCTTCGCTCGCGTTCGCGCACGAGCACAAGATTATTCATTGCGACATCAAGCCGGAGAATTTCATTCTGTTTCCTGGCAATGTTTTGAAACTCGCCGATTTCGGTTTCGCCAAACTCAGTCTTCGAACCTTAAAAGCTTCGGGCTCGGGCACGATCGATTACATTGCGCCTGAGCAGGCGATGGGCCGTCCGAAATTTCAATCAGATGTGTTCTCACTTGGACTGGTGCTCTACCGATTATTCTCCGGCAAATTGCCGGAGTGGCCGTTCGCGTGGCCGATGGTCGGTAACGAGCAATTGAAGAGCCGGGTCAGGCCGGAATTTGCCGAGATGTTGCGGCGGGCGATTCAACTCGACCCGGCAGACAGATTTCGAAACGCGATTCAGATGCAGGCCGAGTTCGAAAGACTGCACAGCACGGCGCGCAAGCAACGGCGATCGGCGGGTTCCAGGCGGCCTGCCAAGCAGGGCGTGTCCTGGCGCCGGATGCAGTGGCGCGAATTCCAGCGCCAGTTCAAGACCACGCTCGAGACGCGGCATCAATGTCGCCGATGCGAGGGTCCGGTCTCCGAAAGCATGCAGGCGTGCCCATGGTGCGGATTCGATAATCCTGCGCGCGGCTGCTCAAGCAAGATGCCTTCGCATTGCCCGCGTTGCGAGCGCGGCGTGAAGAACGACTGGGACTACTGCGCCTGGTGCTACGGGCCCGGTTTTGTGGCGGAATCCGATCGGTTTTACCCGGACAAGCGTTACACAAACCGCTGTGCCAACAGTCGATGTCGTGAACCAATAATGCCATTCATGCGTTACTGCCCCTGGTGTCGCACGAAGGTAAGACGGCCGTGGAAGATTGAAGGCAGCAAGCACCGTTGCCGCGCCTGCAATTGGGGTGTAGCGAAAGAGTTCTGGAATTATTGTGCCTGGTGCAGAGAGCCGATAAGGCGGGAATGAAAGTGGCCGCCGATCAAATCGTGATGCTTGACGCTGCGGCAGAGCCTGACCGCCTTGAGGGCAGGTTGGGCGGCGGAAACGTCGTCGCGTATTCTGATCGCTCGCCCGACAAAGAGACGGAAAACGAGGATACCGTCGCGGCGATACCTTACGGTCCCGATGCCGTCATACTCGTTGTTGCCGACGGTGTCGGCGGACTGCCAGGCGGTAAACGCGCTTCAGAAAGCGCTGTCGCAAAACTCGCAGAATCTCTGCACGTCGCGGTGACCAAAACGACGCTGCTCCGCACAGCGATACTCGATGGCATCGAGGCTGCCAACAAGTCTGTGTTGGATATCGGTAATGGTTCGGCGACGACGATGACCGTAGTGACGATCGAGGGACTGATTGCGCGTACGTATCAGATCGGTGACTCGGAAGCGATCATCGTCGGGCAACGCGGTCGCATCAAATCGCAGACGATGGCGCACTCGCCAACCGGTTTCGCAGTAGAGGCCGGTTTTCTCGACAAGCGCGAGGCATTGCACCACGAGGAACGACACCTCGTATCCAACTTTATCGGCACCAATGACATGCGAATCGATATCGGTCCGGCAGTGAAGCTAGGAGCGAGAGACACCGTGCTGTTGGCGAGCGACGGACTGACCGATAATATTCAGATCGACGATGTCGTCAACATTATCCGCAAGGGGCCACTGGCCAATGCGATGGAATCAATGGTCAGGCTGGCACACCATCGAATGGTTAACGAGTCGAAATTGCAACCGAGCAAACCGGATGACTTGTCGGTGGTCCTGTTCAGGAAGCTCCACCAACGGGCAGAGTAACGATCACCTGAAGCCCACCGCCAGTCAAATTTTCCGCAGCGATATGTCCACCGTTTAAGCGAATCGCCCGTTCGGCGATTGCCAGTCCGAGACCGGTACCGCTGTCCGGCGCGTCTTTGGTTTTATAAAAGGGTTCGAACAGCCGCAACAGGTCGGCATCGTCAACACCTTTTCCCTGGTCACGAACTACAATCTTTGCGGCCTCGTCGTCGTGGCCCAATATTACAGTTACTGTGCCGTCGGCCGGACTGTGGCGGACCGCATTGCGTACTATATTCTTGACCGCGCTCACCAGTGCATGTGCATAGCCCTGCACAACCGGGTGCGAATCGAAAGTTGCCTGCACCGTCACGCCGTCGATACCGCCAGACTTGCATTCGTAGTTAACGTTTTCGACAATTTCATTGATCAGGTCAGCAAGTTCTATTTCTGCCGGCTCATCTTGTGGGCTCGAATCCATTCGTGTGTAGCTCAGGATTTGCCCGATCAATTTGTCCAAACGTTCAGTCTCGGCATCAATGCGGTCAAACTCCGACAATTCTCCGGCCTGCCGTTTGGCCAGTTCGAGGGCCACCCGCATGCGGGCCAGCGGCGATCGGAGTTCGTGAGAGATGTTCTGTGACAATTCTGTCTGCTGTGCCGCTGCGCGCGCCAGCTTGGCAGCCATTGAATCGAAATCGCTGGCGAGCATGCCCAATTCATCGCGGCGTTCCGCCATTGCGTTGCCAACTCTCGCGTTCAGATCGCCGTCAGCCAGAGATACAGTCGCGTCGCGCAGCATTCTTATCGGTCGTGCAATAGCACGAGCAAGCAGATACGAAACGATGCCACTGACTATCAGGGCTACGATGAGCATTACCGATCCGTGCACTGTGCGGCCGAAATATTCCGGAGGGTGTCGTGCTGGTATTAATATGAGCGTGTAGATCCGACCATCGGCTGACACGAGCTGGGACAGAGGCCGCGCTCGACGTAGATTGGGGGGTTCATGTCGATCGCTACCGCGCGGTCGAAGGTGGAGTCGGTGTCTGCTCATTAAACGCGCAATGTCGTTGGGAAGCGGGCGGTCGAGCAATTCACGCCGCTCCTCATCGAATACAAATACCGTAACCCCTCGTGCTTTCGGGAAATCTTCGAGCCAGTTCACGAGACCCTCGCGGCCACCCTGCTCAAGCGCTGCGCTGGCTTCCAGTATCGTGTCGCCATGATCGAAGTTTTCCATCGCTTCGCGCAATCTCTCGGAGTAATAAAACCCCGCGACGGCGGCGATGCCGATGGTGATACCGATGATCAACCAGAACGACAGGAAAATTCGAACAAGCAAGCTTCGCACGAAGTGTCCTCAGGCACCTGGAATCAGCGTGTAGCCGACGCCACGTTGATTTTGAATGGATTCCTCGTTTCCCGCTTGCTCGAGCTTGCCCCGCAGATTGCTGATGTGTGTATCGATACTGCGATCATAGGGCAGTAACCTGCGGCCCAAAGCACGCTCGCTGAGTTGCTCCTTGCTAACGACTTCACCGGGAGTTTCGAGCAGGCATCGAAGAATTTCATACTCGGTACCGGTCAGCCGTAATGTATTACTGCCAACCGAGACTCGCCGTGTACGCGAGTCCAGTTCTATGTCTCCAAGTTGCAGCTGAGTTGTGTCTTGCGGCTCGGGTTGTGAGCGTCTAAGTATCGCCTTTATGCGCGCGACGAGCTCGCGCGGATTGAAGGGCTTGGCAAGGTAATCATCTGCGCCAAACTCCAGTCCAATAATGCGATCGACATCGTCGCCTCGCGCAGTAAGCATGATGACCGGCATATCGCTCGATTGGCGAATTTGCTTGAGCGCGTCGAGACCACTGATGCCTGGCAGCATGATGTCGAGAACAACGAGATCGAAATTTTCGGATGCCAGGCGCTTTAAGCCGTCTTCGCCTGAGCCGCATACCGTGACATCGAGACGGTCCGGCCGCAAGAAATCAGTCAGCATCGTGCCGAGTTCCCGATCGTCGTCGATCAGGATGATGCTGGCCGATTGTTGCATACCGTTCATATGAATAATTCCTCCTTGCGCTGCGAATACATCGTCTGCCAAACCAGGCGGGGGCGCAACGGCCACTTGACAATTCTTTGCAATGCTCGTGTTTTTGCTGACGTTAGCGAACAGACACAACGCTATCCTGATACTCCAGCACTATTGCTATTTACTACGGAGGAAAGTCGATGAGTGAGCGTTTTCTACAAGTCGTTTCTGTCGGTTTCATGATCTTTTTCATCGGCAGCGCCTGGGCCGAGACCGAGGATGGTGGTCATCACGGCATGCATCGCGGCATGACGCATGGCGGCCCTGACATGGAACGCATGGTCGAACATATGAGTCAGCGTCTGGAGCTGGACGAAGCGCAGGAATTGGCGATACGCAATATCGTCGGCGCTGCAAAGCCGGAGGCGCAGGCTCTTCACGAGCAGGAGAGGTCGAATCGTGAGGCCATGCATGCGCTCGACCTGTCCGATGCGGACTACGATGTGAAATTGCAAAATCTGGCAGTGCGAAACGGCGAACTCGTGACGCAGATGACTCTGTTGCACGGTCGTGTGATGGCAGAAGTCAGCGCTGAGCTCACAGACGACCAACGCGCCAGAATGTCGGAAGGCCGTGACGAAATGCGAAAACATTTCCGGCATCGCCGGCGATCGAAAGAATCAGTGGAAGATACGACGACCTGACGACCATGGTTTTCGATCCCAAGGCGCCCGCTGGGCGCCTTTTTTTGTGCCGACAAGTCAACGGCCAGGCCGGCAAAAGCGTTGCATTAACAGGGCTTGCCGTGTGTGGCTGCCTCGACCGGCCCGCGATTTCCAAAACGACGGAAAATCAATGCCTTAGACAGCGAGCCCTCGCGTGATCCGGGCTGTTGGACGAGCGGATTGGAACTCTTGGCACCGGTCATGCCGTATTAATGTCATTCGAGCTATGCTCTAGTCCGAGTCGGTGAGGCATAATGCGGAGACAAATGGAACTCAAGCCCCGTAACGTCTATCTAAGGAGTCACGCGGCTGTCTGACGCTGCTCGGCACAGTTTGTCTTTGGCCGTTTGACAATTCGATAAAGGCGGTAAGTCAATGAACATAATCAGTAAATCCAGCTCGCTTCCCCGTTGGCTCGTCATTCTCGCTGCACTGCTGTCGATTGGATTGATCGCAAGCGGTTGTTCATCGATGCAATCGTCTGGCGGTGGATCTTCGGGCGGCGGCTCATCCGGCGGTGGATCTTCGGGCGGCGGGTCATCCGGGGGCGGATCTTCTGGTGGTGGTTCATCCGGCGGTGGTTCTTCTGGCGGTGGTTCGTCTGGCGGCGGCTCATCCGGCGGCGGATCCTCGGGTGGTGGTTCATCCGGAGGCGGATCCTCGGGTGGTGGTTCATCCGGAGGCGAATCCTCGGGTGGTGGTTCATCCGGAGGCGGCGGTATGCCCGGTGGCTCGTCCGGCGGCGGCGGTTCTTCTGGTGGTTCGATGGGCGGCTCTGCGGGTGGTATGAGCATTCCAGGGCTTGAAATTCCCGGCATCGGAACGCCCGGTGGCGCTTCTGGCGGCAGTGGCAGCGACGGCGACGGCGACGGCGACGGCGACGGCGACGGCAGCAGTGACGGCAGCGGCAGCGGAGACTGCGGCGGTGGCTTCCAATTTCCTGGTGCCGGCGGCGGTTCCGAAGAATGTGATGGCGAAGGCGAGG
>Ga0255057_10002441_pt1 | contig 10081 bp, 10 predicted proteins | sample Cases_109_6_MG_FD_189022 | JGI IMG/M metagenome (GOLD analysis project Ga0255057, IMG submission 189022) | Seawater microbial communities from Amundsen Gulf, Northwest Territories, Canada - Cases_109_6 | ecosystem: Environmental > Aquatic > Marine > Gulf | place: Canada: Northwest Territories... | reverse complement strand
GACAGGCCGAGCCAGGTCGCATACTGCAGGAATTCGCGGCGCGGCAACTTGCCGTCGGCGAACTGCTGCTTCAGCGGGCCAATACCCGGATGTTCTCGTTGTTCGGTCATGTGAAGTGCCTCCCTATGTTTTGTATGGGCCTATAGTTTTGTATAGGCGATCATTGCTCCCCGCTTGCGATGCCGCGAGCGGTAATGAGCCGCATTTTTGAATTGTCTGCCTCTTAGTCTAGCCTTTTAGGTGCCGGTTTGGGGAGTCTCTATTACCGCACGGGTCGTCGCGGCGGCCGATCAGGGCGCCGCGATGTGACCGTGATCGGCGGCCCGGCAGAAATCGACGATCGCGTCGAGAAGCTCGGGGATCAATGGGGCGGGAAGGTCATGACCCATCCCTTTGACCAGCTTGAAGGTGGCCTCGGGGATCAGCCGCGCCGCGCGCGCGCCCACGGCGGGTGGGATCAGGGGGTCCTCGTCGCCGTGGATCACCAAAGTCGGGCGGGAGATGCGGCGCAGCATCGCCGCACGCGAACCGGTGGCCGATATTGCCGCGCGCTGGCGCAACATGCCGCCCGGACAATAACAGCGCTCCATCCAGGCCGTCGCGCGGTCGCGCGCGCTATCGGCATTCGACGGGTGACTTCGGCTGCCGAACAGCCGGTCGTCGCGCACCCACCTGGCGATGACGGCCTCGCGATCGGTGGCCGGCGGCCAGGGCTCGCGGAGAGCCTCGAGCGCCGCCTGCGGTCCGGAAAGCGGGTTGGGTTCGCCGGCCGTTGACATGATCGAGATGAGGCTCGCGGTCCGCTCGGGGTAGCGCGCAGCGACGATCTGCGAGATCATGCCGCCCATGGATATGCCCAGGATATGAGCGCGTTCGATCCCCAGCCCGTCGAGCAGGCCGACGGCGTCGTCGGCCATGTCGAATAGGTCGTAAGCGGCCCGCGTCGGTGCCTGCCCGGCACCCCCCTCACCCTCCGGCGGTGCCTCGCAGGGCCCGAACTTCTGGCCCAGACCCGCGTCCCGGTTGTCATAGCGCACAACGCGGGATCCGTGCTCGACCATGCCCTGCCAGAACGCGGCCGGCCATTCGATCATCTGGGTCCCGAGACCGCGGGTGAGAAGGATCGCCGGCGCCGTCTCGGGCCCGGTCGTCTCGAAGGCGATCTCGATGCCGTTGGCGTTGACCCTTGCCATCGTTTCTCCCTGGCCAATCACCGTAACCGGCACCATCGCTTGCCGGCGCCCCCGATGTCGAGAGCTTTTGCGGGCTTGAGCCTACCGGGCGGCGCGAATTTTTCTTGATCCAAGTCAATGCCGTGTGGCCACGATGTGCCTTACCAATCGCTGGCGTTTACACGCGGGCGGTGAATGAGGCGGGCAAGGCCGGTCGGACGCGATGGCGTTCGCTCTAGACCTCTCAAACAGCGACAGAAGGTCCGCTAACTTATGATTGAGTCGGCGCGGGAGGGCCGCGATGGGCCTTGAGCAAAAGCTCATAGAGGAGCTGCGAGAGCGGCGCTCGAAAATCAGGGCCGGGGGCGGCGCGGAGAAGCTTGCGGTCCGCCGCGGCAAGGGCCTGATGAGCGCGCGCGAGCGGATCGAGGCGTTCTGCCAACCGCACACCTTTCAGGAGTCGGGGGCCCACGCCCATCACGGTGCCCAGCATTTCGACATGGCGGCGAAGATTATGCCGGGCGACGGGGTGGTGGTCGGCACCGGTTATGTCGATGGCCGCCTGGTCGCGGTGATCAGCCAAGACTTCACGGTTGCGGCCGGCACCCTCGGCAAGGTCCATGCCATGAAGATCGTGGAGGTCATGCGCCTCGCCAAGAAAGTCGGCATCCCGCTGATCGCCTTCAAGGATTCCGGCGGCGCCCGGATCCAGGAAGGGGTCGACGCGCTATCGGGCTACGGCCGGGTGTTTTACAACAACGTGCTGTTGTCGGGGGTCGTGCCGCAGATCGCCATCGTTGCCGGCCCCTGTGCCGGCGGGGCCGCCTATTCGCCGGCGCTGATGGATTTCGTCATCATGACCGAGACCAACGCCCGGATGTTCATCACCGGGCCCGAGGTCATCAAGGCGGTCAGCGGGCGCGAGACCTCCATGGACGAGATCGGCAGCGCCGCCATGCACGCCAGCGTGAGCGGCAACGTGCACCTGGTCGCCCGCGACGACAGCCACGCCATCGAGCTCGCCCGCGAGTTGCTGCGCTACCTGCCCTCGAACAACACCGAGGACCCGCCGCACCGTCCCTCGGCCGACCTTGCGCTCGAGCCGGACGAAGGCATGAACGACCTGATTCCCGGCGACCCGGCCGAGCCCATGGACGCTCGCGCGGTGATCGACCGGCTGGTCGACGGTGGGCGCTTTCTGGAGATCCACGGCGGCTGGGCGCGCAACCTGATCGTCGGCTTCGGGCGGATCGAGGGTATCGTCGTCGGCATCGTCGCCAACCAACCGCAGGTCAAAGCCGGCGCCCTCGACATCGACGCCTCGGACAAGGGCTCGCGGTTCATCCGAACCTGCAACATCTTCAACATCCCCCTGGTGACGCTGGTCGACGTGCCGGGCTTCCTGCCCGGCGTCGAGCAGGAACGCGGCGGCATCATCCGCCATGGCGCCAAGATGCTCTATGCTTATGCCGCCGCGACCGTGCCCAAAATAACCGTGATCCTTCGCAAGGCCTATGGCGGCGCCTATCTGGCCATGTGTGCGCTCGAGATGGGCGCCGACTTCGTCTATGCCTGGCCGACGGCCGAGATCGCGGTTATGGGTGCGGAGGGCGCGATCAAGATCCTGCATCGCAAGGACCTCGCCGAGGCCGAGGACCCGCGGGCGCGGGCTGCCGAGCTCGCGGCCGACTACCGGCGCGAATTCGCCTCGCCTTACCTTTCGGCCTCGCACGGCTACATCACCGATGTGATCGAGCCCGCGGAAACCCGGTGGATGCTGGCGTTGTCCCTGCGCAAGGCGCTCACCAAGCGCGAGCTGCGGCCGCCGAAAAAGCACGGCAACAATCCGATGTAGCGGAGGCTCTCGATTATGAAGAGCGCCAAGCGCCAATGAACGACCTGATTCTGCTTTCGATCACGATCTATGGCATGGCCATCGTGATCTCTTTCCTGGTCGCTGCCCTGATCAAGGGCATCGTGGTGGCCCTGCCGCTCGTGCGTCGGCACGACGGGGCGCGGGGCCGACCGCAACCCCTGCCCGCCGCCGTTGTGCCGGGCGAACACTTGGCCGCGATTTCTGCCGCCGTGGCGGCGGTCGTCGGTCCCAGTCACATCATCCACATCGAAGATCGCGGCCGTGCCGCCGTCTGGACCGCGGAGGGACGCATGATCCACCAGACCTCGCACGCCGTGACGCGCACGCGTAAGCCCTGAACCGGGGCGAGCCGCAGAGGACACGATAGGGAAAGGCGGATGCGAAGACGATTCAAGATCAGCGTGGAGGGCCATGACTACGATGTCGTCGTCGAGGAGGTCACCGACGACAGCGGCGGCCTCTATCCCGACCGCGGCACGATGCGCAGCGCGCCGGCCGAGCCGAGCAAACCGCGAGCGTGTCGGTCGCACCGGCAACGGCCGCCGGCGCCTCACGGCCGGTGACCGGGCCGGGCGATGTGGTGAGCCCGCTGGCCGGTATCGTGCTGTCGATCGATGTCAAGCTCGGTGCGGGGGTGAAGGCGGAGACGCGGGTCGTCACCCTAGAGGCCATGAAGACCAAGACCATGGTCGCGGCGGGCCGGGCCGGTACGGTAAGCGCGATCGCGGTCGACGCCGGCCAGGGCGTCGAGGTCGGTCAAGCGCTGCTTACGATCACCTGAGCCCGGCTTTTCGTACGGGGCCCGACATGGACAACATCGACCTGCTCAATATCTTTCAGGGCCTTGCCACCCTTGCGGCCTCCGAGCCCAAAGTCATTGCCATGCGCCTGTTTCTCATCGCGCTCGGCATGCTGCTGATCTACCTCGGTCGTAAGGGCATCCTGGAGGGCCTGCTGATGATCCCCATGGGGCTCGGTATGGCCACGGTCAATGCCGGCGTGCTGTTCTTGGAGGATGGCCGCCAAGGCAACCTCTTCGTCGACCCCTTGGTCGAGGAGGTCGGGCCGCTGATGACGGTGCTGCAGATCGACTGGCTGCAGCCGATCTACACCTTGACCTTCTCGAACGGCCTGATCGCTTGTCTGGTTTTCATGGGGATCGGCGCGCTGCTCGACGTCGGCTACGTGATGGCGCGGCCTTTCCAGAGCATGTTCATCGCGCTCTGTGCCGAGCTTGGCACCGTCGTCGTCTTCCCCCTGGCCTGGGCCGCCGGGCTGTCGCTCAACGACTCCGCCGCGGTTGCTACGATCGGCGGGGCCGACGGGCCGATGATCCTCTTCACCGCGCTGATTCTCTCCGATGACCTCTTCGTGCCGATAACGGTGGTGGCCTACCTCTACCTGGGCCTTACCTATGGCGGCTATCCCTATATGATCAAGCTCCTGGTTCCCAAGCACATCCGCGGCATCAAGATGCCGCCCGAGCCGGTACGCGAGGTTACCTCGGGGGAGAAGATCGTCTTCTGCGTGGTCGCCTGTACGCTGCTTTGCCTGCTCTTCCCGGTAGCGGCGCCGCTCTTCTTGTCGCTGTTCGTCGGCGTCGTGGTGCGCGAGAGCGGCCTCAGAAACTACACCGAGCTGTTCACCGGGCCGCTGCTTTACGGCGCGACCTTCTTCCTCGGCCTCCTCCTGGGGGTGCTTTGCGAGGCCAACACGATCCTCAATCCCGACGTGTTGATTCTTTTGGCCCTGGGTATCCTGGCGCTCACCGTCTCCGGGCTGGGCGGGCTGGCGGGTGGATACGTACTCTATTTCGCCAGCGGCAAGAAATATAATCCGGTCATCGGCATCGCCGGCGTGAGCTGCCTGCCGACCACGGCCAAGGTGGCTCAGAAGTGTGTCGCGGAGGTCACGCCCGACGCTGTGATCCTGCCGCATGCGCTGGGGGCCAGCATCAGCGGCGTGATCACCTCGGCGATCTTCGCCGGCATCTTCATCGCCACCATCCAATGAGCCGGACGTAGGGGCACGACCGGATCTCCGGACCGGACCCACCGGCAGTGAGCGGTCCCGCCCGTAGCCAGGACGTTTGCCGGGGCGGCATAATCGCTGTTGGCCCAAACAGGCCCTTAAGCTATTGAATTTATTGGCGGACCCGACAGGATTCGAACCTGTGACCTCTGCCTTCGGAGAAGACAGGGCGTCCCGGAAAACCGCAGTTTTCCAAGGCTTTTCATGGTCAAGCTTGCCAGGAAATGCCCTGTTATGCACAAGGTAGGTAGCACATACGTAGCACATCATCGGTCAAGCACCTCCATCGCATCGCGGAGGTATTTGGGATGATGGTGAGCGTATAGTTCTGTCGTCCGCTCGTGGCTGTGCCCGAGGTAGCGGCCGACCTTGAACAGATCCACGCCGCCGAGCGCCATCCATGTGCCGGCCGTGTGCCTGAGCGTGTGAGGTGTGACCTCGGTTAGGTCGGCTCGGGCGACCGCCGCATTGAAGCCCTTCTTGATGTCGGCAATGGGTTGGCCGCGATCATTGATTACATAGCCGAGGTCCGTGCCTCGCCGGCGCGCAGCTTTCAAGAACCACAATAGCCGCGGCCCTACCGGCACGATTGGCCGCTGCTTCGTTGTTCGCTTTCGGCCTGGCGGGTTGAAGTCGATCAATCCGTGTTCGAAATCCACTTGCGGCCAGCGCAGATCGAGGATCGCTCCTTTCCGCGAGCCAGTGTGCAGAGCGATCAGGATGAACAACGGGAGGTGCAATCTCGCACGCTGCGACTTCTTGGCCGCGCGGAGCAATGCCGCCGCCTCGGGCCTGGTGAGCCAGCGGCTCTTGCCCGGCGGCCTGGCCGGCAGCCACACATGCACCGGGCGGGTGAGTCGCCCCATCTTGTGTGCATAGTTGATGGCGGCTCGCAGCGTGCCTAGCTCCCGCCGCAGCGTGCCATCTGAAACGCCGCGATAACGGCCGTATGCGCGGCAGGAGTGCCTGTTAACGTCTGCCACGCTGTTCTCTGCCCAATAAGGAGCGAGGGCCTCCACGGCGTACGCAATGCGGGCAGGGGCGGCTGTCTCGGGCGCATGCTCGCGGGCATAGTCTTCCAGCGCGTCGATCATCGGAAATTGGGCCGGATCACGCGGGCCGGCGACTGCTCTTCTTCGGGTTGCGAGGAAGTCGGAGAGCTGTGCTTCAGCTTCTCGCAGATCGCTTGTACCCGTCGAACGTTGTCTTGTGCGTCCCCCCTCGCGCCACCGGACATAGTAGCAGCCGCGATCGCGGAGGAAATGCAGGTAGGGGCCGCGGGTCTGTCGTGGCATTTGCTTGCCTCCACAGAATTGAGCGCAATGTAATCGCGCGTTTGTTCGGCAGTGTGCATGTATCCGCCGGCAATTTTGACATAGCCGAGGAGGCCGCTGGTCCGTAGTTTTCGCACGGTCGATTCCGACCTGCGAATCTTCTTAGCGACCTCTCTCGGCGTCAGAAGTTCCGGCCAGTCCATTGTCCGACCACCTCGTCAGATGGGAGCAATTGCGGTTGCATTAGTCTCTCTGCGCTCTCAAATCGGCCGGGGAAGTATCAGTGTCTGTGAACTAGTTTTCATCGGCTCCGACTTCCTGCATCAGTAAATGCGCTTCGTCCCGGGGCTGGCCCAGAGCGTCGGCGATCCTTTCGAGCTGCTTCGGATAGGGCTTCATGCGGCCGGATTCGACTTTGCTAATGAGCGCCTGATCGTTTTTAGATTTCCGAGCGAGATTCGCCTTACTGCGGTTTTGATCTTCTCGTAATTTTGTGAGGAGGAGTTTCATATCAAAGCTCCAATGTCTCGAATTGCGCTTTCCCTTGTGCTAGGGCTTGACCCACAATGATCGCTGCGGCATACATAGTCAACTCAGTACAGACTATGTACAATCGAAGTGAGAGAGAGCGGAAAGAAGCGTGTCTGAAATCATGGAATTCGAGACGCTGAGATGGTGGCGTTTTACCCAGTATGAGATCCGAGATGGTTATATCCGCCCCACCCAGCACGCAGAGCTAGAGTCTTACAATCCCTGGATAGATTTTTGGGATCAGAAAGAGGTGACCTCTCAAAAGAGTCTCACTCGCCACTATCACGCGTTGCTCGAGCTTTTGGATGAGATTGCATATGCACCAGGGGAGGACGGTCGCGCGAAGGATCTGACAGATGGGAGTAAGGATAAGCTTGCCACTTGGTGCGCAAAACACGGCTTGTTGGGCGTTCTCTTGCAAAGAACGCGAGCCGTGACATTAGCGGCCCGTTGGACTCCGCTATCGGAAATTTTTCCCGGAGGGGCAAGTGAGCCTGATAAAGAGAGTCCGCTTGTTCCTGCCTACACTCACATTTCTCATCAAAACACGGGATGGCGCAGATGGAAGTCTGGAGGATGGGAATCTGAAAAACTCCGGAAAGCGAATGAGAGCGGCCGCAAGAAGGGCCAACCACTCTCGATGGAAGCGATGAGAAGAATCGGCACATTGCCTCACGTTATCCTTCAAGACTTAGGCAAACCGAGGTGGAAGCAAGAACCACTCGATGCAACATGGGCCACTTTCTTTCCAGATGTTCTGGCCAAGGACCCGATCGTTTATGAGTATCCCCTTCCATCCACCGAAGAGTTCTGGCGATTATATTGCGAGCCGGTGAGCACATTCGTGGAGGGTGCGGTCATGTTGCGGCAGGCAGCCGACAGGCTTCGAGCAATGAAACCCTTCGCCGACGCGCTGGAATCGGATATAGGGTCGGTTGCCTTCGGACTGGATGCGCTTCACGCACTTGTCCTACCCACGAGCCCCGCCCTTCATATTCGCGATAATGGCACATTCGAACAAATCTGGGTGCCGGCTTCTTTGCTGGGTGCTTACGCTATGATGCTGCTTCAGGATCTTGCCGATCAAGCTCCGATATACCGTTGCTTAGTCTGCAACCGGCTATTCACGTCAAAATCCCCAAAGGCTAAATATTGTTCACCGCGGTGCCGCAACACGGCGAACGTGCGCGTCCAAAGGAATAAGGAAAAGTCAAAGCGAACCTCTAACTCTTAATCAGCGGGTCCACGGTTCGAGTCCGTGTGCGCCCACCAACCTTTTCAAAGGCTTAGCTGGAAATCGGCTGAGCCGTTATTTTTTCTAATAATGGATTAATAAGGGTGCGGGCAGAAAACTGGCTCTTCCCACGTATTTGAAGCCAGTGACAAACCCCGCAGCGTTGGAACCCTGGAAGCCTACCTCAAATCGGGAGGGGGTCCCCATTTTTGGGACGTAACGGCCGGTGATGGGGCCTCAGATACTTGGCAGAGTATCTGGGAACTTTACCAGCAATTGACGCTCTTCAGCTGTCACTTATGCTATTGAAATTGGTGAGAGCAACAGATCCCTAATCAGGGTTTCGAAGGTTTGAGTCCTGTCTGGCGCGCCAGACCTTTCCATTTGTAATTCATGGGTCGGGGAACCTACCCCCCGCAAGGCGACACTGGCCTTCTAACAAGCCGTTTCTCTTCCTGCGACCCGATGGGCAATACGAACTCTATAACCAGCAGATTCATGCTGCGGTCCTTGAGTGATGGGCCTTTGATCGGAGAGGTTATTTGTCGGGCGTCTTGGTCAGTGGCGTCGAGATGTGCCTTAGTACGGTAGCTTTTAAAGAGAGGTACGAGACCGATGTTGACTATCGGCGGTCATGACGAGGTTCACCGCAGAACGTCTGCTGATCCTCCTAAAAAAGACACCAAAGCCCGAGCTTTTGACCTGAAAGTGCAATTGTGGTCACGCACGCGCGCATCGCGAACAAACCTTTGAGAAGGAATCTGGCTCGCTTCTAGTGGGGGCTAAATATCCTCTTAACTCTGAGAGAGACGTGCTGCAGAGCTTTCTAAAAGCTCGCTCAGTAAAGCCGCCAGGGTCCTTGTCCATGTTCGGATATCGGGCAATCGTAGGACAGTCCGCTCTATGGAGTATTATGTAATTCGGATCCAACCTGCGCCGCATATTCACAACATATCCGTCAGGGTGTTCGGCGACCCATCGTAGATAAGCGTCGTCATCATCTTCAAAGACGATTACTGTCATATCCCCATCACCCCTCGATAGCTTCATGTTCCCTTTCTACAAGCCCTGAAGCTCTCGCACCATACGGCGCGCCCTCGTATTGAGATTTTTATCTTTCAGCTGGTCAGCTTCTCCAATCTACCTTCGTCAGTCAGGAAGTAGAACGTCAAGCGCTTTAAACCCGCATTTCCCAAATGAACCTCTGATTCGATGACGCGGGGGTGTGATTCTGATATAAGAATCATAGCGTTATTGGCGGATTTGGGGTGTTGATATGGCTCACCCGATGGGTGAATGGGAAGCGGGGGTTCTGAGGCTGGATTTTGACCGCCGCTTGAAGCTTGAGTTCCACGGTTCCAAGGTCACGTCCGACGCTGGATTGTTGCCGTACCGGGAACTGGATGATGCTCTCCGACTGACCGAGATTACCGGGGACACACTCACGGACACTCGTCGTGGGAAGAACGGTCGTCACGGTCTTGTTGGGCAGTTCCGCCAGTCCGTTTTCGGACGCCTTGGCGGGTATGACGACGTGAACGATGCCGACCGGCTCAGCCTCGACCCGGTCATGCGGTGGATCGTCGGCGGCAAGGCCATCGAAAGACAGGCCGCATCCTCCAGCCAGATGGGGCGTTTCGAGACGGAGGTTCTGGCCACTGAGGGAAACCTCGCCGCGCTCGCCGATCTTTCCGGCGCTTGGATCGACCGTGTGCATGACTGCCACCCGCCGACGAAGATCATCCTCGACATGGACTCAAGCGTCAGCCCGACCCACGGCGACCAGGAGGGCACAGCCTACAACGGACACTTCGGCTGCACCTGCTACCATCCCCTGTTCCTATTCAACCAGTTCGGCGATCTGGAACGGAGTTCCCTGCGTCCCGGCAACGTCCACAGTGCCGATGACTGGGAAAGTGTGCTGAAACCGGTTGTCGTTCGCTACAAGGGTCGGAAGGTACGA
>Ga0255057_10002440_pt1 | contig 10082 bp, 9 predicted proteins | sample Cases_109_6_MG_FD_189022 | JGI IMG/M metagenome (GOLD analysis project Ga0255057, IMG submission 189022) | Seawater microbial communities from Amundsen Gulf, Northwest Territories, Canada - Cases_109_6 | ecosystem: Environmental > Aquatic > Marine > Gulf | place: Canada: Northwest Territories... | reverse complement strand
CTCCGCCAACTAAACCTGCCGGAGCGAACCGCGGTGAACACCGTCATTCAGGGTTCGGCGGCCGATTTAATCAAGCTGGCAATGATCGGCATCCACCGCCGGCTGGTCGAGGAAAAACCGCCGGCGAGCTTGCTGATGCAGATTCACGACGAACTGGTGTTTGAAGTTGCGCCGGAGGGCGTCGACCAACTGGCACAGATGGTCGTGGAAGAAATGAGCCAGGTGCTGCCGCTGGACGTGCCGTTGAAGATCGACGTGAAGTTCGGTGACACGTGGGCCGACTGCGAGCCCTGGCAGGAAGCGTAGCCCATGCACGTAATCGGATTAGTAGGCGGAATCGCGAGTGGCAAGTCGACCGTGGCGGCGGAGTTGGCCGCGCTGGGGGCCGTCGTGCTCAACGCCGACCGGGCGGCCCACCAGGCGATCAATCGGCCTGAAGTGAAACAGACTTTGGTCGAGCGTTGGGGCGAAGCCATCTTGGACGGATCGGGCGAGGCTCTCCGCCAGGCGATCGCCGAGCGAGTTTTCTCCCCCTCGCTCGCGGACAACCAGGAACTGGAGTTCCTGGAAAGCCTGCTGCACCCGCTCGTTCGCCGGCAATTCAAGAGCGAACTGGCCCAGTTGTCCCAGCGGGGCGTAGCGGCAGCGGTCCTCGACGCCCCGCTGCTGCTGGACGCCGGTTGGGAAGACCTGTGCGATTTCATCGTCTTTGTCGAAGCTAGCGAGCAAGACCGGGTCGAACGGGCCGGCCCGCGCAACTGGTCCCACAGCGAAATATCCCGACGCGAAGCGGCTCAATTGCCGATAGACGAAAAACGGCGTCGGGCCACCCACGTGATCCACAACCTTGGCTCTCGTGGGGACTTGCAAGGGGAAGTGCGGGCGTTTTGGGACTCGATCTTCCCGGAAAAAGACCTATCCTAACCCTGGGGTGGTTGCACTCCGAGTCCTGGCAGGTCAGTCTTCCCAAGAGACCGATTGCCTGCCATAATGTTTGAGAAGATGTGAACGGTTCGTCCGTCGTCTTCATCCCACTCCGTCGTCTTCATCCCACCTTGCCAGTCTTATTGTTCGCCAGTCTTATTGTTCACGGGGCCACCGTTTCCGATAGGTTGCTGTCGCGTCCCACTTGTTTTCCAGTCATTTAGAAATTCCAACTACCGCGAAACGTCTCCCGCGAGGGTCGTGTCGCACAATCCCAATTGTGACCCCCCTACCTTTGGCGCCTTTCGTGCGTCGGAACGTTGCTTCTTTTCCAGGAGTTCAATTGATGTCCGAGACCAGCAACCGCGGTCCGCGGCATGGTCGGTCGAACACACATTCACGCCGGCGATACACGTCCAGCGATCAACCAGCCGAAGGCATCGATCGCCAACGGCTGGCCGAGCTGGATCGCGAGGAACCCCTCTCGGTCGCTGAGGAACTCGACAAAGCTGCCGAACGGGTCCGCCGCGTCGGCAAGTCGATCGAACGCACCGACAAACCCGATTCCAACGTCCACATCGCTAAACTGCAGCGGATGGACATGCCGGAATTGATTGAAACCGCTACGGCCGAAGGCGTCGAGGAAACCTCTGGCCTGAAGAAGCAGGACCTGATCTTTCGCATTCTCAAGGAGCGCGTGAAGCTCGACGGCATGATGTCCGGGGAGGGCACGCTCGAGATCCTGCCGGACGGTTTCGGCTTCTTGCGAAGTCCCGACTACCACTACCTCTCGTGCCCCGACGATATCTACGTGTCGCCGAGCCAGATTCGCCGCTTCGGTTTGCGGACCGGCGCCACCGTGGCCGGCACGATTCGTCCGCCCAAGGAAAATGAACGCTACTTCGCCCTGCTGCGCATCGAGGCCATCAACGAGGAGGATCCCAACCTGCTTTCGAAGAAGATCTTTTTCGACAACCTCACACCCAACCATCCCGACCAGCGGATTCGCATGGAGACCACCCCTCAGGAAATCGCCATGCGGGTGGTCGACATGATCGTGCCGATCGGCTTTGGGCAGCGGGGATTGATTGTCAGTCCACCTCGGGCTGGCAAGACAGTTCTGATGCAGAAGATGGCCCAGAGCGTGTTGGCCAACTACCCGAAGGCCTACGTCATCATGCTGTTGATCGACGAGCGGCCCGAGGAAGTGACCGACATGGAACGGCAGGTAAAAGGTCCCAATTGCGAGGTGATCAGCAGTACGTTCGACGAGCCGTCATCCCGCCACATACAGGTGGCCGAGATGGTGATCGAAAAAGCCAAGCGGATGGTAGAATATGGTTGCGACGTGGTGATTTTCCTCGACTCCATCACCCGACTCTCCCGGGCATGGAACGCCGAATGTCCCAATTCCGGCAAGATCCTCTCCGGCGGCATCGACGCCAACGCGATGCAGCGGCCCAAACGGTTCTTTGGATCGGCCCGCAAGTTGGACGAAGGTGGCTCGCTGACGATCATCGCCACGGCGATAGTTGACAGCGGCAGCCGGATGGACGAGGTGATCTTCGAAGAGTTCAAAGGCACCGGTAACCAGGAGATCGTGCTCGACCGCCAGTTGGTTGACCGCCGCGTCTGGCCGGCGATCGACATCAATCACAGTGGTACGCGTCGCGAGGAGATGTTGATGGACCCCGATGAGCACCGCCGCGTTTGCCTGCTCCGCCGCGTGCTCAACGAAATGAGTCCGCCCGACGCGATGGAGCTGCTGACCACGCGGTTGGCCAAGACCAATTCGAACGCTGAATTCTTGATGAGTATTAAGGAAGAGTAGGGGGAAGGCAGAAGGAGGAAGGCGGATTCCTCCTTCCCCCTTCCGCCTTGTTTTGTTTTGAACACTATTGAACCAATGCCGTCAGACGCCTCGGATCGCTTTGCGATTGTGGTCGCCGAGTGGAATCGATCGGTGACGACCAAGTTGCTCCAGGGCGCCCTGGATGCCTTGCTCACCAGCGGCGTCCAGGACGAGCGAATCGACGTCGTTTGGGTCCCCGGCTCGTGGGAGATTCCGTTGGCGGCACAGCGGTTCGCCCAGAGCGGCCGCTACGCCGCGGTGATTTGCCTGGGGGTGGTCGTTCGCGGTGAAACAACTCACGACCAGCACATCAATCGCGGGGTGAGCCTGGCCCTGAGCCAAATCGGTCTGGCGGCCGACTTGCCGGTCCTGCTGGGCATCCTCACCTGCGAGACAATGGAACAGGCCCTCGCACGCGCCGGTGGCAACGTGGGCAATAAAGGCGCCGAATGTGCCGAGGCTGCCCTACAGATGGTCGGATTGCTCAAAAACTGCCCGCCCGAATAATAAGATACAATTTACCAGTGCTTCAATCTGACGACTGAACCCCAAACCCTGAACCCTCCCATGGCTCGCCGGAGTCGCGCAAGAGAAGTCGCCCTACAAGCTTTGTTCCAAGAGGATTTGAATCCCCGGGACTCACGCGACCAGATTGCGCCGTTTCTCCATTCACGGTTGCACGACGAGAAGCTGCGGGAGTTTGCCATGACCCTGGTGTTGGGCGTGTTGCGCAACCTGGCCGAGTTGGATGCACTTTTAGAGTCGAAAGCCGACAACTGGAGCCTGGGCCGCATGGCTGCCACGGACCGCAACGTCTTGCGGCTGGGGGCTTTCGAGATTCGCTACTCCGACACGCCCGACCGTGTGGCGATCGACGAAGCCGTGGAACTGGCCAAACGCTACGGCTCGGCCCAGTCGTCGCAGTTCGTCAATGGAATTTTGGACAAGCTGATTTTGCGGAAGGAAAAGGAGACTAAAAATGACGAATGACGAAATACCCAATGACGAAAGAAGTACGAAGTCCGAATGACGAATGTCTCCAGGGAGTTGCGTCATTAGGAATCTGGACTTTTCTTCGTCATTCCGTCATTCGTCATTCGTCATTCACCATGGGTTTATTCGACAAATTCCGCCGCGGACTGACCAAGACCGCCAATATTCTGAAAACCGACGTTCGCGATCTGTTCAAGAGCGAAGGTCGACTGATCGACGACGGATTCCTCGACGAAATGCGGGGCATCCTGTTCAAGACCGACATGGGCTACGACGCCGTGGAAGAGATCGTCGGCGAGGTGTCGACCACGCTGCGGGGCCGCGTGGTGACCCTCGAAGAGGTCGTCGCCACGTGGAAGACCAAACTGGCCGAACTGCTGGCGCAAGAGTCTGCGCCCATCAATTTTGCGGACTCTGGTCCGACGGTCATCATGGTGTGCGGCGTCAACGGATCGGGCAAAACCACGTCGATTGCCAAACTGGCTCACTTGCTTAAGTCGCAGGGGAAAACGATTGTGTTGGGGGCCGGAGACACGTTCCGGGCCGCGGCGGTCCAACAGCTCACGATTTGGTCCGAGCGGCTGGGAGTCGACATCGTCACCGGCGCACAGGGAGCCCACCCGGCGTCGGTTGCCTACCGGGCGGTCGAACAATGCATCTACACCGGGACCGATGTTTGCATCGTCGACACCGCGGGCCGGCTGCAGACGCAGAAGAATCTGATGGCCGAGTTGACGAAAATTCAGAATTCCATCCGCAAGCAAATCCCCGAGGCGCCGCACGAGGTGTTGCTGGTGCTGGATGCCACGACCGGCCAGAACGGCATTAGCCAAGCCAGCAAATTTACCGAGGTGGTCGACTGCACGGGAATCGTGCTGGCCAAACTCGACGGCACGGCCAAGGGCGGCGTGGTGGTCGCGATCCGCCAACAAGTGGGCCTGCCGGTTAAATATGTCGGCGTGGGCGAAAGCCCCGAGGATTGGGCCCTGTTCAGCCCGAACGACTTCGTGGAGGCCCTATTCGCCGAAGTGGGCACAAGTGCCAGCACCTCGGCCCATTAGCCGGCAGCGTCCCGCTGCCGAGTTTCTCTCGGTGTGCCTAGCAGCGCGTCAGTTGCTGACCAACACACGGGCAATTCAATCTGCACTGCAACTCCGGCTGACTTTCTCGCCAGCCCGACGAGTGTCGTAAGCATTGATTAAATAATGACTTGCGAAGACGAGCTGAGCCTGCTCAAGTTTCTTTGCTTCTATTGGCACAGCAGTTGCGATCATTGCCGGCACCAGCTGGTGGTGCCGTTGCATGCACGGATCGCATGCGGCGCGCACCGAACAGAAAGAGGCGGCCTCGGCTGGCCCCCTCTAGGACCTTCCTAGGCGGAGTTCTAGAAAGCGTAACCAGGTCCTGCGATCCACACTCCTTCTGACAACTCAGAAAAGGCGAAATCATGAAATTTCTCTCCCCCGAGGGAAGCTGGCGCTCCCTGTTTGTAGCGTTGCTGGTGGCGCTGGCCGCCGTGGCCGTTTCCAGCGACGTGGTTCTGGCTCAAGAAGAGGCCGCCACGGAAGCTGTCGAAGAAGCGGCCGACCTGGGCGTCGGCTATGCACTCGACAACGCGTTCCTGTTCATCACGGCCGTCTTGGTGTTTTTCATGCAAGCCGGCTTCGCCATGGTCGAGGCGGGCTTCAATTCGTCGAAAAACGCAGTGAACATCCTGTTCAAGAACTCGATGGACATCTGTGTCGGCGTCTTGCTGTTCTTCTTGATCGGTTTTGGCATCATGTACCCGTTTAACTATGAAAAGTTCACAGATCAGTTTGCAGGAAAGACAGACGAACAGGTAGACGCTATCAAAGCAGATCACCGTTACTTGGAGTTCGGTGGAATTGGCTTAGATAAATATGCGTCAGCTTCAGACCGGACTTTCAGTCCGGAAGTGGACTGGCTTTTCCAGGCGGTATTTGCCGCGACGGCCGCCACAATTGTTTCAGGTGCAGTTGCAGGCCGCATGAAGGTCGGCTCTTATCTGCTTTACAGTGCCGTGTTAACCGGTTTGGTTTATCCGATCAGCGGTATGTGGAAATGGGGCGGAGGCTGGCTAGACCAGATGGGTTTCCAAGACTTCGCCGGTTCTGCGGTCGTGCACGGCGTGGGCGGCTTCGCCGGTTTGGCCGGAGCGATTATTCTCGGCCCACGACTTGGCCGCTTCGTGAACGGCAAGTCGATCCCCATGCCGGGCCACAGCCTGCCGCTCGCCGCGTTGGGCGTGTTCATTCTGTGGTTTGGTTGGTACGGATTTAACCCTGGCAGCCAATTGGCCTTCCATGGGACTAGCGATATCGACGCCACAATGCACATCGCCCTCACGACAACCTTAGCGGCGGGAGCCGGTGGATTGTGCGCCACGCTGCTGAGTTGGTTCATGTTCGGCAAGCCCGACCTGTCGATGGCCCTCAACGGCATCCTCGGCGGTTTGGTCGGCATCACCGCCTGCTGCGACTGCATAAGCAGCTGGATGGCAATCGTTGTCGGTCTGGTTTCCGGAGTGCTAATCATCGCCGGCGTGTTGCTGCTGGATAAGCTGAAAATCGACGACCCCGTCGGCGCTTGGCCCGTGCATGGATTGTGCGGGATCTGGGGTTGTATGGCCATCGGTATCCTGCCGAACGCCCATTTGGAAAGTGGAGCTACTTCGTTTGGCATCCAATTGATCGGCACGCTAGCCATCTGTGGCTGGTCGTTTGTCACGATGTTAGTCCTGTTCTCGATCCTCAAGGCTGCCGGCATCCTGCGCGTTTCCGAAGCCGAAGAACAGAAGGGTCTGGACATCAGTGAGCACGGCATGCACGCCTACACGACTACGCCGCCGAACATGTAACGTGCTTGGTGTCGGAAATCATGTGCGTCGGGGGTCTCCAGCCCGGCGCACATGCTCGGCGGAGTGCATTCTTGCTGTAATGACCAGAAGGATGCCCCAACGGTTTGGGTGGGTTTTCCGCCTATTCCCGCCCAAGCCGGGGTATCTTTTGTTGCGGATTTGGGATTTCGGATTTGGGATTTCGGAATTAGGATAACTGACTCTGCGGAGTCCTCGTAGATTCCGCATTCCGCAATCCGCATTCCGCAATTCTCATGAAACTCATCATCGCCATCATCCAGCCCAGTAAGTTGGAAGAAGTGAAAGCCGCCCTCTCTCAGGTGGAAGTCGTGCGCCTGACGATTATGGACGTCCAAGGCTTTGGCCGACAGAAGGGCCAAACCGAGGTCTATCGGGGCCGCGAGATCACCGTCAATCTGCTCCGCAAGGTGCAACTACAGATCGCTGTGAACGAGGACTTCGTGGAACCCACGATCGACGCGATCATCCAAGGCGGCCGCAGCGGGGAGGCCGGCCAGATCGGCGACGGCAAAATCTTCGTGCTGCCGCTGGAAGACTGCATCCGCATCCGCACCGGCGAACGCGGCTCCGAAGCAATCTAGAATTAACAGCGATTTCGAATTCACATAGCGAGCCGGCTCGTCCCCGAGCCCGGCAGGTGCCGTGGTCGAGGACGACACGGCTCGCTCCAGTTGCTCGACGACACGGCTCGCTCCAGTGACTTGACGACACGGCTCGCTCCAGTGACTCGACGACACGGCTCGCTACAGTTGCTCATCGATGCCGGCGAGCGATCCGCAACTGGGCGCGAGCTTGAGAGAGGCTGTGGTCGCGGAGGGCGATTTGATCATCACCCCCCGCGGTGCGGACGAGCGCATCGCTGAGTTGCTGTTGGGCGGCGTCCCCGTCGACCGCTTCGGAGGGGATGGCCCGGTTGGTGAGCACCGACACCAGGTTGTCGGCCACCTGCACGAAACCTCCGTCGAGGTAGTAGCGCGTGGTGTCGGCTCCCTCGCAAATTCGCATCTCGCCGAAACCCAACCGACCGATCATCGGGCTATGGTTGCGAGCAATGCCAATCTCGCCGTCGAACAGCGGCAGCGCCACAAACGTCGCCTCACCCTCAAGGACAGTCTCCTCGGGAGTCACCACAATACAGCGGAGGGCAGGGGGGGAGGGTGTTTTGGACATGAGTTGCCATTCGTCAGTTGTTAGTTGCAACGGACCACGAACCACAGACAACGGACATTCCGCAATCTGCAATCCGAATTCCGCATTGCATTACTTCTTGCTCTTCTTCCACTGCTCCTCAGCCTGCTCAATGGCGCCGACGTACAAAAAGGCGCTCTCCGGGAGGTGGTCCCACTTACCGTCGCAGATTTCTTCGAAGCTGCGAATTGTGTCCGCCAGCGACGTGATTTCGCCCGACTTGCCGGTGAACACTTCCGCCACCAGAAACGGTTGCGAGAGGAACCGCTCGATGCGGCGGGCGCGGTGCACGATCAGTTTGTCTTCCTCGGGCAATTCCTCGACGCCCAAAATGGCGATGATGTCCTGCAATTCGCGGTAGCGCTGCAGCGTCATCTGCACACGACGAGCACAATCATAATGCCGGTCGCCGACGTACTGCGGATCGAGTATGCGACTGGAGGACGCCAGCGGATCGACCGCCGGGTAAATACCCTTTTCGGTAATCGACCGCTCCAGATAGATGAACGCGTCGAGCTGGCCGAACGCCGTGGCGGGGGCGGGGTCAGTCGGATCGTCCGCCGGCACGTACACCGCTTGCACCGACGTGATGGCCCCACTCGCCGTCGAAGCAATTCGCTCTTGCAGGGCGCCCATTTCGCTGGCCAAGGTGGGCTGATAACCCACGGCCGAAGGCATCCGGCCCAACAGGGCGGACACCTCGCTACCCGCTTGAGAGAAGCGGAAAATGTTGTCGATGAACAGCAGCGTGTCGGCCCCCGTCTTGTCGCGGAAGTACTCGGCCATCGTCAACGCGGACAGCCCCACCCGCAGCCGGGCGCCCGGCGGTTCGTTCATCTGGCCGAAGACCATGCAGGTTTGATCGATGACGCTGCGGCCCGTGTCGCCGATCTTGGCTTCCTGCATTTCCAGCCAGAGGTCGGTTCCTTCACGAGTCCGCTCACCGACGCCGGCAAACACCGAATAACCGCCGTGGGCCGTTGCGATACGGGCGATCAGCTCGGTGAGAATGACCGTCTTGCCCAAACCGGCCCCACCGAACAGGCCCGCCTTGCCACCCCGCACGAACGGCGTCAAAAGATCGATCACCTTGATGCCGGTTTCAAACAGCTCGGTTTTCGTGGAGAGCGTATCAAGGGGAGGAGGGTCGCGATGGATGGGCCAACGCTCCGTGGCATTCACTTCGCCCCGACCGTCAACCGCCTCTCCAAGGACGTTGAACACCCGGCCGAGGGTCGCTTCGCCAACGGGCACGGTCACGGGGCTGCCGGTGTCGAGGCACTCCTGGCCGCGGATCAGTCCGTCGGTCGCGCCCAAGGCAACGCACCGCACGCGTCCGCCGCCCAGTTGCTGCTGGACCTCGCCGGTGAGATCGATCTTCACGCCCTTGTTCTCGGAAACGATCTTCACGGCGTTGTAGATCGCGGGCAGGGCGTCTTCGTCGAACTCTACGTCGAACGTCGAGCCGATGATCTGCGTGATGTGACCAATGTTTTTTGCTGTCGCGGTTGCCATGGATGACTCACTTGTCAGTTGTCAGTTGTTTGTTGTCTTGCGATGGGCTAACTGAGGGCTTCGACGCCGCCGATCAGATCCATCAACTCGGAGGTGATGCGGCCTTGGCGGGCGCGGTTGTATTGCATGCTGAGTCTCTTGATCAAGTCGCCGGCATTTTCAGTCGCGGCTTTCATCGCCACCATGCGGGCGATCTGCTCGCTTACGGCCGAGTCAAGAAAACACTTGAACAGTTTGACTTTGAAACTCGTGGGCACCACTTCCTCCAGGATGCTCTCCGGAGAAGGCAGAAACTCGTACTGGGTGTGAGTGGTGGAAGGCTTCTCTTCGGCCGACTCTTCTGACAGCGCCCCCAACGGCAGTAGCGTTTCTACCGCGAGCGTCTGCCGCGAGATGCTCACGAACTTGGTGTAGACCACGTCGAGCCGATCGAGCTTGCCGGCGGTGTACTCCTCGAGATAGCGGCTGGCGATGATGTCCACTTCGCCGAACGAGGGTTTGTCCTCAAACTCGGTAAACTGCCGATCGACCTGAATCCCCCGAAAGCCGAAACCGGCGATGCCTTTCTTGCCGGAGACTTCGACCTGAACTTCCGAGAGTTCGTCGGCAAGTTCCCGATGACGGGCCAACCCGGCACGGATCAACGTACCGTTAAAACCGCTGCAAAAACCACGATTCGCGGTCAGCATCAACAGGGTTCCCCGCTGCGGC
>Ga0255057_10002439_pt1 | contig 10084 bp, 8 predicted proteins | sample Cases_109_6_MG_FD_189022 | JGI IMG/M metagenome (GOLD analysis project Ga0255057, IMG submission 189022) | Seawater microbial communities from Amundsen Gulf, Northwest Territories, Canada - Cases_109_6 | ecosystem: Environmental > Aquatic > Marine > Gulf | place: Canada: Northwest Territories... | reverse complement strand
CGGTGGCCAGAGGTCGGCTCCGACTGCTATGAGACCGGGGCCTCCTGCCGTCACACTCAACATCGGTGCAGGGTTGCCCTCGGTCCCGAAGACGGTCTCATTGTGCGGGACTCGGAACCAGGTGATCCCATCGACGGAGGTCCACACGGCCGCATTCGCGTCAGCGTTGTGATCCCATGGACCTATGCCTCCGTCGTAGCCAACTGCGGCCAGACCGGGGCCTCCCATGGTTACGTCGTTGATCGCTTGGCTGCCCTCTCCGCCGAACACCGCCTCGTCGTGAGGCACTCGGGACCATGTGATCCCGTCCACAGAGGTCCACACCACTGCATCCCCATCGGTGCTATACCCGTCGGTCCCCCCAACTGCGACCAGACCGGGGCCCCCCACGGTGACACTCGCTATCCACGCTCCGCCGAACACCTCCTCGTCGTGGGCGACCCTTGACCAGGTGTCCCCATCGACAGATGTCCAAATCGCAGCATCCACATCAGGGCTGTCATCGAGGATTCCTTGACCGTCCCATCCGACTGCCACCAGTCCAGGCCCTCCGGCGACCACACTGCTCATCGCCTGACTGCGTGCACCACCGAAAACCGTCTCAACGTGAGTCACCCGGGACCAAGTGATCCCATCCGGGGAGGTCCACACCGCGGCATCCGTGTCAGAATTGTTTGCCCATGGACCTCCGCCGCCGTCCGATCCGACTGCGACCAGACCGGAACCTCCATGGGTCACGCTGAGTATCGTCTGGCTGCCCTCCCCGCCAAAGACTGCCTCGTCGTGCGAAACGACGGACCAAACAGACGATGACAGAGGTTCGGCCTGTGTCGTCGCGACCGGTGAGTCCGACTCGGTCAGGTTGAACAGCAAACCGACACCACCCACCAGGACCAACACGGCCGCAGCCGCTGCCACCGCCACCGGCCACCCCCGACGCGGTCGTAACTCCGCCGGGTGCACCGGTGAGCCAGTGGGCGGAACCGGCTCCGTGCTGAGGCGCAGCTCCATGATCTCTTCGAGCTCCTGTGCTGCGGGGCTCGCCTCGACAACCTGCACCATCAGCGATCGAATCCTGTCATCTAGCCGATCAGTCATTTCAGAATCCTTTCCAGGGTCGTCTTTGCCCGTGCGATTTGCCTACGCACAGACCGGTTACTCATAGCCAGCTCCTCGGCGATCTCCACGGTTGTCATCCCCTCCCAGTACCGAAGAAACACGCAGGCACGCTGTGGAACGGTCAACCTTCCCATCGCCTCCCAAACGTCAATGCCCAGCACAGATACCGTGACCATGTCTGATGACGCTGACTTCATCTCACGGGTGCGGCGTCGCATCGTGCCTCGGTGATGCATTCGAGACTCGTTGAGCACGGCCTGGTACAGGTAAGGGCGAGGATTAACGACCGACGCCCATGATGGCGACCACATCGAGTTGACCACCGCTTCTGAGACAACATCGGCCGCATCCGTCGGCCCGACCAAGCTGGTAGCGAACCGCGCCAACTCTGAGGCGTATTTCGCATAGATTTCGGCCCTTGTCAGTGCCTCCACACCCATAGGATGCCGCCCGCCTTGTTTTCCGGCCAAGATTCTCAATAAATCGATCAGCGACTCCACCGACGGGAGACGCCAGCCATCTTCGATAGCCCTATCTCAGGTAGCGCATAACCGGCAATATGCGCTACCTGTGACCCGTCGTGATGAGCCACCGGATTTGGGGTAGCTGGCCGTATGGAGGCGCTCTCCGTGCTGGTAGCCGATCGTGCGATAGCGTTCTCTGTGATACGGGATCGTCCTTCTGTCGCCTTTGATGGGTGCGTGAGTCAGCTGGTCAGTTGGACCCCGGTTGGTTCGTGACCCGCTTGGAGCCCCTTCCCGATCCACCTCAGTTCAGTGATAGGCCAGCCGCTGGCTCTGCGGCTTCGGAGCTACTGGATGCGGTCTCGCTTCTCCAAGTTGTGCCGGGCGCACAGCAGTTGGATGTTCTCCACGGTTGATGACGACCCGCCACGGGAGTATGGGATCACGTGATCGAAGTGGAGGTTCTCCCTCGACCCGCAGAGGACGCACTGCCCTTGATCACGCTTCCACACTTCGCGTTTCACCTCGGTCGGTATCAACCGCGTGTGTTCGACTTCGACGTCCTGCTGGTTGGCCTCGACGTCACCATTGGCGGCTTCGAGCCGGAACTTGCACACCAGGCGACCTTCGGATGGTTCCTGCCAAGCATCGACGAGTCGAAACAGGCCGTTGTACACCCAAATCCCGGAGCGGACCTTCTCATACACCCGAACGTTCTCCGGTGCTGTCTCGTCGTTGCGAGCTGACTCCGCGGCTTGGTAGAACCTCCCGTTCTGGGTTGGAGTGCCGTTCTCGTTGAACAGCGGCTGATCCACCCCCTATCGTGGCCTTCGTAGATGAGAACCCGACCATCCTCCAACACCTCGTCGGTGTATGGAGCGCCCCTGCGTGTACTCATCAGAAGTACCGAATGCGTTGGAGCGATCCGGAAGTGCATCCCCGCTTGAAGATTCTTGCCCCCATGGGCACACATTTCGGTATGGCTGATCACATCACCCGGCTGCGCGACGCCCATTCAAGCGGTGCGCTGTTCGGGACATCGGAATTGACGAGTACGCGTCTCTAGCGTCCCGGGGCATCCTCTGACGTACAGTCGTAGTCGTCCGGACCCTGCGGCCGTGTTGCGGTTTCGATCTTGCGGTGGGTGATCTCTTTATTTTCCATAAGTGTTCCTTCCTGCAGCTTGCCGCACTCCACGCAGAGAGTGACTGGCCCATATCCTCACAGATGCGCCAGCTGACCGCGTGCGTACAAGTTTGCAGCCGAGCCGGGCCTTTCACACCGTCAGAAGCGGAATCGGGTCACGTCGTTTGGAAAGTCGAACCATGCCATGGCTTTGTCCGGGGTGAGGACTCGCAAGCCTCCAGCGTTTGGTCCTTCCCAACTGTTCGCCTGCGGCGAGTAGCCGAGTTCTGCGTACTTCCGAGAGAACTCTGCTGCCAGCCGACCACCAAACTCCAGCCCTGGCGTAGCAGCGGACAGAGATCGTCCCTCCACGATCACAGCGCGGCTACCACTCTCGAGATGGAGCACGCACCCAGCGTTGGCAGCCAAGTTCCGTACATGAATCGTGTCAGGCGAACCGTCATACCAGAACCGCCCATCCATCCAGACACCCCAGCGAGGAACCACATGAGGGTTCCCGTCGGGTCGAGTCGTCGCCATCCAGTAGTGAAACGACTCCAGCAACTGATCCTCCACCACGGACCATTCGAGAACGCCATGATCGGTATCCGGAACACCGTACCCGTGGGGCATCTCGGGCCGATCACGTACAGGGCCGTTCATGACCTCAACATACATTCATCCATGTAGACGACGGTGCCCGCCAACAATCCAGCTAGCGAAATCAAGGCCGATATGCGCCAGCTGTCTAGCTGTATTGGCATGTGCCGTTATGTTCGGGCAGTGAGTGTCAGTTCCGTGGGTTGTTCCGCCCGTTATCAGTGCGACCTTCATCTTGTGGGAGGCTCGGGTTCGACTGTCAGCGCATCCGTGACGCAACCGTGGTTACCCCTTCGCGTGTCGCATCTGGATTGCCTTGTCGATTGCCACGAAGAGGGGGCTGATGAGGGAGAGGGCGATCGCGATCGCCCATTGGCCTCCGGTGAGTGAGACCGTCGTGAGAAGGCGTTGAAAGATCCCGAACTCAACTGCGGCAAGTGTCAGGAACCAGCCGAGGATCACCCAACCCATATACGGGAACAGCGGAGCTGACCACCACGGCTCGCGTTCGCGTCGCATCACGAGGCCATTGTTGACTCCGGCGAGGGCAACGACGGCGAACGCCATCGTCATTGACACGGTGCCAACGGTGGTGCTCGGCTCGTCGGGTCCGTACTGGAGTAGGAGGAGCGCCGGGCCAGCGATCAGCAATCCGCTAACCACCCAGCGGATCGTCTGGGCCCGGTTGGCGATCTTCGTCCCTGGGGTACGGGGAGGTCGTTCCATGACGCTCGGGTCTGGCACATCGACGATGAAGCCGACGACCACCGTGGAGATGACGAAGAACTTGGCGAACAGCAGCATCATTGGGAAGAGTGCGATGCCGTCGTTGATGTTGAGAATCGTGGCCAGCAGCATGAGCTGGAGAACCGCGGACAGCACCGTCAGCTGGAGCTTCACATATGACGAGATGCGGCGGTAGATGTCGCGACCGAGGTCGACGGCCCGCACGAGCGTGGCGAAGTTGTCGTCGGTGAGGATGAGCCTGCCTGCCTGCTTGGTGACCTCGGAACCGCTCCCCATCGCTACCCCGATGTCGGCCTGCTTGAGGGCCGCGGCGTCGTTGACGGCGTCGCCTGTCATCGCCACGACTTCGCCGGATTCCTGCATCAGTCGAGCGAGGCGGACCTTGTCTTCGGGGGCGACCCGCCCGAAGACGTGCAGCTCCGGTAGCCGTTCGATGACGGTCGCGTCGTCGAGGGCGGCGAGATCGGTGCCGTTGATGACTCCTGGGCCGAGACCCAACTCATCGGCGATCGCCCGAGCGGTTACCGTATGGTCACCGGTGATCATCCGGACATCGATACCAGCAGCGCTCGCCTGCTGAACGGCGTCCCTAGCCTCGATGCGCAGCGGGTCGATGATCCCGACCAACGAAATGAAGTCAAGAGCCGTAACGGCGCCCATCGGGTCGTCGAGGGCTGCCGCAAACTCCTGGTCGGACAGACCCCGGACCGCGAAGGCGAGGACCCGCAGACCCTTCTCCGACAGCCCCTGGTTGGCTGCCACGAGCTCATCGCGGGTATCGGCGATCGGTGCACGCACACCGTTCCACGCCGCACCCGAACACCGGTCGATCACGACATCGGGTGCGCCCTTGACGCACATGAAGTGTGGGAACGCTGCGATGGCCCCTGTGGCCGTCACCGGGGTGTCGTGAAAGGTGGCCATGAACTTGTACTCGGAATCGAACGGCACCTCCGCCACGCGCGGAAGGCTGCGGCGGGTCACCTCGGCATCCACCCCCACTTTTGCGGCGAGGACGACGAGTGCCGCTTCCGTGGGGTCCCCGATGATCGACCCGTCATCGGCGACGGTGGCATCGCTGCATAGCGTCAGCCCGAGACCGAGCCGAACGAAGTCGGGCGTCGCCTTCCCCGCCGAGCCGAGGATTGCCCCGCTCTTCGCATAGCCGCTGCCCTCGATCTTGTACCACTCTCCGGCGGCGAGCATCGTGGTGGCAGTCATGGCGTTCATCGTCAACGTGCCGGTCTTGTCGCTGTTGATCACCGTCGTCGCACCGAGCGTTTCGACGTCGGTGAGCGACTTGACCACGGCCTTGTGCTCGGCAAGGCGCTGCGCCCCCGATGACAACATGAGCTGGACAAACGTCGGGAGTCCGGTCGGGATCGCCGCGATCGCTGTCGTTATGGCGAGCAGGATCAGCGTCTCGGTGTCCTGGCCGCGATAGATACCGACGATGGCGATGATCGCAACTGCACCCCACGCCAGCAACCCGAAGACCTTCGTCAGCTCATCGAGTTCGAGCTGGAGTGGTGACTTCACCCGCTTCGTTGCCGTGACCATGTCGGCGATGTGGCCCATCTGCGTCGAAGCCCCGGTCGCGACGACCACGACCGTCGCCGATCCCCGAGTGACCTGAGTGTTTTGGAACACGAGGTTGGTCCGGTCACCAAGCGGTATTACCTCGTCCGGCAAAGAGTTCGCGTCCTTGGCGATCGGTGCGCTCTCGCCGGTGAGCGAAGCCTCCTGAACCTCGAGCGATGCCGAGCTCACGATCCGTGCATCCGCAGGGACAATGTCCCCAGCCTCGAGGAGCAGGACGTCACCGGGAACGAGGCCGCTGGCATCAACCTCCGCGACCCGGTCGGACCGTCGCACCCGAGCCGTCGGCACCTGGAGCTCGGCCAGGGCTTCGACGCTGGCCATCGCCTTGCGCTCCTGGTTGGTCCCCATGATCACGTTGAGCAGCACCAGCGCCCCGACGACCGCCCCAGTGGCGAACTGACCGATCACAAAGCTCGCGACGCTGACGATCAACAGCATGATGTTCATTGGGTTCGCCAGCTGGCCCTTGGCCATCTGCCACATCGTTGGCGGCGGTTCGGTAGCGATCACATTCGCCCCATACTCACCGACGCGTCGCTGCACGTCGTTGGGACTCAGACCGTGGTCAGAGTCGGTCTCGAGAGCGTCCACCGTCTCATTGGCGGACAGGGAATACCAAGGGACGGTGGGCGGTATCCGGTCGGTCTTCGTCATGGTGAGCGCCTCGGTTTCTCAAAGCACGATTGTGCGAATGTGTCGATCGTATTCTCGCAGTCGCTGTTGTTCGCTGGGAATGGCGGAATCGGGGCAGTACTGGTCCGCCGTCCAGGCTTGACTCCGTGCTCTTGCCACCGAACACTGGTTGACGCTCAATGACGGGGCGCTTACACCGACCCGCAGGCACACCGGGCGATTTGCCAGGATCAGTGTCGATCAACGCGCTACGGAGCCGCAGTCCCCAGATAGGCCTCTGCGTTTGATGCGAAGAACCCGTCGCTGTACGGGGCGAGGCTCGGATTGGCGAATGCAGTCTCGAATGCGCGCCGGTAGCTGCCTGGCTCCGATTCGAACATCGCCATGATGTGCCAGTCCGAGCCGAACATGATCTTGTCCGCAAGCGAGTACCCGCCGGGAGGCGGCCCGCCGTCGATCGCCTCGGCCAATCGGGCGACGAAGACCGAGTCGTCTTCAAGGATCTCCTCGAAGTGCCCGAACTCGCAGTACACCTGCTCATATGACTCGCACAGATCGATGACGGTGCGGGCGTACGGGCCGAGCTCGTCTCCACTCGTCCAATCCGCTGCGCCCCCGGCATGGCCGAGGCATAGCCGCAGCGTTGGAAACTCCTTCATCACGAGCCGCCAGGCGACCGGGTCGGACAGACGCCCGTAGCCGGGCATGCTCTCGAACCCGGCAGGGGTGCAGTGCGTGAACAGCGGGATCTTCCCGCCCTGACAGAGATCGAACAGCTTCCGGTTGCGCTCGTCAACCGGATCCCCGTTCCCCAGCGGTCGATACCCGTTTGGTGGATAGAACTTGACGCCCACGCATCCCTTGGCGAGCGCCTCCTCAACGACGGCGAGTCCATCAGCTCGGCTCGGATCGAATGCGACAAACGTCTTCAACGAGCCACCGCTCTCGCTCTGCAGAGCGAGAGCTCGTTCCACCTGTGTGCCGATGTCGTACATTGGCTGGCTCTCGGGGTAGTAGTGGTCCATGTCCATCAGGTGGTGGAGGGAGAGCGAAGCACCGGGCATCACCAAGTGGAGCAACTGGTAGATGTCGCACTCGTGCGACAGCATCACGAGCAGCCGATGGGTTTAGCGGAGGCGGTGGCCGCGACCAGCCGCTGGCTCGGATTGCTTGGCATCGAGGATCGTGCCGAGTCGAAGGTCGAAACCCTTTCGCACGGCAACCAGCAACGTGTTCAGCTTGCGGCCGCGTTGGTGCACGACCCCGTATTGCTGGTATTGGATGAGCCATTCGCCGGTCTCGATCCGCTCGGTGTGGATGCTTTGTCAACGACGTTGCAGGATCTGGCCGACAGCGGTACGGCGATTGTGTTCTCGAGCCATCAGCTCGATCTCGTCGAGGATGTTTCTCAGGACGTCGCCATCATCAACCGAGGGCGGGTGGTGCTCAGCGGCGTGCTGGATGACCTCAAGGCCGCCTCAACCACTCGACGCCTCGACGTCGTGGTCGACGGGGATCATTGGGTTCCGGATTCGGGAGGCCGCGTTGTCACCGACGATCGCGGTCGACGCCATACCCTCGTCGAGAGCGACGCGGCCCGTGGGTGAGATCTTCGCCGCTGCCAGCTCGGCGGGGCACGTCGATCGCTTCTCGTTTGAGCCCCCATCGCTCTCCGACTTGTTCCGCGAGGCGGTCGGTATATGAACCGTTGGACGCAGACGATATTGCTCGCCAAGCGGGAATTCGTCACCAGGGCCAGGAGCAAGGTCTTCCTGATCTCGATGGGTGTGATCGCCCTGGTCATCATCGCGATCGGGCCCGTCGTCTCCCTCTTTGCGGACGACCCGGAACCGATTCAGATCGGGATTGTGGGTGCAGAGCCGGCTGGGATCGAAGAAAGTCTTGCCGGGCGGGCAGCACTGTCGGAACAGCAGGTCGAGATCACTCGCTATGACTCTCTGGCGGCTGCCGAGGGCGACCTCGAGGAGGGGGCGGTCGAAGCGCTGCTCGTGGACGGAACCAGCATCGTGTTCAACGAGGAAGAGTCCCTCGTCGTTGTGCGGATCGTCACCGACTCGGTCAACTCGCGCGCCAGGATCGCTCTGATGGAGAACCTCGGCCTCACCGCGGCGGAGATGCAGCAACTCAACGACCCGGGGCAGATCGTGGTCCGCACCCTCGTCGTTGCCGACCCTGAAGAGAGACCGCGCCGGGTTGCTGCTTTCGGCGGCATGGTGGTGCTCTTCATGACCATCTTGACCTTCGGCCAGTTCGTGGCCATGGGTACGGTTGAGGAGAAGCAGAACCGGGTGGTCGAGATCCTCCTGTCGCGGGTCAAGGCGTCCCAGGTTCTCGTCGGGAAGGTCCTCGGCATCGGCGCTCTAGGACTGGTCCAGTTGCTGGTCATGGCCGCCGCCGCGTTGGTTGCCATCAACATCATCGACATCGAGGGCGTCTCTGTCGGCAGCATCGGGGCCGAGATCGTGGCGGGGGTCGTCTTTTGGTTCCTGCTCGGCTACACGCTGTACGCGTTTCTATACGCGGCGCTCGGCGCCACCGTCTCGCGCCAGGAGGACCTCCAGGGTGGTTTGGTGCTGCCGTTAATTCTCCTGGGCCCTGCCTTCTTCATCGCCCAACTCGCAGTGGCGGATCCGGATCTGCCCATCGTGAGATTCGGGTCGTTCTTTCCCCCCTGGACGCCCATGATCATGCCGATCCGCACGGCGCTCGGCTCTGCACAGCCCTGGGAGGTCGCACTTTCGATAGCGCTGGTCGTGGCCTGCATCGTCTTGCTCGTATGGATTGGTTCACGTGTCTATACCGGGGCACTGCTGAGGACGGGCGGGACGGTGAAGCTGCGCGATGCATGGAGGTCGACGGGCGCCTGACCCCCAGCGGACGGCCGCCCTTCCTCTATGGCAGCGGTTCGTCGCCGAGTCTTTGATAGATCTGCCGAAAGACCAGCCTCGCGGCGATCATCGCGACGATGAGCAGGATGACATCGATGAGATGCCCGAGCTCAACATGGTCCCCGAAAACGACATCGACGACTTCGAGGATGATGAACTTGCTCATGAAGAGAATCCCGAAGAGCGAAACTGCGCCGAGCACCCTCCAAGGCGTTCCCTCGCGCTCATCGAAGTAGGCCTTGACCCGGTGCTCGACACCACCGATCACGTCGAGCATCGCCTTGAGTAGCAACGCGGTGAGGATCGAGATCGTGAACGAGTCGATGACGATCGCATCGGAGAACTCCACGAAGAGGTTCAGCACCACGATGTAGATCAGAACGTCGGTCATCCAAGAGGCATACCGCTGCTGGCTGAGCGTGATCAGATAGGTCTCTGCCGAATCCGCAGCCGTGGGAGCCTCCGAGGTCGACGGGGCCGCGACTCTATACCCGGGCTTCGGAGCGGGTGGGCACGGCGTAGATCCACAACGCCACCACTGCCTGAAATGCGATCAGAGCGCCCACCGTCAACGGCCCGTACTCATGGTCGCCGTTTGCAGGAGCGATGTTGTATAGCGCCGACGAGACGAAGCCGAGCACCCCCACCATGAGGCCGACCGTCTGGCCTGCAACCAGTGCACGCAACGACCACGGCTCGAAGGCCCGGAGATGGCCGCTCATATAGGCGAGCGTGTACCCGGACTGGATGAGCAGGCCGATGCCGAGCCCGGCTACCACCGATGGAACGTCTTCGCTGAAGAGGATCAAACCGAGCAGCGCGACTCCCGCGAGTGCATTGATGATCGAGAGCGTGACCAACATCGTCTTCATGACAGTTTTTCCT
>Ga0255057_10002438_pt1 | contig 10086 bp, 7 predicted proteins | sample Cases_109_6_MG_FD_189022 | JGI IMG/M metagenome (GOLD analysis project Ga0255057, IMG submission 189022) | Seawater microbial communities from Amundsen Gulf, Northwest Territories, Canada - Cases_109_6 | ecosystem: Environmental > Aquatic > Marine > Gulf | place: Canada: Northwest Territories... | reverse complement strand
CTCCTACCTGCGCTACCTGCTGGACGCGGCCTGGCCATTGGAGTTCGGGGCGTTCTATCCGCACCCAGCCGGATCGATATCCGCCGTCGAGGTCGGGGCAGCCGCCGTCGTCCTGGCGGTGCTCACCGGGTTGAGTCTCCGCTTTGGCAGGGCACGCCCATACCTGCCCGTGGGTTGGTTCTGGTACCTCGGCATGCTCTTGCCAGTCATCGGCCTGGTGCAGGTGGGCATGCAGGCGCGAGCCGATCGCTACATGTATCTGCCCCTGATCGGCCTCTCACTACCCATTGCGTGGGGTGTGTCCGAGCTCGCCGCCCGCTGGCGGATCCCCGGCGCTGTCGTGTCCGCATCGGGCTGCGCGGTGTTGGTGGCGCTCGCCTCGGTCGCTTGGAAGCAGGTAGGGACCTGGCGGGACACCGAAGCCCTGTTCACGCGTGCGCTCTCGGTCACCGAGGACAACTACCGTGCCCACCAGGCGCTGGCGAACGAGCTGCTGCGTCAGGAGCGCGTCGGCGAAGCTGTGGCGCACTTCCGAAGCGCGGCAGGCCTGGCTCCCGAGTGGGTGAATCCTCGACTCGGCCTGGGCGACGTAGAGGTCCAGCAGGGCAGGGTCGGGGCCGCCCTGCGGATCTACGAGGAGGTATTGGCCCGCGAGCCGAACGACACAGCGGCCGCTGGCCGATACGGGCTCGCCCTGGGGCTCGCCGGCCGCTTCGCCGAAGCGAAAGTCCACCTCGAGCGCTCGCTGGCCGATCATCGCGGAACCGCCGAGCTGCACCGCGCCATGGCTGACATCGAGGCCGCGCTGGGCAACGTGCGGGAAGCGCAAGAGCATGCGCGCGAAGCCCTCTTGATGCAGCCCGGCTACACCGATGCAGCGAACAATCTGGCATGGCTACTCGCGACTGCGGCGGACCCGGCGCTTCGAGATCCGCGGGAGGCGATCCGGCTGATCGAGGCGGACGCCCAGGCCTCCGAAGCTCCTTGGCTGCTCGATACCCTGGCAGCGGCGTACGCTGCAGACGGCCGCTTCGAGGAGGCGATCCGGACAGCCGACCGGGCCGCTAGTCTCGCCACTGAGAAGCAGCTGACAGCCAGCGTCGAGGAGATCCGTGAAAGTCTGTCGCTGTATCGACGACACCAGCCCTACGTAGAGGCGGGGCCTGAATCGCGTTGAGGAGCCGGTGAGCCAGGAAGGGGGGTCGATGTCCGCAGCGAACGAAGCCGCCGCTCTCCCCCCGTCGCTCTGGGCAGCGACCGCAGCGGCTCCGATTCATCACGCGGAGCTGGTTCACGACGACGAGGCCGATGTCTGTGTCGTTGGCGGAGGTTTCACCGGGCTGTCCACGGCGCTTCACGCGGCGGAGGCGGGCGCTCGAGTGGTGCTGCTCGAAGCCGCGGAGCCCGGCTGGGGAGCCTCCGGACGCAACGGCGGGCAGGTCATTCCCGGGCTCAAGTGGGATCCGGACGCGCTCGAGGAGCTCCTCGGAACCGAGAGGGGAGCCCGGCTGGTCGAGTTCGTCGGCTCGGCTCCGGATCTCGTGTTCGCGCTCATCGATCGCCATCACATCGCTTGCAGCGCCCGGCATGAGGGCTGGATCCACGCAGTCCACGGCCCGGCCGCTCTCGCCGCGGAAGAGGCGCGCGTGCGACAGTGGCGCGCGCGTGGGGCGGAGATCGAGCTGCTCGACCGCGATTCCGTCGCGGCCGCCCTCGGTACGCGCGAGTATCTGTCAGGCGCGCTCGACCGCCGCGGCGGCTGGCTGCAGCCGCTCGACTATGCGCGTGGCCTCGCCCGCGCGGCGCGCGAGGCCGGTGCGAAGGTTCACGCTGGATCGCCGGCCACGGACATCGATCGGGTGGGGGGTGGCTGGCGCGTTCTGACCGATCGCGCAGCGGTGTCGGCCCGCCAGGTGTTCATCTGCACCAACGCCCACACGGGCGCTCTCGTGCCGCGACTGAGCAGGAGTCTGGTCCCCCTCGTCAGCTATCAGGCAGCTACGCAGCCGCTCTCCGAGACGTTGCGCTCCCAGATCCTGCCGAAAGGCCAGGTCGTGTCCGACACGCGGAGGTTGCTCCGGTACTTCTGCATGGATCCGGCAGGTCGCCTGGTCATGGGGGGGAGAGGCCGCTTTCGCGCGACCGCGACGCGCGAGGCCTACCGCCATGTCGAGTCATCCCTGCGGCGGGTGTTTCCGGAAGCCGCCAGCGCGAGGCTCGACTTCTTCTGGAGCGGGCAGGTTGCCTTGACCCTCGATTCGCTACCGCACCTGCACGAGCTCGAATCCGGCCTCTGGTTCGCGGGCGGCTACAACGGTCGAGGCGTCGCTCTGGCGACGGCGCTGGGGCGCGGACTCGCGGGGCTCGCCGGGGGCGCCCGTGCAGAAGATCTGCCGCTGCCCCCGAGTCCGGTCCGACCGATCCCATTCCACCGCCTGCGCAGGCCGGCGATCGAGCTGGCGGTGGCGTGGAAGCGCGCCTTGGACGCCTGGGAGACACCACGTTAACCAGGATGGGGGCGTCGCCCATTCACAGGTCTCGACGTAGCTCACGTCGATCTGCGGGCTCTCGGCAGGGGCTTCGGAGGGAGATCTCGCTCCGGGCGACTCGCGGCGTCGGTTCGCAGCTGCGCATCGTGTTGCACCTCCAGCAGGGCGCGCAGAGTGACCATCGTCGTGTGCAGGTAGAACTTCTGGTCGACGCCATCGCTGTAGGTCGCCCGAAGCTGCTCGTAGTCGCCCCAGCTGCCGTTGGGGTTCTGGCTATCGAGGAGGAACGTGACGCCGGCCCGATACGTCGGAAGCGTGTCGAGCTGGAGATAGGTCATGGCGCCGATCAGCTCGGCAACCAGGTCGACGTTCCCCTGGGCGACGAATCGGATGACCAGACGGGGCAATGCCCGCCCCAGGTAGGCGAGCTCGTCGTGATCGAAGGCGTCCCGGGTACGCCCAGTGCCGTGCCGGAAGGCAGCAGCCACCTCCTGGGCCAGTGCGTATCCCTCCAAGGGCTGGTAGCGCAGTAGCGGCGGTCGCCTGTCGAGAACGCTCGCGTCCGCCGCAGACAGGGCGTCGGGCTTCGCCCAGCCGAAATGGTCGTAGTACACCGCGATCCGGGAGGGCTGCGCGGGCGGGCGCCGGGCGAGCTCGCTCTCGAGCCTGGGTCGCATTTCGATCAGCTGCGTCCGGTAGAAGCGGGTGTCCTGACCGAGCAGGTCGAGTAGCCAGGCAACCCGCAGATACGACATGCGGTTCTTGTTGAACTCGCTCAGGCCGCAATCCGGCATGTTGTGATACTCGGGTCGCGATGCCTGGGCCGCGAGCTCTCGAATGCGTGCGAGCAGGCGGGGCTGCTCGGACGCATCGGGCGAGTCGCGCAGCAGGTGAAGATACGCCTCCAGGATCTCCGCGAGCTTCTTCTTGCCCTGCACGCCGCGGTCGACGAGGGCAACGGGGTCGACCTCGACGCCGTCGAGCCACGACCACGCCGCCTGCTTCGCAGCGTCGTGATGCACGTCGACGAGCGCCGGTGAGCGCTTCTCCGAATCCGCGGGAGGACATCCGGCCAGCCCGGTCGACAGGGCGATCAACAGGGCCACGCCCATCGGGAAGCGCAGCACGAGAACGACGAGCTGGAGCCACTTCTCCGATGGCCTCATTGTGTACCACCGTTTATGCTGACCCGTTCCATGACCGACCCGTCCACGCGGACGCCCACAGCGCAGGGCGCTCCCGCAGAGCCGTCGTACCCTGCGCGGTTGATCCTAGCAGTCACCGCCGCATGGGCTGTGAGCCTGATGGGGTACTACGCGCAGGCGCAGTTGCTGGGGCCGCTGATGCAGGAGCTGGGCCTCGGTGAAGAGGCCGTCGGCTGGATGTTCTCGGTCGAGAACGCTGCACTGGCGCTCGCGACGCTCGCAGCAGCCGGTCCATTGGCACGCTGGTCGTCGGACGGTGCTTGGACGCTCGGGGACGCGCTGGGCCCGGGCCTTGCGGGAACCTTGGTCGAACGGGGTGGCTATCTGCCCCTGGCCGCCATGGCGCTGCTGGTGGGATTGGCTTGTCTGGTTGCAGTTCTCGGCGTCTTGCGTCGCTTCGAAGCACGGTCCTGAGAGTCAGACGCTCGGAGGATTGCAGGCGCTAACGAGTTCGCACTCCTCCGTGCCGACGTTGCGACAGCGATGCGGGCGCGAGCTTTCGAAGTAGTAGGCATCACCGGGGCCAAGCAGATAGCGCTCGCCATCCACGATCAGCTCGAGCTCACCGCGGATCACGACGCCACCCTCCTCGCCTGCGTGGCGGAGCGGGACCTTTCCGGTGTCGGCACCCGGTGCGTAGCGTTCGTGGAGGATCTGTATGCTCCGGCCTTCTGTGCTGCGACCGACCTGCCGGAACGAGATCTTGCCGTGTCCGATCTCGAGCAGCTCCTCCGACCGGTAGATCAGGGGCTCCGGCTGGCTCTTCTCCTCTGCGAAGAAGGCGGCGAGGTCCATTTTCAGGGCGTCGAGGATGCTCTTGAGCACGGCGACGGAGGGGTTCATCTTGCCCGATTCGATCAACGAAATCGTGGCGTTGCTGATCCCACTTCGCTTCGCCAGCAAGCGCTGGGACATGTTGCGGCTGAGGCGCAGCTTCCTGAGCCGGTCCGAGACACTGAGTTCTTCCTTCATCGTGCCGGCCCTCGTCTCGGCCGCGGTTGGGCCGAAAGTGTTAACCATGCCCAACATACTTCAAGGAATGCCCATTTGATATCAATAATTTATCCGAATCCGAGGAATCCGAAGCTGGGGGGTTGTTAATCTATCTCAACGAGGAGAGAATCCATACTCGGGTCGTTGTTGCCCGGGTTCTAGAGGAGAAGCATGGCAGAGACCATCCCCCACTGGATCAACGGATCGCCCGAGCCCGGCAGCTCCGGGCGCACTGGCCCCGTCTTCGACCCCGCGACGGGGAAGGAGCGCGCGCGGGTCGCCTTCGCCAGCGTCGACGAGGTCGACCGGGCGGTCGCCGCCGCCAGCGCCGCGTTCTCCGACTGGCGGAACTCCTCTCTTTCGAACCGGACGCAGATCCTGTTCCGGTTCCGCAACCTGCTCGACGGCGCGAAGGACGAGCTCTCTGCGATCATCTCCGCGGAGCACGGAAAGACGCACGACGACGCTCGCGGCGAGGTCCAGCGCGGGCTCGAGGTGGTGGAGTTCGCATGCGGACTCCAGCAGCTGCTGAAGGGCGACAACTCCGCGCGAGTCTCGACTGGCGTGGACCTCACGTCCGTTCGCGAGCCCGTTGGCGTCGTGGGATGCATCACGCCGTTCAACTTCCCGGCGATGGTCCCGCTCTGGATGACTCCGATCGCGATCGCGTGCGGAAACACCGCAATCCTGAAGCCCTCCGAGAAGGATCCCTCGACTTCGAACCGGCTCGCCGAACTCTGGTCGGAGGCCGAGCTTCCGGAAGGCGTGCTCAACGTGGTCCACGGGGATCGGGTCGCGGTGGAACGCCTGATCGAGCATCCCGGCGTCGCCGCGCTGAGCTTCGTGGGGTCGACACCGGTGGCCCGGGCGATCTACGAGAACGGGTCCCGCCACGGAAAGCGTGTGCAGGCGCTCGGCGGCGCCAAGAACCACATGCTGGTTCTGCCCGATGCCGATCTCGACCTCAGCGCGGACGCCGCTGTGTCCGCAGGCTATGGCTCCGCGGGCGAGCGCTGCATGGCCATATCGGTCGTGGTCGCTGTTGGCGATGTGGCCGATCGGCTGTTGCCCAAGATCGAGGAGCGGATCGTGAAGCTGCGGACCGGGCCTGCCAGTGACGCGGAATCCGAGATGGGCCCGCTCATCACGAAGGAGCACCAGGAGCGCGTGCTCTCCTGCATCGATTCCGGCGTCGAGGAGGGTGCGTCGATCCTCGCCGACGGCCGCGGGCTGAAGGTTCCCGGGCACGAGGGAGGCTTCTTCGTCGGTCCGACGCTGTTCGACCACGTGAAGCCGTCCATGAGGATCTACCGGGAGGAGATCTTCGGTCCGGTGCTCTCCGTCGTGCGCGTCGAGCACTTCACGGAGGCCATCGAGCTCGTCAACCGCAACCAGTACGCGAACGGGACCGCGATCTTCACCAACGACGGTGGCGCCGCGCGGCGCTTCCAGCAGGAGATTCAGGTGGGCATGGTCGGCATCAACGTGCCGATCCCGGTGCCGCTGGCGGCCTACTCGTTCGGTGGCTGGAAGAGCTCGCTCTTCGGAGAGTGTTCGATCTATGGTCCCGAGGGCGTGCATTTCTACACGCGCCCCAAGGTCGTCACGTCCCGCTGGCCCGATCCGGTGCACCGCGGCGTCGATCTGGGGTTTCCCCGCTCGCGGTAGGCGCGGAAGCCGAGCTGGAACGGACCTGATGAGCAGCCCTGGCCGGCTGTTGGTGCCTTGAAGTACCTCGCCATCGCCCTCTACTTCGCGGTGCTGATCGCGATCGGCGCAGCAGCAAGTCGCCGCGTGCGCGGCATGGCGGACTTCTACGTCGGGGGGAAACGTCTCGGGTACTGGGTCGTCGCCTTCTCCGCAAGAGCCAGCGGCGAGTCGGCATGGCTGTATCTAGGCCTCACGGGACTCGGAGCCCTGGTCGGCGCACGCGCGTTCTGGGTCGTGCTGGGCGAGCTGGTCGGCGTGGCGATCGCGTGGTTCTGCATGGCGGGGCCCTTCAAGGCGGCCACGGACCGCTACGAGTCGATCACGATTCCCGACTATCTCGTGAGCCGCTTCGGCGGATCCGGTGTCGCGCGGCCGGTGCGGGCCTTGCGTCTGGTCTCTGCCGTGGCGCTGGCGCTGTTCGTCACGATCTACGTGAGCGCACAGATCGACGCCACGGGGAAGGCCTTCCACGGATTCCTCGGCTGGAACTACCACGTAGGCGCCGCGGTGGGGTTCGCAATCGTCGTGGCCTATACGCTCTCCGGCGGCTTCATCGCGGTGGCCTGGTCGGACCTGTTCCAGGGAGTGCTCATGCTCGTCGGCCTGGCGCTGCTGCCCCTTGCCGCCGGGGCGATGCTCGCGGACCAGCCTGGATCCTGGCTCGCAGCACTTCCCGTCGGGCATGCGAGCCTCTGGGGGGCGGGAGGGGCGAGCCTCTCCAACGCGCTCATCATCGTCGGCTACCTCGCGATTGGCCTGGGGTTCCTGGGTTCGCCGCAGGTGTTCGTGCGGTTCATGGCGATCCGCGACCAGGGCGAGATCGAGGCTGGACGTTGGGTCGCGATCGTCTTCACGATCATCACCGACGGCTGCGCCGTTCTCAGTGGTATGCTCGGCTACGCACTGCTGGTCGGCGCCGGCGGAGACTTCTCGACGATTCTCGGTGCGGACGGAGAGAGGGTATTGCCTGAGCTCGTGTCCCATCTGTTCCCGACGCTGATCGTCGGCATCTACGTCGCCGCCGTGCTGGCCGCCATCATGTCCACCATCGATTCGTTGCTCCTCGTCGCATCGAGCGCGATGACACGCGACGTATATCAACAGTTGTGGCATCCGGAGGCACGACCGGAAGCGCTGATGAGACTGTCACGAGCTGCGACGCTCGGGCTGGCAGGCCTGGCCCTTCTGATGGCGCTCACGGTCTCCGTCACGAGCCCGGACCGAACGATCTTCTGGTACGCGATCTTCGGCTGGTCGGGGATTGCCGCCACGTTCTGCCCCGTGATCGTCCTCGCCCTGGCCTGGAAGCGCTACAACGTCTGGGGCGCGCTGGTGTCGATGCTCACGGGCGCCGCCTGCGTTCCCCTGTTCAAGTTCGCAGTTCCGCTCATCCCGACCTGGGGGCCGATCGTGTCGCAGGCCGAGGAGCTCGCACCTTCCTTCTTCCTCGCTCTGGCCACCGGGGCGTTGGCGACGCTGGCCACGAGCGACAGGGGGCGCGCTCGAGGGAGCGTGTCCTGAGGCATCAGAAGCACATCGGGGAGAATCGACGATGAAGACCAAAGAGCTCTACGAGAAGTACATGATCACCACGATGGTGCCGGGCTTCGAGCCCATCGAGGTGGAGAGCGCCCTCGGGACGACCGTCCGAGGCCGCGACGGATCGGAGTACCTCGACTGCTTCAGTGGGATCGCGGTTACGAACGCGGGGCACTGCCATCCGAAGGTCGTCGCCGCGGCAAAGGATCAGCTGGAGCATCTGCTGCACTGCTGCACGTACATCTACTACAACCCGAAGGCGGGCGAGCTCGCGGAGCGCCTCGCAGAGGTCACGCCGGGCCGACTCCAGAAGAGCTTCCTGGGAAACTCGGGGGCGGAGGCGATCGAGGGGGCCATGCGGCTGGCCAAGCACCACACCGGCAGGACGGAGATCGTGGCGCTTACGCACAGCTTTCACGGCCGCACGAACGCCACCCTGTCGATCACCGGGAACAGTGGCCGGAAGAAGGGGGGCGGACCCTACCTGCCGGGTATCGCGTTCGCTCCCGCACCCCATTTCTACCGCTGCCCCTTCGGCTCGAAGACCGAGGAGGAGTGCGGGGAGCGGGCTGCCAGCTTCCTGGCCGACGCGATCAAGTACCAGACTGCCGGAGACGTCGCGGCCTTCATCGCCGAGCCCTTGCTCGGCGAGGGGGGCATGATCACGCCTCCGGACAACTATTTCCGCCTGGTGAAGGAGATCCTCGAAGACAACGGAATCCTGTTCATCTGCGACGAGGTCCAGTCCGGCTTCGGCCGTACCGGGAAGCTGTTCGGGATCGAGCACTACGGCGTGGAGCCGGACATCATGTGCATGGCCAAGGGAATTGCGGACGGCCTTCCGCTGAGCGCATTCACCGCGACGCCGGAGATCGCGGACGCCTTCACCGTTGGGAGCCACCTGTCGACCTTCGGCGGAAACCCGGTCAGCTGCGCGGCTTCGCTGGCCAACATCGACGTGATGTTCGACGAGAAGCTCCCCGAGAACGCCGAGGCGCGGGGCGCCCAGCTGCGCTCGGGGCTCGAGAAGATCCAGGCGACCAACCGGCTTCTCGGCGACGTGCGCGGCAAGGGGCTGATGATCGGGATCGAGCTCGTGAAGGATTCCGAGAAGACGCCCGCGGCCGCGCAGGCCGGGGAGGTGCGGAGGCTCTGCCGGGAGGCCGGCGTCCTGGTGGGCGTTGGTGGCTCGCTCGGAAACGTCGTCCGAGTTCAGCCTCCGCTGGTGATCGACGAGGCCGAGTGCGCCAGGGTGTTGGAGACCCTCGAGCGGGGCTTCGCCGAAGCCGCGAGGGGAATCTAGAGTCCGACTTCGCCCACGTCAGCTCGGCCGCTGGGTGAACAGCTCCTCGCGGGCTTCGAAGCGCTCATAGGCTCGGGCGACGACATCCTCGGGGACGTCCCAGACCATCTTGGTGGGTCCGATCGGGTCCAGCTTCATGGTGTCGCACATGATGTCGTCCTCGGGCCCGAAACCTGCGCGCCGGTTGAACTCCCATTCGCTCTGCATGCACTCCCAGGCGAGGTCCGCGATCTTCTCACGGCTCACCTCCTCCCCCACGAAGTGGCTGTAGAACTCCGCGATCTCCTCGAGGTTGGTCATCAGGAACTGGCAGAAGCCCGAAGAGTCGATGGCGGTGTTGAGGATCTGCGACTCCTGCGAAGCCTGTGCGATCTCCTCCATGGGCTGACCCGGGATCACGACGAGCCCGGCGGTGTGGTCCGCGCCCATCGCGCTGGTGCAATACGTCACGCCGGCAGCCTTCAGCGGGCGCGGGTCCCACGCGGGGAGCGCCTGGCCCTTCACGGCACCCACCCGGTGGTGCCCCCGGTGATCCCCGACGGCCACCGCACCGTTGCCGATCGCCCGGCCGGTTTCCGTCCCCTTCGCGATCTCGGCCATGAGCTGCTTCGCTCCGTCCGCGTCGCCGAACTCCATGGCTCCCGAGTCCATGTAGACCGCGATCGCCGCTCCCGTCTCGATCGTGTCGACGCCAATGTCGTCGCAGAGCCGGTCGAGGTCCGCGACGTCCTCCCAGCTGGCGAGCCCGCAGTTCGAGCCGAGCAGGGTCAGCGTCTCGAACTCGAGGCCGGAGGTCTTGTAGTTGCCCTCGGAGTCGTGGACGATGTTGCTGCACTTCACGATGCAG
>Ga0255057_10002437_pt1 | contig 10089 bp, 18 predicted proteins | sample Cases_109_6_MG_FD_189022 | JGI IMG/M metagenome (GOLD analysis project Ga0255057, IMG submission 189022) | Seawater microbial communities from Amundsen Gulf, Northwest Territories, Canada - Cases_109_6 | ecosystem: Environmental > Aquatic > Marine > Gulf | place: Canada: Northwest Territories... | reverse complement strand
CGAGGGAATCGCACTATTCATCCTCGGGTCCGCCGCCGCAGAGTCGGCGTCCGGCAGCCTGTCGGGCCTCGCTCCAGGGACCTACCAGGTGATCTGCTCGATTTCCGGCCACTTCTCCGCCGGAATGATTGGGGAACTGGTCGTCCAGGGCTGAGCCCTCCAGCAACCCAATTCGAATCGAGAGGCCCTCCTTCGAGAGCGCCGGAACGCGCTTGGTGCCTGCCCATGGTGCGGTGTTGTTGCTCACCGGCGGCTACCCCCTGGTCTCTCTGCGCTCTAGAACCCTGTAGAGAACGATTGGGTTAACGGCCCATATCTGAAGTTATCGAGCCTGAGGGTGACATGCCCACCCCATCCCCCAACGTGACGAGATGTCGCTTGAAGAAACTCCAGGTGCCTCCCCTGGAGAACTGCTAGTCGCTCTCAGCCCCCCGACACCCAAACGGCAGCGCTGACACTGGCGGCCTCGCGAGGGTCATACGAGCCGACTGCGATGAGACCGGGACCGGCGGCGATCACGTCAATCATGTCTGCATTACCCAGGACGGCTTGGTCGTGGGGAGTTCTCACCCAGTTAGTCCCGTCAACCGAGCTCCTGCGAACGGGATCTCGGGGGGTTCCTTCATCCGCGAGCCCTGAGGAGTGTCGGACAGCCTCGGACACCCCCAGACAGGCACCGCTGGGAGGGTTCACACACCTTCACACAGCCTCACACTTCTGTGCGCCCAGGAGATGATCGCTAACGTCTCGGACCTAGCTGAGGGGGAGACAGATGCACAGAGGGATTGCGGTGTCTTTGGTGATGCTGATCGTCGTATCAGCCTGCGGAGACGATTCGAGTGATGGATTGAGCGAGACCGAGCAGGCACTCTCTGATGCGATCGCCGAGTTCATCGTCAGCGATGAAAGTTTCTCATCGACGCCGATCACTCCTGGTGAGGTGGAATGCCTGGCCACGGGCACCGTCCGGAGAGTCGGTGTGGAAGGACTGGCCGAGATGGGTATCACCGCTGATTCGATACCGGAGGACAATCCCTTCGAGAATGCGCCCGATCAGCAAGTGGATGCCTTCGTCGATTCGTACTTCGACTGCCTTGATGTCGCAGCCCTGTTCGCAGAGGAGATGGGTCAAGACGGAGCGTTTAGCTCCGAGTCCCTCGCCTGCCTTACCGCCGAGTTCCGCCAAGGAGATTTCCTTCGCCAACTAATGCGTTCCACGGTCGCGGGTGAAGACTTCGAAGAGAATCCCGAACTCATCACCCAGATATTCGAGGTCCTGTTCGCCTGCCTCAGCCCAGAGGAGTTCGCCAACCTCGGCGGGTAAGCAAGGACGGTCGGACAACCTCGGACACCCCCAGACGCGCTGTGAGGGTTCACCCACATTCACGCACCCAGCGGCCGCCGACCCGTCAGTTGACGAGTTCGTACTTCATATAACTCATCTGCCCGGTCCCATAAGACTTCCCCGAGTCGACGCCGACAACATGGAGCAACACCCGTCCCTGCCCCCCGGTGACGCTCTGCCCATTGATCTCACCAGTGAAGTCGGTCACGTCCGCCGACCAGGGACGCTGCGGAGACGCCGAGAAGACCTCGATCCACACGTCGAAAAAGTTGCTCGCTCCGTGCTCAACATTCCGCTGCCTAAGACATCGCCAGTGACATGGATCATGAGGTCGCCGCTGCTGTTCACCGAGGTCGTAAAGTCGAACTCGATGTGGGCGGCTACCGCGTGAGGCGCACCAGCACCCGCAACACCGACTGGGAGCACGCTCGCGAACAACGCTCCAACCAGGATTGCGATAGAAAGTCTTGATCGGCTCATTTCTGAATCCCCTCCTAGGCCTCTTCGATCGGTCCGTCGTACTCGCCACCCATCAACTTCTCCAACGTCGACCATGCATCCGACTTCGACTCGTAACCCTGCCCGCCGTCGGTGGCCACGATCTGCCCATTCGATGCCTTGACGCGGAAGGCCCACTTGTCGTCGGCCCGCTTGTACAACTCACCTGAACCCGCCATCCCGTGCTCCTTCGTCGGCTTGGTCGGAGCCCACGCATCCGGTTGATCGCTGTTCCACGGGTAGACCAAGCGCCCGGCTGTTTTCTGCCACCAGCGGGGCGACCACCACGCCCTAGATCAGCGGATGAGCGTCACGATTTCCTGGCCCGACGGTGGACAGAACCCGCACGCCACCCAAGTTGTCTTTGTGGGCAGAGCTGCCCTTACCGTTGCCATCGACGCGAGCGATACTCCTGGCCGGCTGATCGTCGGAGGAGCGCGATATCAGCGCTCGACCCTGTGGGCTATAGGCACTTCGGAGCGCTCGGCCGTCTGCGAGCCGACGGTGGAAAAGACCGACCCAGGGTGGAGACTGAGGCCATGGGGGTCGGTTTCTTACCGGTAGGGGTGAGCCGACGGTGGATAAGACCGACCCTGGCTGGAGGCTGGAGGCGTGGCGGTCAGTTTCTTCCTAGTGCAGGGCCTCCGTGTCGGTTAGCTGTGGGTGGCTTGGGTGACTTTCCATACTCGTTCGGGTTCATCAAAGCCTTTGAGCGACACCTCGCCTCTCGATTCAAAGTTGAATCGCTTGCCTGCGGCGAGCTGGCGGACACTGTCAGAGACGATCACGTCGCCGGCATCGCCTAGATCGCTGATTCGGCTCGCTTGGGTCACCACGACCCCGTGGATATCACCGTCTTCTTGGATTGGTTCTCCGGCAGCCATTCCGATACGTACTTGAAGTCCACCACTTGTGGGCTTGTTCTGGACTGCGAGAGCAAAAGCGATGGCAGATGAGTTGGAGCCAAACGACACCAGTGACCCATCGCCGAGGTTCTTGACCACTCGGCCTTCGTGGTCGGCTGCGAGTGCCGCTACGGACTGTTCGAGCTCACGGATCGCTGCCCTGCCTTCCTCGTCCCCAACTCGTGCGACGAACTGGGTGGATTCGACGATGTCGGTGAACACCACAGTGCGGAAACCGGCCTGGACAGGGCCGGATTCGGTCTGCCCGAGTAGCAGGGCGTCGATCGCTTCGAGGACCGCTGTTCGGTCCACCCAGTAGGGCGCTAACGTGCCGCCATCGAGAACCTGGAGTCGTGAGTCGGTAATCCCGGCAGCCACGCGACGAGCATCCGGGATCATGTCGACAAGATCTGTTCTCGTGGCGAGGATGAGCGCGGGTACCGATACCTCAGCCAAGAATGGTTCGGCATCCCAGTCCATCTGGACAATTGCTCCCGCGGGGACCCGAGACTGGGTCGAACGGTCGAGGTTCACCAGTTGGTCAATTTCATCCGGTGGAACCACTGTCTCCCAAAGAGTCGGGAGGGAGTGGCTGCCTGTGTCAGCCTCGATCTCGCCGATGGCGATCCGGGCTCGCAGAAGCGGGGCGAGCCAGCTGGTGGCAACCGTGGCCATGGCTTCGCAGAGGATCAGTTCTGTAACCTCGGGGTGTTTGGCGGCATATTCGATGGCGAGAGGACCCTGAACGCTGATACTCAGTAGAGCGAAACCATCGATTCCTAGAGCTGCAGCAACAGCCGTGATGTCCAAACCCATCCTGTGAGTCGACATCCCGGCGTGGACACCCGAAGACGACAGCGCCTCCCATCCGCCTGGTGGTTCCCCGGACAGGCCCACGCCCCGGGGGTCGAATCTGATCACTCGGTAGCGGCGGGCCATCTCCATGTAGAAGTCCGCCAACGAAGGCACTGTCCACTCCAACTCGACATGGCTATGACTGAAGGTGTTGAGGATGATGACCGGCTTGCCGTCACCGATCTCCCAGAAGGCGATGTCGACCCCGTCTTCAGTTGTTGTGAAGCGAATATTGCGATGCGGGTACCCCACGAATCAGAACCTACCCCTCCGGCCGTCGTCACTGCTGTTGTCTCGGTAGCGAAAGGCGCTCCGTATCAACGATCGGTGAGCCGACGCGAACCTCCACGGGCTGTTCGCCCAATCCGTCCTGAACCAAGATCCACGGCAAGCCGTCTCGCAATGTGCGGAGTTTCTTCCGGGTATCAAGTCGAGGGCTCTACAGCTCACACCATAAGGTTGGACGACCCTTCGGACACCGGGTTGAGACGTCGATTAACGATTGCACCTCCCCTGGCGTGTGGGTGAGGTCGCTCAGTACCGATAACTTCAGATATGAGGCAGCTGACCTGACATCTACAGGATGCTCAGTCCGCTCAGAACCCGCTGCACCCGTTTGCACGGAGGCTGTCGGAGAGAATCTCCTGGAGTTCGGTCCGGGTCGGCATGTACTCCGCTGGCATACCCTCGTTGCGAAGATCACTCAGGGTCTGGTCGATCGACTCGTTGAGATCTCGGCGCAACCCGTCGCAGAGGACATCGGTGGCATCAATCCCTATCTGGTAGTCGCCTGAGCGTCGCTCCGTATTGGGGCCGTCGCCGATTACGACTGGGTTGTCGGGATCGAGGGTGACGGTTGGAGACAGATCGACCACACTCGGGACGCGCAGAAATGGTTCCGGGTTCGAACCGCATGCAACCGCGACCAGAGCCAAGGCAAGAATCCCGACAGCAAGAGCCAGACTCGTGCCTCGTTTTCGTTGGTCCCCCACAACAGATCGAGCTAGCGGATGCGAACTGCTGTGCGCATGAGGCTCCCGACGACGACTGACACCGCCGCAAGAATCGTCAGGATCAGACCGCTTCCAACAACGCCGCTACCGATCGTCTGGCTCAGATTGTTCACGTCGTAGATCCCAACTCCTGCCGAGCCGATTCCCCGAGGAGGGCAAGAATCCGCGCGCCGTGAGATGCGTTGGTTCGTGCGAGATAGCCAGCGACAAGTATCAGGAATCCCAAGAAGGCGGTGATCGCACCATCTCCATCTATGCCTGAGACTTGGAAGATTCCAAGTTGCGCCCATGGAAGGAACGATCCGAGAACCACGCCGGCACCACCAGCCATGACCAACCCATACCCAAAAGGTGTGAGCAGCTGGGAGTAGATGGCATCATCATCGCTCTCGGGCGGCCCAGCGGGGGATGTGTGCGGGATAGGAAAGCCGCAGTGGGGGCATGCCTCTGCCGCTTCCGAAACCGTCTTCGCGCACTCCGGACAGTTGATGAGCGCCATGGTCAGAGGCTACTCCCGTACCGCAAGGCCATACAGCCGCCGTCGGATCATGCGGTACAGCCATAACGTCCGATAACAACCATTCCAGGCACCTGAGAGGGATAAGACGACCTCGTCGGTGTGGTGGTCGCCTTCGCGGGTCGCTTTCGGAGGGTTGCAGGGGCTCTAGGGTCGCGGGCCTGGAGGGGATTAGAGGAACCGCCATGCAGCACCCACATGACGATGCCCTACCCGAGCTCGCCTCCCTGCTAGATCCCCTGGAAGCCAGTGCGATGCTGGAGGCGGCGCTTTCCGACACAGGAGAGCATGTTGTTGAAGTTCGAGTCGTAGACGTGTCGTATCGGCCGGGCCGACGGGCGACGGTTCGCTATGCGGCGATTCTTTTGGGACGCGACGGTGAGCGCACAACAACCGGGTTTACAGCTTGGATTGGGGATCGGATTCCTCGGGGCGGACTTCGGCTGCAGAGCCAGGGAGCCGAGATCGGCGTCTGGCGTTTTCCGGACGACCCATACCTGCCCGGGTTGAGCATTGCGTCATCCACGGCCGGCGCAGCCCGGCTCCTCAACGACCTGGGTGTCGAGGCGGAGCAGGCTGAGGTCACCCTTAGGGCGTATCGGCCGGGGCGTCGCGCTGTTGTTGAGGTGCATGTCGGGGCTCTCAGTGTGTTCATCAAGGTGGTGCGCCCGAGTCGAGTCGAGGCGCTCCAGCAGCTACATACCGCGCTGACTGGTTCAGTTCCGATCCCTCGCAGCCTCGGATGGTCGCCCAAGCAGGGTCTGGTCGTGCTTGAGCGGCTAGCAGGGAAGTCTTTATCGGACTCATTGGTGTCGGGAACCGCGACCATGGTTCCTAGTGCAGATGACCTTGTGGAGATGCTAAGTCGACTCGAAGCGAGCGAGGTTCCCGCACGGTCGCGCCCGGCTTCGGTGGATCGGGTGGCTGAGCATGCCGCGACGATCACGGCAGTGCTCCCGGAGCTTCATAGCGATTTGCAGGGAGTTGTCGAGCGGACCGCCGACATCGGTGTGGAGTCGACTATCACAGCCCACCGCGATTTCCACGCCGGACAGCTTCTGATCCATCAGGGGCAAGCCCGGCTAGTCGATATCGATACCGTCGGGCCCGGTACCCGAGCCGACGACATGGCGATGTTCATTGCCCAGTTGGTATGCCTCGCTAGACCGGGGCCAAACGCCACAGCGATCTCCGAATACCTGATGCAGATAGCCAGCACAGACCTAGTCGATGCAGCAGCTTTGGATGGGCGCGTCGCCGCCTCCCTTCTGGGCTTCGCCCTTGGGCCCTTCAGGGTCCAAGAAGCCGACTGGGAGACAGAGACCCGCCGTCGAATCTCCGCTGCTGTTAAATGGTCCTTAGGGCGCGGTTAAAGATTCAGTGGGTAAGGTGCCGAAGCTAGGTAGAAGCCTCAGAAAGAAGTCGCAGCATGCTCATCAAACGTCGATGGAAAGTCGTGTCGGGCACGATGGCGGCGAGCCTCGTCGTGGTTCCCGGAGCAAACGCTCTCGCCCACGTCGGTGACGCCACCCTCGAAGATCCCGTACCGCTCGTCGAGGACTTCGAATTGCGAAGCGCCGACGCCGAGTTCCTATCTCAACTGATCGATGGCCTACCGATCAACCTCAACTTCCAGACCGAGACCAGCTTTCCGTCACAGAGCTTCCCGTCCCAGAGCGCCGACTCTGTTACCAGTACCGAGTCCGTTCAGAGCGATACCAGCCTTCTGTCGCTGAGCTTTCCGTCCCAAAGCGCCGACTCTGTTGCCAGCGCCGACTCCTCTGACAGCGCCGACTCCTCTGACAGCGCCGACTCCTCTGACAGCGCCGATAGCTTCGACGAGTAGAAACACCGAGACGCAGACTCGGGCTGTTGTGCCCTTTCGTTGTTGGTGAGTAAGGGCTGAGTGGCCCAGCGGCTATCCCGTCCCGCGTGACCGTACAGACGCCGTCGGCCCATGCGGTACAGCTTTAACGTCCGATAACTCCCCATACAGGCACGCTCCAGCACCTGATCGGTCAGATCTGTGGAATTTGGCTTCGCTTTATCAAGGAGCGCTCTACGAGCGCCTCAACCGAATCCCAGAATGTGCGGAGCTCTTTCGGGTATCAAATCAAGTCTGCCTTAGCGCAGCTTCGCCGGGGCAAACGTCCTCCAACCCACTTCCCAAGCTTTGTTGTCGTTCAGCGCCGCATCGATTGGCTCAAGCGAGTGTCAGTGTTACTGACGAGTCCCCCTCGCTTGAGTCAGTGCTCATGGATCCATGGGGCCACGTCGGCTCATGAACGAGTGGCACCATTGATTCGGGCCGACCCCTGGCATCGTCCAATCCAAAGAGGAAGAAGCTCGCCGGTGTCCACATGTCGGCGCCCTTGATCCTCAACGTTATGGAGTTGTTTGTGAGATCACCTTTGGTAAACGGATTGTTGACGGGTACGAAATAGAGATTCGCCTGAGCCCGTTCCTGTTCCTGCTGCGGAGTGTCGGGAATGTCGAAATCAACCACGATGGCACCGCCAACGCTGACCTGTAGCTCGATGGGGCTATTGGTGCCGGCGTGTTTATCCTTCTTCGTGCTCATCAACATCAGCAGCCTGTTGATCCTCATACGGTCGGTCCCGAGAGCAAGGCTGCGAACCGGGATGGAGATGTTCCCCTCGGTCTGGTCCGTACTCAGAGACGTCTCGATGTCGGTCTCGATGCCGACCGGCAAGATGGCCCCACCCGTTAGTTGTTCTCCCCAGAGGACCACATGCTCGGGCTTCCACATGTCGGCGCCCCGAATGCCAACACGAACCGATGAGTTGCCGAGATTCTGAGGTTCGATCGTTTGAGTGGCGACGTCGAGCTCATAGAGATTGGCTTCGCCCTGCTCCTGATCGTCTTGCGAAGTGTCTGGGAACGTGTGGTGGAGAGACTCATGTCCGTCTTCATTGACGATCAACACGATCCGACTGTTCGTTCCTGAATACTTCGTGCTCCGCGTGAGCATCCCCAGCCATACCCGTTCAAAATGCGACATGATTATCCCCCTAGCTTTCCTGGCGCGTGTCTCTTCGAATTTGTCGAGATAGCCACAGACGAAAGTCTGCAAGCTACCGACCAGCGATGGAACCCAGGTGACGAGCGGGCGCGCCACAACAGCGTTCCCGAGGTTACGAACCGATTAGTCATGGCTCCCATCCCTTGTAGCCATGACGTACACCCATCCGAAAGGTACACGCCGTCGGGTGCTCCTGCAGGGCGAGTTTTCGCGACCACAATCGCGTGCTTCACGGTCCGTAAGACCCGATCGTTGTCATCCACAGCTCCCTCGACCGGGGGCAACGGTTACGCCGCACTCACTGAGGCGCTCAGGCACGTTGGACCGGGATACATCAGGCCATGCCGGGCGCTTTCGTACTGTTCGCTTGGTGGCTGTCGTTTGCTAGTCGCAGGTTTGAGCGATGTATGAGTCGAGAACACTCTCAAGGTTCTTGGGGAAGCCTACGCCTTGCGCCTTTTCATCGGCCATGTACACAAGACTCACCAGTGGGTTCTGTGAGACGGTGACCTCGTACTTGGCTAGCCAACCGTCAAGGTGCGATTGGAGTCGGTCAAGTTCGGACGCGAGTCCAGCGGACACACCGCTGCTGCGCGCCCAGGCGTTGTCCGACAGCCACGAGCGAACCCTGCTGTTCGCAGAGTGAAGCGTCGTGGTGGTTGTGCCTCGGATGAGGTCGAAAAGCTCCCTTTCCTCTTCTGTGAACTCTTCGTGGAGGCGTCGGAAGTTGGCCTCAAAGCCGTCCTGTTCGATACGGCCAGGCAGTCTCTCCTGAAGCAAACGCATCAATTGGCGGGCCTTGAAGTTCTGGTCGCGAAAAAGGGATCCTGAATCCCGGAGCATGACCTGAAGGCCCCGAAGCTGATCGCAGTGCTGATGTTCTACAACTTCGGAGGCTGCGCGTTTGTCGAACAGTCGCTTCAGAAAGAGACCAACTGTGGTCCCAAGGACTCCGAGGAGAAAACCGGCTATCTCACCCACCACGACCGCTGCCCTCCTTCACCCCCCGGTTCGGCGCAACTGAAGATACCCGGTCCTTCGGCAGTTCTGTGAGCCTATTTGCTGTCATGGCGCTTTGCAGCAATACCGCCACGATGGCGAGAGCGGCGGGATCCTCGATCTTGGGGGGTAGATCTTGGGCCCGGCGGGATTCGGCGACGAGTGTAGGAATAGATGAGAGCCAGTTGGGCATCCCAGACTCCTTGGAGTCAGGTATGCCTCGACTGGCTCAACAGCGCACGTCCCTGGGGGGACGCCGGACCTAGATGCGAGACCTACGGGGTCAGTTGTCGAACTGTACTTTAGGCGCCTCATGCGACGACGACGAGAAATGCCTAGGTATCCACGAAAACAGCACATGCTGCGTCCCCGCGACCGGACCGTGGCCGAGTCGGTGCAATGGGTCGTTTCGATCGCCGAGTCCGAGAACGGTAAGGCCACCTTCTATGCCTTCGGCAGAGCCGGGAAGCGTCGGATCGTCGACATCATCGAGCGCCTCCCGGAGACACATACCGGGGAGCTGATCGAGTACTCCAAGGACAACCCTTTGGAGACCGCGAAGTACCGGTTCTCCAAGTACGAGGTCCGTCTCCGCGTCCGCCGTACTAGCCGGACCCAAGGCCCCAACCCCCAAGACACCGAGTAGCCCGGGACGGATCGGCCGGTTACCGGAGATCAACGGGGTCAAACCCGCCCCGGTCCCAGCAATTCACCGGCCCTGACCGGGCTCCGATCGGCCTCGGGCCAATCCACCGGGCCTACCCCGCCGATCCCCACCAATCACGGACCCCACCCCCGGTAATCCACCGGGCCCCGTACCAGCCTCGGGCCTCGGGCCAATCCACCGGGCCCACCCCGTTGATCCCCGCCAATCAGCGGGCCAGCCCCGGCCTCAATCGGTCTGACTTTCGGCG
>Ga0255057_10002436_pt1 | contig 10091 bp, 6 predicted proteins | sample Cases_109_6_MG_FD_189022 | JGI IMG/M metagenome (GOLD analysis project Ga0255057, IMG submission 189022) | Seawater microbial communities from Amundsen Gulf, Northwest Territories, Canada - Cases_109_6 | ecosystem: Environmental > Aquatic > Marine > Gulf | place: Canada: Northwest Territories... | reverse complement strand
GTGACAGCCGGGTGGGGGATTGATAGGCGAGGGGATTTCTCCCTGGAGGATCGTCCGATTGCGAGGACGCCGCGGATCGGGGATCGGGATCGCCGATAGCAGGGCCTCGGTATATGGATGAAGGGGCCGGGAGTACAAAGAGTCCCGGTCGGTGAGCTCGACGATCCGCCCCAGGTACATGACGGCCACCCGATCCGAGATATGCTCGACCACGGCCAGGTTGTGGGCCACGAACAGCAGCGTCAGCTTTAGCTCCGATTCCAAAAAAGGGGAGCCGTTGGGCGTCTAACCCTTCTTGTATCAGGTTGCTATCTGAGGGCTATTCCGCGTTGATAAGCCCATCCCACAGGTAGTCGTAGTACGTCCACGCGCCAGTGTTTCCAACATGCAGCGGATTGGCCGCATCGAGGCCCGCCGAGAACGAAACGACGACGTCGTTGGCGTCCAGGTCGGATCCATCGTGGAACTTGACGTCATTCCGGAGCGTGCACGTCCACACGGTGCCGTCTTCGTTGGGCGCGCATTCAGTCGCGAGTTGCGGAACGACGTCACCGTTGGGTGCGATCCCATACAACCCTTCGACGACCTGCGCACACGGCCGCAGCGACTCACCATCGGACTCATCCGCGCAGTACAGCGAGAGCGGTTCGGCGCCCTGCATAAACACTAAGGTGTCCTCCCCGTTGTCCATCAGATGGAAGAGCACCTGACCCCACGGTGGAGCATACGCGTTCTTCACGTCCGACTTGTAGGCGAACGCTGTCGCCGAGTGGACGATCGGCACCATAGGAACGAATTCCTTCACGGCGTTGTTGGCCTCGGCGTAAAGCGGAGCCGCTACCGCCGGATCTATCGTCTTGGAAGCTTCCGACACGAGCTCGGTGTAGCTCGGGTCATTTACGCCGAACTGAGCATTGTTTGCCGAGAAGTGGAAGTTAAAGAAGTTGGAGATGTGCGGGTAGACACCCGTCAGTCCAAACAAGTAGATCCCGTCAAGACTCCCAGTCCGAACCGCATCGACGAAGGCACCGGACTCCATGACTTCAATGGTTGCGTCGATGTTCAAGTTGTCTTTGAGCTGAGTCTTGATATCTGTCGCGACCGCGCTCGGCTCCGGTAAGTAGCCGCGGACTACGTCACGGTAGAATATTGTGATGTTGAACCCGTTCGGGAATCCGGCATCGGCCAGCAGCTGCCTGCCGGCGGCTGGGTCATAGTCGTACCAAGCGTCGCCTTCACACCCGTGCTCAATCGAGCATGGCGTGAAGTGAGAAGCCACCTCAGACCCGGGCGGATAGAAATCATCCACGATCCGTTGCCGGTCGATACCTACGGCGAGCGCCTTGCGGACGTCCGGGTTGTCGAACGGCGCGAAGGTATTGGTCATTGCTACGTAGAGGATGTTGGGTTCTGGCTTGAAGACCAGTGCCAGGTCCGCGTCGCCTTCGATCTCCGGATAATCATTAATGCTCGGGAAGGTGATTCCGTCAACACCGGGTACTGCCTGAAGCTCGAGGAGTCGTGAACCGGCCTCCGCTGACCACCGCAAGATGGCGGTCGAATGGGTTGGCTTCGGTCCGTAATAATCGTCGAACCGCTCGAACACAATCGAATCACCGGGCACCCACTCTACGAGTTTGTACGGGCCGGTTCCGATCGGGTTACGGATCGGTGCGCCGCCCGTGGCTTCAAGATGCTCTGCCGGTTGAACCCCGTGCACCAGGAAGGAAAGTTTCGGCAGGAACGCCGGGTCAGTGGAGCAGAGATCGAACTGGACCGTCAAGGAGTCGACCGCGATGATCTTGTTGATCTTGCCGTGGTAGCCGGCGTAGTCAGCGGGAGGATTCTCCGGTCCACAGCCACCCGAATCGAGCATTGCACCAACGGAGTCCGAACTCGGCGGAGTTATATCCCTAGTGGTTGTTGTGCCCCAATCAGCCGATGTTGTAGTGGTGTCATCACTACTGCCAGCGCACGCGGAGGCAACTAAAGCCAACGCGATGAATAGCGCCATACACCAGAGATGTCGTTTCATCTGTTCTCCTCCTAAGAAATCAATGGGGGCAACCTGAGGCCTGCTCGCCCGACACCAAACGAATCCGTTGTTGAAGTTGCGACATCGGAGTCATCGAAATGACCCCGGCTCACGTACAGATACTGGAAGTTGCTGTTGTGCGCAACTCCCGTACCCGACTAGCCTTCGCTAATCCCTTCGGTAGCCCTAAAAAGGCCTTTGTGGGATGTTTCCTGTGAGGAGGAACAAAAAGTGAAATCAAAGAAAACGTGGTGGCGGGTCGTTGCCCTTCTGGTGGCACTGGCACTCATTGCTGCTGCGTGCAGTAGCGACGACGAGCCCACGGGCGATGCCACGACAACGACTGCCCCGTCGGCAACAACAGCACCAACAACACCAGCGACGACAACACCGGCAGGCCCCAAGACGATCATTATCGGTACTACCGATGTGATTAGCAGCCTTGATCCGGCCGACTACTATTCGACCGCTGACTGGGAGCTTGGCCGATTGGTCAACGAGCCGCTTGTGCGGTTCCAGCCGGGCAGCAACTCCGTCCTGGAGCCGGGTATCGCCAGCTTGCCGGTGGCTAGCGCCGACGGCCTCAGCTATGAAGTGACCCTGCGCGACGGCCTCGTCTTCGGTGATGGACTCGAGCTCACTCTCGACATGGCAGTGGAGCAGCTCAACCGGCTGATGAATGCGGACCTCCAGGCGAGTGCCCCCAACCAGGTGGGCGACGTCCTGGCGATTTCTTACCTTGAGAGTATTGAAGCGGTTGGTGACAACACTATTCGGTTCAACCTGCTCGGCCCGGCCGGGTTCTATCCACAGATCCTGGCGGGTGCGCCGTTTGTGGTCTCACACCCCGACGTCTACGCAGCGAATGAAATCAATCTGCTGCCCGATACCCCGCTGTATGGCCTCGGTCCGTGGATCATCACGGATATCACGCCGGCCGAGCAGACCGTGCTCGAACCGAATCCCTTCTACACCGGGACCTACCCGGCGAAGGTGGATCAGGTCATCGTGCAGCGGTTCTCCACCCCGAGCGCGATGGCAGATGCCGTTCGCGAAGGGGAGATCGACATCGCCTGGCGCCTCCTTGGTGCCCAGGCCGCTGACGAGCTCAGGTCGGTTTCCAGCCTGACCGTGGAGACGATACCGCAGGCACCGATCCGGTACCTGATTGTCAACCATTCCGATGGCTGGGTTACCGCAGATCCGCTGGTGCGACAAGCGCTGGCAGCGGCCATCGACCGCGATGAGTTATCCGACGTGGTGTTCGGCGGAGCGGTGACGCCGCTGTATTCGCCGGTGCCGCCCGGGTTCCTGGGCGCCAATGAGGCATTCGAGGATGCCTACCAGGCACCGAACAACACTCTGGCGGTTGACCTGCTCACCCAGGCCGGCTACTCGGAGAGCAACAAGTTGCAGCTCGATCTCGGCTATCCACCGGAGCATTACGGTGTGACCACCGCCGACGGAGTGCTGCAGATATCCCAGCAGTGGGAGGCGACCGGACTCATTGACGTCAATGCGATCGTTCAGGACTGGGCTACCTACGTGAGTGACTGCACCAATGGTGTTGCATTCGACGTATGTGTGCTCGGCTGGTTCTTCGACTTCCCCGATGCCGAAAATTACCTGCAGCCGTTTATCGAGGGTGACGGTCTCGGGACTATGGTCCTCTGTCCGAGCGAATCCTGTGGCGATGCGGTCACAACCGGGACAGACCCGCAGCTGAATCAACTGCTGCTCGAGCAGCGGGCTGAGACCGACCCGGACCGGCGTGCCGCGCTTCTTGGGGATCTGCAGGATGTGTACGCGGCTGAGGTCGTGACCATCCCGCTATGGCTGGAGCCCGAGTTCATCATCTACCGGGACGGGATCGTTGGGGACAGTTCCCTGCCGAGTCCGGAGACGCTCAATATCGGGCCCGATTTTGAGTTCATCTACTCGGTGTTGGACGTAGTCGGGTAGCCAGGAAGTCATTACAAGAGTGAACTGGGAGCGGGCCGGGCCCGCTCCCAGTTCTTTTACGGCCGAGTCAACTAGCCTCGCACCACTGTGCATCCGTTGTTGATCGTATTTCTGATTTTCGGCGTTCCGGCCGTATTGGGGTTGGCTTGGGTGTTTTTGCGCGGCAGTGAATCATTACGACGCTACATTCTCACCCGCATCGCGCTCACCGTTCCCATGGTGCTCATCCTTATTTCCGTGGTGTTTTTGGTGCTGCGGGTCATGCCGGGCGATGTGGTCTCGTCGACCCTTGGCCCCAAGGCGAGCGACGCCACTCGCGCGAGCATCACGGAGGCGCTTGGACTCGACGACCCGCTCATCGTTCAATACTTCAAGTTTCTCGGGGACGTGGTCACGCTCGACCTTGGTGACTCCTTCATCGGGGCGCGCCGGCCTATCGTCGACGAGCTGGGGGAACGGCTTCCCGCCACCCTGGAGCTGATCATCCCGGCGGCCATCTTTGCTCTCGGCAGCGGGATCCTGTTCGGCACGTATGCTGCCATCCGACGCAAGAGGCCGGCCGACTACGGCTTTCGCCTTTACAGCGTCATCGTCTACTCGATGCCGATCTTCTGGCTGGGACTGCTGCTGCGGCTCGTGTTCAGTGTCTGGCTTGACTGGACTCCGATTGCCGGCCGGATCGACGTGGTGACCAACACAACACTCGACCGGACTACCAATCTGCTGTTCGTCGACTCCATCATCTCCGGCAACTGGGAGGCCTTGAAGAGCGTGCTGCACCACATGATCCTGCCGGCGCTCACCCTCGGGCTCGTGCTGTCCGGAGTCTTTGTGCGCCTCACTCGAATAAACGTCATCGAGACGCTGCAAGAGGATTACGTGATTGCCGCCCGGGCCCGGGGTATCCGCGAGCGGGCAGTGACCTACGGCTATGCCCTCAAGAACGCCATGATCCCGGTGGTGACTGTCATCGGATTGCAGGTGGCCATCCTGCTGGCCGGTGCAGTGCTCACGGAGACGGTGTTCAACTGGCCGGGAATGGGTAGATATCTCATCCAACGGATCCTCCTGCGAGATTTTCAGGCTGTGCAGTCGACCGTGGCTGTCTTCGCCTTGTTCGTGGCCATGATCAGCTTGGCGGTGGACGTCATCTACTCGGTTCTCGATCCGCGGGTGAAATACTGATGGCCACCGAGCTCGAATCACCACCTGATCCGGGTCAGGTCCCGCAGTGGGAGCTGGAGCTTCAGCAGGTCGGCCTGGTCCGCCGCATGCTGCGAGCACGCCGGTGGCACGGCACCGACTGGTGGTTCGTCGCCATCTCGAGCGTGATGGTGGCTGCCTTTCTGGTTATCGCCGTCTTCCCCCAATGGTTCGCTTCCCATGACCCGTTGGAACAGGTTGGTCCCCGACTGTTGTCTCCTGGGGAGCTCCCCGAGCAGGAGATATTAGTCGTGCCCGTCGACGGTTCAATCGCTGCGATCTCCGACTTCGAGCTAGATGTTCGAACGCCGGTGGCGGTGGCCCAGGACACGCCGTCGAGTGACGCGGCTCGCGACGAAGCCGACCGGATCACGGATGAGATCGCCGCCGCAGGTGGGGAGGGCCGCGTCCGTCTCCGGATCGCGCGGTTCGAAACGGTGGGAGAAGCGCTCGACAGCGTGGTGGCGGGCGATGCTGTGGCAGCCGTTATTTCCTCAACGGCGTTCGACGACCTGACGGCCGATTTCCCAACATTGCAGAGCTCAGGGGCGGTTTCCAGCGCCGCACAAGACGCCACCAGCTTTCCGCTCGGAACCAACCAGGTCGGGCAGGATGTTCTCAGCAGGCTCATTTGGGGAGCCCGTATTGCCGTCATCATCGGCTTCTCAGCCTCCATCGCGTCGTTTGTGGTGGGAGTCCCGCTTGGGTTGTTGGCCGGGTTCATTGGCGGGAAAACCGACCGGGCATTGACGCTCATCATGGACAGCATTTACGCTTTCCCGGGCCTAATCCTCGCCATTGCTATCGCCGCGGTCCTCGGACCAAGCATCTTCAACATCATCGTGGCGATCGCCGTCCTTTACATCCCCACCTATTACCGGATCGTGCGGGGCCAAACCCTGCAGTCCAAGGAAGAGCTGTATGTGGAGGCGGCTCGGAGCCTCGGAGCGAAATCGAAGGTGATTCTCGGTCGCTACATTTTTCCGAACGTAATACCGTCCGTGGCCGTCATCTTCTCGGTCAATGTGGCCGATGCCATCCTCACTGGGGCCGGCCTCTCCTTCCTGGGGCTAGGCCTGCCGCCGTCAACGCCGGATTGGGGGATCGACCTGGCCCGCGGCCAGGAGTTCATCCGGTCGGCTTGGTGGCTCATCACGTTCCCCGGCCTGGCCGTAATGTTGGTCGTGCTTGCCTTCACGATGATGGGCGAGGGCCTCGTCGAGATCTTCAACCCCAAGCTGCGGGAGCGTTAGCCAATGGTTAACGAAGGAGCCATCACCGGCGAGCGCGTCACCATGGGGTGGTCCCTGAAGGCAGGAGAAGTCTTGTACTCACTGCGCGACGTCTCGGTCGATTATGGAACCAGGACGGGGCTGGTGAAGGCTGTGGACCGGGTGTCGCTCGACATTCGCAAAGGAGAGATCCTTGGCCTGGTGGGGGAGTCGGGCTGTGGAAAATCGACGCTAGGCAAGGCGATGCTGCGCATGACCCGGCCGGGGAAGATTTCGACGGGGGAGTTGTGGTTCGACGGCGTCGACCTCCTGACTCTGAGCCAGAGGCGTATGCGCGAGCTGCGAGGGGCGCGCCTTGGGATGGTGTTCCAGGATCCGATGACGTCGCTTAATCCGCTTTCCAAGATTGTTGATCATTTGACCGAAACCGTGAGGACCCACGAGCCGAAGGTGTCCGAGGCCGCGGCCCGTGATCGGGCAGAGCGACTCATTGGCCGGCTCGGTCTGCGCGAGGAGCGGATCGACGACTATCCCCACCAGTTCTCCGGGGGCATGCGCCAGCGCATCATGATCGCCCTGGCACTGGCGCTGCGGGCCGACCTGGTTATCGCCGATGAGCCCACCACCGCCCTCGACGTCATAGTAGAAGCGCAGTTTCTCGACTTGCTGCGCGAGCTGCGCGATGAGTTCGATCTGACCATCGTTCTGATCACCCACAACCTCGGGGTGGTGGCAGAAGTGGCCGACCGGGTGGCGGTCATGTATGCCGGGCGAATGGCAGAACTCGCGTCAGTGAGCGACCTGTTTCTCGATACCAAGCATCCGTATGCGCAGGGCCTATTACGGGCAGTCCCCAATATCGAGCTAGACGATGCTGAGCTCTATCAGATGGAGGGTGCCCCGCCCAACCTGCTCCACACGCCGCATGGGTGTGCGTTTCATCCTCGCTGCCCGGCCGCGATGCCCATCTGCTCCGACCAGCAACCGGCCTTTCAGCCGGTGGTCGGCGACCACCATGCGGCTTGCTGGCTGTATGAAGATCACCCCGACAAGGGTGGAGACGGGGGTGTCCGGTGACTGAGCCTCAATCAGCCCGGGCTTACCATGACGCCTCCGGCGAGCAAGACATCCTGGTTGAGGTACGAGGGCTCAAGAAATGGTTCCCGGTCCAAAGGGGATTGATCGCCAACCTCTTGTCGCGGGGCCACACCGCCTATGTGAAAGCGGTCGACGGCGTCGACTTCACAATCAGGCGAGGCGAGGTTCTCGGCTTGGCGGGAGAAAGTGGTTCAGGAAAGTCAACGGTGGGGAGGTTAGTGCTGCGGCTGCTCGACGCCACTGAAGGCCAGGTCCTCATTGACGGTGTCGATCTGGGAACACTTAAGCGGGAGGAGCTTCGCAAGGCCCGCAGCAAGATGCAGGTGGTCTTCCAGGATCCGCTGGCTTCGCTCAACCCTCGCATGACGATCGGCCAAGCGATTGAGCACCCCGCCCAGATCCATTTGCCTGGCACCACGCAAGAGGAACGTAAAAGGTTGGTTTCCGAGCTTCTGGAGGCGGTCGGGATGTCCCCGCCCGACTTCTTCTACGACAAATACCCCCATCAGATCTCAGGGGGGCAGCGCCAACGCATCGTTCTCGCCAGAGCGTTGATTACCCGCCCGGAGCTGATCGTCGCCGACGAGCCGATCGCCTCGGCCGACGTGTCGGTGCAGGCGCTTTTGCTCGAGCTCCTGATCAAGCTCAAAGAGGATTTCGACCTCACGTACTTGTTCATCACCCACGACCTGGCGACCACCAAATACATCTGTGACCGGATCGCCATCATGTATCTCGGCAAGATCGTCGAGATCGGTTCGCTCCAGGAAGTGTTCGAGAATCCGCAGCACCCCTATACCAGGGCTTTGCTGTCAGCGGTGCCGGTGCCCGATCCGCGTCATCGCCGAACGGAGCCGCTTCCGTCCGGCGAGATTCCCAACCCGATCAACCCGCCCAGCGGCTGCAATTTCCATCCTCGTTGTCCGATCGCGGTGGAGGGTGTGTGTGACGTCGAGGAGCCGACGATACGCCAGCTCGCGGATGTAGACGGTCATGAGGTGTCATGCCATCTGCGGACCGGGGACTATCAACACCTCGATAAGGCCATTACATAGGCGTTGAATGCCGATTCCGCATTCGTCGGTGAGTGGCAGCACCTCGGTGTTGGTTGGCCCGCTGACAGCACCATTTTCATCCAAATATTGGCAATGCTTGTTGCGTGCAACTCTGAGGTTCGACTAGCCTTCCGCCGATCCCTTCAGAACCCTTAGACGGGTTTTGTGGGATGTTTCCTGTGAGGAGGAAAAATCAAATGAAATCAAGAAAGACGTGGTTGCGCCTCGTCGCGCTTCTGGCTGCCCTGGCGCTCGTCGCGGCCGCTTGCGGCAGCGGCGACGGTGACGACACCACCACCACGACAGGAGCACCCCCACCGCCGGGGGCCGACGACACAACTACCACAACGGTAGAGGAGCCGATGGCGGGAGGGAGCTACTCCTTTTACATTTCGGAGCCTCCCTTCATGGACCCGCAGCAGGTGCAGGACGATCAGAGCTTTGAGATAGTACGACTGCTGTTCGACGGCCTGACCCTGTACTCGCCTGAGGGCGGGGCCGTGGTACCGGGAGTTGCCGAATCGTGGTCGGCGAACGCCGATAACACGGAGTACACGTTCATCCTGCGCGATTCCCAGTTCGCGGACGGTAGCCCAGTGACCGCCCAGGACTTCATTTACGGCTGGTCGCGGTTGGCCGACCCCGACTTGGCTTCGCGGATTCACTATCACGGCGGTCCCGGCTTCGCCGATATAATCGGTTGGAACGACGTGGATAATGGAGAGGCGAGCGGTGCCGTCGGTGACGCGCTTATCACCGGTTTGGCGGCGCCCGACGATAAGACGCTTGTCGTGTCGCTCGCATCCTCGAACAACCTGTTGCCAAAGATCGTTGCTCACCCGGGATTCTCTCCGGTGCAGCAGTCGGTGGTGGAAGCAGATCCTGCGGCATGGGCTGAGATGCCGATCGGGAACGGCCCATACAACATGTCCGGGCCGTGGAACCATGACGTGAACATCAATGTGGAACGCAGCGACACCTATTGGGGTACTCCCGGCGCTCCCGATGCGATCGAGTTCCGTGTCTACTCCACACAGGACGCGGCGTTCCTCGACTTGCAGGCCGGCAACCTCGACGTGGTGCGGGGCGTGCCGGACGCGCAGCTCGAAGGTGCTCGCGTCGACTTCGGCGATCGTCTCATTGAGCAGTTCGTCGGTTCGTTCACGTACCTCGGCCTGCCGCAGACGTTCGAGCCATTCCAAAACGTCGACATCCGCCGGGCGCTGCTCCAGGCGATCGACCTTGAAGCGATCAACGAGCGACTCTTTCTCGGCCGTCCTACGCCGCGCGGATTTGTGCCGGGTGTCGCCGTCGGTGCGATCGAGGATGGCTGCCCGTGGTGCACGTTCGATCCGGTGGCGGCCAAGGAGCTATACGACAGCGCGGGTGGTATCCCCGGTAATGAGGTGAACCTGGTCTTCAACTCGGGGGCCGGCCATGATGATTGGGTGGAAGCGGTTGCCAACGACTGGTCCACCAATCTGGGCCTCAATGCCACGTTCCAGA
>Ga0255057_10002435_pt1 | contig 10093 bp, 7 predicted proteins | sample Cases_109_6_MG_FD_189022 | JGI IMG/M metagenome (GOLD analysis project Ga0255057, IMG submission 189022) | Seawater microbial communities from Amundsen Gulf, Northwest Territories, Canada - Cases_109_6 | ecosystem: Environmental > Aquatic > Marine > Gulf | place: Canada: Northwest Territories... | reverse complement strand
CTCGACCCACGCCTCGGTCGTCTTGGTGCCGTCCGGATAGGTGATGTAGCGGTACACGGTGACGGTCCAACCGGGCGACCCGTTTTGAAAGACGGTGCCCGACGGTGCGTCGTTGGGAACGCAGCCTCCGTCGTGAATGCCGGTGTGGTTGTAGCGGCCCGACAACCCCGCTTCGACCTCGATCCCACCATTGTCCCCGAAGAACTTCACCGTGATCGAAGTATCGGTATGCGAGGTCCTGATCACGATCACCGAATCGGTGTTGTTGCGGAACTTGATGTCGGGGTTGGGGTAGCCCATCGTCGCCTCACGGCCTTCGGGGTATCGGCTGAACCACGCGGTGTGCTTGAAATGAAAGACATCTTCGACTCCGGCGAAGAAGATCGCGTTGTAGAGCGTCGTCGAAAACTGACTGGTTCCGCCACCGATGCAGATTTCGCCCTCGTCCACGATTTCGCCCCTGAGCAGCGCTCCGGCGCACACGTATCCGTTCTGGACCTTGCGCTTGCCGACGTGCCCGTTGAGGGAGAACACCTCACCCGGCATGACCCACGCCCCGTCGGTATCGTCTGCGATTTGTTGGATGTTGGTTACCCGGGCCTGACAGCACGAGTGGAATGTGGTGAACTCGCTTATCTTCTCTTTGACGCCGAAGGCCTCGACGTCGGCGGTCGAAAGCGGTGCCTCGCGGCCGGCTCGATAGGGGATGTCGGCAGTGCGGGACTCGGAGATGACGGCTTCCCACGCGGCACCAGCCAACCCGGCCGGATCGGGTTCTTGTACCGGCACGCTGGGGATGATGGTCACGGTGTCTTCGACGACGTCGATGACCAGGTCGGCGTCGATGGCCTCGGTTTCGAGGTAAGGCGCAAATGCGACGACGTAGTCCAGGATCTTGTTGCGATCGAGCCGGACGTGAAACTCGGGGATGCCGTCAAGCGTGTTGTCGAGCCGCAGCACCACCAGGGCATCCGCCAGCACCGAACGGGGGATACTGATCTCGCGGTCTAATTGTGCGGCCCGCAGGGTGATCGGACCGGAGAGGATCGAGTCGACTCGTTCGACCACGGCATCGATATCGCCGTCGGTGAGGAGGGCTTCGATTCGTCTGGAAGGCACCTCGAGGGCCGCCCGGGAGCGATCTGTCAGCACGGTATCGAGTGCGTAGGTGGCGAGACTTATCTCGATCCCGGTGCCGCTGCGGGGGTATGAATAAACGATGGCCCCGTTGACTACCGAGACATCTCCGGGATGGGCGGGGTCGGCAATGCCGTTCAACTGCCAGTCGGCGATGATCTCCTCGAGAGCGCCGATGTCGTAGTCATACGGAATCTCCAAAGAGGCGTCATCGTCACTGAAGTGAGCCAACCACCACCCGAATTGGCCGAAGATAGTTCCTTCCCGACCGTTGTCGAGCGCGGCTTGGACGATGGCCTGCTCGTCGATGTCGAAGTCGATCAAGACTGGATTCAAGTCGAATGTCCTACCGGCGATGACGACGGGAATCGGCCTGTCCACCAGGTCTTGCTCCATCGCCCGTACTCGTTCGATCGCTTCGAACTCACTGAGGCCTCCGAGTTCCACGCCGTTGACCGTGACGTCGCCGAGAATCTCGGCGCCGTTGGTGGCGCGATCGATGCCGAACAAGAAAACCAGCCCGCCGACGAGTGATCCGACGACGATGAGCGATCCGAGGAGCAGGCGATTGGAACGAAGCACGGAGGCAGAATTGTACCGGCAACCGGCGATTGCGAGGTGTGACTCTGGTGGGCGCGCCTGGGGGAGTGCAGGGATTGTCCTGGGCGACGTTGCCCGTTGCCCGTCTCCCGTTTCCCGAATGGTGTTGCTGGAGCTGTGGTGGTGCTCGAAGCTGCCGGGACTCGATTCGGGAAACGGGGAACCGGAAACGGTCTAAGCCTTGAGAAGCTCTTTCATCATCCGGTCGCCGTGTCCTGCTGCTCGCGTGTTGCGTCGCACCGATTCGATCGTCCCGGTCGCACCGACTACGAACGTGGACCGGATGAGCCCCTCGTACTCCCGGCCATAGTTCTTCTTTGTGCCCCAGGCGCCATAGGCGGCGGCCACGGCGTGATCCTCGTCGGACAGGAGAGAGAATGTGAGCCGGTGCTCCGAGTGGAATCTTCCGAGCTTCTCCACCGGATCCGGGCTGATCCCGACGATCGCCCATCCCGCATCGGCAAACGAATCATGTCGGTCGCGCAAGTCGCACGCCTGAGTGGTGCAGCCGGGGGTGAACGCCTTGGGGTAGAAGTAGACCAGCAAGTGCGATCCGGAGAAATCCTCCAGCGACACCGGGCTACCGGTGTGATCGAGCAGGGTAAATGACGGGGCCGGATCTCCTACTTCGATAGGCATGTGTCTGTTCCTCGGTCGGGTTTTGTGATTTTGGTCGAGTTGGCGTGGCTAGGGGAGATGGCGGAGGGCAGGAATTAGGAATTAGTTACTAGAAATTAGGAAGACGCGCCACTGTCTGCTGTCTTTTCCTCGCTCGTGGCCGCGCTCCTCACACGCAGCTGACCACAGGCGGCATCGATCTCGGTGCCGCGGGTATCGCGCAGGGTTACGTTGGCCCCGTGGCCCTTCACCTCGTCGACGAATTGGTGGATTCGGCGGTCCGGTGGCCGCTTCTGTGGCGCCAGCGGGGTGGGATTCATCGGGATCACATTGACGTGGGCTCGTATCTGGCGCGCGATGGAGGCAAGCGCTCGTGCTTGTTCCGGGGTGTCGTTTAGTCCGTCCATCAGGGTCCATTCCAATGTGACCCGCCGGCCCTTCCCGGCGGTGAACCTGCGAACGGCGGCGAGCAGGTCGTCGATCGGATATCTGGCGTTGAGCGGAACCAACGATTCGCGAAGGTGGTCGTCGGCGGCATGGAGGCTGAGTGCAAGTGTCACCGGCCATGGCTCCTCGGCGAGTCGATCGATTCCCGGGACGACCCCGACCGTGGAGACGGTGATCGAGCGTGCGGACATGCCCATGACCTCGATGAGGCGACGCAGGGTCTCGCGCACGTTCGCATAGTTGGCAAGGGGTTCACCCATCCCCATGAACACCACGTTGGAGACGCGCCGCGGAGATCCGCCCATGGGCTGGCTACTCAGTGAGGCTGCGGCAAACGCCACCTGGGCTGTGATCTCGCCCGCCTTGAGGTGTCGCTCAAAACCAAATTGCCCGGTGGCACAGAAGGTGCATCGCATGGCACAACCGGCCTGGCTGCTGATGCACAGTGTGGTGCGCTTCGGGTACCCCATGAGTACCGCCTCGATGGCGGCGCCGTCGGGTGTCCGGAACAACCATTTACGGGTGCGACCGCCATCCGAGGATTGCTCGACTTCGACCGAGAACGGCCAGTGGCTCGGACCAAATGTGTTGCGAACGCTTGCCGGAAGATTGGTCATGTCGGCCGGGTCGAGCACCGGGTGTTCGTACAGCCACTGCTTCAGTTGATCAGCACGAAAGGCTGGTTCTCCGGGGAGCAGGTTCCCCAGCTCCTCGGGAGCGGTCAGATAGGGCATCGGGTTCAGATGACTATCAGGCCACCGGCCTGTTTGATCCAGTCTTCTGCCTTGTCTGTCGGGATTTCGGCTGCCGACGCTATTTCTGCTGTGGTGGCCAGGGCCAGGGCCGAGAACGTCGTGATGCCCGCCTGTTCGAGGCGAGCCCGATAAACCGGACCGATGCCCGTTACTTCCGAGAGATCGTCGTCGGAGACCGACGGACGGGCAGGCGGGCCGGGTGCCACCCGAAAGGCCGGGGCGTCCTCCGGACGCAGGGGGACGGTCTCGGGGCCGAGCAGTCGGTCCTTGACCAGCCAAACAACTGCTGCCGCGCCCGCTCCGATACCGATGATGTAGCTGCCGAGTTTGGTGATGCGACGCATCCCCGGATTGTACGGGCGGCGGGTGCGCATCGGATCGTGGCGGGTGATGGAAGACAAGATCGCGCCACCTCGGCCGGCTCGAAAGATGCGTTGGGGAGTCCGCCAGCGGGCAGCCGGGCCGACCTCAATCGCCGGCCGCGTGAGCCGTGGTGATGCGCGGGTCTGCTGCCGCGGTCCGGACTCCGGCACCGTCGATGGCGATTACGGATACGGGTCCCCAGCCGGGGGTGAGGGCAGGACCGGCCGTAACCGTGTGTCCCGTTGCTGCAAGACCGGCGACGACCGGTTCCGGCATCCCGGATTCGACGAGGACGACGGAACCCATGCCGGGTTCCCCGGTGTCGAGGCTCCACCTCGGCTGTGCTTGCGCTTGAGCAGAATCCTTGCCGGCGAACAGCATGTTCGCCGCCATCTGCGCCAGATATTGCGGCTGCTGATCGCCCCCCCTGGTGCCCAGTATGAGCGCCGGTTCCGTACCCCGGGTCCACAAGGTCGGAGATAGCGTGTGCAATGGTCGCTTGCCGGGGCCGGCCTCGTTGGGATGCCCTTCGATCACCGAAAAGCCGGCAGCACGATTTTGGAGGAACACCCCGGTCGTGCCGGCCGAGATGCGGCTTCCGATGCCGAAGTAGTTGGACTGGATGCAGGAGACTGCCATCCCCTCGGCGTCCACGGCACAGAAATAAGCCGTGCCTGCCGGGCCCGGCGTCGGCTCCGGCCATGGTGCGACGGCTTCCGGCACGAGTTCCCGGAGTCGTCGTTCCAGGCGTTCCGGCATCAGGTATTCAGCGGGATCCCATGGAGCGTGGGAGGGATCGGCCACCACATCGTTCCTTTCCCAGGCAAAGGCTCGGTACGCCTCGATCAGGGCGTGGTGGAAGGCCGGATCGGTCGGGTCTGCCGGTGGTCCCATCTGTTCGAATACCCATGCTGCGGCGAGTGTGATGTACCCCTGACTGTTGGGCGGCACGGTCCAACCGGTGAGGCCGAAGACATCGAGGCCGATCGGCTCGACCCAGTCGATCGTGTTGGCGGCGAGGTCTTCGGACGTCAGGATTCCGTCGGTAGCGGCCGCGATCGTGGCCGCTACGTCGCCTTCATAGAACGCGGTGCGACCGCGTTCGGTTATCGCTCGGAGAGTCGAGGCCAGGTCGTTGCGGACCAGTGTCGCTCCGGGAGCCGGTGGGGCGTTGCCGGGATACAGGGCTGCAGCCGAGGGCTGGCCGATCAGCGAGTCTGCGAGTCGGTTGAGTGTGTCGGCGAATTCGACCGACACTTCGAATCCTTCCTCACCCAGGGTGATCGCATCGGACAGCACCTGCTTGAGGTCGAGCCGGCCGTATCGGTCCTGGAGTGCTTCCCACCCATCGACGCAGCCGGGTACAGAGATGGTCGAGGTTCCGTAGGTGGGCATCCGGGTGTGGCCTGCATCCCGCAGGGTGGCTGCGCTGAGACCGGATCCACCCCTGCCACTGGCGTTGAGCACATCGGGTTGCTTCATACCGGGTTTGTGCACCAGGGCGAATAGGTCTCCGCCGATCCCGCAGGTCGAAGGGAGAACCATGCCGAGGACAGCGTTCGCCGCGATGACCGCGTCCGCCGCGGTACCGCCGGCACCCATCACCCGCATCGCCGCGCCGGTCGCCTCGTGGTGAGGAGTGACCGCCACCGCGCCGCCGCCGGTGTGGCTAGAGACCGAATGGATCAAACGCGTTCCTCATCGGGGACACCCACGATATATCCCAGTAACCAGTAACCAGTAACCAGTAACCAGTAACCAGTAACCAGTAACCAGTAACCAGAGAACAGTGTTTCTTGCTGGGTACTGGATACTCGACGGCGCCTTTGGGCGATCACGCTTGGCGCGTGTATTCGTGAGAGCGCGACCGCATCAGGTACTGGCTACCGCTTACTGCTTGGACGATGCACTGCCTGAAGCCCGCCAACGGCTCAATACGCGTTCAGGGCCGCCCAATCCTGCGGTTGAGTGCGTCGAGTATCGCCCTCACTGCGGTCTCGGAGTCGTCACCGCTACTCAGGGCGGAGCCGACGGAGACCTCCTCGCCACGCTCTCCGGTGGCCACGACGACCGCCACGATCACCGTTCTCATCCCGATCGCCGGATTGCCGATGGAATCGAGGGCGAAAGCGTCGTCGTCGAGTAGTGACTCGATGGCCCGAAGGGCGGCCTCACCGACGAGGCGTAGTCGGGCGGATTGAGCCGCCGGACCGGTGGCGGTTCCTGCATATTCCTCGCCGTGCCAACCGAGAGTGACGGCAACTGTGGTCCGCGGACCTTCAGGAATCTCATGGACCCCCATGATCGCCGGTCGATCGTCGTCAGAGGCGATCGAATCTGAGCCGATTTGTACGACCGACACGACTCGCCGATCGAGGGTGATGCCGAAGCGGGCGAGCGCCAGTGTCTGCACGTCGCGCACGACCTGCTTTGGTGCCTTTAGCGGCGATGCGAGCACGTGGACCTCGGTCACGCGATCATCTTCGGTCGCGATCCGGACTGCAGTGATCGACGGGAGCCGCGCCAGCGTCTCTTCGAGCTCTCGGATGTCCATTGAGCCGACCCCTTCCACCACGAAGCGTAGCCAAGCTGGACACCCTCTGTCATATTTCGCCCCGGGGGCTCTACCCCACGTTGACGGGCGGTTCACAGGCGGGGTATTGTGTCGGTGGGCGGACGTCATCCCCTTCCCGGGGGTGCGTCCGTTTTTTGTGTTCAAGGGGTCTCGATCCCTGTGAACTTGGTAGCGGGAGGGTCGTGAGGCTCATCCCATTTGGCACGTGTTTTGCACGTATTGACAAGTGAAGGTGGGCATCGACCGTGCCGATGGAGACATCAACACGGTCGGCGACCCCGGGTTGCCCGGGTCACCAGTACGGCTAGCCCTCGATCGAGCGAAGCGGATACTCCACCGCCCAGGCGGTGAGATCTCTCGGAAAGGGGACCGGAGGTGATTCATGTGGTTGACCGTGGGAAGAAGACCAGTGAGACCTGCCGGCAGCACAGCATGAACTGCTGGCGTGTCGGCTAAGTGATTGACCCGGGCGCCCCGCTACCCCCTAAATGAACACACAACCAATAGATCGCCGAACCGCCATCCTCGCCGCAGCCTCGGCCGGCGCTGGTGCTGCCGTCGTGGTCGTCCTCTTCGTCTTCCAGAGTGATCCTTCCCCGCTGTGGCTTTGGGCGACCCTCGCTGCGGCCTTTGTCACTCTCGAATTCTCGTCGGTCGAGGTCAACGACCGTCTGTTCATTTCGTCGTCGAACATGGTTGCGTTTACCGGCGTCGTTGTGTTCGACCGCGACAGTGCCGTGTTGGCGGTGACGTTGATGGCGACGGCGGCGGTTCTTCATCCGGAGGACCTGCGGCTGCGAAGATGGCGTCAGCCGGCGTACAACTTGGGTCAACTGGTGCTCTCGACCGCGATCGGAGCGCTCGTCCTGTTTCCGTTTCTCCCCGACGAAACTCTCACGGTCGAAGAGCTTCCGATCCTGGTGGGGGGCGCCGCTTTGGCTTCGATCGTTTACAACTGGGTGAACTTTCGACTCGTCGCCATCTACGTGAAGGTGGCCTATCCCGATCGAGCGCTCAGGCCGTGGTCGAAGATGTTCGGCAATCACCTGGTCCACGCAGTGCTGGGAGCCTATGGAGCACTGCTCGGCGCTGCCTACGTGATGGTGGGGCCGGTGGCGTTGCCCCTCATGTTCGGCACCTTCCTGGTGGGCCACAGCGGTTTCGCCACGTACTCTCGTATGCGTCAAGCCCACGAAGACACCGTCAGCGGATTCGTAAAGGCCATCGAGGCTCTCGACCCCTATACCAAAGGTCACACGGACCGCGTTGCTCAGTTCTGCCGGATGACGGGTGAACAACTCGGTCTGGATGCCGATCAACACGAGGTGCTGCGGTGGTCTGCTCTCATCCATGACGTAGGCAAGCTTGCGGTGCCGACCGAGCTGATCAATCGGGAGGGGCCGCTGACTGATGCGGAGCAGGCGCGGCTTGATCGCCGGATGGCGGTGGTGGAGGAGCTGTTGTCACGAGTCGATTTCCTGGCGGCGGCGGTTGAGGCATCGGCGGCAAGTCGCGGATCGCGCGACACTCAGCTCATTCCGAGAGTGCTCGGGGCGGCAGATGCGTTCGACGCGATGACCACTACCCGCTCCTATCGATCAGCCGTGACCCAAGCTGCCGCTTTCGAGCAAATGCGTAGTGAGGCGGACCTTTACGGTTCGGAGGTCGTCGAAGCCCTCCTCGCTGCGATCATCGAGAGTGAGGTCGTATACGGCGCGCCGGATGACGGTGCGGTGACCGAGGTCGAGCGAATGGTGCGGGAACGGATCCGTCGTGGGTGATCGTCTTCGCCTCGCCCTGTCGCTGAGCCTTCCACCGATCGCCGGCGTGCTCATCGCCGCGGTGTGGTGGCCGGGGGTCATATTTGCCTTGCTGGTCGCGGCCTACGTGGCAGCGCATGTGGTGACGATTCCGAGCGACGCCAGCCGGCGAGTATCGCTGTCTGCAGCCGTCGCCGGAGCGACTGCTCTCATGAGTGGAGGTTCTCTCGTTCTCGTTCTCGGGCCCGCAGCCGTGGCTCTCCCCATCGGATGGTTGATCGTGCATCTACGCCATGGAAAGCGCGTCACTCAGAGCATGTTCCCTGCCGAAGCGGTCGGTATCGTCGCTTTCGCCGCCGCCTTCGCTGCGATGCTCCTGGTGGTCCCGTCAACCGATCCGGCTCACCCGTTGATCCTCGCAACCTTCGCCGGTGCGGCCCTGCTCGGCTTTTTGGTGACCGCCGTCACCAACGCGATTGTCTCGGAGGAGCGGCGTATCGTGGCCCGGAGGCTTATCGCTTTACGCGCCTTGGACGATTGGCCCGCCTATGCCGCCCTGTTGTCATCGGCGGCACTTCTTGCCGTTACCGCGGATCCGATGGGCGCGTGGTCGGCGCCGCTGGCGGGGTTTCCGTATCTGTTTTCGCATGTGTCACTACACCGGCTCCAGGGCACCAGACGCACCTACGACCAGACGATCAGAGCACTCGGGGCGATTCCGGAAGCGAGCGGTCAGGTGCCGGCAGGTCATTCGTCTCGTACCGCCGAGCTGGCAGTAGCTGTCGGCGCCGAGATCGGTCTCGGCACCTCGGAGCTGCGGCGATTGGAATATGCCGCGTTACTTCATGACATAGGCCGGGTGGTGTTGGCGAACCCGGCAGTTGCCCGTGGGAGTCACTCAGTGACCGACGTTGCCGGGTGGAGCGCGACAATCATCGGTGAGGCGCGCCATCTCGAGAGAGTCGCCCAGATAGTTGCTCTACAGCACGCCCCCTATCGCAAGGCGGGCGAAGTGCGAGATCACGCAGTCCCGCGGACTTCTCAACTGGTACGCATCACCGCCCGGTATGACGTCGCCCTGGAAGAGGGCGTTTCACCGCTGGCGGCTCTCGAACTGATGCACCGCGGGGCCGCATACGACTACGACCCCGAGGTGGTGATGGCACTGCGCCGGGTGCTCGAACGACGGGGCTCCTTGGCTGCTTAGGTCGTTGGGGATCTGTTCGAGAGGAAACGCACGCCGAGTCCTGAGTCCTGACTTCAGACTCCCGACTCCCGACTCCCTGCGCGCTTTCGGTAACCTCGCGGTCGGAGGCATCCGAGTTGTTGCACTACGAGGTATCCCAAGCGCGAGCGACCATCACTATCGATGATCCGAAGCACCGCAATCCGCTATCGAATGCCGACATGGCGGAGATGGCCGGTCTGATCGATATGGCGGCAGCCGATGACGAGGTTCGGGTGATCGTGCTCACCGGTGCTGGGGATCAGGCATTCTGTGCCGGAGGGGATCTCAGTGGGGGGTTCGTCGATGAACCGCTGGCGGGTCACCGAGAACGTGGTGCTCTCGCCGGTCTGTTTCGCTCCATGAGATCGGCCGGGAAGCCCATAGTGGCCCGTGTCAACGGTCACGCCCTTGCAGGAGGCTTCGGGCTGGTTGCCGCATGCGATGTGGTGATTGCCGTGGAGGATGCGACCTTCGGAACGCCCGAAATCAAAGTGGGGCTGTGGCCGATGATGATCACCGCGATTCTGCAGCGGGTCATGCCGCACAAGGCGGCTCTGGAACTGATGATGACCGGACGCCGGATTTCGGCGGAGGAAGCGATGCGCTTGGG
>Ga0255057_10002434_pt1 | contig 10094 bp, 7 predicted proteins | sample Cases_109_6_MG_FD_189022 | JGI IMG/M metagenome (GOLD analysis project Ga0255057, IMG submission 189022) | Seawater microbial communities from Amundsen Gulf, Northwest Territories, Canada - Cases_109_6 | ecosystem: Environmental > Aquatic > Marine > Gulf | place: Canada: Northwest Territories... | reverse complement strand
ATGAGGTGCGGCTCTATCTGGTCGACGTCGGCGTGGAGGAAATCCGCAACATGGCACTCGATCCGTTGGTGCTGCGGCACAGCACGCTCCGTCCCGGCGAGCCGCTACACATTCGCGCTCCCATCATGGCCACCGGATTGCCCACCACGGCCACCGGATTTATCGAAGCGCCGCTGGTGGAACTCTATCTGCTCGACAATTCGGGCCAGGCGGTAAAGCGGGGCCAACGTCTCGCGGAAATCGGCGCCGACGGTACGGGCGAGGTCGTTTTCGAGTTGGGCGATCTGCCGCTGGGCACTCATCAGGGCTATGTCCAACTGGCTGCAGCCGATCCTTTGCAATTCGACAACACGCGGTATTTCACGGTCGAGGTCCGCCCGCCGGCAGAGGTGTTGCTGTTGGGAGAACGCCCCAGCGACGCCCTTTTCCTGCGCGAAGCGCTACAGCCTTCGCTCAGCCAAGAGACCGCACCGGCACGATTTCACTGCGAATTTGAGCGTTACGCCGATGCCGCGACATTGGATTTTACCAAATACGAGGCGGTCTGCCTGCTCGACCCGCCCGCGTTGTCCGAACAGTTGTGGCAATTGCTCCTCGAGTATGCCGACCACGGCGGCGGCGTGGGGATCTTCCTCGGACACCGCGCCCGGCCGAGCGGATTCAATGAGGGGGCTGCACAACAGTTGCTACCCGGTGCACTGAAGTTTCGCTCACGATTTGCGACCTATTTGCGGCCCCGCCACTTGGATCACCCGGCACTGGCGGGCCTGCGCGACTACGCCGAGGAGATTCCCTGGCAGGTTTTTCCCGTCTGGCAGTATTGGCAGTTCGCCGATCTGACGGGCGATACTTACGTTGTCGCACGGTTTGCGAACAACCAGCCGGCGCTCTTGGAGCGCTCGGTCGGTCGGGGTCGCGTGTTGACTTTGGCCACTGCTGTCTCCGATCCCTTGGAGCCCAAAGATCGCCAGCCGTGGAATCTGCTCCCCACCGGTCCCGAGCCTTGGCCGTTTTTGGCGTTGAGCAACCAACTCGTGGGCTATCTGGCCCAAGCAGATGGTGACGGGCACGCCTACCTGGCTGGCGAAACGGTCAACTTGCGACTATCGCCCCGACAGCGGGTGGCAAGCTACGCCTTGTACCTGCCCGACGGCCAGTCGGTCCGCCGCACCGTGCCGCCGGGCGATGACGCGATTCGCATCAGCACGACCGGCGACTTGGGTAACTATCGCGTCGCCTCCGGGGGACAAACTCGGCAGCTTGATCGTGGCTTCAGCATCAACGCGGCGCCCGCAGTCACGAAGCTCCAGCGCGTCGCACCCGAGGTGCTCACCGCAGCTCTTCCCGCCGCGCAAATGGAAATCGCCCGCACGTTGGACGACGTCAGGCGCTACGTCGACGTCGGCCGCAGCGGTCGGGAACTCTTCTCCTGGGCGATCACGTTGGTGGCGTTGGTCTGGGGAAGCGAGCACCTTCTGGCCAATCGGTTTTATCGGGAGGCGCCATGAACACGTGGGGCCTCGATCCAGTAGGCGGAGTCTGGTTTGTCACGGCAGTGGCGGTGCTGCTCGCGCTCGCGCTGTTGGTGGGACCCGCTGGTCGAAAACTCTCTCGCCGAAGGCGCCTGACGCTTATCGTGCTACGCTCAGGCACGGCTCTTTTGCTGTTGCTAGCCATGTTGCGGCCCACACTGGTGACCATCGAGACCCGCAAACTGCCCGGGTCACTCGTGATCATGGTCGACAGTTCGCGGAGCATGCGGATCAACGACTCGGCGGGCAATGCTTCGCGGTGGGACGTGTTGAAACAATCGCTCGCGGCAGCCAGTGGTCAACTAGCCGAGTTGGCCAAGTCGTGGGATCTCAAGCTTTACCGCTTCGACCAACTGGCCGAGCCGGTCACCATGGACAGCGGCGCCGCTCAGCTCCCGGAAGAGGCTGACGGTCCGCAGTCGGCCATCGGGTCGGCACTGGACGACGTCTTGCAGCGCGAAGCCCGGCAGCGAATCGTCGCGGTACTGCTGTTGAGCGACGGGGCACAACGGGCTTTCGCCCCGCGCGACGTGCCGCCGCAGACGGTCGCGCGACGCCTGGCAATCGATCAAATTCCGCTCTACACCTTCACATTCGGCAAACCGGCGTTGGGATTGCAGTCCGACCTGCGCGTCGACGATCTCCTGGCCAATAACGTCGTATTTGCCGAGACGCCGACCAACATCCAGGCAATGATCGGCGCCGACGGCTACACGAACCAAACCTTCAAGGTGCAACTGCTGTGGGAAACACCCGCTGGTGAGATGGAGGTAGTCGACACTCGCCAGATATTGGTCCAGACGGGCAAGCGGCAGATTCCTGTCACGCTCTCCCACACGCCTAATCAGCCGGGCGAGTATAAGATTTCCGTCGAGATCGAATCTCCCGACGGAGAACTTGCCACCACGAACAACTCGCAGAGTACTTTTGTGACGGTGCTCAAGGGTGGGATCAATGTCTTGTATCTGGTCGGGTCGTCGCGGGTCGGCGGGGGACCGGGGATCGAACCTCGCTTTGTCCGCGGAGCGCTTGCTCCCCATGCCGACATCAATGTGCGCTACGATCTCTTGAACTACCGTCGGCGGCGAATCAACATTCGCGAGCAGCTGCGCGAAGGCAAGTACGACGTCTATCTATTGGGAAATCTTGACGTCACGGCGCTCGACACCGCCTCCTGGCGAGGAATTGCCGAAGAGGTCGACCGCGGCGCCGGATTGGCGATGCTGGGCGGGTTTCATAGCTTTGGGCCCGGTGGGTTTCGCCGGTCGCCGCTGGAAAACGTGCTGCCCGTGGCGATGGGGTTGGCCGAACGGCAAAACTTTGGCGAACCGCCCCGACAGGACATGCACGTCGCCGGGCCCATCCGCTTTGCGCCCACGGAGTTGGGCGGCTCTTCGCCCGCGGGGTCGGGCGGCCAACTTCATCCGATCCTGCAGCTCAAAGACAAGTCGCAAAAAGAGTTCGACTGGAACGACCTGCCGCCCCTGGATGGGGCGAACCGGTTGGAGCGATCGCAAGTGAAACCCAACGCCCAAGTGATCGCCGAAACGGCCGACGCGAGCCGCTGGCCGTTGATGGTGGCAGGCGCCTGGGGCAATGGTCGCACCTTGGCGCTGGCCATCGACTCGACTTGGCGGTGGCAGATGGAAGGGTTCGGCGACCTCCAGCGACGCTTCTGGCGACAACTGGTGTTGTGGCTCGCTCGAAAGGACGATGCCGAGGACCGAGCGGTCTGGGTCCGACTGGATGGACGACGCTACCAGCGAGGCAGCCGCGTGGAGTTTTCTCTGGGAGCGACCGATACCGATCGCGAACCCCTGGCCGATGCGACTTTCGATGTGCAAGTGCAAAAGCCGGATGGCTCAACCGCCGAGCTACGGCCAACTCGCCGCGGCGACGCGTTTGCCGGCAGTGTTCAGGAAACCGACCAGCCGGGTGACTATCGCGTGACCGTCGCCGCGACCCACGAGGGTCAAATATTGGGCACGGCCGAAGCGCGGTTTACGGTGCCCGATCGGGACATGGAGCTCGACCAACCGGCCGCCGAGCCGACGCTCATGGCATCGCTGGCGAATCTCACGGCAGAGGCCGGCGGTGCGGGACTCGCGCCGGAAGAGTTGCCCGACTTGTTAGAGCAACTCAAAAGTCGTACTAAAGAGTACGAAGAAGAAATCTCTCGCAAACGCTCGCTGTGGGACACCTGGCCCGTGTTTCTGTCGCTGGTAGCCATGCTGGGCGGCGAGTGGTACCTCCGCAAACGCTGGGGCTTGGTGTGAGTCGTGAGGGGTCAGGGTTCGGTGGTCAGGGATTAAGGAAACAAGTGACGGCCTAATAGCCGCAGGCGGAAGCCTGCGGTCAGCGCCGTCACAACCGTAGGCTTCCGCCTGCGGCTAGGACGTTAGTCACGACTTTTTATTCCCAAATTCTCTCACCTATCTCACGAAAGGCCGTATCGATGTCTCGCCTTCTTAGCACGCTGCTGTTGTTTGCCACTTGCTGCACACAATCGGCGGAAGCCGAGCCAGGAAAGCCTGTGGCCGTGCGGTGGTGGGGCCAGGGGATGGTGTCGATCGAAACCTATTGGAATCTGCGTGTCGTGATCGACCCCTACGCGACGCGCATCGGTTACGACGACCCGCAGTTGAGCGCCGATCTGGTGCTGGTCACGCACAACCATCCGGAGCACAACAACGTCGAACTTGTTACCGGAAGTCCCCAAGTCGTTCGCGGCCTTGAAGCGGACGGCTCAGTTCGCAAAGTGCACCATGTGTTGGATCGTATGCCCAACGAAGAGAAACCATCTTGGAGAGATACCCGGCTACGTGTTGCCCGTTCTCCACACGCGATTCAAGTAACCAGCATTCCCGCGTGGCACGACGACAAAGAGGGCCGCGAGCGGGGTGCCACGGCGATGTTTCTCCTGGAGGTCGACGGCGTGCGGATCGTTCACTGCGGCGATCTGGGGCAGACGCGCCTGACCGACGAACAGATGGAAGCTTTGGGTCGGGTCGACCTGTTGCTGATCCCCGTCGGCGGGAGATATACGATCGACGGCCAGCAGGCAGCCACGATCGTCCGGCAGATCAAGCCGCGGCGCGTCGTGCCGATTCACTACAAGACGCCGGTCTTGACGTTCGACCTGCAAACCGCCGATTCGTTTGTCGATGCTTTGCAGGCGGAATACGAAGTGGTTCGTCCGGTGAGCAACACGGTGGCAATTCGCAGCAACAACTGCCAGTCAACTGAAAGACCACAGCTTGTGGTCTTGCCGTACATGTCGTGGGAGATGCCGCGGGAATTGGCGGAGCTGTTCGCGCGCAAGGAAGCCGCCAGCCGCGCGTCGCAGGAGGTGTTCGCACCGCTCAGCGCGAACCAGATGAACCACCGTCCCAGCGACGGCACGCACACTCCCCGCTGGAACGCCGAGCACATGATGGGCCGCGAACTCGGTTTCTTTTCGGAAATCTACGCGGAACTGGATTCGACAATCAGGGCGATCGATCTCAACCCCGCGCAGATGCCTCCCGATTACAAGGCGGCTCATCCCGACTGGTCGGGCGCCGAGCAATCGCGGCAGATGGAACGGGTGGCCGCGTTCACGCGCCGCTTTGGCTACTTGTTCGACGGGCTCGATCTCGATGAACAAGCCCCGGGAAGCAGCTGGACGCCGCGCCGCTTGCTCGAACAAATGCACCGGCACTACCGGGAACACACGGCCAACGTCAAAAAGAAATTCGCTTTGCCCGACTGGCCACAAGAATAACGACTACGCACTGTGCACTTCGGCGTTGGCCACGATGCGTGTCCTTACACAAATTTTACTCCACTACCAAAAGTACGTTCACTGGGTCGCCGGAGAGGATTAGCCGCCAGATGCCGTGGAGTCGACGACGGTCGTCCCGACGTTTCCTTTGCCAATATTTTTCGATTCCGCCTGCGACCTCAAACGACCCGATGCAAGTTCGCGTTGGCGGACGCCAGCCAGATAGCGATCGAGGTCGCCCTCGACGTCACTAAGCAGCTTTTCACGAGCGGCGTAAATTTCTTCGAGTATTGGATTGGGGGGTGTCATCAGGGCCTCCTAGGAATTCGGCCGGTGTACAAATTAGAGGACGATTGCATCCCGCTTCGGAGAGCACGGCATAGATACGCGGCAAAGTGTATGCGTTGGCAATATGCCGGCAATTCTGTGTCAATAAATATTGTACACCGGCTGAGGCCGCGACGGCAACATGAAATGCATCTAACCTTGCGTTGCGTGGGATTAACGACTGCGAAATCAACATTTCCGCGATGGCGGGCACCCTGCCAATAGTCGGAATCAATGGGATTTCCTTCAGTAACTTCAGTCGATCCGCTGCGGCCTGTGGATCACCACGAGCCGCTTCGTCCAACACAAATTGCGACGTGACCACGTCGAATGCGGAACGTTGCTCGTCCCACCACCGACGCGCCTGAATTTGCAGAGCCCGCACTAGCGGATCGGCGCTGGGCCGCGACACGGCGTGGCTCACTATCGAGGTTTCAATGTACACCGTATCCATCGTTCAATCTTCCCCCGCGTTGGCCAAACAGCTGGCCACGATGCGGATTTGTCCGTAAGGCACTTCGCCAGCAAGGTGCTCAAAAATCGGCTTGAGCCGCTCGCCGCCCACCTCGTCGATCGCCTGCCGCACGCGGCCGATCGTCTCCGCGTCGACCCAGGGCGACGGGTCGGAGATTTGCTCGTGGCGGATGAAGTCTTGCAGGTAGCCGTACACGGTCGACTCGGCTCGGCCCATCTTCTGGGCGACTTCAGCGATTGTCTCACCCGCTCGGAAATACTCGAACGCGATGATCGTCGAGGCGTTGAGGCCTCCGCCTCGACGCGGTGGAGATAGGGGGAGCACAGGCACATCCATATCCACACCGTGCTGCGAACAATAGTCGTCGAGATATTTCAGAAACTTCTCACCATAGTCGTCACACCTTTTCTGTCCCACGCCCTGTACCTGGAGAAAACCGTCTATCGTCGACGGGCGGCGTCTGGCCATGTCGCGGAGCGCGGAATCGCCGAACACGATGTAGGCGGGAACCTCTTTTTCCTCGGCAAGCTGCTTGCGCAACTCGCGGAGCTCCTCGAACAGCTCGCGGTCGACGCCTTCCCACGAAGGGGGGGCGGTCTTGCGCGACGCTTGTTCGGCTTGCGGCGCCGGCTGCAATAGTCGCGGGGTGTGCTCGCCTCGCAACACTTGCCGGCCTAGCTCGGTAATCTGCAGTTGATTGTATTCGCCATACTTCTCGGCACAGTCCTGGCTGACGAGCTGTTCGATCCAGGCTCGGACCGTCCGGTGCGAATGCTCACTCAGCAGGCCATAGGTGCTGAGCCCGTCGTGACCCTTTTCAAGAATCCGTTTGTCCCGGCTGCCGGTGAGCACCTGGGCCGTATAGTCGCCTCCAAATCGCTGCTCCAGCCGGACGACGCAGGAAAGGATTTTCTGTGCGACGACAAGCGGCTCTTCGATTTCGTCAAGCTGGCCCAGACAGACGTCACAAGCCTGACAGTTCTCCTGTTCGAGCGATTGACCAAAATGCCCCACGAGCAATTGATGCCGACAGCCCAGCGTGTTGCAAAAGCGATCGATGCCATCGAGCGCAGCCATCGCTTCCTTGTATCCGGTTTCCGCTGGCTTGATCAGCCGCTTCCATTTCACCACGTCGCCGCCGGAATAGAACAGACAACACTCGGCCTCCAAGCCGTCGCGGCCTGCCCGACCCGACTCCTGCTGATAGGCCTCCAAGCTCTTCGGCATGCCGGTGTGGATCACATAGCGGACGTTCGACTTGTCGATGCCCATGCCGAAGGCCACCGTGGCAACGATGATATCGACCCGTTCGGCAAGAAACGCCTCCTGATTTCGCTTGCGGTCTTCCGGCTCCATGCCGGCGTGATAGGGGGCCACCCGATAGCCCAACGCTTGCAAGGCGGCCGCGTTTTTTTCCACCTCCTTGCGGGTGATCGAGTAGATGATGCCCGACTCGTTGGGATGCCGTTCGACAACTTCCACAATCTGGCCGAACCCGCGCCCCCGATGTTCGATCCGATAAACCAGGTTCGGCCGATCGAACGAACCGACCAACAGCTCCGGCTCGTCGAGCCCCAGTTGGACGGCAATGTCCTGGCGCACTCGCTCGGTGGCGGTTGCCGTATAGGTGTGCACCGCGACTCCGGGGAAGTGTTTCTTCAGCACCTTGAGACCTCGATACTCGGGCCGGAAATCGTGACCCCAGGAGCTGATGCAATGCGCTTCGTCAATGGCGAAGGTCGAAACAGATATCGACTCGAGCAAGTTTAGCATCGGGTCGGTCAACAGCGTCTCGGGCGCCATGTACAACAGTTTCAGTTTGCCGGCGCGTAAGTCGTCGACCACTCGTCGCTTTTCGCCGGACGAAAGTGAGCTGTTGCAAAACGCTGCCGCGACGCCGTTCTCGCGCAGCGCGTCGACCTGATCCTTCATCAGCGAAATCAACGGCGACACGACCACCACTACGCCCTCCAGGCAACAGGCCGGCGCTTGAAAGCAGAGACTCTTACCCCCGCCGGTGGGCAGCACCACCACCGAGTCGCGCCCGGCCAGCACACTCTCAATCGCCTCCTGCTGCAAGGGCCGGAAGCAGTCGAACCCCCAATGATGGCGGACAACCTGACGAATTTGGTCGATCGTGGCGGCGGATTGCTTGGTAGGCGGCATTTCCAGAGTCGCGGACATGGACGAGTCTCCTTTGCAAGTGTATGAATCCGAACGGAGAACGAGCCGACGGTATGTATACGGATGTACAGATTATCGCCATTGGCACTCCACGTCAAGCGGTTTTATCGCTGGGGTTTTTACCCCCAGCATTCAGCGGGCTGCCCCGTAGGGTAGTGAAACCGTCTGATTTGTCACCCCCCCACTGTGCGCGGGTCTCCCGACCCCGCATTTCTTCACGCCCAAGGCGTTCAATCTTTCAGCCCAGGTTGCGAGTCCGCGAGCTACCCTGGGATACTAGGACCCGCAACGACCCTACGCTGTAAGCGTTGTCTTCCACTCACCAAGTGCGATTGATGCAACCCTTTCAGGGTTGGCGCACTCCGTGGAACACGAGGACCCAGGGTAGCTCGAAGACTCGCAACCCTGGGCTGAATGATAATATCCCGTTGGGATGGGAGTAGTACTCCGTGCTAATTGCAGAACTCGCACGCCGGCTATCGGAGGAGAGTTGGCCTCTGATCGACTTAACCTTAAAGCAGTTTCGCCTTCCGTCAATGCAAAGGTTTTGATTGTATGCATTTCCTTTGGCGTTTAATATTTTCCGGCACGATGCTTGTCGCGGCGCTAGTCCTTGGCAGTCTGGCGTACCACTTTTACGGTGACAACAACAGAATTGTAGCTGCCATACTTGGTGTCTTGACCGTTGCTGCGTTATTTCATGTCATCCGTGGTCCGAAAAGACGTCCTGCATCGACACAAGGAAAGCGTCGCAAGGCGATTGTAAGATTTGATGACATTGACATGGATCTCTATGAGCGAGCTCAAAACACACCGACTAGTCCTAACGCATCGCTAACAAAGGCACAGATTCGTCTAGCCCAATCGATCGGCATAAACTTGCCCGACCATATAACCGCGTCCACCGCAATGGACGTTATTGACGACGCAATTAAGTTTTGACGGGCTCATCTCATTGCCTATCGGCATGTGGCATGCCCTCGGAGGTCCACCAACGTGGGCATGTTGGGCGGCCGTATGCCGCACGTCTGGCTGCAAATCGAATGACAACGACATCTCTCACGTGCCCACGCGGACGAGTGTCTGCCACACATCTGTCAGCTATTTCGTGTCTTTCGTCTGTTTCGCGGCGACACTCTCCTCCGTGTCCTCCGTGCTCTCTGCGTCAAACCCTTTCTCCACAAGCGGTGGGCGGTGCCCACTCTACGTACCTTAAGTAGCTGCGGCAACTACCATTCCTAGCCAACACAATATAGACTACGAGTGCTTTGACAACCTCTCAGAATTGAGGTGACAAAGCACTAGATTGTGATCGGCAGAATGCTATTTGTCGAGAAGTCAGGCGCGCCTGCTCTGCAGTCTTGTTTTATTCCACTTTGAAAAGGTCACATCGTGCCCCGAGTATCATTCACCTCGCATCTTCTACGGCATTTGTCGTGTGAAGCGTTGGACACCGACGGCGAGACCGTCGCGGCGGCGCTGGAGGACGTCTTTCGGCGGCTGCCGCAGCTGCGGGGGTATCTGCTCGACGACCAGGGCCAGGTGCGTCAGCACGTGATGATCTTCGTCGATAACCAACCGTTGGGTGATCGCCAGCGCCTGAGTGATCCACTTCAGCCGGAGAGCCAAGTCTTCGTCATGCAAGCACTCTCGGGTGGATAAGAACTGAGGAAATGAAAAAAATCGATATCCTCCCAACCGCTAGCATCTCCGACGTTTGACTTTCGCAAGAATCGGCTATGAATTAGGGCATGGGCGGATCGGACTTACAAGCGGTTCTCGAGGAGGTCGAGCGGTTACTGGCGGCCGCCGA
>Ga0255057_10002431_pt1 | contig 10099 bp, 11 predicted proteins | sample Cases_109_6_MG_FD_189022 | JGI IMG/M metagenome (GOLD analysis project Ga0255057, IMG submission 189022) | Seawater microbial communities from Amundsen Gulf, Northwest Territories, Canada - Cases_109_6 | ecosystem: Environmental > Aquatic > Marine > Gulf | place: Canada: Northwest Territories... | reverse complement strand
CCAACCCGGTAGGCACTATCTCCGATGTGTACAGCAGTGAAGACGTTAGGTACCGCTGCCGATGCAAGTACGGCGTCAACGCTGATTTCACCTGGCATCCACGAATCAAAGGCCTTGAATTCCCCGGTAAGAATGTTTGCCGCACCAAGCAACAGGCGGGGGCTTTCTTCGTCAATTAGAGCACGCAACTCGTCGAAGTCGATGTACGCTTCAAGTAAAGCTCGAAAATCGAGAAATTCGCGCCGAGGAAACATTTGGTCATCGCTTCGAGAGCTGGAGCCGTCCGGTAAGGATTCGACGGCAAGATCGGCACCCTGCCGCTTTCCGCCACCTGCAAAAGAACGTCGGTTGTCATTCCAAACATTGCTTCTTCTGGCGACTGCGGCGTGTTGGCATACCAGAAATCGATCAGTGGCTGATAAGGTGGTTCTGAACCGCCCTTAGCTGCTTTGAGCAGCCCATACAACAGCAGAGTGGCGCAGACCGCGCCGCCGGATGTGCTGGTCAATCCTACGATCCGATACCTATCATGTATATGGTTCTCGAATAAGTGCTTAAAAACGCCTGCGGTGAACGCGGTGTGGGTTCCGCCACCCTGGCAAGCGATAGCGATTTTCGTGGTGGCCATGGATCAACGCCTTAGTTGTAGGGAGTACAATTGCCACCGTTCAGACGATTGCGGTGGCACGGATAATTCTCTAGCAATTTTTTGATAGATTCAGTGAACCAACGACTCGCGCAGGACTTCCACGCGTTAAAGAACTAACACGTGTCCCTGGAAGTTCGACTTGACCCAGATCAACCTTAATCGTTCGGTTTATGGAAATTTCATGAATCCCAAGTGGGTGAGTGATCAATTCTTGGGTTTGTGGCGAAGTGTCCGCTTTGGGTGAATATTGCCTTTTGCTGTGCTTTCAACATCCCGAATTCCCCTCCCGAACTGATGCCTGAGTCTCCGTAAATTCTGCTGGTAGAATTCTGGTAGGGTCATACGCCTATTTCTCATGAAAATGCCGCCGGATTTCAGGAGGAGAAACCATGTCCGACCGCCGCCGATTTCTCAAGGGATTGACCTCAATTCCACTCGCGACCGTCCTCGCCAACCCCCGCCTGGCCGCCGCAGTTTCAGGAGGATGAGACCAGGTTAGCCGATGGCCGAACTGCTAATTCCGCACTAGCCAATCCTCAGGGCCAGGCCAAGGACAGCATCCTTCTGAACCAAGAGTGCTGGTGGCAATGACTCTGTCAGTCTTAATATCGTTTAATGGTGGCACATAGAATCAATTCCTATCTGCACCATTGGAGAAACTATGAAAACCGCGACTTTTGCCTTATGTGTACTGTTCTCTGTTGGAGCAATCGCTAGTGAAGCCGGAGGCGATGAGACTCACGTAGGTGAAGAAGGACATCACAAGCACGCTCTAGCCGTTTTCGCGGGGATAACTCGTGAAGACAGTGAGAACCACGGAACGTTGGGTATTGAGTACTCGTACCGGATCAATGAGAGCTGGTCGGTGGGGGGCTTAGTCGAACGCGCGGAAAGGAAGAAGGATTCCACGCTTGTGATGGCGTTTGCCCACTTTTGGCCATATAAAGGCCTGTACTTAGGTGCTGGGGTGGGCCGAAAGGATCCCGGTGATAAGAGGGAGAATACCCTGCGAGCAACAATCGGTTACGAGTTCGAGCTCAGCGGAGGCTGGTCACTCTCACCGCAGGCTAATCTGGACATGATTGAGCACGAAGACAGCGAAGTGGTCATTGGCATTGCCTTTGGTAAGCGGTTCTAAAACCCAAAAACTGGGTCTACGCGGAAACCTGTGGGTAGGTGTTAATTTGCATGCTCAATTGATCCAATTCTAAGATTTGTTGCGTTGAATCTTTACCCCAGTGCTTGGCGAAAAACGCCTGAGTTATCGACATGTTGGCTGGTCAAATGTGGTACATAATGACCTCACCTTTCCCCCGTAGGGTTCCCAATTCGACTGAGAGTTGTTGCATCGTATCAAGCTGCGCGGTTCAGCCTCGCTATTTCGCGGCGTCGTCGCCCGGTTTGCGCGGCTCGCGCCGGCTATCCGGTTATCCGCGGCTCCCTCGGAGCGCGCAGAATTCCTCTCATGTCAAAAGCGTTTTCCTATCTGTTATCCGTCAGTTCTCTCGCAGCACCGGCTCAATTCGCTCGAGTGCCCAATCGACCTCGTCTTTGCTGATCACCAACGGAGGGGCGAAGCGAACCGTATCCTTGTGGGTTTCTTTGCACAATACGCTACGCTTCATCAACGCCTCGCAATACCGACGTGCACCGCCGGCTTGGGGATGAAACTCCACAGCGATCATCAATCCCTTGCCCCGCACATCCTTGATCAGATTACTCTTGATGTTGCTCAGCTCGTCGATGAAATAGCGACCCAGGTTCGCCGCGTTCTCGATCATTCCTTCCTCGACCAGCACTTTGAGCGCGGCACGTGCTACCGCGCAAGCGAGCGGATTGCCGCCGAAGGTGCTGCCGTGCTCACCGGGTCGTAGCGTGCCGAGCACTTCGTGGTTGGAGAGCACCGCGGATACGGGATACATACCGCCGGACAGCGCCTTGCCGATCAAGGTCAGATCGGCTTCCACGCCCTCGTGCTCCTCGGCAAGCAGTTTGCCGGTGCGGCCGAGGCCGGTCTGGATCTCGTCCATGATCAGCATGACGTTCTCACGCGAGCAGATTTCCCGTGCTTCGCGCAAGTAACCGGCGGGCGGCACGATGACCCCGGCTTCGCCCTGAATGGGCTCGACGAGGAATGCAACCGTGTTGGGCGTGATGGCATCCTGGAGCGCAGCTGCGTCTCCAAAAGGGATGACTCGAAAGCCCGGTAAGAAAGGACCGAAGTCGGCGCGCGCGGTCGGGTCGGTGCTGAAGCTGACGATCGCGATTGTGCGGCCGTGAAAGTTGTCGGCACAGACGATTATTTCCGCCTCGTTCGCGGGCACGCCCTTGCTCTGGTACCCCCATTTGCGCACCGCCTTGATCGCGGACTCAACTGCCTCGGCGCCGCTGTTCATCGGTAACACTTTGTGGGAGCGGGTGAGCTCACAGACTTCCTCGTAGAACGGCCCCAGCTGGTCGTTTCGAAACGCACGCGAGGTCAACGAGAGTCGTCCTGCTTGCTCGACTAACGCCTTGAGAATCCGCGGATGGCAATGACCTTGATTCACGGCGGAATACGCGGCGAGGCAGTCTAAGTATTTGTTGCCGTCCGTGTCCCAAACCCAAACCCCCTGACCACGGGTGAGCACTACATCCAATGGTTGGTAATTGTGGGCGCCGAGCCGGGACTCCAGCTCCAGGTAGTAATCGATGCCGCGTTGCTCCGTAGCCGTCATGCTGCTTGCTCCACCCATTGTGACCGAGCCGCCGCTGAACGAGACTCGTCTATGCCTGCATTCTGCCAATTCCCGCGGGTGCCGTACAATCGCAGATCACTAATCGCCCAGCACGGCCCGAGCGGTGATCGGCAAGAGAGCCCGGGAATCCGGCAAACTGCCTACTGCAAGCGTGCTGAGGAGTACATCAACGAGCACCCATTCTGAACCCGTATCACTGGAAGACGTGTCTGAAGCGGTCGGAGTCAGCGCCCGAACTCTATCCCGAGCTTTTCGCAAGCGGCACGGATCGGGCCCCATCGGGTTCCTCTAGACGCGGCGCTTGGAGGTCGTGTATCGCGAACTTCTCGACGCCGACCCAACAATGAGGACGGTCACGAATATCGCCACACGTTATGGTTTCACCCACCTCTCCCAGTTTGCCGCCAATTATCGCCAAGCCTTCCGAGAGTTGCCTTCCGAGACGCTTGGCCGTTGACGAAGCAGCTCAAATCGCAATCTCGAACTCCCCTCCCGAACTGATGTCTTAGTCTCCGGGAATTCTGCTGGTAGGATTCTGTAAGGGTCATATCTCGATTTCTCACGACAATTCCGCCGGATTTCAGGAGGAGCGCCATGCCTGGCGATCCCGATGTCTCAAGGGATTAACGTCATTGCCACTCGCGACCGTCCTCGCCAGTCCCGGCGGCGTCTGCGTCGCCCTCTCATTGTCTATGACAGGCTTTCCAGATAACTCCGGATAAGGTCGCAGGCGTCAGGATTCATCAGGTTGTTGTCTGGTCGGGGAATGTCCTCAATTGCCTGCAGGTATCCACTCGCCGTTTGTTGCCAGGTGTATTTCCTCAACACCAGTTCACGGGCCTTGTCCGCCAGGGCTCGTTGGTGAGTGAGGGCATCCAAAAGGCCACGGGCGATGTCGTCGGCATCAAAGGGGTCCACCAGAACGCCGGAACGATCCGCGAAAATCTCCGACGGTCCGCCATTTTGCGTTGCTACGCAGGCCAGACCACAGGCCGCCGCTTCGATGGGCGCCAGACCAAAGGGTTCGTAGAAGGCGGTCAGCACGAAAACCGATCCGCGCGCCGCCATCCTGCGGTAAGTGGCCGCCAACTCGCCTTGTGACCCAATATTGAGAAACACTGTCCGCTCGCGCAGGTCAGCCGCTTCCAGGGTGTCGAGTATTGGCTTCAGGACGGCCTGCTCCGGTGTCGGCAGCGCCGTGATATCCGTGAACGGATCGTCGATACCGCGGATGCAGATGGCCAGCCGTGCCCGCTCCCTGAGAGTGCTCGAGCGCGCAAACGCTTGCGCCACGCCGATGATGTTTTTCTTCTCGTCCAGGCGGCTCGAGACCAGGACAAAGAGCGCATCGTCAGCACCGAGCTTGTCCGCCAGGGCGCGTTCCACATCGTCATCCCCGGCTTGGGGCTCGTGAGTGAAGATCCCAGTGTTCACGCCCGGTGGCTGGACCCGAAAGGTGTGCGGTGCGTTCACGTGTACGGCCCCGGCGTAGAGGGGGTGGGAGTACTGTTCGTGCCATTCCTGGTGGGTCGACGTAATGATGCGGTGCGCGCGGCGCATGCTCATGCGCTCGGCGGCAATGCGGCGGGAGAAGCGATAGCGATCCTCCATGGCCCGCATGTTTTCAATCGTCGTACCCAGCTTGTCCAGTTTCTGCGCGCCCAACGAATGGCCCGTGAAGGTGAAGCCGATGCCCGTCTTCGCTTCCGCCAATACGGCGCAATAGCCGCCATCGCCGTAATGGGCGGTGAAGAAATCAGGCAGACCATCGCAGTAGAAATTCAACATTGTATCGACGAATTCAGGCAAATGGGGCCACAGGTGTTCCTTGGCCAGAAAAGTTTCCCCCCCGCACGAAAAGCGCAGGATTCGCACACGCCCCTCGTAGTCGGGATAGGTATCCTGATCGCCGGCGAACTCGGGCCACATTTGGTCGCGGATGCGGCGCGTGACAATATCTATCTTGTGCCCCTGATCGGCCATGGCCAGCGCCGTTTCCTTGACGTAAACAAGCTGACCGCCGAAGTCCGCGTGTTCGGTGAGATGCGAATCGGTTGGGTCGAAGTTGCCCTGAGGATTCAAAAACGCGATATGCATGGATACACTTGGTCAGGTGTGGTGGTGGCTCAGGATGCGCGCGCAGCGCAATAGTCGGCATCGACGATGATGTCCGCCCGCGCTTTGTGCGGCGAAATAATGCCGTGCTCGATTTCCAGGACCTGGTCAATGAATGAGTCCAGTTCGGACGCATCACGGTTTCGTTTTTCCCGGTGCTTACGGGTCTGGGTGTAGTCGCGGTCGATGAATACGCGGTGGGTCGCCGAATCAAGCAATGTCGTGTAAGTCCCTTCGGCGATGGCGACGCGGGCCCCGCCGATTTCCATGATCTCCGTCGTCACGGAGTCGTCCTCGTAAATCACCAGCGGTTTTTCGACCGCTTCCGCGCCTTCCAGAAATGCCCGCAGGTGCTCGTCCATCAGGTCGAGCTTCACCTCTTTTGGACCTACCCAGCCGACGTCGTCGCGGCGAGCTCTGTCATTGGACTTGGGCGGGAGGACGAAATAGTCGTCTTGCTGGAAGATAACGCTGCCGATGCCGTACTCGGCCAGAATCTCGGCGAGCGCCGCAGCCGTTTCCGATTTGCCGCTGCCCGATTCACCGGCGATGGTCACCCCGATACGGTGCTGAGTACCGTCCAGGGCCTGGTGCAAGAAGGGGGCAATACCTTGCGCCGCTCTGCGATGATGGGGCTCGATGACGATGGAGTCTCCGCGCATGTCAAATCGTCCTGTCGCAGCCTTGGAGGTTGGGCACACGGGCGCAAATACGTCCGTGATATCGTCCGGAATACACCACTGTCGTCGGCTCCCTGTCTCCTTTGTATAAAGGAGTCACTCTTTCAGGTCAAATTCGGCAGGGCAATGTGATAAATGCGTGGCGTTACCTTGACTAAATCGTCTCGTTTCACAATAAATAGCGGGTCGGCGGATCGAAGGTCGGCACAATAATCGACAGAGGGCGCTGTATGCTGGATACGGTAAAGACCTACAATGCTGCGTGGGCGAATCTGAATGCCGCACTCAAGGCTTCAGAAGCAGTCGACGGCCTTGTCGGTGCCATAGCCTCGCTGGAGGAAAATCAACGCCAAACGGGGTTCATCAAGGATCAGCTCGCCGGCGTAGAGCGCTACGTCTACTACCATCCCGACGATTCATCGCGATTCTTCAGCGTCCAATTCAATGCCAAGCGGATGGCGCGATTCAATGGTGCCCCTGTCACGGTACCTCCTGACGGTGCCGAAATCGCGAATGGTGGCTGTTTCCTGTGTAGGGACAATGTCCGATGGCAACAGCAAGGCGCGCAGATGGGATACGAGCTGAATGTGAACGGCATGATCTACCATGCTTGGATGAATCCGTATCCTCTCATGCCGTGCCACGTCGTGGTGGCGTCGGCTGAGCACGAAACTCAAGGATGGGAATACGGACCGGGTGGTGGTGTCGGTGTTCGGCGTCTGGTCCAGGATTTGGTTTCGCTGGCATCTCGTGCCCCGGAATTCGTGGGTTTTTACAATGGCGTCGATGCGGGGGCGTCCATCGCTGGACACTTGCATTTCCATTTCTTCCGCCGACCGGAGGACCTGCCAATTTTCCCGCTGGAAGTCCGCTTGCGCGACGGCCGCTCCCGGGCAGACACGCCCGTTATTGTGACCGACTATCCTCTGCCCGTTGTTAAATGGACTGGAACGCTGAGCGCAGTCGGCAACGCCGCCGCACGCTGGATCGCCGAGTGGGCCGACCGGAATTCAGAACGGATTTACCGTTTGACAGGCAATATCATCGTTTCCGCAGCCCTCGATGGCACCGTCACCCTTTACTTCGTCCCGCGCGACCGGGCCCGTCCATGCGGCGAAGGCAACTCAGGCCTGACCGGCGGCCTTGAAGTCCTGGGTGAGATCGTGCTCTGCACGGCAGAAGAACGGCAACGTATTGACAGCGGTGTCATTGACTATTTCGTCATAGAAAATGTCTTGCGCAGAGTCAGAACCCCGTTGTTCGGCGACTGGGAGTAGGGGCTATTCATCGCCGATCAGTTCCTGGGGCATAACTCCGGGCATGTACTGAACGCCTTGGCCGAGCATCTCCCGGTTTACCACCGTGACGCCGCCGGGCGTGACGACGAACCGTTCCGCGTCTTTTGCCGAAGCTTCGCCGATGAGCGTGCCTTCCGGTACTTGGCATTGGTTGTCCAGGATGACATTGGTCAGTCTCGATCCGGCTCCGATCCGGCATCCGGGCAAGGCCAGCACGCCGTCCAGTTTACAGCCTGCATCGACTGTCACATTCGAGTACAACATGCTGTTGGTCAGGGACGATGAGTCGACGATGCATCCCGCACTGATCATCGACGATCCAAAATGACAACTACCTGGCTCCCCGATCAGATGGGCCGGTGGTAACTGTGGGTGGTGCGTGAGGATCGGCCATGCCGGGTCGTGAAAGTTGATGGGATATGGCGGCGATAACTGCTCGAGGTTTGTCTGGAAAAAGGCGTCGATAGTGCCCACATCGCGCCAATAGGCCTCGTCTTCTGTGGGGCTAGTAAAGGTATGGGACTGAACGTGATGTCCGTTGGAGAGCATATAAGGAATTACGTCCTGGCCGAAATCGTGACTGGAGTCGGCGTTCGCAGCATCGCGGTTGAGTTGCTCTGAGAGGAAGGTCAGGGGCGCAACGTAGATGCCCATGCTGATTAGCGCCTGGGATTCATCATCGGGCAACGGTTCCGGTTTTTTTGGTTTCTCCCGGAAGCCGACGATGCGCCCGCTCTCATCTACCTTCATGACACCGAATTCAGTGGCATCGGCAACAGGCACTGTCTTGCAGGCAATTGTAAAGTCGGCCTTCGATTCCATATGAGTTGCCAACATGGCGCCATAGTCCATGGTATAGACGTGGTCGCCTGCCAGGATCAAAATGTATTCCGGTCCATAGCCGGTGATGATATCCAAACTCTGGTGCACAGCGTCCGCCGTGCCTTCGTACCAGGAGTCCTCGTCCCGCCACTGCTGCGCGGGCACCAAATCGAGAAAATACTGATGCTCGGAATTAAGGAAGGTCCAACCCTTCATCAGGTGCTGAATGAGGGAGTGGGACTTGTACTGGGTGAGTACACAGACTTTGCGAATATCTGCGTTAAGGCAATTGGACAGGGTGAAGTCGATGATCCGAAACTTTCCGGCGAAGGGCACCGCGGGCTTTGTCCGCCAATCGGTCAGCACGCCCAGACGACTGCCCCGGCCGCCGGCCAGAACGACAGCCAACGTTTTTCGGGTCAGACGACTAATGTAACGGGCTTCAGCGCTCGGCATGTGTTGGAGTTTCTCCTCGCTATCCGGCCGTCAAGTCCGAACCTTAACATAGGAAGCCTCGAGCACCCTCCGGGTTCGCTATCAATCTGACGCAAATCCGAGTTTCGGCATTGCGCCCAGCGGCCAAACTTTCCTGTCGAACTGATGTCTGAGTCTCCGCGAATTCTGCTGGTAGAATTCTGGTAGGGTCATATCCCGATTTCGAACGATAAATCCGTTGAAATTCAGGAGGAGAATTCATGTCCGATCGCCGCCGATTTCTCAAGGGATTAACGTCGTTACCGCTCGCCACCGTTCTCGCTAACCCCCGTCTAGCCGCCGCAGTTTCTGCGGGATTACAAGAGATTGAGGCCAAGCTCTCGGATGGCAGGACCGTCAAGGCCGCACTCGCCACGCCTCAGGGCCAGGCGAAAGGAAGCATCCTTCTGGTCCATGAGTGGCGGGGGCTCGTTTATTAGCGTCGACGCCGGCAGGACATGCGGCTTTCGAATTGGGTGGCGGACCCTGGTACGGATACTGGTATGGGGTAATCCTTCAGGTGGTAGGGGGCGCTTCCCTAGGGTTCGGTTGCGATCGAACCGAGGAGGGTCCGTTTCCGGGAGAGGAGAGACGAAGTACAACCCTTCGCGGACGTTTAGAGCTTAGCGCGGTGACTAACGGCGCCCGCTTGATCGCTTTTTTCGGCTACTACCGTATTCGGGGATTTCCTCTCGAATGACACGACGAAGGGTTTCTTCCAATGGCTCTCTTTTGTGTTCTACATGTTCGCGCAGTGCCGCGTTGATTAGCGACTGATAATTGCCTCCACCGGAGGCATGAACTTGCTCTCGAAACCACTCCAAGATATCGTCGTCGAGACGAATTGTGATGCGGGTCTTTCCGGCTGGCGTTGGTACAACAGCGCCGCGTTTGGCATCGCTGAAATCGTACTCTTTTTTCATCTGCCCATCTCGTAGTGTCGGCGTTCAGATTTTGTGGCTTTCCTAGCGGAAATAATTCGGATACGGTCTCCGCGCCACGTATATACGACCACCAAGAGTCGTCCCATGGCATCCATGCCCAAAGTCACAAAACGTTCCTCCACCGATGCGTCATCCAATGCCGTCAGGGCAAGGTCATCTTCAAAGACAGTCGCGGCGTCGGCGAAGTCAATGCCGTGGTCACGACGGTTTTTCTGAGCCTTAGTTTCATCCCATTCGTAATCCACAATGACCAAGTGTATGTACAGATGTACATATAGTCAAGACGGACTTAGGATATTGTGACCCAGGTTACGGCTATCCTGCCGAACGACCGAGGTAAACGTGTGGGTCTCGAATTGCTAATTCTGTACTGAAGTCA
>Ga0255057_10002430_pt1 | contig 10103 bp, 6 predicted proteins | sample Cases_109_6_MG_FD_189022 | JGI IMG/M metagenome (GOLD analysis project Ga0255057, IMG submission 189022) | Seawater microbial communities from Amundsen Gulf, Northwest Territories, Canada - Cases_109_6 | ecosystem: Environmental > Aquatic > Marine > Gulf | place: Canada: Northwest Territories... | reverse complement strand
GTATTCGACATTTCCTCGAGGGGGTCCCGCCGGCCAAAGCGGCCCGGTCCCGTCCCCTCTACCGTTTGGCTGAGGTCGGCGCCGGAATCTCGGGTGTTCGAAAGTACGGTGTCCCCGCCCTACCTCTCAACGGTCTGTCGGTCGATCGATCGGGCCGCCGGTTGGCGTTTTCTATCGCCGATGGCGAGACCTCGGACGCCTGGGTGCTCGAGCCGGCACGTGCCGAGCTCCGTCGCATTGCGACCGGTGGCTACTTCTCCGATCCAGTCTGGTCTCCCGATGGAGAGAGCGTGGTATTGGCCTCGAACCGAGGAGGAAACTTCGATCTCGTGCTCAAGAGCGTGGATCGAGAGCAACAGACCGAGGTGCTGCTCGAAGCTCCACTCGACCAGTTTCCAGAGTCGTGGTCGCGAGACGGCCAATCCATCGTCTACTCGGAGAGGCATCCTGACTCGGGGTTCGACCTGTGGATTCTGAGACGGCAGGAGCCCGAGGGCTGGACGCGGTTCCCGCTCGTCCGCACACCAGATCATGAGGCCTTTGGCGCGGTGTCGCCCGATGGCCGGACGGTCGCTTTTGTATCGTGGACAGAGAATCGGTCCGAGGTCTTTGTGACGGCTGTCGCAGGCAACGCTCCGATCGTTCGCGTTTCGCACGAAGGTGGCGACTACCCCTTCTGGTCTGCGAATGGGGACTTGCTCCACTTTGTCCGCAGTGACCAGGTCTGGACCGTGGCCTCGAGCCAAATCGATGGTCGCACCACGATCCAGCCCTTTCCAACGTCTCAGGTCTCAGGCCTCTATCTTGCCGGTTCGACTCCCTCGGTCGACCGCATGATCGTCGCCATGCTCGACTAGAGCACCAGACACCCAATCGTTAGCAAGAAATTAAGGACTTCTGTCTCGAGGCAGGGTCGAATAACCTTGTACAAGGGCTCCTGGTCCCTGCCAGGCAGCCCGCAACGATCGAGGTGTGGACCATGAGTCGAAGCCTTCGGGTTATCGGACGGATCTTGATGGTGTTTCTGGCTCTTCTGGGAGCCGGGATGGCGACAGTTCTGATCGTTTTTCCCCGCAGCGAGCCCGCTTCCGATCTATCTATCGATCTCACCCCTGCTCGGGTCGAGCGGGGCCGCTACTTGGTCGAGCATGTCGCCAACTGCCTGGACTGCCACTCTGAGCGGGACTGGGACTACTACGGTGGCCCCGTGATGGCCGGAACCGAAGGACAGGGGGCACCGCTGAGGGTCCTGCGGCCACATGTGCTCTCCGCCAACATTACTCCGGCGGCACTTGGCGACTGGACCGATGGAGAGATCGTGCGGGCGATCGCCTCGGGGATCAGCCGTGATGGTCGGCCCTTGCACCCCTTTATGCCCTACGACACCTATGCACGGATGACCAACGAGGATCTCGTTTCCGTGGTGGCGTATCTGAGAGGTCTTCCCCCGATCGACAATACGGTTCCCTTACCGGAGGAGAGTTGGCCGATCACCTTGATGGGGCGGCTCTTGCCCAAGCCCTACACGGCTCCCCCCGAGGTCGATCCCACCGACACCGTCGCCTACGGTCGATACCTGGCCGACATCGCCGAGTGTAGCTTCTGCCACGGGAGCGACTTCGCCGGCGGTCGAGAGTTCGACATACCGGGCACAGATCAGAGATGGGCGTCGGTGAACCTGACACCTCACCCGAAGAATCGCGTCGGCACCTGGAGCCGGGAAAACTTTGTAGGTGTCTTCAAGTCGTTTGCGCCGCCCGGTGGACGAGAGATTCCCGGCACCGAGATCAACACGGTCATGCCCTGGTACCGCTTCGCAGGAATGATCGAATCGGATCTTGGGGCCATCTACGACTACCTCCGCACCATGGAACCGATCGAGCCTGCCGAGGCCGATCGAGCCGAAAAGTAGCCGAATGGGCCACCTCATCGCCAAATTGACAAGCCCGCGCCGCGGCTCCGCGTGACCACCACCCCTGACTGCATTCTCCATCAGCACGGAGCCAGGATCTCGCCAAGGATCCTGGCTACACCCCCGGAGGCACTCGGTGACTCAGGACCCGGGGATCACCATCTTCAATAGCTGGCCGGACTCCCGCTTGAGTACGGTTCCGTCAGGCTGCACCTCCTCCGCCACGTTGACCCCGTGACCCTGGACGTCGAGCACCAGAAGCAGAACGACCAGGGCTGGACCGCCGAGCTCAAAGAGCTTGTGGACTATCTCGAGGCTGCATAGAGCGGCGCCCCAATCCTCGGCGCTGCGCTTGCCCGGTTACCAGGCAATCCGGTAGGACTACGGCCCCCGTGTCGTCCCCCGGGGGCCGCGGCGGCAAAGCCCCGCACCCTCCAAATCGACCTGGAATCACCGCAAATTGATGCCCCATAGTGGAGGTGCTAGAGTGTCTACATCTAGCGCTCTGTCGGGCTTTTTTGGGGAGGAGCCGAGGTCGGAAGAACCCAGAGTTGCGACGCGATACCTGCATTTATGCGGGAGTCTTGCCGTCGGGCCCTGCGAAGCCACGACACCGCCCCACAAAGTGAGCCACGCATCTACCGAGCCGTATTCGGCGAATAGGGTCTGGTCTGAGCGCGCGAGGAAAAAAGGAGGTCACATAATGCACAAGCGAATTCTCTGGGTTGGACTAGGTAGCGCCCTTCTCCTCTTGTCAGGTCTCGGAGTGGGACAGGCCGAGGTACCCGTCGACCTGACGCCGGATTCGACCGATGTCAGGGTCTTTGTTGCGATCGACGGACGAATCATCGAGATCACCGAGCCCGATGGGGGTGAGGCGGATTTCGACCTCCCCGGCACCACAGGCTGGTCGGAATTTCACAGCCCTGCTGACACCGGAGGGAATACGGGTGACATCCTCGTGGGCCCCGACGGCAACCTTTACTTCTCCGTACCATCGCAAAACCAGATAGGTCGATCTCCGCTGTCTGGTGAGGATCCGGAGTTCGTCGGCTGTGGAGGGAGTTGCGAGCCGGCGGGGCTCGGCGTGAATTTCCATGGGGGCGTGCTGGCCTCCGACAGGGACTCGGGGGGGCTGCTCCTTTGGGATGATCTCGCCGCCCTCTGTTCCGACGGGGTGAATGCGGCGGAGTTCTGTTTTCCGTTTGACGGCAACGATGCCTGCACGGGCTCAGGCATTCCGTATGTTTGCTGCACCGGTTCAGGGACAGGTGATTGTGATAGTCCATCGTCTGGGACGCTGGTTCCAGGATCGGATGTGGTCGGCCCCTTCCTCGCTCTCCAGGAGTGGTACACCGGGAAGCTGCTGAGCCTGTGGGGTCCGGAGAAGACCGGCCCGAAAAAGGATCGGAAGGGCCCGACTCTCCAGTCCTCGGCAGATCCGGACTACGTAGCCCACACCGAACGCGCCGAGCTCGATGGCGATCCGACCGACTTGGCGATCACCGAAGCGAAGATCCTTTACGCCACCGGAAAGGACATCAATTTTGTCGATCTCGTGAGCGAGGACTCGTCTCCGTGCGTGAAATTCAGCGGTCAGGGAAACCCGAGGCCGAAGTTTCTCACCGGGGACGTGGGAGGCAAGGTCTACGTCGCCACGGCGTCGAGCAAGGCGATCGGAGTGTGGGAAATCGATACGACCACGTGCTCGTCTCCCACAAAACTCAAGGAATTTCCCACCAACACCTTTGGTAAGGACGTCGGTGGGGTCGCAGCGACGTTCAGCACCCTAGAGGGTCAAGTCAACGGCACGGGCAGCGAAGAGATCTACGTGCTCAGCCCAGACGGTAGTCACAACTACCAGCTGACCGCGACCTGTCCATCCTCGACTCTGTGCGACTTCGCCTTCAAACCGGAGGGTATGAAAACCGCGCTCAACGCGATTGAAGAGTCCGATGATCCCGACAATCCAGGCGCTGCGAATGATTCGCGCGGTCTACCGTTCGTCCTGCCCGGTCATGCTCGACCATTTGAGTATGTCGTAACTAACTTCACTTCCGACGAATTCCACCAGCGCTCGACCGCAGTCGAGGGGACCAATTTCCGCTTCGCCTGCTGCGATCAACCATGTACCGCGGCTGACTGCGATGACCCTGCTGGTAATGCCGATACGTGCGAGTTCGCCATTGCAATCTACTCGCTCCCAATCTCGTCGGAGATCGTTCCGGATCCGCGCGGCGACAGCATTAGGGGGACCGCCTGCTACGAGGGCCAGATATCAACCCAAAATGCCGGCAACTTCGCAGCGGAGTTCTGCGGCTGGAACAGCCCTGCGGTCGAGACTCCAGCGGCGTTCGATCCCGACGAGTTCTTCTGTGGAGCCAGTGGCGTGGCCACGGTGAGCCACGGGAACACCTTCCCGACCAAGTTCAATGTCGGACCTGAGGGAGAGCCATGCACCTCCAGCAACGAGCTGCCCGTGGATCTGAACGTGCTCTTCTCGGCCGGCGTCTTTGGGTCGTGTGACAATGGCACCTTCGTGCCCTTATCCGAGGTCGAGGCGATTCTGGGCATCGTTCCCAACGGCGAAGGGGTAATCGACCCCGACACGGGCCAGGTGAAGTTCGCCAAGGCGGGCCCCAAAAAGCAGTATCAGTTCAACTTCGACACCGGTCAGGTACCCTTGATCAATGGTTCGCCAACCCTTGCGTTTGTCAATGCCACCTTTCTCGAGGACAGCATCGAGGAGGGAGACCAGAGTATCTTTGTGAGGGTCGAACCGGTCGTGCCCTGACTGTTGGTGGGAGCTCGCGCCGTTTTTATTGTGGAGTGCTGACAGATCCCGAGGCTTCGAAGACCGGCCGCAGGTCGAAGCGCTGCTTGAGAGTTTCGTTCCCTGGTTCTTCCAGCATCGCGGCCAGTAGGGCCGCCGACTTGGTGGCGTGCGGCTCCGCGGCCGACTCGTCACCGGTGGCCCGCAGCGCCTCGGCCAGGAGGTAGTGCCCTCGGGCCCGCAGATCGGGCGGTACCAGATCCTCACCCTCCTGGAGGGCCGTTGCAAGGTCTTCGCGTCCCCGGTCCACCTCGCCAGCAGCCAAGAGCGCTTCACCGGAACGGATGGCACATTCGGCAGCCAGCACCTTCAAACCCAGGGCGCGCGCCTCATCAGCTGCTTCGACCAGAACTTCCAAAGACTTTCTTGCGCCGCCGGTTTCGGTATCGACCTTGGCCAGGTTGACCTTCGATGTGAGCTCCCACAGGGGATCCCCGCTGTCTGACGCCACGTCGAGAGCCTTGGAGTACTCCTCTCTTGCCGCATTGAAGTCACTCTGGAAAAAGTGTCGATCCCCTTCGAAGTTGAGCGCCTGTGTCAACACCCAGGGATCGCCCCGTTCCTTGGCCATGGCCAGAGCTTCTTCCAGAATCGGTGCCGCCGACTCTGCACGTCCGATCAGATTGAGAACCTGGCCGTTCCAGGCCAGTGCTTCCACGAACCATAGCGATTGGTCGCCCAGTCGCCGGAAACTCTCCACGGCCTGTTCGATCGAATCGAGCGCCGACTTGTAACGGCCCTGCAAGGCGAACACTTTGCTCAGATAGCTGGATTCATCGGCGACACCGCGCTCATCGCCGAGATCCCTGAAGAGCTCGAGAGCTCGGAGAAAGTGATCTTGGGCCTCATCGAAACGGCCCATAATGCTGTAGGTTTCGCCCAAATTATGAAGCGTCGTGGATAGGTACATCGGAGCATCGAGCCGCTCACGAATGTCGAGCGCACGCTGGTAATAGACGAGCGCGTCGTCGTAGCTTCCTTGCATGTAGTAAATCGCCCCGATGTTGTTCAACGAGGTACTCTGATTGAACTCGTCGTTTGTCTCCACCTGGATCCGAAGTGCCTGTCGGGTCAGGGTGAGGGCTTCGTCGTAATCGCCCAGACGTCGCTCCATTTCCCCCAGGCTCATCAAGGTTTCACCCAGACCCTGCTCGTCACCGATTTCTCTTCGGAGCTCGATGACCTGCTGGTAGCTGGTTCTTGCTGCCTCCCACTCCCCTTTGAGCTGCTGGATGTAGGAGATTCCGACCAAGCTGATGGACATGCCCCGCTTGTCGTCCAGCTCGCGCTTGATCGCCAAAGATTGTTCGTAATGACGGAGCCCTTCGTCGGGCTGATTCAGATTGGTGTAGGCGAGACCTATGGCCTGTAGGATATTGGCTTCCGCCTCTCGGTTTACAGTCTGAGCAGCCAGGGTCAGGCCTTGGTTGAGGGGCTCGAGGGCGGCCTGAGCGTCACCCTTTTCGGCCAACGCCCGCCCACTCCGCAGCAACGCGCTGAGGTTCTGCGGATCCATCTCGAGGACCTTTGCATAATGGTCCTGTGCCCGATCGAGGAGCCCTTCGCCTTCATACAAGAGACCCAGCTCAAAGTGCAGATCGGGGTTGTTGGGCCGGTATCGAAGCAGATTTTCGTACGCCTGGACACCGGCCTCAAGGTCGTTGGTGATGCGGGCGTTCGCTGCCAGAATCTGATTGCGCTCCTGATCGAGAAGATCTTCGCTCAACTCGACTGCTTTGCTGGAGTACTTCTCCGCCTCCCGGCCGTGACCGATGTTGAAGTTGACCTCTCCCAGCTTCGAATAGGCCAACGCGAACTCAGGATCCTCGGCAACCGAGGCCTCGAACTGATTGACCGCCTCAAGGTTTTTGCCTTGGCGAATCAGCCCCAGACCCAAGGTATAGGAGCGAAGCGCGGCAACCGAGTCCGACGAGGGCTTGAAGGCCTGCGCCTCTAAGACGTCCACTTGTTGGGAGGTCAAGGCCAAGTTCTCCCGCACAATCTCGGCAAGCCTCTCGACCATGCCGAGGACCTCGCTTTCGGTGGCGGCCTCTGCCTTGATGGGAACTCGGCGCTGGCCCTCGAGGTCCTCGAGGGTGGCATCGATCCGGATCTGCTCGCCGAGTTTGGCGAACTGACCCCACAACAAAGTATCGGCATTGCTGAGCTCGGCGACGCGCTGACGCTCGGCGGCATTGAGGGTCGTCTTGCCAGCTACGCCCAGGTCGCCGAGAACCTGGTGGAGACGATCCGATGAAACGGTTCTCAGATAGGCCGACTGCCCGACGTCGGTGAGCAACATGTCGGCCAGTCCGGTGCTGAGCCACGCCACATCCTCCACCCCCGAGGAATTGTGGAAGGGCAGGATCGCCAGCGAAGTGACCTCCTCCGGAGAAGGAGGCACTTCGACGACGCTTTCGGGGTCTGCCCTCGAGCGCAGCATCCAAATCGCCATGACCAATACGAGAACGAGCGCAGCACCGGCCGCAATGGCTGCATTGCGCCGTCGGGACGCCTGCGCCCCCAAGCTGATGTGGCGCATCGCGACGGACATGGACCGCGGCGTGCCACCGCGCCACATTTCCAGATCCTGGAGCAGCTCGCGGGCCGACTGGTAGCGGCGCCGCGCGGAGATCTCGAGACACTTGGCGATGATGTCGGCAAGTACACCCGGCACCTCGGGGTTCACTTCTCGCACCGACTTGGCGCGCTCCTGGGTGCGCAGGTACATCGCGGACATGGGGGAATCGGCTTGGTAGGGCACCTCTCCGGTAAGGAGTTTGTAGAAGACAACCCCCAGGGCAAATAGATCGGATCGCGCATCCACGTGCTCGCCCTTGACCTGCTCCGGCGACATGTAGTCGGGTGAGCCCAGTAGCGATCCGGTCTGGGTCATGCCGGTGGCATCGACCGAGCGCGCGATGCCAAAGTCCATGACAACGACCCGGCCCTGGTCGTCGATCATGATGTTCCTTGGTTTGAGGTCGCGATGGACGACACCCGCCTTGTGGGCCTCATCCAGAGCCAGACAGACTTGTTCAAGGATTTCTGTCGCCTCTTCGGCCCCTAGGCTGCCCTTTTTCTTGAGGACATCGTGGAGGTCCGCGCCCTCCACGTATTCCATCGAGATGAACTTGATGCCGTCGGCCTGGCCGAGGTCGTAGATGCGGATTACATTTCGGTGGGTGATCTCGCGGGCAAGGATGATCTCCTGCTTGAAGCGCTGGAGGACTTCGGGGTCCGTGGCAAGTCCGGGGCGGATCACCTTCAAGGCCACGAGACGGTCGAGCTCGACGTCCCTGGCCTTGTAGACGGCCCCCATCCCTCCTTGCCCGAGCTGGTCGATGATCTCGTAACGCGTGCCGAGCCGGCTGCCGATCTCGATAGTCTCGGCTGCTGCTGCCCCAGCGGCTGCCATATCAGCGGGCTCACTCCAGCCGCTCGCCACGTCGGCAACGGTCGCGTTTTCGTCCGAGCTGACTTCTTTGGCTCGGGCCCGCACAACCGTCGGGGCTTCAGACCAGAGCTCGGTGCCCGCCTGGGTTTCGACCGACCCCAGAACGGTTTCGTCTTCGCTAAACAGATACTCGCCGCAGGAGGGGCAGGTTTCCGCCTCCTCGGGTGCCTGAGCCTGGCAGTGGGGGCATCTCATGGTCAGCACCCCCTCCGGGGCCGAATTCGCCTGAAAAGTGCTGGCTTGCAGTCTAGCACGCGGTATTGACCACTCTCGGGGGTCTCCTGGCGGTCAAGTGGCGATCTCAGGCGTCGTCTTCGACGACCACCGCGGTGCCGTAGGCCAGAAGCTCGGCCGCCGCCTGCATGACCATCGAAGCTGAGAAACGGATCTCGATGATGGCATTGGCGCCGAGATCGTGGGCTTCCTGCACCATGCGGTCCATAGCCTGCTTTCGGACCTCGGCCAGGAGCTTGGTGTACCAGCCGGATAGGAGATCGCTTTTCCATGCCCCACCGCCGCACCTCGGTTTAGAGTACATGGAAGCTTCGAAGTGGAGCGATCAGCTTTGTTGGGCCAGATTCTACCAGCCTGTAGGGGTGGCCTCTCATTTGTCAATTTGGCGATGGGTTGGTCATTTTGGGCGTTAAGCTGGTTGTTTTGGCGATGAGTGGGCAGCCGTCGAAGATGTCGACGGTCTCTTCGCGCTGGAATGAGGCCACCCTCATCCTCGAGGAACTGAGTTTCGGATCGATCGGTGTCGCAGATGATTGGCGAGACGCTCTACCACTACAAGATCGTCGAAAAGCTCGGCGCTGGTGGTATGGGTGAGGTCTACCGGGCAGAGGACACCCGGCTCGGGTTCCTGGGTGGGGAGATTCAGACTCCGCCGGATTGCCCGAGCGGTGGCGAAGTCGGTGGTGAAGGCGAGGATCTTCATCTGGCCACCGCAGAAGGGACACAACAGAGGGTCGATCTCATAGACCCTTCTGATCAGCTTCGCCCAACTGAGCCGGGCTTGCCGAGTGAAGGCGTCGTCGGTGTCCTCCGGGCTTGGCCGGGTGCTGGTCGGTTCCACCTCTTCGACCTTGCGCCGCTTGCCGCGGGCAGCATTGGCGTAGAAGCCCCAGTAGCGGGTCGAGGCCCAGAACGGCGGGTGGGCCGAGCCGTGTAGCCCACCTGTTCGACGCGAAAGCACGCTCGACTAGGCTCGGTGGTCACCTCGAAGGGGTTTCCGAGCCTTAGTTTACGGCCTGGAGATCAATCGGGTTTCCGAGCCATTATTAGACCGACCTACCTTCCGAGGCTCGCTTGATCCCCGGGGTTCTTCCACACTCTCTTGTGGTAGGCTCGCCAGCCACTCACAGCTGACACCTAACCAACCGCATCGGCGCGCGATCACTTCCGATCACGATTCAAATCCGCACAAGGAGAGGTTCCATGTTGAAGAAAGTCACAGCTTTATCCATACTCGCTGCCGTCCTCGTCCTGGGAGCGACAGTCCCCGCTTCTCAGGCTCAGGCTCCGGACAAGACGCCAGACTTCACCGGCAAAACGGCGGCCGACTTCGCCGAGGAAGAAACCATGAAAGAGGTCGCCACCGGTGGTGTACCCATGGGCCGCTGGAAGGAGGGTCTGCTGTTCGAGGGCATCGCGCCGCAGCCCTGGCTGACAAGCGCTGCCAACTGGTTTCCCGGCACCGAGGAGGTGCAGCCCGACGAGATGCGCCTCACCTATATGGGCACCGCGCCCATGTTGCGGCCCGGCCAGATGAACACCTCCATCTATGTCGAGCTGGGCAACGGTGACACGTTCATCTTCGACATGGGAGAAGGAGCCGTTGCCAACTATCTGGCCTCGGGGATCCCGATCAATCAGCTCAACGACATCTTTCTCAGCCACCT
>Ga0255057_10002429_pt1 | contig 10105 bp, 7 predicted proteins | sample Cases_109_6_MG_FD_189022 | JGI IMG/M metagenome (GOLD analysis project Ga0255057, IMG submission 189022) | Seawater microbial communities from Amundsen Gulf, Northwest Territories, Canada - Cases_109_6 | ecosystem: Environmental > Aquatic > Marine > Gulf | place: Canada: Northwest Territories... | reverse complement strand
GGGGGGGGGGGGGGGGGCCAAGGCGTGGTCGCGATAACGCTTTGACCCCCTCCGCCTAGCTGACGCTCGGCACCTCCCCCTGAGGGGGAGGCAAGAAAACAGCCCCGCCGAGGCAAACGTCGCACCCCCGCGCGACCGTTCACCTGAGGGGGAGGCAAAGAAGTCGCCTCGCTGCGCTCGGCACCTCCACGGAGAGGGGAGGAGGAAACAGGCGGGGAGGGCGGTCGAGGCGTGGCGCAGCGGCCCTCTCTTTGCTCCCCCCTCAGGGGGGAGTCCCGACCGGAGGGAGGGGAGGGGGGTCAAGGCGTGATCGCGATAACGCTTTGACCCCCTCCGCCTCGCTGCGCTCGGCACCTCCCCCTGACGGGGGAGGCAAACAGGTGGGAACGGGGGCTACTGGGCTGCTGGCGCGAAGCGGATCAACGGTGCCTCCTCGACCCAGCGGTCGATGATGTGATCGACTTTCGACGGCGGGTTGTCCCAACTCTCGGAGAGGATCCGTCTGAGGACCGCCTCGCGTTCGTCGGCATCGGTGATCACGGCGGCGGTGACCGGGACGTCCGCCGTTACTCCTTGTGTGAGGTGGAGGGTGAAATCCGGGTTGGCGCTCAGGTTCGCCAGCCAGTCCCGCTTTCTCCCCGGCTGGCCGGTGATGAAGTAGTCACCGCTGAGCACTTGGAAACCGATCTCGATCCGATGTGGGGTGCCGGTCTTGCGACCGGTGGTGGTGATGTCGGCAATCCCACCCTGGCTCAACGCTGATTGCACTGCTGGTTCCATGATTGGACGAGCAGCCGGATCGGCAGTTCTATTCCCGACCGGCCAGCAGCCAGACCACGCCGACGACGGCGGCCGCAGCCGCGATTCCGACTGACTGCACAAAGATTCCTTCTGGCAGATCGAAGCCGGTCGAGGCGATCGCCACCGTCCACGCCGTGGCGCCGACCAGGAAAGTGATCGCGGCCACGCTCATCGCATCCGACAAGCGGAACGACCGCCACCCGGGGTGTCGGCCGCGAGCCTCGAGGGAACGGAGCGAAAGCTCGACGACCAGGTACAGGCCGGCAGCGCCCATCGGGACCAGGTGCATCCCCGCGTCACCGAAGACGATCGTTCCGGCAAACTCGCCAAAGAGCAAGAGGCAGGCCATGAGCAGGGGTGGCGTGGCCCCGGTGGCCAGCGACCATGCCACCAGGGCAACCGCCCCGACCCCGGCGCCGCTGGCGATCGGACCCGCGGTTCCGGCGCTTGGCACCGGCAGCACGGCGAGCACGCCGGCGACCAGCAATGCGGCGATGGCGAGGATCACACCCGCGCGCGAGTGACGTGTCGCCTGAATTGCTCCACCTCCATCAGGGCCCGTTCGAATGGTTCCTCCGGATCCCACATGGCGATCGGCACCCCGTGGCGGGAGAATCGTCGGCGCACCGTGTCGCGCTGCAGCTCCCAGATCCGGCGGGCCACGGCGTCGGTATCCGTTTCGGCCTCGTCGAGGAAGAGCTCGGCAGGGATCTCCACCACCGCGATGTCGAGGCCCCTGCCATGCAGATCTGCCACGGCACCGATGATCCGGTCGTCGAGCAATGGTGTCACCGCCACGACCAGCGCCTTCGGCGGCAGCGCTTGGCGGGGGATGGCCGAGATGCCCTTCCAATACAGATGGCGGCTCTGCCTCGCGGCCATCAGCGTGTCGAGGATCCGGTATCGCTGCCGTGCCCCCATGCCGGGACTGAGCCAACGCACCGGCTCGCCAAAGGTGATCAAGCCGACCCGGTCGTGCCGGCCGAGGTGCTTCCTGGCCAAACCGGCGACGGCGCGCACGGCCAGGTCGAGCGTCGGCTCGACACCGCGCCGAGCCACCGGGAAAGTGTCGATGAAGAGCACCACGTCACTGTTGCGTTCCGGGTGGCGGTCGTTCACCCACATCACCGGGCTGCGAGCGCTGGCGCGCCAGTTGACGTGTCGGAGATCGTCCCCGGCCTGCATTTCCCGTAGCTCGGCGTATTCGATGCCCTGCCCGCGTTGGCGGGCGACCAGGTCACCGTATGCGAGCTGCGTTTCGATCGGCTTGAGCAGCCGCCTGGCGGTTTCGTCCCCGGGAAACACCTTGATGGTCGGCGGCTCCTCAATCCGGACCCGCTCGTAGCTGAGCCCTGCAGTTCCCATGGTGACGAGTGTGATCGAATCGAGCTCGTACACCCCCCATCGGAGGCAGTCCAGCTCCACCGTCACCTCGGATCGGCGGTCGATCGTCGTGGCAACGACGTCGCCGCCGAGCGATACCCCCGGCGGCCCCACCTCGCGGACGGCAAGCGCCGCCGGGAGGTTGAGGTGCAGCTGGACGCGGGGTAGGCGATGCGGGGCAGCGATGGTGAGGGTCAGCTCCACGCTGTCGCCTTCCAGCGCGCGGATCTCAGCATCGGCAACCGTGACGGTGAGGCCCGTCGGGCGCCGCCCGGCGAGCCCGACGGCCAGCAGCACGAGGAAGGGGGTCCCCATGGCCACCAGCTCCGGGCGGCTCAACGCCGCGCCGGCGGCGATGGCGATGATGCCGATGGATGCGAAGAGAAAGGCGCGGGCGCTCGGAGTTGAGGTCACCGCCGTGGCGCCGTTGGGGGTGTCGGCACCGTGTCGAGGAGCCCGTCCACGATCTCGCTTGCGGTGACGTCGCGTACCCAGGCCTCCGGTCGAAGGATCAGCCGGTGAGAGAGTGCCGGCTCCGCAACGGCTTTCACGTCGTCGGGGGTGACGAAATCCTGTCCGGCGAGGAGGGCCCTGGCCCGAGCCATCTTCATGATGGCAAGCGAACCGCGCGGGCTGGCACCGACCAGGACCTGTTCGTGGGCCCGGGTTGCTGCTACCAGCGAAACGATGTACCGGCCGACGTCTTCTTCGAGGTGGATCCGCTCAACCGCATCCTGCATGGCGCGGAGCCGGTCGCCGTCGATGGCGGGGTTGAGCTCGATGTCGTCGGTACCACGGTCTGCTCGTTCGCGGATGATCTCCCACTCGGCATCCGACGTTGGGTAGCCGACACCGATCCGGACCAGGAACCGGTCGAGCTGGGCCTCAGGCAACGGGTAGGTGCCCTCGTATTCGATCGGGTTCTGGGTTGCGATGACCAGGAAGGGGCGCGGAACCGGGTGCGAGACCCCGTCGACGGTGACCTGGCGCTCCTGCATTGCCTCCAACAGCGCGGCCTGGGTCTTTGCCGGGGCCCGGTTGATCTCGTCGGCGAGGAGCAGGTTGGTGAAGATCGGTCCCGGCCGAAACAGGAAGTCGCTGCTCGACGGGTCGAGGACCGGGGCGCCTGTGATATCCATCGGCATCTGGTCCGGGGTGAACTGCACCCTGGCAAAGTCAAGGCCCGTTGCCACGGAAAACGACCGCGCCATCAGCGTCTTGGCCAAGCCGGGGAAGTCCTCGATGAGTACGTGGCCGTCTGCGAGCAACGCCATCAGCAGCAACTCGAGTGCTTTGTCCTTGCCGATGACTGCCCGGCCCACCTCGCGGAGCACCGCCTCTGCGGCGCCGGCGGCTTCATCGACGGTGATGCGTTCGTCTGCGGTCACCATGGCGGCATCCTACGTTGAACCCTCATAGATCCTCGATGGCCGAGACGATGACGTCGACCTGCTGGGGTGACAAAGCGCTGCGCCCGAAGCGTTGTGGTCGCTGGGGGTCGAGATAGGGCCATACCTCGGGACCGAGCAGTGCGGCGGCGCGGTCTCGGTCGGCAGACAGGTCGATCCCGTGGCGTTGCTGGAGGCGAGCCGCGGTCAATTCGCGCAGCTCTGGGATCAGCCGGAGTTCGGCGTCGGCAGAGGCGGTGGTGGCGAATTCGACCATCCACTCGAGGCGCTGCAATTGCGGCGGGTGGTTGCGGGTGCCAATCGCAGCCGTCATCGGAGCTCGCTCCAGGATCCGCGCCGGGCGCAGTGGCCCCACGGCGAGGAAGGCCGTCGCCACGAGGCCACCGACGATCAGTTCGAAGGCAATGATCTCGACGACGCCGTCGGCGAGTGCCAGGACGACAACGGTGGCCACGGCGGCGGTTGCGGTGAACCAGGCCAGTCGAGTCATGCCGGTGCGGGGAGGTCGGCCCGTACCGCTTCCATCGCTTCGATGGCTGCCACTCGATCAGACTCGTCCATGTCGTGATCGCTGAATCTGGCCTGCTCGAACAGAGCGGTGAGGCGGGTGATCGCTTCCTCCTCGACATCGGCGCTCGTCAGGACCCGCTCGAGGAACTGGCGGGGCGCCTCGCTTGCCCACGGCGGCATCCCGGCTGCAGCGAAGGCCCGCTCGATGCCGTGGTAGGCCTTGATGATCACGTCCCGCGGATCATCCGACCACGACAACCGATCCAGCGCATCGGTCAGGGTCTCGGCGAGCAGCCCGGCCGGATCGATGTCGTCTTCGATCGACGGCTCCGGTCGGGTGAGCCGGTTCACCGCGAATGCCGCGATCAGCGTGCCCGCGATCAGCACGAGCAGCGGCCATGCATCTCCGGCGCTCTCGACCGGGAGGAAGTCGACCTCGGAGATATTGAGGTCCTGTGGCAACTCCTCCAGCACTGTCGGGTCGGGGCGCGAGATCAGCCAGACAATCACCAGAGCCACCGCGGCGAGGACCAGCAGCACCGCCCATGCCGATTGTCGGCGGGGCAGCGCCTTGCGCTCCGGTCGCTCATCGCCGCTGCGGCGCCGAACCAGGCTCCAGAGAATGGCTCCGAGGATGACAACCCCGACACCGATCTGGAGGACCTCGATGACGTCGATCGTCCAGGAGAGGGCCAGTGAGCGCGTCGTGCCCGGCAAGGACCGAGCCCCCACCGCGGTCAGCATGAGCAAGCTGAGCACGGCGACCCCGATCGCACCCAGCCCGAAAACCCTGCGCCGCTGAAAGCGATCCATGCCCCAAACGCTATCAGAGCAGCACTCTTCGTCTCCCCCGCGGAGCGGGGGAGACGCGGAGGAGCGTCAGCGACGACGCAGAGGGGGCGGAGTGGAACCGATTCTTCGTCTCCCTGCGGAGCGGGGGAGACGCGGAGGAGCGTCAGCGACGACGCAGAGGGGGCGGAGGGAGGTCAAGGCGCGGTCGCTATCTAAGAAGTGAGAACCGATTCTTCGTCTCCCCTGCGGAGCGGGGGAGACGCGGAGGAGCGTCAGCGACGACGCAGAGGGGGCCCCTCCCACCGGTTGGCGCGTTCACGCCGATTAGCCTGATCTCGCGATGGGGAACGCGAAAACCCGACCCGATTACCGGCCATACGTAGCCCTCCTGGCGCGCCAGTGGCTGAATGGTCCCGATCCCGAGGCGCTGCACCGGGTTCTGGAGGGCTCGGCGCTGTTCGCCGACATCTCCGGGTTCACCAAGCTGTCGGAGCGCTTGGACCGGATCGGTCGCGAGGGCGCCGAGCAGGTCACCGAGGTCATCTCCGATGCCTTCAATCGCCTGCTCGAGCCTGCGTATTCGTACGACGGCCAGTTGGTCAAGTTCGGCGGCGATGCCCTCCTCCTGTTCTACGACGGCGAAGATCACGAGCTGCGCGCCGCCAGCTCGGCACTGGAGATGCGCCGGGCACTGCGCAGCATGGGCCCGATCGAGACGCCCGCGGGCAATGTGACCCTGCGGATGTCCCAGGGAGTCCATAGCGGCGAGTTCCACTTCTTTCTCGTCGGATCGACCTTCCGCGAGCTGATCCAGGCCGGGTCGGCCACCACGCACGTGGCCTCGGTCGAAGGCGAAGCCGGGGCGGGGCAGATCATTGTGAGCGATACCACCGCCGCCGCCATCCCGGCGGCCAACCTCGGCGCCCGCAAGGAGAACGGGCGGCTGCTGCGCGGCACACTGCTGCCGTTGGAGGAGTCAACCCAGACCGTTTACCAGGTCAAGGACGATCTCACCCCTTTCGTCCCCTCGGTGCTGCGTGAGCTCATCGCGAGCGACGCCGTCGTCTCCGAGCACCGCCCGTCAACGTCGGCGTTCATCCGGTTCTCAGGGGTCGATGCGCTGCTCGAGAAAGACATCGATGCGGTGACCGAGCTGTTTACCGAGCTGATCGATGATGTCGAGGCGGCCACCGCGCCTCGCTCGATCGGCATTCTCAACACCGACGTCTATCCGGACGGGCTGAAGATCCTCCTCGCCGCAGGAGCGCCGATCACCACCGGCGAGGACGAGGAGAACATGCTCTTTGCCCTCCGCGAGATCGTCAACAAGGACCGCCCGCTGCCGCTCCACATCGGTGTCACACGTGGCGCGGTCTTTGCCGGGGACGTGGGGACGCTCTTCCGCCGCAGCTACACGGTGATGGGGGACCAGGTGAACCTGGCGGCCCGCCTCATGTCCAGAGCCGAGCCGAACCAGGTACTTGCCACCGACCCGGTCCTCAAGGGTTCCCGGACCCTTTTCGGCACCACCGAGCTGGAGCCGTTCATGGTGAAGGGCAAGTCCAAGCCCATCACCGCATATGCGGTGAGCGACCCTCTCGGGGCGCGGGTGGACACGTCGGGTCAGGACACGCCGTTGACTGGCCGCGATGACGAGATGGAGATGCTGGCCGGGTTGTGGGATCAGACGAAGGATGGCTCCGGCTCACTCGTCCTGGTCGGTGGGGATCACGGCACCGGCAAGAGCCGGCTGGTGTCGGAGTTCGCCGCCACCGTCGACGACTATCACACGTTCACCGCGGTTGCGCGTCGCTATCGGTCGTCGACGCCATACTTCACCGCCACCCTGCTACTCAGCGAGATTCTTGGAATCGACCGGTACCACCCGGATGGGCAGGGGGAGCGTCTCAACAAGATCATGGACGAGGTGGCCCCGGAGCTCAGGCCCTTTCGCTCGCTTATCGGGACTGCCCTCGGTATCGCTCTCCCCGAGTCCCAGGCCGAACTGGCGCTTGCCCCCGAGTTCCGCAAGACCAGGCTAGAGGAGTCGGTAGTTGCGCTGGTGAGCGCGTTCCTCACCGAGCCGACGCTGCTTTGGGTCGACGACGCCCACTGGGCCGACGACGCCTCAGCGGATCTGTTGAAGGCTATGGCCATCGCCACCGCCAAGCAGCCCTGGCTTCTCGCCGTCTCCGGCCGCCAGATCGAACGGGCCGCGGAGGCCCGTGACGTCACCGCCCCCAGCATCACCCTGGGGCCTTTGAGCAAGGAGGATGCCACCGCCATCGTTCACGTCTGCACGGAGGATGCGCCGCTGGCTCCACACGTCACTGCCGCGATCGTGGAGCGCGCCCAGGGCAATCCGATGTTCCTGCTCGAGCTGCTCGGGGCGATGGACGAGGGCGACATCGATGCGATGCCGGATTCGATCGAGGGTCTGGTGGCATCGAGAATCGATGGCCTGCTTCCGGAGGATCGCCGGGCCCTGCGCCAGCTCTCGGTGCTCGGTACCGGGTTCCGGCCCGAGTTCGCCAAGGTCGTCCTCACCGAACCGGCATCGCCGACGGTATTCAAACGACTCTCCGAGTTTCTAGACGTCGCGCCGAAATGGGTTCAGTTCAGCAACAGCCTGATCCATCAGGCAGCCTACGGCGGTCTCCCCTACCGCCAACGCCGTATCCTGCACGGGAACGTCGCCGAATCCATCGAACGCGCCGACGGGAGTGCTGACCTGCTGGCGGTCCATTACTCAGCGGCCGGACGGTGGCCGGAGACCTGGAAATATTCCCGCATCGCCGGCGACCATGCCAAGGAGATCTACGCCAACCTGGAGGCGGCCAAGTTCTACGACCAGGCCCTGGAGGCGGCTCGGTATGTGCCATACGCAGGTACCGAGCAACGAGTCGAGGTGCTGACCGGGCTCGGGGAGGCCAACTTCGAGGCAGGCCAATACGATGGGGCCGGCAACGCTTTCCGTCGGGCGCGCCGCCTCGCCCGGGATCCGGTCGGTGTTGCCCGACTCAGCCTCAAAGAAGCCGAGATCGCAGATAAGCGGGGGAACTTCTCGCAAGGCCTGCGCTGGGCCACCAAGGGACGCCAGGCATTGGAGGGCATTGACGGCAAAGAGGCGGACACCCAGCGCGCCAAGCTGAATGTCTGGCGGGGAGCGATGCGGTATGCCCAAGGTCGATATCGGGACGCGATGGAGGCCTGCGAGGAGGCCATCGTGGAGGCCAAGCGCTCCGGAGATCGAGAAGCGCTGGCTCACGCGTACTATCTGCACGATCTCGCTCGGGTCTGGTCCAGTGAGCCTGGCGAGAACGACTTCTCCTGGCGCGCTCTCGCCATCTACGAGGAATTGGGCGACGTGAGCCGCCAGGCGAGCATCTACAACAACCTCGCCGCGTTCGCCTATTTCGACGGTGACTGGGACGAGGCGGTCGAGCTCTACGAGAAGAGCCGTGACGCTCGTATCAAGTCCGGGAATCCCGTCGAGGCTGCCCGCGCCGACGAGAACCTCGGCGAGGTGTTGTGCGACCGCGGTGATCTCGCCAAGGCCGAGTCGGTGCTCCGCGATGCGCTCCGCGTGTGGAGGGCGGCCGACAATCCGGCCGAGGAGGCATTCGTCATTGGCCAGTTGGGTCGCGTCGCGAGCCGCGACGGGCGCTTCGATGACTCTGCCTCGCTGTTCGCCCAGGCCCTGAAGGGTTTCGAAGGGATCGGCGCCCAGTATGACGTCGTCGACGTGCGCACCCGGATTGTCGAAGACCTCGTCTATCAGGGTCTCGGCAAGAAGGCAATCGACGAAGCCGAGGAGACCATGAGGCTCGCCGAGGACTTCGGCGAGGGGACTCATCTCACCAGGCTCAATCTGGTGCTCGGATACGCCCACACTCAGGCGGGACGGCCGGAGGAGGGGCTCCCCTATGTGGACCAGGCCCTCGCATCAGCCCGCGAGCGGGGGGCGCTATATGAGATTGCGCTTGGCCTCGAGGCGCGGACTCGTCTTCGAAAGTTGCTTGGCATGGACGATTGGACCGAGGGTCTCGAGGAGACCTGGTCAATACAAGAAACCCTCGGGATCGTGTCGATCCCGAGGGTTCCTTTGTATCAGCGCTAGTCGTTTCTAGCGGTAGCTTCCGCGTGGGTCTCCTTCGAACCTGAGGGGGTAGACCTCGCCGTTCACAAAGAGCGGGTGGTTTCTATCCACGCAGTTGGTGTTGCGTATGGGCGGCTGGCAGTTCTTCGCCACCGTGAGCGTGTCATTGTTGTCCGTCGGATCCGGGTCGAAGAGGATCTTGATCCCTCCGCCCTGATCTTCCGGCGCAATCCTGATGATCAGGTAGATCGTGCCCGCGTTGATTCCATTGGCCACCCAGGAGGCCTTGCACCCGTTGGCGTCGCAGAAGGCCTCGCTGTCGGCCTCAACCGTCATGACTCCGAGTTTCTCGCAAGCGAACGGGTCGCTTAAGGCACCACAGTCCGTGCTGGCGAACGCACCTTCCTCACCAAAGGACTCGTTGCCTGTGGTGCAGTGGCTCAGACTGCCTCCGGCGCAGTTCACTTTCTGCCCACCGAAGACGACCAGGACTTCCGGCGCTTCCTCACCAGGGCCAAGCGTGAACCTGTTGGACCCGGGCTTGAAGTTGCCGTGATCCTCTTGATCGCCTGCGGTGTCGAGCGGGTACTCGTTCGGATCCTCTTCGCCAAAGAAGAACGGCGGCGCCTCGATGTTCACCTTTACCGTCACCGTCTCGCCAACTCCGATCCGATGCCCACCGTCCAGTGCGGAGATGACCACCTCTGGATCGTCCTGATCGGACACTGGCACCCACGTGTGGCCGCTTGCGTCCGTGATCTGGTAGGAGTTGATCGAGCCTCCCCGGTCGATGAACCTCCCGGTGAAGTCGACGCGGAATGAGCCGGCTTGCTGGGTCACCGTCGGCCCCAGGTTCTCAAACGTGACGAACAAGTCGTGCGAGTTGTCGCCGCTTTCGACGGGATTCCCGACGAAGATGTCGGCGGCGTAGAACCGATTCGTCTTGGCTGCTTCTGCCGGTGCAGTCGAAGCCGCAACGGCGAACGCCGCTGCCAAGAGAAACGCCAGAAGCGCGATCACAAATCGGCGCGCCCGTTCATTGGGCACGAATGTAGCTATCACAGGTACCTCCCCCGTGCTCGGATAACCCACGTTGCACCTTAGGCGCCGC
>Ga0255057_10002428_pt1 | contig 10109 bp, 8 predicted proteins | sample Cases_109_6_MG_FD_189022 | JGI IMG/M metagenome (GOLD analysis project Ga0255057, IMG submission 189022) | Seawater microbial communities from Amundsen Gulf, Northwest Territories, Canada - Cases_109_6 | ecosystem: Environmental > Aquatic > Marine > Gulf | place: Canada: Northwest Territories... | reverse complement strand
GCACTGAGATGCCCGGAAGCCCGGCGATGTTCGCTGGTATCGTGAAGACGTCGTTCAAATACATCTGCAGAGGGTCGTCGGTCTTCTCACCGATCTTGAACGCCGGCGTCGGCGTCACCGGCGCCACCAGCACGTCGTGTTTCTCGAACGCGGCGTCGAACTCCCGTCGGATCACCGTCCGCACCTTCTGCGCCTTCAGGTAATACGCGTCGTAGTACCCCGCCGACAGCGTGTAGGTACCAAGCATGATCCGGCGCTTTACTTCGTCGCCGAACCCGTGCTGTCGCGTTTTCTCCATGTTGTCCCACATCGAATCCCCGTCCTGGAACGAGAATCCGTACTTTACTCCGTCGTATCGGGCCAGGTTCGCGGACGCCTCCGACGGCGCAATGATGTAGTACACGGCGACCGCGTGTTCGGTCGAAGGCAGCGATACCTCACGGTCGATCTCAGCGCCGAGCGATTCCATCTGAGCGATCGCCGCTTCCACAACCTTCCGCACGGAGTCGTCCATCCCTTCGATGAAGTACTCGCGTGGTACCCCCACACGAATCCCCTTGAGATCGTTCCCAAGTGAGCTAGTGATGTCCGGCACCTCCATTCGTGCCGAGTTTGAGTCGCGCCGATCGTATCCTGCGATCGTCTGGAACACGAGCGCCGCGTCGAGCACGGAACGTGTCAGCGGACCGATCTGGTCGAGCGACGACCCGAACGCGATTAGCCCGAACCGCGATACCCTGCCATACGTTGGCTTGAACCCCACGACTCCCGTAAGGGCGCCCGGTTGGCGGATCGATCCTCCTGTGTCGGATCCCAGTGCGTACTGTGCCATGCCCGCAGCCACCGCGGCAGCAGAGCCGGATGACGACCCCCCTGGGACTCGCTCCGTGTCCCACGGATTGCGAGTCACGCCGTACGCGGAATTCTCGCCGCTCGAACCCATCGCGAACTCGTCCATGTTCGTCTTGCCAACGAGCACGAAGCCGGCTTCCTTCAAGAACGAGATCACCGTCGCGTCGTACGGGGGCACAAACGGCTCGAGAATATGAGACCCAGCCGTCGTGCGTACGCCGTTCGTACAGATGAGATCCTTGATCGCGGCTGGAACGCCGGTCAGCGGCCCGGCTTCGCCCTTCGCAATCAGTTCGTCGGCCTTCGCCGCCTGCTCCAGCGCCAGCTCTCCGGTCACTGTGATGAACGCATTGATCCGCTCGTTTGATGAGCCGATCCGGTCCAGCGCCGCCTGCGTCAACTCCACTGCGGAGAAATCGCCTCGTCCAAGGCCCGTGGCCGCCGCGTGCAGGCTCAGTTCGTGAAGCTGCGTCGAGTCGGTCATTCCTCGAGGATCGCTCGTACGCGAAAGCGGCGTTCTTCTTGATTGGGCGCGTTCGCCAGAACGTCCTCAACGCTGTACGAAGGCTCCGTCTCGTCTTCCCGCATTACGTTGTGGAGCGGCAACGTGTGCGAAGTCGGAGGGACGCCTTCGATATCTACCCGGTCCAGCCTCTCGAAGTAGTCGAGAACGTCAGACAGCTGGTGGCTGAACCGTTCGATGTCTTCTTCGGTTACCCCTACCCGGGCGAGGTGGGCAACGTGCTCTACCTGGTCTCTCGAAAGGGGCAAGATTCCTCCAAACTGTCGTTCTCGCGTACCTCTGACGGTATCCCGGAGCTCAAGTAGCAACCATTATAGCAACGGGTACGTTGTAACGATCGTGAGCCAAATGACTGATACGGTGCGAATAGACTCTCCGGACAAACGAGCGACCTTGGGCCATCCCGCCCAGATATGGACCCGCGGCCTTGAGCGGCGCCTCGATCTCGTCCGTCAACACGTTGATCTCGATAACAAGCGCATACTCGAACTCGGCTGCGGCGTCGGAGCCTTCGTCAGGAGGCTGCGCGAGTTTTCGGACGAGGTCTACGGATTCGATGTCGACGAGGAAAGAGTGCGAAAGGGTGCTGAGGAAGTGCCAAATCTCGCCCTCGCCGTCGGTGAGAATCTCCCGTATGCGAGTGACACGTTCGACGTCGTCTTCCTGCACGAAGTCTTGGAGCACGTCACGGACGACGTGGAGACGCTAAAAGAGACGCGCAGAGTCCTCAAAAGCGGCGGCAAAGCCATCATCTTCACCCCTAACCGCCTGTACCCGTTCGAAACGCACGGCATGTTTGTCGGCAAGCGCTACGTATTCGGCAACATCCCTCTTATCAACTATCTCCCGGACGCTATCCGCAACCGCTTGGTGCCGCACGCCCGCGTGTACACCACCCGCGGCCTGCGCCGTGTCTACCGCAAGGCCGGTCTCAAGCCACTGCTGCACACCTACGTATTCCCCGGATACGATCACATCATGGCCCGCCGAAAGATCGTCGGACGCCTGCTACGGTTCCTTTCTTACCCGTTCGAAAACACGCCGTTGAGAATCTTTGGGCTGTCTCACTGCGTTGTACTTGTGAAGGCCTAAAATTTGAAGAAGATATATCGCTCCCGTCGAAGACGAATAAAGCAATCTCACGAGCAGAGCCGCGCCACCCTGCGCTCGCGCCTGATGGGCGTACTCTTGCTCGCCTCGGTCATCGGTTTCATCGGTGTCACCAGCGTCAGTGCCGTTGGCTACTACCTCTATCGGACCTATACAGACGATCTCCAAGCACCAGAGCAGGTCCTCGCCGAGCGGGCGATCGGTACCAGCACCATGGTCGATCGCAGTGGAATCTCCACTCTCCACCGGTTCGAGGACGAAGCTGAGGGTCTAAAGGACCCCGTTCCCCTCGCCGAAATCTCCCCCTTTCTCATCGCCGCCACCATCGCCACCGAAGACGCCAGCTTTTACGAGAATCCCGGCGTCAACTTCCGTGGCTTGGCCCGAGCGTTTATGGAGAACTTGACACCATTCGGCCCCGGCTTCCTCGAAGGTAGCGGTGGCAGCTCAATCACCCAGCAACTCGTCAAGAACGTCTACCTTGATCCACGCGACAGGAGCGTCGAACGTAAGCTCAAGGAGACCGCCATCGCCCTGGAGCTCAAGCGCGACTACGAGGACGATCAGATCTTGGAGTGGTACCTCAACCAGATCCCTTATGGCCGCCGTGCTCACGGTATTGAGGCAGCCGCTTCACAGTACTTCGGTAAAGACGCCAGTGAACTGACGCTCCCTGAGGCTGCGCTTCTGGCCGGTCTGCCTCAGGCGCCTGAACTATATTCGGCAGATCTCGACCGCGCCAAGGGCCGGCAGCTCACGGTGCTAAGGCTCATGATCGAGCACCTCGATCAGATCACCGACATGCGGAGCCACACCGAAGAAGACGAGCCTCTCATCCAGTTGACCGTCGCTGAGATCGAGGCGGCGATGACCGAACCGCTGGTCTACTCTGAAGCGTCCACGAACATCGTCGCGCCCCATTTCGTTTTCTTCGTCGAGGACCAGGTCGAGAAGATGTGCGCGGCGGGACTGTTCGAGTCTCCGAACGATCTGCCCTGCGATAGCATCCTCACACAGGGCGCGTTACGGGTCACCACGACTATTGACCTTGGCCTGCAGGGCATCGGCGAGCGCGTCGTCGACGAAAACATCTCCTCTACCGAGGAACGCTACGGCGGACACAACGGCTCGCTCGTCTCGATCCGGCCCGCCACCGGCGAGATCCTCACCTACGTCGGTAGCCGCGACTACGACCGCGACGACATCGAAGGCAAGGTAGACATCCCCGTATCCCTTCAGTCGCACGGCTCGACGATGAAGATGTTCACCTACCTCACCGCTTTTGAGCAGGGCTGGGTGCCGTCCACGATCGTTCAGGACGCCCCTCTCTTCCTTGAGACGGGGGCAGGCAGGAAGCAGGTCAACAACTGGAACTTCAGCCACCTCGGCTCCATCACCGTCAGGAAGGCACTATCCGAATCCGTCAACACTGCTGCCGTTCGAACCCTGCTGGAAGTCGGCTCTAACAGCATGCGCGATATGGCCCATCGGCTGGGAATAACGGACCTCCAAACAAGCGATTGCGGCGCCACGATCACTCTCGGCGCCTGTGAGACGAAGCAGATCGACATGGTTTTCGCCTACTCGGTCCTCGCCAACAACGGCCTCATGAAGGGCCGTCCCTCTTCCGAAGATTTGCCGAACGGCTACCGTGAACTCGATCCCGTCTCCGTCCTCAAGATCGAAGATGTTCAAGGCAACGTCATCTACCAGTTCTCGGAACCGGAAGAGCGCCAGGTCGTAGACCCCGCCCACGCCTACATGATCACCGACATCCTCTCGAACAACGCGATCACCTGGAGCCGCTTGACCCTCGATCGCCCCGCCGCAACGAAGACCGGTACAAGCGAAGAATTCCGCGACGGCGTCCTCCTCGGGTTCACTCCGGACCTGGCGACCGGCGTCTGGATGGGAAACGCAGATAACACCGCTATGGCGCCGGGCACATTCAGCTCTGCGGGGTCCGGCCCCATGTGGCGCCAGTTCATGCTTGAAGCTCACGCATACCTGCAGTTGCCGGAAAAAGAATTCACCGTGCCCGAAACGATCGAGACCGCGAAGTGCGGATCGCGTGAGGAGACTTTCCAGGAAGACCAAGACCCCACGAAGTCGTCGTGCAAGCCCAAGCGATCCCCGAAAGCGGCCAGTCCGACACCCACTCCGAAGGAACCGGTGTTCCCGACCCGGATCATTGGCACCCCAACTCCAACACCAACGCCGGCTGCCACCGCCGCTCCCACGCTGGAGCCAGAAGAACCTCAGGAGTCGCCGGTCGTATTCTTCTACACCATCAAGAGCGGCGATACCATCGAATCAATCGCCCAGAAATTTAGCGTTAGCGTCAGCGCAATCCTTGAGTTCAACGGCCTCCAGGCCGGTGATCTGTTGCTCGAAGGCGACGTCTTGAAGATACCAATTCCGTCTTCAGATGAGTCTGGCGACGACTAACCTCGTCCACTTCTCCTACGACCCTGACGCTGGCGCCACCGCCACGGACCGTTAGCCCCCGATCAGCGCCTCGACTTCAGATCTCGTTGTCACTATCGCGATCAGCCGTAGAAACTCACCCGCCGAGCCACTCCGCTCGAAGACCGCCTCAAGATTTGGTCCCAGCGGGTCGATCGAACCGGACCCCGTAGCGTAAAAGCCGCGGAACGCGAAATACGCCTGGTTTATCCTTCGAACGTAAACCCCGTTCCGCTCGAACTCCTCCCGCTTCGCGTCCATCAGCGCCTCTGCCTCCGCCACCCTTCCTTCGCTCAGCAGATCCTCGACATCCTCGCGTAGCTCGCGCATCTCGGTGAAAAAGTCGAAACCGGGCCGTGGTGCAACTGCGTCTTCGCCCGCCTCAGTTTCCAGTGCGGGGTAGCGCTCGAAGAAGAGCCTCGCCAATTCGCGTCCTGAAATGCTCGCGACCGTCTCGTTGATCGTTCGCACGTCCGCGCCCGAAAAATAGCTGCGGCCCAGAGGGAAGAAGATCAGGTACTGGTGGGCCCACTCGTGGAACGCCGTGTTGATCATCTCCGGATAAGAATCGAACTCCGAGAGCACGCTCGGGTACGTCGCCACGCCGCCGCTGGTGAGCACCCGTGCCGACAGACCCTCGACGCCCTCGTTCTCGCTCTCCACGTCAACCTCTATCTCGATCGCCGTCTCAAGCTCCAACCCCGGCGTCAGCAAGAACGAATCGTCCAGTTCGATGCGGTCTCGTGGTGATACCGCCAGAATTCCCGGCGGCGAGTCCAGCTCGAAGTCCACCGGCGGGAAGACGATGCCAAGATCGGAGAAGATCGGTGGCTCCAGCGCCAGACCCTCAGACTCCAGCACCGACGTAATCCGCCCTTCGACGATGTCCTCGACGCGATTCTCCAGCTTGGCTCGCTCTGCTTTCGCCTCGTTCAGCTCGTCTGAGCCCGGGGCGTCGCGGTTAAGTCGCTGCACCGTCTCGCCGAGCGAGAAGTAGCGTTGGAGCGCCTCCTCGTCGTCGAGTTCACGGTCCCCGCGAAACAGCCCTCCTGCCTTGTAAAGCCACTTCTGGGGCAGGTGCCGCACCTCCCAGCCGACGATGTCCCAGCCGTCGTTCTGGGCGGCTGACTCCGCGCGGTCGTCCGGTCCGCTGTCGACGAACAGTACGACGCTAGCGGTTACGACCGCGGCTGCGAGAACGCCTAACGTTGCCAGATAAACTGCGACCCACCGTGACCCCACCATTTCATTGTGTCACACGTGTTCCAGTTCGCTGTGGTGCGCCTAGCGAAGCTCGATCGGCCCCCGTTCCGTCTCGATAGTCGCGATCAGCGCTGGCGCCGGTCCCGCCGAAACGTCAAGATCCAGCTGTAGAGTTCGCAGTATCCGCCGGATGTCGTCTGGCAGCGGATGCTCGGCGCGGAGCGCGACGAACGCTCCGCCGTTCGGCAGATCAGCAGACGGATGCGGCGTCTCGCCCCAGTCGATCAGCGGCGGCACGATCCCGTCCCCCGGAGGCTCGTCGTGTAGCGCCATCCTCCAGCTCAGAAGCGTTCCGTCAGGCTTACGTCGGCTCAACGACACGATCTCACCCGGATCGTAACCCGAGTCGCGGGACGTCTCAACGATCTCTCTGAGTTCGGACGTTCGCGCGATCCAGGTCGCGAGGCGTGGTTCATTCACCGTATCGACTCCGAACGGGCGGGGCCGGTCGGGCGTTGGCTGATCGGGGTCCGGGGCGATTATCTCGAGATAAACCCCCGTTCCCAGACCGAGCAGAGCGTTGTGCGTCCCCAGCCCTTCGTGCTGACCACCTTTGACCGGCGCCACGCCCAGAAGCTCTTCGATCGCCTTCATACCGGCCTCGAGGCTCGGCGCAGCGTAGGCGAGATGGTCGATCTGCGGCTTCAATTCAACGAATCCGGTCCGTCCGCGTAGATCTCTGACAGAAACGACTCGTCGAACGCCTCTGTGATCTCCGCCAGAGGTCCCGTGAGGGCGCCGTACGTCACCAGGTAGTCGTGCAGCCGCTGCCACTGCTCTCCCGTCTGCGAGCCGATACCGCTCGCGTTCGCGGTGACGCTCTGGGCCATCTCCAGCTCCGTGTCCAACATGTAACGCTGGTGCTCAGGATCCTCCTGCTCCGCGAACTCCATCACGATGTCGGTCGCCGCCGCCGGGTCCGCCTCTGCGAACGCAATCCCGCGCAGCGCCGCCCTTAAGAAGCGCATCACGATCTCCGGGTTCTCATCGATGTACTCCTGGGTCGTCACGTACGTCAGCCCCAGCGTCGGCGCGCCGAAGTCGGTTGCTTCGAAGACCGTCACCTCGAAGCCGGCCCGGCTCAACGTGTCCGGCTCGTTGCTCACGAACACCGGGTAGATGTCCACTTGCCCTTCAGTGAGGATCTGTGGCGAAAATCCGACCCGCACCTCCTCGATGCTCGAACGATCGACCTCCGCCGCTCCGAGGATCGCGAGGTAATCGGGTGTCACCTGGCTGCCCTTGTATCCCGCCGTTTTTCCCGCCCAGTCCTCAGGCGTTTCGATGCCGGAATCCGCCAGAACCGCGAACCCCTGCTGCCCGCGCTGTCCAATCAGCGCGATCGATACGAGATCCAGCGGCGGGTCGCTGCCGCGGTGCTCGAGCAGCGCCGACGCATCGGCAGTCGTTATCTGAACCTCGCCTGCCGCCAGGAAGCGGAAGTTGTCGCCCGGCGTCGTCACGTGCTGGATCTTCACGTCCAGGTTCTCCTCAGTGAAGTACCCTTCCGTGTCAGCCACGTAAGCGCCGACGAACGGCAGGTTCGCCTGCGCCTTGAAGCCCGGCATGAACGTGATGCTGTCCGGCTGCGTTTCTGAGTTGCTGACGTCATCGTCGTCGTCCGAGCAGGCCGCGAGCCCGGCCAGCGCGACGAGCAAAATACCCGCGAACGCGATCCATACCGAAAATCTGGACATCTTTCCTCCTAATTTGTGCTGCGTACAGACTCGTGCCAGAACAGCACTCGCCGTTCGATTACCGATAGAACGATGTTGATGGTCACTCCGATGATTGCTAGCACGCCGACGGCGGCAAACAAAGTTGGCGTGTTCAGATTGTTGTGGGCAGACAGGATGATGAACCCGACTCCGCGGGTGCCGGTGAACCACTCGGCCACGACTGCTCCAATCAGGGCGAGCGGGTAGGTGATCTTGAGCGCGATGAACAAGTACGGCATCGCGCTAGGTACCCTCAGCTTCCAGAACACCTGCCAGCGGGACGCGTGGATCGAGCGAAGAAAGCTGTGTGCCCCCTCGTTCACGTCCCGAAATCCGGTCATCGCATTGACAAGCGTAGGGAAGAACGACATCAACGCCGCCACGATGATCATTGGTGTTGTACCGAATCCGAAGATGATGACAAGCACCGGCGCGATCGCCACCAACGGCGTCACCTTGATCGCGATCGCCAGCGGCAGGAACGTGCGCTCGGCAAGCTTCGAGTGCGCCATCAGCACCGCCAGAGCGATCGCCACCGTTGACCCGAGCACCAGCCCAAGCGTCGCCTCGTACAGCGTGTACCAGCCGTGTTCCCAGAAAAAGCCCGGGCTCTCAAAGAATCGCTCGACCACCGCCGACGGCGGCGGCACGACGATGATCGAGATGTCGCGCCAGTCGACATAAAATTCCCAGAACACAACGATGCCAATTAGCAGCGCCGTTGGTGGTACGACGTAAGCGACCAGACTCCGAAGCGGGCGTTGAGTGAACTCCGGGATGCTCATCGCGCGTCCTCTCTTAGCAGGAGTCTTAACTGCGCTGCGTAATCGAGGAACGGCGCCGTTTGCTCCATCTCCTCGGTGCGCGGCCTCGGCAGCTCGATCGTGATGTCCGCACGCACCCTCCCGGGCCGCTTCGAGAGCACAACGACGCGATCCGATAGCGTGATCGCCTCTGACACCGAATGTGTTACGAAGAGCACGGTCTTTCGCCCCGCCGCACCGCCGTGCGTCTCCCAGATGCGCAGTAACTCGTAACGAAGCGCCGATCGCGTGATCTCGTCCACGGCGCCGAACGGCTCGTCCATCAGCAGAAGCGTTGGGTTGAACGCCAGCGCTCGTGCCAGCGCCACACGCTGCTGCATCCCGCCTGAAAGCTCGTACGGGTGGTAGTCGCGGAACTCCGATAGCCCAACCAGGTCCAGCAACTCCGTTAGGTCGGGCAGCTCTCGCGTGCGTTCGAGATGATCCACTTCTAGCGGCAGAGAAATGTTATCCGCCACCGTACGCCACGGCAGCAGCGAAGGATCCTGGAACACGAATCCGATCTCCCGGGCCCGCTGCGCTCCGCTGGGCGGCGCTCCGTCGACGAGCGCCGCTCCGTCAGATGGCGTCAGTAGACCGCCGACGACCCTCAAGAGCGTGCTCTTGCCGCAGCCGCTCGGCCCGATCACTGACGTGAACTGCCCCGGCGGCACGTCCAGCGTCACGCTCGATAGCGCCGTCAACGACCGCCGCCCGTCATCGAAGACGTGCGTCAGGTCGTGCAGAGAAACGTGGTACTCGTTGTTGGCCATGCCTCAGCTCAGAAACGTGAGCCCATAGCGGACTCGGCGATTATCGCTGCGGGGGTGCGATGCCACACGTGGCATGGCCAAACGGCTCGTCGTTCCGGGAAAGCGCACCCCGCGCCCGGCATCCCGGAGAGCCGTGCCTGATTGTAACCCCGCCTCGCGGGTGCCGCAAACGCCGTCGTCGCGTTGAACCCCCGAACGCGCGGACGATATACTGACCACCATCCCACGATTGACCTAACACGCGAACCAACATCCCGAGGAGAACGGTGTGTCAAGATCGAAGTCTAAAGAAAGTGATTCTGAACCTGACGTAAGAATCGCCATCATTGGCGGCACCGGACCCGAAGGCCTTGGGCTCGCCACTCGCTTCGCCAAGGCCGGGCACCTGGTCTACATCGGCTCGCGGTCCGAAGAACGCGCAGAAGAGGCCGTCGCCAAGATCAAAGAGTCCGTCCCGGAGGGCCACGTCTTCGGTGGCCTCAACGAAGATGGGCTCGAACGTGCCGATTTCGTCTTCCTGACCGTCCCCTCCGACGCCCACGACGACACCATCGAGCAACTGGCCGAAGCTATCGGCGACAAGATCCTCGTCGACGTCGTC
>Ga0255057_10002427_pt1 | contig 10111 bp, 12 predicted proteins | sample Cases_109_6_MG_FD_189022 | JGI IMG/M metagenome (GOLD analysis project Ga0255057, IMG submission 189022) | Seawater microbial communities from Amundsen Gulf, Northwest Territories, Canada - Cases_109_6 | ecosystem: Environmental > Aquatic > Marine > Gulf | place: Canada: Northwest Territories... | reverse complement strand
CGGGTCTTCGCTGGTGATGCGGTCCTCCGGCGACGTGGTGCTGCTCTTCGAGGCCATCCCAACGTCACTGGCCAACACATCCTGGAACCTCATCGCGCTCAACAACGGCAAGGAGGCGGTGGTGACCTTGGCCGCCGATACCGAGATCACGGCCATGTTCACCGAGGACGGGACCATGGCGGGATCGTCCGGGTGCAACACCTACAGGGCGACGTGGGCAACGGAGGGAGAGTCCATCGACATGGGCCCGCCGATGGGCACCAAGAAGATGTGCGAGGGCGAAGGGGTGATGGAGCAGGAGGCCCGGTTTCTCGAGCTGCTCGGTCTGGCCACGAGGTATCGCCTCGACACGACGACGCTCGAGATGTTCGACGACGAGGGCGCACGTCAGCTTCAGTTCAATAGGGCCGAGGACTGAGCAAGCCCCTCTGCGAACGGAGCGTTGCTCCGCCGCTTCTCCCCCACCTCCGGCGGGAGAGACGACAAACTAGGTCCAGCGGTCGGGGCGGGTCTTCAGGTTGTCGAGGCCGAGCTCGTCGCAGAACGCCTCGTAGCGCTCACGCGGGACGCCCTTCCACTCGAGGTCGGCGAGGGTGTCGGGGAGGGGCACGTCGGTACGGAGCAGAGCGAGGAAGCGGTACAACAGGGCCTCCCCCATCCCCTCCACCAGCGTTGCCGCCAGCTTGTCCGCACCGCGAACCTTGACGTCCCAGAGCGCGACGTCGAGCGGAATCGACTCCAGGTGCCCATATCGGGAGAGGATCGTCCCGCTCGACTTGGCCCCCCAGCCGGGCAGGCCCGGCAGACCATCGGCGGTGTCGCCGACCAGACCCAGATAGTCGGGGATCGACTCGGGCTCGACACCAAACTTATCCACCACACTCTCCCGATCGATGAACGACCCCTCGCGGCGGTTGTAGCCGCGGATCCTTGGGTCGCCGTACAGCTGGGACAAGTCCTTGTCAGGCGTCAGCACGACAACTTCGTCGACGTCGTCGACCCAGCGGCGGGCCCCGGTAGCGAGGGCGTCGTCCGCTTCGTAGTCGTACATCGACCACACGGTGACACCGATGGCTCGCATCGCCCGCTCGGCAAGCGGGAACTGGTCAAGCAGCTCCTGTTCCATTCCGGTGCTGTCCTTGTACCCGGGATACATATCGTTGCGGAACGACTCAATCACCGAATCGAAGGCGGCGGCGATGTGCGTGACCCCCGGGTCGGTGAGCAAGCCGAGGGTCGAGGCGACGATCCCCGCGGTGGCGCCGATCTCGACACCGGCCGGCGTCTGCCGTGGTGGCGCACCGAAATGGTGGCGGAACAACTCGTAGGTGCCGTCTATCAGGTAGAGCTTGGTAGGGGACGCGGCCTTCACGGAGCCGACCCTAATTCACGTCGCGGCGCTCAACCCGAGCGCCGCCATCGCGCCCTCCAGCGTCTGCCCGCCGTCGAGCACCGGGGCGAACAGATCGCCCCGCTGCCGCAGTCGATCCCAGATCGTCCCAATCGTGAAATCCTCGGGCTTCACGTGGTCGAGCTCTTCCCAGAGCACCGGCGTGGACACGGTCGCGCCGGCCCGCGGTCGCACCGAGTACACCGACGCCTGGGTCTTGCCGGAGACGTTCTGGTTGTGGTCGATGAATATCCGCGGCCCCCGTTTAGCGATGTCCCACTCCATCGTGGCGGCATCGGGGTCGGCGCCGACGATCAGCCTCCCCACCCCCTCGACGAACTTTCTGACCTGGCGGTAAGTGTTGTCGGGCTCGATCGGCACGAAGATGTGGACGCCACGGGCTCCAGACGTCTTGGGGTAGCCGGCGAGGCCAAGGCGCTCGAGAAGCAGTTTGACCAGCCCGGCGACATAGATCACTTGATCCCAGGTGGCGCCCTCCTGCGGGTCGAGATCGAAGACGGCGAAGTCGGGATTGAGCGGGGTGCCGACTCGGGACAGCCACGGATGCATCTCGATGCACGCCATGTTGGCCATCCAGACCAGCGTCTCGGTGTCGGCGGCGGTGATGAACTCGATCGGGTCCTCGCTGCGCGACGACCGGACCGGCACCGAAGCCACCCAGTCGGGCGTATGCCCAGGGCGGCGCTTCTCGTAGAAGGACTCCTCGTAGATGCCGTTCGGGTACCGCGACATCGACAGGGCGCGGTTCTCCAGGTGTGGCAGCAGCAGCGGAGCGACCGAGTTGTAGTAGCTGACGAGATCGCCCTTGGTGTAGCCGTCGTCCGGGAACAGCACCTTGTCAACGTTGGTGAGGGCAACCGGACGATCCAGGCTGGTAACCAACGCCCCGTCGCCGGCCGGGACCGCAAGTACCTGCTCGGGGAAGTGCACCAATCCCGAGGCCACCGGCAAGCCGCCGCTGGGGGTCTCCGCCTGAGCCTGCTGCTCTCCTTCGAGCAAAGCCGCCTGGATCGCATCGTGGCTCGACTCCTCCTTGGCCTCTGAGATCACGATCATCCGCAGGCCGGCCTCGGTTGCCGCGACCGCCAGCGGATCGGCGCGGAGGCTCCCCTCCCCGTAGGGGATGTGCCTGATCTCCCCCGAGGGGCCGAACTGGTTGTCGGTGAACTGGGTATGCAGCGGGTCGATGGCCCAAGCAGGGAACTCGGCACGGAGAAAATCGATCACCGAACGAAACGCCTCGGGCGTGGTCAGCCCGCCGCCCGACTTGGCATGGACGTGTGCCCAGTCGATGACCGGGCGCACAAAGGCGAACTCCTTGGCGATCAGCGAGATGTCGCCAAGGGAGCCGAAGGCTCTCTCGGTGCCCGAGGTCTCCAACCCGAGGGCGACACCGAGATCTCTGACCTTGGGCTCGATGGTCGAGAGGCCGTCGGCGACGAGGCCGTGCAGCTGGTCTGGCTCGCGCCCACCGACGTGGCCGGTGTGGGCAACGATCGTGTGAGCGCCAAGTGCCTTGCCTAGTTTCATCGTGTGCTCGAGCCCGGCGAGCGTCTGTTTGCGCTTCTCGGCGTCCTCGACGGTCAGGATGGCGAAGTAGGGGGCGTGGACCGACAGGGCGATGCCGCGCGCTGCGGCAAGCTCCCCAAAGCTCTTGCAACGCCTGACCTTCCAGGGAAAGCCGTGCACGAAGGACAGCTCATAGGCGGTGTGGCCGCGATCGGCGAGCGCATCGAGAAAAGCGGCGTCGTCGTCGTCGGGTGGCAGGCTCGAGATGCCGAAGCGGATCATGCCTCCTGGACGCTATCGCATCGGTAGGGTTGCCCGGTCATGGCGATGTCATCAGACGACTTGGTGAAGGCGGCACAGGCTGCCCTGCACGAGCCCTCTAAGAGGCCGACTCGCCGGATGGCGGTCTTGACCTGCATGGATGCTCGTATCGATCCGTGGCGGATCCTGAAGGCCGTGCCTGGGGAGATCCATGTACTCCGCAATGCCGGCGGACTGGTTACCGAAGACGCCATCCGATCGCTCTTCATCTCCCAGCGCACGCTCGACACGACCAAGATCATGGTGCTGATGCACACCGACTGTGGCATGGAAGGGCTCGACGAGGCCGCAGTCAGCGAGTCGGCCGGTCAGGATCTCGGTACCAGAGCAGGTTTTGGCCTGGGGAGCTTCGACACCGTGGATGCCGAGCTGCGGCGGGGCGTGGCTGCTCTTCGTGACCATCCGATGCTGTCGGGCACGGTGACCGGAGCGATCTATGACGTGACCAGCGACACCGTGCACACCGTCGCGATATGACCAGCCGCCCATCTGGAACCGTCACCTTCTTGATGACCGACCTCGAGGGAAGCACGCGGCTGTGGGAGGCACATCCCCAGGAGATGAAGGACGCGCTGGCCTGGCACGACGACGTCCTGCGCCGCGCCATCGAGAGCCACAACGGCTACATCTTCACCACAGCGGGCGATGCCTTCTGCGCCGCGTTCGCGGATCCGATGGAGGCGGCTGCTTCGGCCCGCCGGTAAATCGGGCCGCCCGCATTCTGTCGCTAGCAGGTGGCGGCGAGGTTCTGTCCTCGCACACGTCGGCCGACCTCCTTCGCCATCACCTCGACGAGGGTATCCGGCTGGAAAACATGGGCGAGAAGCGGCTCAAGGACGTCGCCCAGCGCGAGCAGGTGTACGCCATTGAATACGGCCCGCCGATCGGCCGGAAGCGCAGCGTCAGCACCCCGATACTGATCGGCGGGGTTGCGGTGGTTCTGGCCATCCTCGCCGGGATCGTCTTTCTACTCAGCTCAGGCGGAGACACCGAGGCTGCGCCGGAGACGACCGCAGGCCCGGTCGAGACGACCGCTGCACCGGTTGACACCACAGACACTCCAGGAACATCGACCAGCGAGGTGATCGAGTCGCCGCCTGCGGATGGCGATCCGCTCGACGCCTGGACTCAAACCACGATCGACAGCGAGAGAGGGGACCCCTCGATCATCTACGTTTCGAGCAACTTCTTCATCATCGCCTATGACAGCCCGACCTCGGATGAGATCAGGCTCAGGCTGTGCAGGGATCCGGCTTGTCGAGCGGCGGTGAAAGCGGTCGCAGCCGAGGGGGGCGCAGAGCCGTCCGTCGCCATCGGCCAGGACGCGTTCGGGATCGTCGCTTACCGCAACACCGGTGCCGGGGGCCTCAACGTCGCCCATTGCGAGGATGAAGCCTGCACAACCGCCTCGATTTCGGTCGTCGATGACGGTTCGTTGGTGGGTCGCTACAGCGACATCGCCATCGCACCCGACCTGCTGCCCATCATCAGCTACTTCGACCAGGAGAACGGGAATCTCAAGGTTGCGCACTGCACAACTCTCTCACGTGACGCAGTCGAGCTCTTCGTTGTCGACGACACAGGAGAGGTCGGCTCGGACACGTCGATCGCGATCGGATCGGAAGGCTTTCCGGTGATCGCCCATGTCTCGTTGTTGAGTAATGGCGTCAGGCTGGTGCAGTGCCACGATGTGGTGTGCGCCAGCACGACCGGTCACGACATCGATCTGTCCTCACCCTTTGGAGGCACTGCGGTGGCTGTTGATCCCAATGGCTTGCCGATGGTGAGCTACTACAGCGACGGCGGCCTGCGGATCGCGACATGCACCGATCCCGCGTGCACCGCGATCGCCACGTATCCGGCCGACCCATATCCGCAGTCGGGATTGAGCTCAACCGTTGGGATCCACGAGTCCGGTTTGCCGATCGTGATCTACTTCTCCGGTGGGGTCGGCGTTATCTGTGCGGTGCCGGAGGCGCTGGTCGGGTCTTAGTTCCGCAGGCACATCCCCCCGGATGAGTCGACCGGCACCGGTATCCTTCCCTCGGGCCCGTAGCTCCAATGGCAGAGCAGCGGACTTTTAATCCGAAGCGTGTGGGTTCGAGTCCCACCGGGCCCACTCCACTGCGAACAACACCGAAGGTCGCCTCCGGCGACCGTCGGCCGGCTTTCGACGGCTACCCGCCGTCGACGCCCCCCTCCAACGTGTCACCCTCCGAGTGACCGACATCAAGTGGTTCGAGTCCCACCGGGCCCTCTCCACTGCGGTCGAGTTGCTGTCGAAGGCGAACACATATGCCGTCGCCGACGGCAGGCTTCCCAGGCACGTTGGTGTATGTAGTGCCCGCCGATGAAATGACATTCGTCGCCTGGACCTCGATCCCCGGAAACGGTACGACCTGGGATGTCAGCTGCTCAGTGGAGCGCGGGATAAGTGGCCCGAAGGTCGCCGTCTGTCACACGGGCAACAAGAGCATGTCGGTCGGCTTGGGCGCGGCCGACGCCCACTTCGGTCATGGCGACACCGGGGGGTCCTGCGCTTAGTTGAAGCTTCGCGTCACTTCTTCGAGGTTTGGTCGCTAGTTCGTGGATGAGTTTGTGGGAACGTTGGGCCGGGTGGGAGCGGGAGCCGTTCACCACCAACAGCCCCAAGCACGTGTGTCGGTATGGGAGAAGCCTTGACGGCCGATGACACATCGCGTCAGGGGACGAAGGTCACGTCACGCTGAGGGTGCTCAAGACCAGGTTGACCTCGGGCACCAACTGACGACGCCGGGCGTGCGACCCCAGCACCACATACAGGCAGAATGCTCGGCCCGCTTCGGTGAAGAAGTACTGGGAACCCGACTGGCCGGGGAGCGGTCGCTGCATGGTGTGGGGTGCAAAGTCGTCCGCCGTAACGGTCGGGATCCCGGATGCGGCGAACAGTTCGGTCCCGACCGATTCCGATCCGTACTCGAAGAGGACGATGAGCAGGTTGTCGGCAACCATGACCTCGACGGCGCCCGACCCGAAGTCTCCTCGGTTCAACCCGAGCGGGAAGTTCGCCAGATGGACGACTGGGTTGGTGTCTTCGTCCTCGGCGAGCGGCCCCAAGCCTTCTGATCGTTGATAGATCTCCCCGTCCCATCCCGGGGGTACCTCGACCTCGATGCCGTGTGCAGTCAAGTCCATGTTCTCAGCGAACCACGGAAACGATGACGGTCAGTGCTGCGGTCGCCTGAGCGCCGACGACCAGCATCCGCGCTGTGGACAATCGGCCCTGCACGTCACGCATCACGCGGCGGAGGCTGCCCGGATCGTTGGCCCGGGCGACGAGGAAGATCGCCACCGCCCGCGCCAGGCCGAACACGACACCGACAACGGCTCCAAACATCGCCGAACCGGACAACATCGCCAGGGCGACTGTGGTGTACACCGAGGCGGTGGTCACGATCGTGACAACGCCGAGGCCGAGCTGGAATCCAAAGCCCCATCCATACACCCACCCGCGGTACTTGGACAGCCAGTTCTCGTCGACCTGGCGGTGGATAGACGGTGGCTTGCGGCCGGCCAGATCGAGACCGGCGCCGACGAGGCAGATGATGATCGCCGCCAGTGCCCGCCACCCACCCGACGGCAGCACCGAGCCGATCAGCCCGCTGCCGAACCCGATCGCCAGGCCCCCCATGAGGGAGCCCAGCAGATACCAGCTCACCGTGACCCAAAAACCCTGATGCCGTGCCCGCTCGCCGAGCGGGTTGATGCTGGACAGCATCGACTCGCCTCAGGGCGACCAAGTCGATCGCCATCCGGCGGCAGCGGCCACCAGAATGGCCGCCCCGGCGACGGCGACCGGCATCAGTCTGGCTCCCGTCCAGAGTCCGTGCCGGGATAGAGGCTGGGGTGGCCGGGCCCGATCCCCGCCTTGCGAAGCTCGGCGTCGGCAACGAACTCATCGTTCGCAACCGCGCTGCCGTTCGCCGCTCTGGCGTCGTTGAGCGCCTGGCCCAGCAGCGACGTGACTTGGGACCAGGAGCCGGCCGAGCCGGATCCGACGATTGTGTCGGTCGAGCCATCCACCAGCACGAAGTAGGGGGACACCGGCACTCCGTACGCCTCCCAGGCCTCGGTGGACTGAATCAAGGTGACACCGTCGGGGGCGAGGTCTTCGAGCTGCGATTGGCTCTCGGCCTCAGGACCCTTGGTGACGACCACAAGGCGGACATCGGGGAGGTCCGTGAGGACGTCGCCGGCGCCGAGCCCCTCCCAAAGACCAACACAGGCCGAACAAGTCGTGGAGAGAAACGCCAGCATCGTTGAGTGATTGGCGCCGGTGATGCCGATGTGGACCGCCGATCCGGCCAGCGACAGTCCGGCAACATCAGTGGCCCCGTGGTCGCTCGTCCGCGGCCTGGGCTCGAAGGTCCCATTCGCAGGAGCCGTCGACGGTTCACGGACGCCGAGGTCGTGAAGAGCCCTCAGGATCTCGGCATGGCTTCGCAGCAGGCCGATCACGAGCACCGCCAGCAGGACGATCGCAACGGCCTCGATGATCAGTACGGCGGTCATCATGGGATGAAAATATCATGGGGGCCTGCGGAATTGGAATTACGCAGGTACCACGCACCGCGGCGGTACACACCAATGGTGTCGGTGCCGTCGCCGTCGTAGTCGCCCATCACCGGAGTGTCGGTGCCGTTGCCGTAGGTGAAGAAGTAGTCGGCGGCGCCAAGCCCTCCGCCGTTCGCCCCGAGCCGGTTGATGATGTAGAAGCGCTGCTGGCCGGGGCGATAGAGCGAGACCGTGTCGTTGCCATCGCCATTGGCATCACCGACCACGGGGCGGTCCCCGGGATTGCCAAAGAAGAACCAGATGTCGGCGTTGCCCTGGGTGTTGGACTGGCGGAGGTAGACGCGTCCGTCGGACCGTCGGTGCTGCCCGGGCGTGTCGACACCGTCGCCGTTCCAATCCCCCGCGAAGGGCTCATCTCCAGGGTTGCCAAAGTAGAACGACTTGTCGGCAAGTCCTGCGGAGTTGGTATACCGCAGATGCCATTCGCCGCTTGGCTTGACGACCGCGATCGTATCGACGCCGTCGCCGGTCCAGTCACCCACCACGGGGGTATCACCTGGGTTCCCGTAATTGAAGACGATGTTCGGGCCACCGTCTGCCCGCTTCAGATACCAGCGACCGTTGCGGAAGACACCGGGAGTGTCCTCACCGCTCCCGGTCCAGTCGCCCATGACGGGAATCCCGGTTGGCAGGGCGGCGGGCTGCTCGAGACAGGGAGCGTTGTGGAACCGGGTGGCGTTGTCGGTCGCCGATGCCGTGGTGCACGTCTCATCGAAGATCCACGGCGGTGTGCAGGTGATCACCCGGCAGGCGATCACGCCGACACACGTGGTGTCCTGGTTGCACTGGCCATACCGGAACCCGGTGCACGATGCCTTGCGATGGCTGCAGTCGTCCAGGCCGCACCCGCAAACGAAGCTCGGGTCCTGGCAATCGGGCTCGCAGATACCATTGGACTCGCACCCGCACGAGCCACAATCCGCCACGTTGCAGTCGAGGTAGTAGCGAGGCTGCGGCCCGGCATTGGTGTCGCATATCCCGGTGCCGTCGGCCTTCCACCAACCGGCAGGGATGGTCCCGGTCGGGCACACGTTCTCGCCGTAGATCGCACAGCAGAAGTCGGTGTAGCCGTCGCAGCAGAGATCGCCGCAGCCGCAGGTCTGGCCCGAGCAATTGCAGACGGCCGAGTACGCGGTGCCCTGTTTGAACAGAAAGGTCATGGGAGCGACGCTGAGTGCGGTGGCTCCCATCGTCATCTTGGCGAGGAAGCCGCGCCGGCTCAGCGGTCGGTCAAGCAGCCGGACGGCCCGTTTCACCATGGTCCGGGTCACAGCAGGGACCCTTCTTCGACGCGCCGTTGCTGCACCTGGGGCAACACGGCGAGGATGCCATAAAGCAGGTAGACGGTGACCCCGACAAACCCCACGAAGGCGAATGCCATCAGCGCTGAGAGCTGTTCGATCCCGCCGAACGGACCGATCGGATAGATCGTCGCAAAGGTGAGCAGCAGGACGGCACCGATGTTGACGATCACGTGGTTGATGCTCGGCGGTGTCTCGGCCGCACCGAAGCAGCCACAACTCGCAATAGGCAACCGGTGACGGAGGGCGTGGATGACAAACCAGGCAAAGCCGGCGTAGAAGGTGGCGGCACCGAACGCCATGATCGATGTGCCGAGGACGATGGCGCTCACCCCAATCGTGACCTCGACAAGGCCGAGGACCCGCACGGCGGATCGGCCATGGGGAAGCCGGGCAGCCCGAAGCGCCCCCGACGTGAGGTCGGGGCTGGCCACCTTCATTCCACCAGCGAGAGCCAAGAGGACCAACACGGCAAGTGTCGGTCCGCTGTGGGCGAGCATCCAGCGAGCATGCTAGTGACGGTGGTCGTGCATACCCACCGAGTTGGCGCAACAAAGCCGGAGGCCCCCGTACGGGGGCCTCCGGTGCTAGCTAGATCGGACGGTCAGTTGTTGTTGGCGTTGTGGGCCGCCGAATTCCCGGGATCGACCTCGCAGGTCCAGATGAGGAACCCGTGGCAGGTGGACTGGGCAAGAAGAGCTTTGATCTCGTCGCCCGAGTACTTGCCGAAGAACTTCTTCTCGAAGCAGTCGCTATCGAGGCTCCAGATGATCAGCCCGGTCTCGTACTCGCCACCATCACCAATACCCGCATTCGAACATTGCGTCAGCGCCAAGCGCAACGGGTCCTGTCCGATCTTCTGTCCGTTGTTGCCGTTGCCGGCCATCGCCGCCGCCGGCAGCAGTACCACCAGCAGTTACTGAGCTAGAGGACGGTGACGGCGACCCGGTGGACG
>Ga0255057_10002426_pt1 | contig 10112 bp, 9 predicted proteins | sample Cases_109_6_MG_FD_189022 | JGI IMG/M metagenome (GOLD analysis project Ga0255057, IMG submission 189022) | Seawater microbial communities from Amundsen Gulf, Northwest Territories, Canada - Cases_109_6 | ecosystem: Environmental > Aquatic > Marine > Gulf | place: Canada: Northwest Territories... | reverse complement strand
AGGTTGGGTGCCGGTGCTGGCTAGACGCGCCCGCCGTTTGTCGATCTCCTGTAGGAGGCGCTCGGACTCCATGGTGTTTCGATCCAGCTTCTTGTCCCTATCAGCGAGGATCTCATCGCGCTGCTCTGTACTCAGCTCACCGTTCTGCACCATCTTTTCCAGCTGCTCATCGAAATCGGCCGGGGTGAAGGAGGGCGAGGCCAGGTGGGTGGTCGCCACCAGCACCTTCTGGCCATCGACGGTGATCTCACCAAACAGGGCGTAGCGGGATTCCTTGGTCTGAATACCCCAGGTGGCGCTGCACTTCGCGTTACCGCTAAGCCTCTTTTTGCCCACGCGCCGCAGACCGAGCCCGGGCTTGGCCAGGATGGCGATGCCGTCGTTGACGTTCTTCGGGATTTTGTAGATGGCGCCCAGGTGCAGACCGCAACTGGTGACCTTGTGGATCTCGTCGTAGCCCAGGGCCTCGGCATAGCGCCGTGATTGGGGCTGATTGGGGTTGACCTCCTGGAAGAGCAACACATCGGGGTCGAGCCGCTGGATCTCCTCGATCTGCCAGTCGAAGCGCTTCTCGGCCCGGTCCGCATCTTCACCCGGAAACTTCTTTCGGCTTTCGCCGCTTCGCAAGCCGTGCCAGACATTGAAGGTCATGACTTCGAGCGTGGCACCGGACCCGTCTTGGGCCACCGTTGGTCGTGCAAAGCAGAACAGAGCCACGGTGACCGTGGCAAGCAATAGAACGGTTGTTAGATGTCGTTTCATGGTTTCTTCCCAGCATTCCCGGGAACGGAATCAATCCAGCGCCTGTCGACACCTCGCCAGAGCCGAGGTGAGCTGATCTCCCCGCGGGCCCGAGGGGACCACCAGCGCCTCCACCAGATCGAGGAGTTGGGGTAGGGCCTCGCGCACGGGAACCACCTCGAGCTCGACCGGGACCGGGAAGCGCAGCAATCGGTGGTAGGCGGCGAGCAGGATCAGGAGTGAGGCTCGCTGGTCGGCGCCGATCGAGGTGCCGGTGATCGCGGCCACCTGGCGACGCAGCGTCTTGCAGCGCTCGGTCCGGTCCTGCCAGCCCTGGTAGAACTCGGGCTTCAACAGCGGCAGGTCCACCTCGCTCAAGATGTCGAGGAGCTCGAGCAGGCTGAGCCGCTGGCGCTCCTCCCAGTGCGAGTCGCGGGTGATTTCGAGCGCCGGCTCGCCCTCGTCCAGATAGTCCCAGATCCAGGCGTCGAAGTCCTGGCGCTGCGGCTGGAGCCGCATGTAGGCCAGCAGCGCCACCGTGTGCCAGCCCCAAACCAACAGCCCCTTGAGCGCCGGGGAGCTCTCGACTCTCCCCTCCTCGAGTCTCGTCTTCTCGAGCTCCAGCTCCTGAGCCAGCCGCTCGAGGCTGTCCAGGGCATTGGCCGCCGAGGTGATGGTCTTGGCTTGGGTCACGACCTGTTACCTCCTCACTGGTTGTAGCGCTCGGCGTACATCTGGCGCAGCGCCTCGGCCTCCTCGGGTGACAGGCCCTTGAGCCAGACGTGCTCGGGCTGGGCCAGCAGCGCCTCCACCCTGGCCTCGTACTTCTGACCCATGGCCGGACTGGTCTCCTCGGCCGCCTCGACCACCGCCGGCAGGAAATTCTGGTAGAAGTGTTTGGCCACCTCGTACATCCCGTGCCAGTGGGTGTAGTCGGGGCCCATCATGCTGGCGCCGTGGCGCGCACGGCGGCCCTCGTGGTGCCAGAGCTCCCAGAAGACCCATTGCACGGTCTTCTCAAAGGGGGCATCGCGGCGCAGGACACCGTCGGCGATGAGCTCGTCCATGATCTGCTTGGCCGGGATGGCGAACTTCTCGTTGTAGAGCTCCACCAGGGAGTCGAACTGCCGGTAGAAGTTGTCGACAAAGGCGTCGTTGTGACAGTTGAGACAGGCGCCCTTCATCTTCGCCCGGCGCTCCTCCCAGGTGACGATCCGGGCCACCCGACGTGGCACCGTGCGGGTGGCAAGCTGCTCGTTTTCGACGTACTTCTCGGTGGTGTCGAGGGTCTCGCCGATCTCGGGGAGCTCGCGGGTGTGGGGAAAATCCTCCTTGAAACCATCCTCGAAGACAACCAGGTTGAGCTTGGTCGAGACTACCGGCCTGAGCGTCCAGCTGATCCGCTCGCCGACGTCGTGGCTGTTGGCCACCGTCTGGCCCTGCGGGGTCATGTAGGACGAGATGTGGCAGGTGGCACAGGTGGGCGCTGCCGAATAGTCGCGGCCCAGCACCCAGTCGCCCTGCTTATCCAGCGCCATGATGTCGCGGTTGGCATAGAAGGCGATGCCGTGCTTGGACTCGTTGTAGATCTCGATCTGCGGGTGGTCGGGGCCCATGTGGCACTTGCCGCAATTCTCGGGCGAGCGCGACAACTTGGCTTCGAACGAGTGCCGCGAATGACAAGCATGGCACGAGCCCTTGGAGCCGTCGGGGTTGAGCCGGCCCATACCGCTGTTGGGCCAGGTTTGCCAGTCGAAGACCGGCTTCGACTCCTTGCCGGTGCGCAGAATCTCGCCCTCGGCATCGCGGGCAAAACGGATGATCGAGCCGTGACACTGCCAGCAACCGTTGACCGCGTCGGCGATGTTGTCGGGAGTGCCGGCGGCCTTCTCCGCCAGGACGTTATCGAGCGAGGCCATGATCTCGCCCGCCTTGGCGTGGTGGCTCTGCGAGAACTCCTCGTACTCCCGCACGTGGCAGCGCGCACAGTCGATGGGGGTCACCAGGACCGCCACCCAGGCTCCTTCGTGCTGCCAGGCATCGATCTCGCTCTCATCGGCCCCATGACAATCGACACAGCCGACACCAAAGGCGGCGTGCTGCGAGCGCTCCCACTCCATGACCAGCGCCGGGCCGTCCTTGCTATGGCAGTCGACACAGCCCTTGTTGCGGGCGGTGATGACCGGCTCGAGCCTTTCCTCCACCCGGTGTCGCTTGGCCTCTTGGAAGGCCACTACCAGCAGGGCCGCGAGGAACAGAAAGGAAAGGGCAGCGACGATGTAGCGTTTGGTCGTCAGAGTCATCCCTAATCCTCCAAATCTAAAGTGCAAATGCTTCCCAGACGGTCAGCAGCAAGAATCCGAGGAATGCCACCACGCCGACGATGGTGACGATCGAATCGTGGCGCTCGAATCGGCGCTCGAGCCAGCTGTCGATAAAGGGCCAGAAGAAGGCAATCGCTCCGAGAGCCATCGTCAGCGCGACACTCACCTTGAGCGAGGTCAGCTTCAACAGCCGGAAATTGAAGTAAAAGTACCACTCGGGCTTGATGTGCTCGGGGGTGACGTTGGGATTGGCGGGCTCACCCAGATCGGCCGGCCAAATGAGGGAGAGGATGGTCAGCAGGTACATCAGGAGAACACCGATCAGCAACTCTGTGGTCACATGGTCGGGCCAGAAGCGGAAGAAACGCTCCTTGTCGGCTACTTTCTCCTCACCCTCGAACTTGAGCTCGGTGACCCCGTGCATCCGGATCAGCAACACATGGAGCCCGATCAGCACCAACGCGGCGGTGGGCAGCACCCCAATGTGGAGGATGAAGAACCGGGTCAACGTCTCCTCGGCCACCTCGGGACCGCCGCGGATGAAGTAGGCCAGCCAGGGGCCCACGAGCGGCACCGCCTCGGCCAGATTGGTGGCCACCGTGGCGCCCCAAAAGCTCAGTTGCTCGTAGACCAACGAGTAGCCGGTAAAACCGAAAGCCATGGTGACACCCAGCAGCAGAAAGCCCACCATCCAGTTGAGCTGGCGCGGGTGGCGGTAGGCGCGGCTGAAGTAGACCCGCAACATGTGGAGGATCACCGCCACGATCATGAAGTTGGACGACCACATGTGGAGCGAGCGGATGAACCAGCCGAAGCGCACCTCCTGGGTGATGGCGGCAACGCTGGCATAGGCATGGTCGGGAGAGGGCACGTAGTAGAAGGTGAGCATGATGCCGGTGACCAGCTGCACGATGAATAGATACATCGGGGTGCCGCCAAGACAGAACCACCAGCGCTTGAGATGGAGCGGCACCGGCTCGGCACCGGCATGACGCAGCAGTTCCCAGTCGAACGGAAAGAGCTCGCTCAGACGTTGGCCCCAGCTGCGAGTCTCGGTCGAGGTGTCGCTCATGCCGACCTCCTCCCTCGATCCCTGACCTCCAGGTAGATCACACCGCTGCGGTCGTCTACTTCCAAGGTGACCTGGGCCAGACGCTGCCCGGCGTCGGCGGGAGGACCCGATACCGCCACCCCGTCGGCGTCGAATACGCCACGATGGCAGGGGCAGAAGAAGGTCCTTTCCTCCGCCTCCCAGTGCACCCGGCAACCGAGATGGGGACAGACCGAGCTAAAGGCCTCGAAATCCGTCTCACCCCGCTTGACCAGGATGGCGTTGCCATCCAAATCGTAGATGGTCCTCACCCCGCCGACCGCAAACTGGTCGATACGTCCGGCATATATCAACCGGGTCTTTGGACGCAGCCGCTTGGGTAGCAGGAACAAGAACCCCTGGAGCGCCAGGGTCCCGTAGGCAAGGACAAGACCACCCCCCATGAGAACAGCAGCGAGCAAATCCCGACGGGTGGCGCCGGAGTCTTCGTTCATCCCTGACTCCTCCCAGACTGAAACGCGAACGGAAGAGCGACTTCGCTTGTGCGAGCCCTCATCTTAGCAGCGCTTCAGCGGTGCTACTGCCCGAAGCGGTTGTTCACCAGTGGTGAGACAGCTCCTTTTGGCACATGGCAAGCGGTGCAGACGTAACGTGCCCCCACCACCTGGTCGCCAACGGCTTCGGGGGCAGCGCGCAAATCGGTCAAGTGGCTGCGAGGAATCGGCGTCGGCTCCCCCTCCACCCTCGCCGCTCCCTCTGCCGGTTCGTGGCAGTCCAGGCAGAGGTTCTCCTGGCGCGTGATGGGCAGAAAGTCGGCAATGCCGTGGGGAATGACCGGAGGAGAGCCGTCGAAGGCCCGGGGCAAGACCGGTTGTTCACCTGGGTCGCCGCCGGCGGCCGGCATCGGGTCGGGGCTCGGTACCTCGAAGACGCTGGCCTTGCTGAGGCCGATCTCGGTATCGGGTGTCGAGGACGGAGTTTCCTCCAAGGCTGCCACGCAAGCGACAAGCGCGAGGATTGCGAGGGCAAGAACTAGGCTTTGTAGATTTTGACCGCGCATTTCTTGAAATCCGTCTGCTTGGAAATGGGGCAGGTGGCGTCCAGCGTCACCTTGTTGATAAAGACTCCTTCGTCGAACCAGGGAACAAAGACCAGGCCCCGGGGAACCCGGTCGCGACCGCCGATCTCGACCCGAGCTTGGATCTTGCCGCGGCGGGACTCGATCCAGGCCAGGTCGTTTCTTGCGAGCGAGCGGGCCTCGGCGTCGTGGGGGTGGATAAAGATCTGGGCGGTCGGCATCGCCTGGTGGAGCTGCGGCACCCGACGGGTCATCGAGCCCGAATGCCAGTGCTCGAGCACCCGGCCGGTCGAGAGCCACAGGTCGTAGACCTCATCGGGGCTCTCGGGAGGGGCGGCATAGGGTCGGTAGAAGATCTTGGCCCGGCCGGCCAACGAGGTCGTCTCGGGCGCGGTGACTCCGTTCAAGTCTCCCTTGGGCAGGCTCTTCATCGCCGGGCCGTAGAAGTCGAAATCACTGCCCTTTTTGACGTAGGGGTCGTAACGCTCGTTGAAGCGCCACGGGGTCTCCTTGCCGTCGACCACCGGCCATCGCAAGCCCCGGATGTCGTCCCGGTAGTAGGTGTCGAAGTCGGCCAGGTCGTGAGCATGGCCGCGCCCAAAGACCACGTACTCCTCGAACAGGGCCTTCTCGGGAAACCATTCGAGGCCACCGTGCTCGACGGTGTGGTTCTGGTGGTCTCCGGCCACCGGGTCGGGCCAGGCCACCTTGCGGGCGGCAGGGGTGTCAAACAGCACCTCGTAGAGAGAGGTCTCGGGCGTGTAGCCGAGCTTCTTTGCCTCCGCCAGGACATCGGGTAGAAAACCGTCCTCGAAGCCTGCCGCGGCGAGGCCTGGAATCGGCCCGCGGCCCCAAACCTCCTCGAGCTTGAAGCGCTTGGAGAACTCCAGAATCTGCCAGAGATCGCTGCGGGCATCGCCGGGGGGCGGCACCTGCTCGCGCCAGGCCTGGGTGCGACGCTCCGAGTTGCCGTAGGCCCCCCACTTCTCGAAGATCATCGCCGAGGGCAGGATGAGGTCGGCCACCTTGCACGACAGGGTCGGGTAGACGTCCGAGACGACGATGAAGTTGTCCTTCTCGCGCGCCGCTTCGATCCAGTGGTTGGCGTTGGCGGTGGCCTGGAAGGGATTGGTCACCTGCACCCAAAGCCATTTGAGCGAGCCGTCCTCGAGATCCCGCATCATCTTGGTGATGTGACTCCCCACCTTGGGATTGAGGGTCTTGGCCGGGAGCTTCCACACCTCCTCGCAGCGCTGGCGGTGGTTGGGGTTGCCCACCACCATGTCGGCCGGCAGCCGGTGGGCAAAGGTGCCCACCTCCCGCGCCGTGCCGCAGGCCGACGGTTGACCGGTGAGAGAGAAGGCGCCGTTGCCCGGCTTGGCCTGCTTGCCGGTCAAGAGATGAACCATGTAGGCCTGCTCGTTGACCCAGGTGCCGCGGGTGTGCTGATTGAAACCCATGGTCCAGTAGGAGACCACCTTGCGGCCACGGGTGGCATAGTAGTCGGCCAGCTGCCGGAGCTTGGCCTTGTACTCCTCCAGCGGTTCGTCCGCATCGCCTTTGGAGACCTCGGCTACAAAGTCAAGGGTGTAGGGCTCCAGCGCCTTTTTGAAATCCTCGAAGCCGATCAGCCAGTGCTTGCCGGCGGTCGCGGTGTTGGCCTGCGGCACGCGGTGGGTCCGACTCGGATCTTTGCCCTGGGCGATGGCCTCCTCGCGGGTCAGCGTCACCACCCGCTCCCGGGCCTGGATCTTCTTCTCGCTGTCGATGGCGTAGGCGTCGGAGGATCGCATGCCGAAGCCAATATCGTAGGGTCCGGTGGCAAAAACACAGTGGCTGTCGACGAACTCCTTGTCGACAGCGCCGCGGGCGACAATCTCGCGGGCGATGTAGTTGAGGATGGCGAGATCGGTCTGCGGCTTGAAGACGATCTCGTGGTCGGCCAGATCGGAAGAGCGGTTGCGGAAGGTGGTGAGGTTGACCACCCGATAGTCGGGGTCGGCCAGACGCTTGTCGGTGACCCGCGCCCACAGCATCGGGTGCATCTCCGCCATGTTGGCCCCCCACAGCACCACCGTGTCGGTGAGCTCGATATCGTCGTAGCACCCGGCCGGCTCGTCGATGCCAAAGGTCTGGATAAAGCCGGCGACCGCCGAGGCCATACAGTGACGGGCGTTGGGATCGATATTATTGGAGCGCCAACCGGCCTTGATCAACTTGACGGCGGCGTAGCCCTCCTGGATCGTGTACTGCCCCGAGCCCATGATCCCGACCCCGGTGGGCCCCAGTTCACCGTAGACCCGCTTGAATTGCCGCTCCATCTCGTCGAACGCCCGTTCCCAGCTGATGGGGACGAAGTCACCGCGCTTGTCGAACTTGCCGTCCTTTATCCGCATCAGCGGTTGGGTCAGACGATCCTCCCCATAGAGGATCTGCGCGTTGGCGTAGCCTTTGACACACAGCAATCCCCGGTTGACCGGGTTTTCGCGGTCGCCCTGGATGGCCACCACCTTGCCTTTTTCGGTGGCGATGCGGATGCCGCAGCCCACACCACAAAAGCGACAGACCCCCTTGTCCCAACGCCAGCCGTTCTGCTGTCCGTAGGCGGCCACCGGCAGTCCCGCCGTGGTTGCCGCGGCGGCGGCAACGCTGGCCTTGATGAAGTCGCGTCGCGACAGCCTCGAGATCCGATTCATCGAACTTGCTCTCCTACTCGCTTTTCAATCCGTTGGGCACCAACTCTTCGAAACGATGCTCGACCAACGCTGCCGCCAACACCCCGGGTACCTTCTCGATGTGGCGCAACCCTTCTTGTTGCTCCTCCAGGGTCTCGGTCTCGAGCACGACGACGATACGCCCGCCCTCCGGATCCAGGTAGTGGACCTCGACCCCGGGTAGGGCATCCACCCGACGAGAGGTGCCGGTCAACTCCTGCGGATGTGCGCTGACGAGGATGCCCGAGAAGTGCATGCTCAGTATTTCCAACTGACCTGGATCCAGCCCCAGCTGCCGTTGTCGTCGACGCTGAGGATCTCTCTGCCGGCGCTGCCGCCGTTGAAGAAGGCGAGGCCGGCGCCTAGTCCCAGCCCATGTTTGAACGACCAGTTGGCCTGGATGTCGATCTCGTTGCCCAGCGAGTCGGACGAAAAAGAACCACCGCCGATCGGCTGGCGGGCCACGTAGCCAAGCCGCTGTTCGTTGAAGGCACCCGAGCCACCGTACCAGGCGTCGCGGGTGTCGTCGAGAGCAAACGTGTGAAGCCCAATGCGGAGATTCGTTTTCGCTCCCGGCTTCAGCAGGACCAGGGCGTAGATATCCTGCAGATTGGCGAAGGCACTGAAATCGATCGAGCCGTAGAACTTGTGGTTGGTGGGCAGCAGGTTGAAGAAGGTGCTGTGCCTGTCTCCTTCGAGGTCACCTCCCGAGGCCTGAGCGACTCCCAGCCGGATTCCGGGGGAGGCGATGGCATCCGGAAAGGTGTAGCCACCCTCGACGATGAAAGCCCAGCCCTCCTGATCGACCGGTCCCCAGTCGCCGCGTTGGAACGCCGTCCACAGCATCAGATCGCGGCGCTCGTTGCCCAGCAGCAGGCTGGCGCCAAGGGTGGTGATCTGGATCTCGCCGCCGGCGACTGCCACCGCCCCCGGCCGGCCGTCGTCATAGAGCAGGCCAAACAGTCGCAGCTCGGCACCGGAGATCCATTTGCCGTAGCGGCCGGTGAGTGTCAGACCGTAGACATTGAGGTCATCCAGCGGCTCGAAGGCGTCGATGTAGCTGACCCCGCCGGCCAGGGGGCGCAGGGCGAAGCCGCTGAGCTCAGAGCTGTCAAAGTCGACTCCGAAGCTGAAGCCGTCGTAGCGGCGGCCGACGTTGACCCAATCCCAGTTACCCATCAGCCGCTCGCTCAACCGGGTCTTCTTGACCTGGTCGAGGTGGGGAACACCGGTGAGAATCTCGAGACCACCCTTCCAGCCCTGGCGGCCTAGTGTCATGTGAAAACGTTCGGATCGATAGCCGACACTCGCCTCGGCGACTCCCACCTGGCTGGGATCGGTGTCGCCATCGTTGGCGCCAAAATAGACCGGGGCGATGCCAAAGGCACCGTTTTCGGGCAGACCGAAACCTGCCGCTCCCTGCAGCACACCGTGGAGGGTCCAGTGTTCCCACTCGAGGTCGAGCCCTACTCGAGCGCGCAGCTTCCAATAGTCGAAATCGGTCTCCAGCTCGGGATTGCCCGAAGGCGAGTCCCAGGTCTCCCAACGCACCCGGACATGGATCGGCACATCGACCTCAGGGCCGGCGGCCAGCGTCGACCCGCTCAAAGCCAGGACGAGGCAAACCGTGGTGAGCAGAATCCTAGTTGTCATGCGGATAGCACCTCCGGTGTATGACTTCCATCTTCCAGTCACCTGATAGGGTGTGCCAACTTGCGGTTCGAAGCAACACGAGACGGGGTAGGAGGGCGCCCGCCCGACAGGGTAGGCGGTACAATCCCGTTCCTAGGGAGGATTAGTCGATGACCGAAAAGCGAGACATTCCGAAGACCTATCTTCGTTTCCGGGAGACCTACCCCGAGGTCGCCGCCAATTACGAGGCCCTGGGCAAGAGCCTGTCCCAGCTCGGCGCCCTGGACGCGAAGACAGTCGCGCTGGTGAAGTTGGCGCAGGCCGTAGCCCAACAGCAAGAGGGGGGGGTCCATTCGGCGGCGCGCAAGGGGCTCGTGGCCGGGCTCGTGGCCGACGAGATGAAGCAGGTGGCGTTGATGGCGATTACCACCATCGGGTTCTCATCGGCGATGGCGGCGTTTACCTGGGTGGAGGACATCGTCGACGGGGAGTGAGACGGCCGGCACGAAGGCCGGCCGCTTCAATGGGAAAGCTTCGATCTGGGCTACCGCTTCAATTGGAAGACCTCGATG